>LNFM01006123.1_pt1 | contig 30300 bp, 26 predicted proteins | sample 596031 | NCBI WGS metagenome assembly LNFM01 (sample SAMN04254537, study PRJNA301005) | activated carbon metagenome | isolation source: dual media filters at the Ann Arbor, Michigan drinking water treatment plant | place: USA: Ann Arbor
CTCGACGAGGAGACCGCCCGGCTCAGCGAACTCGAGCAGCAATATTCGACCGCCGCCCAGCTCCTGCAGGTCCTGAACGCCATGTTCGACGCCCTGCTCGAAGCGGCGCAGTCGGCCTGACGGGGAGGGCGCCATGGCCATGCGCGTCGCCACCTTCGCCATGAACGAGCGGATGCTCTCCGCCTCGCTCAGGACGCAGGCGAAGATGTCGGAGATGCAGGTCCAGGAGGCGACCGGACAGGTGTCGACCGACTATGGCGGCCTCGGCAGCGCCGCCACGCGGGTCCTCGATCTCGAGGTCTCGCTCGCCCGGTCGAAGACCTATGCCTCGTCCGCCGAGGAGGCCAACGGCCGCGTCCAGGTCATGTACGACCAGATGTCGACCATGACCGATCTCCTCACCGAACTGCGTGCGCGGGTCACCGCCGCCCTGGGCACCAACAGCACCGACACCTCCGACGAGAGCCTCGCGACCGCGGCGGCCAGCGCCCTGGAGGACCTCGCGGGGCTGCTGAACGTGCGCTACGAGGGCCGCTATCTCTTCGCCGGCAGCGCCACCACCACGGCGCCGGTGGACCTCGCAGGCTACGACCCCGCAGACCTCGACACCGCCGACACGAGCTACTACCGCGGCAACGGGACGGTCACCTCCGTGCAGGTCTCGGCGGAGCGGTCGATCGCCTACGGGGTGACCGCCGACAACACGGCCTTCGAGGAGATGATGCGGGCCGTGAGCGCCCTGTCGAAGGTGGACGGCGACACGACGGACGCGGAGATGGAGGCGATCTCGGCGCGGCTCGTCTCGGCCCTCGACAAGGTGACGGCGGTGCAGTCCGGACTGTCGCTGGCCTCCGCCGCGCTGGAGCGGGCGGCAGCCGCCGAACAGGACTACCAGTCCTACGTCTCTGAATCGCTGTCGGGCCTGACCGGCGTGGACGTGGCGGCCGTCACCGTCCAGCTCACCGCCTACGAGACGCAACTCCAGGCGTCCTACGCGGCGGTGGCGAAGGTGCAGGGCCTGTCGCTGCTCGACTACCTGCGCTGAGCCCCGCCCGCCGGGCGATAGCCGGCGCCCCGCACGAAGATCGCGATGGCGGCCTCGATCCGCGCCGCGCGGCCGAGACCCTCGCCGTGGGGGGCGCGCTGCATCATGGCGCCGAACATCATGTCGAGAAGGACGCCGGCGGCGAGGCTCGGATCGGCGACGTCGAGGACGCCGCGCTCGACCTGCAACGCGATCCATGCGGCGAGGTCGGCATGGGCGACCCGCGGTCCGTGGGCGAGGAGGATGTCGCGCAACTCGGGGAAGGCGCCGGATTCCGCGACGATGAGGCGGATCAGCCCGTCGCGCTGGAGCGCCTCGGCCTCCGGCGTATCGACGCGGAAGATGCGGCGGATGGCGACGTCGGGCGGGTCGTCGCCCGCGTGCGGCAGGGCGAGCACCGAGCGTCGGTGCTCCTCCACCAGCGCGGCCATGAGCTGGGCCTTGCTGGCGAAAATCTCGTAGAGCGTCTTCTTCGACAGGCGGGCCCGCCGCGCCACCCCGTCCATGGTGGTCGCGCCATAGCCGACCTCGTCGAGCAGCGCCCGTGCCGCATCCAGTGCCCGGCGGCGCTGGTCGTCGGGCGCGAGGCGGCGCGGGCGACCGCGCCGCGCCGCCGCGACAGGCTGTGGAGGATCGCCTTCAGGCACGTCCTGACCCTTTCGTGATGAGGCCGGGGCCTCTAGCGTCATTGACCATAGGCGATATCTGCGATTAAATAAACTCTCCAGTTTCTGATTGTTTCCGAGGCCATGGCTGCTCTCCGTCGCGTTCCGTTTTCCGTCCCGGACGGCAGCCCCGCTGGCGCCCCGCGCCCGTCCGGCCGGCGGCTGATCCTCGCCGTCGCGGTGGCCACGGGCCTCGGCGGCTGCGTGGTGGGGCCCGACTACCAGATGCCCGGCACGGCGCTCTCGGCCCATCACGCCAATGCGCGCCGGGCGGCCCCGCTGCGCCCCGGCGAGCTGACGGACTGGTGGAAACGCTTCGGCGATCCCACCCTCGACGCCCTGGTGGCGGAGGCTCTCGCCGCCAATCTCGACGTCGCTGCCGCCAAGGCGCGTATCCGCGAGGCACGCGCGACGCGCCGCCAGACGCTGGCCGGGTTCTTCCCCCAGGTCGACGGCGGGGTCTCCTCCACCCATTCGCGCTCCAGCGCCTCGTCCTCCGGGGTCAACGTCACCTCGAACCTCTACCAGGCCGGCTTCGACGCGAGCTGGGAGCTCGACCTGTTCGGACAGACGCGGCGCGGCGTCGAGGCGGCCGACCGCGGCATCGAGGCGGCGGAGGAGAGCCTGCGCACGACGCTCCTCACCCTCGCGGGCGACGTGGCGCAGAACTACGTCGAGGCCAAGGGCTACCTCGCCCGGATCGGCCTCGCGCAGCGCACGGCCGCGATCCAGCGGCAGACGGCGGCGCTCACCCGCGCCAAATTCGAGGCCGGTGCCTCCTCGGCCGTGGACGTCGCCAAGGCGACGGCGCTGGCCAGCAGCACCACCGCCAACATCCCGACGCTGGAGACGGCCTTTGCCGCCTCCGCTCACCGCATCGGCGTGCTGATGGGCCGCGAGCCCGCCGCCATCGTCGCGCGGCTCAGGCGCAGCGCCGCCATTCCCACGCCGCGGCGCAACCTGCCGCCTGGCGTGCCGGCCGACGTGCTGATGATGCGGCCCGACGTGCGCCTCGCCGAGCGTCAGCTCGCCCAGTCCACCGCCCGCATCGGCCAGGCGGAGGCGGCGCTCTATCCCAGCGTCTCGCTGACGGGTTCGCTGCGCACCAGCGGCATCCGCATCGGCGATCTCGGCAACGGCTCCTCGCTCGCCTGGTCCTACGGCCCGTCGGTGTCCATCCCCGTCTTCAATGCCGGCCGGCTGAGGGCCGCGGTGGAGGTGCAGGAGGCGCAGCGCGACCAGTATCACGCCGCCTTCCACCAGTCGGTGCTGAACGCGCTGGAGGACGTGGAGAACGCGCTCGTGGGGCTCGCCCAGCAGCGCATCCGCTACGGCAGCCTCGCCACCGCGGTGCGCAACTATCGCGAGGCCGGCCGTCTCGCGCGCGTTCTCTACGGCCAGGGCGCGTCGAGCTTCCTCGAGGTGCTCGATGCCGAGAGGTCGCTCTACGACTCGGAGGATTCCCTGCTGCAGAGCCAGGTGCTGATCGCCACGCGCTTCATCTCCCTCGGCAAGGCGCTGGGCGGCGGCCCCGCCGGCCCCATCGACGCCTCGCGTCCGCTGGTCGTGGATCGCGACACCGGCCCGCGGCCGGCACGCTAGCCGCCGGTCCCATCCCTGTTTCCGGGAGCCCGGCCACGGCCGGTGATCTGCCTTTGAACCGCAAGCTCATTCTCGTTCTCGTCCTCGCCGCCGCCGCCGGCACCGCCTATGCGCTGCGCGACCGGCTGAACCCGCCGTCCGCGTCCGCGACCCTCGTCACGGCGGCGGCGGCCACTGGCGACGTCGAGGTGACGGTGCTCGCCAGCGGCACGCTGAAGCCGGCGCGGCTCGTCGCCGTCGGCGCCCAGGTCTCCGGCCGCGTCCTCTCGATTCCGGTCGCCGTCGGCCAGGCGGTGAAGAAGGGAGACCTGATCGCGGAGATCGATTCCCTCACCCAGCAGAACACGCTGAGCAGTGCCGAGGCGGCGCTCGCCAACACCCGCGCCCAGCGCGATGAGAAGGCCGTCATCCTCGCCTATGCCGAGCTCAAGCTGGAGCGCCAGCGGACCATGCTGGCCCAGACCGCCGGCTCGCGGGCCGACTTCGAGACGGCCGAGCAGACGGTCAAGCAGACCCGCACGCAGATCGCCCAGCTCGACGCCCAGATCGCCCAGGCGCAGGTCTCGGTCGCGACCGCCCGGGTCAATCTCGGCTATACCCGCATCACCGCGCCCATCGACGGCACCGTCCTGTCGGTGACGGCGCAGGAGGGGCAGACGCTGAACGCGGCGCAGACGACGCCGACGGTCGCCGTCCTCGGGCAGGTCGACGTGATGACCGTCAAGGCCGAGATTTCCGAGGCCGACGTCGTGCGGGTCAAGGTCGGCCAGCCGCTCTACTTCACGATCCTCGGCGATCCAGACCGGCGTTTCGCGGCGAAGGTGGAAACGATCGATCCCGCGCCGGAATCGATCAAGAGCGACAGCAGCTTCTCATCCTCGAGCACGACCAGCTCGTCGAGCACGACGAGTTCCACCTCGTCCTCGGCGATCTACTATTACTGCCAGTTCAGCGTGCCCAATCCGGACGGGGTGCTGCGCACCTACATGACCGCCCAGGTGGTGGTGGTGCTCGGCGAGGCGAAGGGCGTGGTGACCGTGCCCTCCGCGGCGGTGACGCCGGCCGCGGGAGACCGTCCGGCGAGCGTCAGGGTGGTGGACGCGGCCGGCCAGGTGGCGGTGCGGCCGGTGACGGTCGGCCTCGACAACAAGGTGACCGCCGAGATCGTGTCGGGCCTCGCCACGGGCGAGCGGGTGGTCACCGGCCAGCGCCTGCCCGCCACCACCGCAGCCGCACGCCCCGGCGGCGGGCCCCCGCCGATGGGGCTCTGACATGGAGGGCCCCCTGATCCGCCTGCGCGGCATCAGCCGCGACTTCCAGAGCGGCGAGCAGACCATCACCGTGCTCAAGGACGTCGACCTCGACATCCGGCGCGGCGAGATGGTGGCGATCATCGGCGCCTCGGGCTCGGGCAAGTCGACGCTGATGAACATCCTCGGCTGCCTCGACCGGCCGACCCGCGGCAGCTACGCCATCGACGGGCAGGAGACCGCCGCCTTGTCGCCGGACGACCTCGCGGACCTCCGGCGCAACCATTTCGGCTTCATCTTCCAGCGCTACAATCTGCTCGACGAGCTGACCGCCCTCGGAAACGTCGAGATCCCCGCCGTCTATGCCGGCGTGGCGCGCGGCGAGCGGCACGCCCGGGCGGCGGCGCTGCTCGGCCGGCTCGGCCTCGCCGAGCGCACCGAGCACCGGCCCGGCCAGCTCTCGGGCGGCCAGCAGCAGCGCGTCTCCATCGCCCGCTCGCTGATGAACGGCGCCCAGGTGATCCTCGCGGACGAGCCCACCGGCGCGCTGGACAAGGCGTCGAGCGCGGAGGTGCTGCGCATCCTCGATGAGCTCAATGCCGAGGGCCACACGGTCATCATCGTCACCCACGACCCCACCGTCGCGGCCCGGGCGCGCCGCGTCATCGAGATCAGCGACGGCGAGATCCTCTCCGACACGACGACGGGCGAGGCGGCCCCGCCGGCCGGCGCGCAGGCCGCCGCGCCGCGGCGGGGAGGCGCGCTGGCGGCCCGCATCGACGGGCTGCGCGAGGCCTTCGTCATGGCGCTGGTGTCGATGAACGCGCACCGGCTGCGCAGCGTGCTGACCATGCTCGGCATCATCATCGGCATCGCGTCGGTGGTCTGCATGGTGGCGCTGGGGCAGGGGTCGCGGCAGCGGGTGCTCGCCAACATCTCGGGGCTCGGCACCAACACGCTCGAGATCTTCCCCGGAACGAGCTTCGGCGACGTGCGCTCGGGCAAGATCAAGACGCTGGTGGTGGGCGATGCCCGGGCGCTGGAGGGCGAGGCCTATGCGGCTGCCGTGACGCCGACCGTCTCCACCTCCTCGACGGCGCGCTACCGGTCCATCGAGGCGAGCGTCATGGTCAACGGCGTCGGCGACCGCTACTTCGCCGTGAAGGGTACGAAGCTGAGGGAAGGTCGCTTCTTCGACGCCGACAGCGTTCGCCGCCTCACCCAGGACGTGGTGATCGACGAGAACACCGCCGAGCGCCTGTTTCCCGGCGGCGCCAGCGCCATCGGCCAGGTCATTCTCATCGGCAGCGTGCCGTGCCGCATCGTCGGCGTCGCCGCGCGCCAGCAGAGCGGCTTCGGCGCCAGCCAGAACCTGTCGGTGTTCCTGCCCTACACCACGGTGCAGGCGCGTTTCCTGGGCGATGCTTCGCTGCGCAGCATCACGGTGCGGGTGAGCGACGAGGTGGCGAGCGAGGTGGCGCTGGCGGCGGTGACGAAGCTGCTGCTGCAGCGGCACGGGCGCAAAGACTTCTTCATCCTGAACACCGACGACATCCGCCAGACGCTGACGCAGACGACCGAGACGCTGACGCTGCTGATCGCCTCCATCGCGGTGATCTCGCTGGTGGTGGGCGGAATCGGGGTGATGAACATCATGCTGGTCTCGGTGGTGGAACGCACCAACGAGATCGGCGTGCGCCTGGCGGTGGGCGGACGGCGCCGCGACATTCTCCAGCAGTTCCTCATCGAGGCGGTGCTGATCAGCCTGCTGGGCGGCCTGATCGGCGTCGTCACGGCGCTCGCCATCGGCATCGGCTTCAACGCCTTCAGCACGTCGCTGTCGCTGATCTACTCGCCGGCCTCCATCGTGCTGGCCTTCGTCTTCTCCATGCTGATCGGACTCGTGTTCGGCTACCTGCCGGCGCGCAGCGCGGCGCGGCTCGATCCGGTGGCGGCGCTGGCGCGGTAGGGAGCCGCCGGCCGGCCGCCGTCGGGGCGCAGATGGGCCCGCGCCTGCAGCCGCAGCCCGAAGATCGCCATCAGCATGCTGAACCAGACGACGCCGATGGTGTCGAACAGGATGCTCTCGAGGCACCCGGCGAGAAGGCCGAAGATCCAGATGCGCGTGTAGAGCTCGGTCAGGCGTCTGCGGGCACCGTGGCGCTCGGCCTGGGCGATGTAGCGCAGCGGCAGGGCGACGAGGAACACCATCATCAGCAGCGTCCCGGGGATGCCTGCCGTCAGCAGCAGGTCGAGATAGCTGTTGTGGGCGTTCACCGCGTTGACCGCCCAGCTGAACTCCTCGCGGAAGCCGTGCATCAGGTCGGTGTTGCGCCAGAAGGACTGGTAGCCGTGGCCGAGCAGCGGCTTCCTGGGGATGTGTTCGAGGGCCAGCGACCACACCTCCGTGCGCAGCGTGAAGGTGGGGTCGATGCCGAGCGCCTTCACGACGCCCGCGATGCGTTCCGACACGGCCGAGCCGATGGTCAGGGTCCAGACGCCGGCGAGCGCCCCGACGACGACGAGCGCCCTGACGTAGCGCAGGCGCACGACCAGGAAGGCGATGGCGAGCGTCGCCGGCAGCATGGCGGCGGATGTCTTGCTGCCGGTGAAGAGGAGGAAGACGCCGGCGAGCAGGACGATCGGCAGGCCGACGAGCGGCCCGAGCACCCGCGTGACGTAGAGCCCGAAGAGGACGGCCACCACCATGACCGTGCCCGCCGTGTTCTTGTGGCTGTAGAGGCCCCGCCAGTCGCCTTCCAGCAGCGGCTCCAGCTCGTCGGTGAACTGGTGCACCGCGTAGCGGGAGAACAGCATCACCCCGGCGTAGCAGAGCGCCAGCACGAGGCCCGTGCAGGCGGCCAGCATTGCGGCGAAGTGCCGCTCGTCCCGCGGCAGGAGGAGCATGACGCTCGCCGCCGTGCAGACGATCGCCGCCATGGCGAGCCGCCGGATGGCGAAGAGCGGCTCGGGGCTCGGCAGCGAGACCGCCAGCAGCCAGGCGAAGATGAGGACGAGCAGGAGCCGCGGCCGCAGGATGAGCGAATGGCGCCCGAAGGCGAGCACATAGCCGACCAGCAGCGACAGGAGGACCAGCGCTGCGATCTGGTTCGCCCGGTTCGATGCGACGCCCGGCGCAGCCGCCTGATCCATGTGGGTCAGGTCCGGGAAGGGGCTGAAGGACACCCAGATGTACAGGAAGGTGCAGCAGAACAGGGCCGTGGCGGCCAGGGTCGGCAAAGCGGCGGCGAGCGAGGCCGGCGCGAAGTCCCCGTGTCTGGCATGGGCCGGCGGCATGTTTCACCCGATGCACTGGAAGCCACGGCGGCGGCACCGCCGTTAACCATCCGTTTAGCAGCTTCGCGGCGGACGCGCCTCGCAAAAGTGGGGGTAGCAGGCTTTCGGGGAGGGGGATGCGGATGGCTTTGGCCGTCTGCCGCCGCGCTGGCAACGACAGTGGCGGGCGTTCCAGAGGCGCCATGGGCCCCGATGAACGTTCAATCACCGTGTCGGGAAGGAGAATGGCGCGCCCGAAAGGATTCGAACCTCTGACCCCCAGATTCGTAGTCTGGTGCTCTATCCAGCTGAGCTACGGGCGCGCGCCGCATCCGAAAAGCGAGGTGCCTCTCGAATGGAGGCGGTCGGATACGCTGTTTCGAAACCGATTGCAAGAGGGCCGGGCGGGGATCGAAACTTCTCCACCGCTCCGGCGGTCCTCGCACCTCCGGCAGGCTTTCGCTGGGCCGGGCGGGGATGGAAACGTCTCCACCGCTCCGACGGTCCTCGCGCCTCAGGCAGGCTTTCGCTGGGCCGGGCGGGGATCGAACGGCTCCACCGCCCCGGCGGCCCTCGCGCCTCAGGCGCGCTTGCGCTGGGCCGGGCGGCGATCGAAACGTCTCCACCGCTCCGGCGGTCCTCGCACCTCCGGCAGGCTTTCACTGGCCCGGGCGGGGATGGCAACGTCTCCACCGCTCCGGCGGTCCTCGCGCCTCAGGCAGGCTTTCGCCGGGCCGGGCGGGATCGAAACGTCTCCACCGCCCCGGCGGCCCTCGTGCGGCAGGCAGGCTTTCGCTGGGCCGGGCGGGGATCGAAACGTCTCCACCGCTCCGGCGGCCCTCGCGCCTCAGGCGCGCTTGCGCTGGGCCCGGCGGGCGGAGGCGAGGTCGATGGGCCGGTCCGGGATGGTGATGCGGAAGGTGGCGCCGAGGGTGCCGTCGGCGAGCGCGATGGTGCCGCCGTGGGCGCGCACCAGCTCTGCGGCGATGGCGAGGCCTAGGCCGGTGCCGCCCGGCCGGGTGGAGCCCTGGAAGGCCTCGAACAGGTGCTGGCGGGCGCGCTCGGGGACACCGGGGCCGGTGTCGGAGACCTCGATGACGGCGACCGCGCCCTCCCGCCGGCCGGCGATGCGGATGTGGTCGCGGGCGGGATCGTTGGGCGCGCGCGTCTCGAGCGCCTGGTGGGCGTTGCGGGCGAGGTTGAGCAGGACGCGGAACAGGTGGTCGGGGTCGGCGTCGAGGCTGATGCCGTCCTCCACCGCGTTGACGAAGCCGATGCGCGCGTCCTCGCCGAGGCCCATGGTCTCGCGCACCTCCTCGGCCAGCGTCGCCAGCTCCACCGGGCGGCGCTGCGGCGGGGCCTCGTGGGCGCGGCCATAGGACAGGGTCGACTGGCAGAAGGCGATGGCGCGGTCGAGCGCCTGGATCATCTTCGGCGCGAAGCGCTGCACCGTCGGGTCCGGCACGTTGGCGAGGCGGTCGGAGAAGAGCTGGGCGGAGGCGAGGAGGTTCCTCAGGTCATGGTTTATCTTGGAGACCGCGAGGCCGAGGGCGGCGAGGCGGGAGCGCTGCGCCAGCATGTCGTGCAGCGAATGCTGCATGGACTGCAGCTCGTATTCGGCGACGCCCACCTCGTCCTTGCGGCCGGTGGGCACGATGGCGCGGCTGATGTCCTCGGGGTTCTCGCGGAAGGCGATCATCGTGTCGGTCAGGCGCCGCATGGGCCGCACGAACATCAGGTGCAGCGTGACGTAGACCAGCGCCGCCGAGACAGCGGAGATGAACAGCGAATAGATCAGCAGCGTCTTGGAGAAGCGCAGCATGGCGTGGCGCAGCGGCGTCTCGTCCATGACGATCTCGACGAAATCGCCGGCGCGGCGCGCCTCGCCCATCACCCGCATGGCGCGCCCGTCCGGCGCGAAGAGCGTGGCGAAGGCCTCCGGGATCGAGCGGAAGATCGGCTGGTTGCGCATGTCGATGGTGACGTCGACGTCGGGCAATTCGTCGGAGGCGGCGAGCAGGCGGCGCGCCGGGCCGGTCTTCAGCGCCACGGCCTTGGCCCCGGCGCTGTCGAGGAGCTCGCGCACCAGCGCCTCGGGCACCATGCCGCTCGGCGCCGCCTCGAGCACCAGGGCGGCGGTGCGGCCGGCGGCCAGGCGGTCGTCGAGCCAGGAATTGCGGAAGTTGGCGACCGCCGGAACGTAGATCAGGACTTCGGCGACGAGGATGAACAGCGTCGTCAGGATCAGCAGCTTGCCCGACAGGCCGACGCCGCGCGAGGGCACGGGGGCGGCGACGTCGAGCGCGGCCGGGTCGATGCCGGCGGGCCGCGCCGCCGTCTCCCGGGCCTGACGATCATCCGTGGTCTCTGCCATCCGGCCTTCCGTTGCGGTGCTGTCTCAGCCGAACCAGCGTAGCAGACGGATGGTCCGCCTGATCCACGGATTCGACAAGCGATTGCTGAAATAGGCCAGCGCTGCGCGTTTGCCTATGTCGCTTACGCCTGGATACGGCAACTGGATGGCGGCAAGATCATGAACGGTCAGGCCGCGGCCCATGGCGAGGGCGACGGGTGCGGCGATCGCCGCGGCCTCTTCGGCGAGGATGGCCGCGCCGAGAAGGCGCCCCTTCGCCGAGACGATCAGCTTCACGTGGCCCTCGGGCGGGCCGGCCACATGGGCGCCGGGGCTCTCGGCCAGCGGCAGGCGCAGGATGCGGCAGCGGGCATCGCGGCGGCGCGCCTCCGCCTCGCCGAGGCCAAGCTCGACGAGGGCGGGCGAGGTGAGCGCGCTGCGTATCGGCAGGAGGTCGCTCGCGCGGACCGGCCGGCGCAGCAGGACGTGGCCGGCGAGGAGGGCGGCCTGGCGCTCCGACAGGCCCGGCTCGGCGGCGGGGTCGCTCGCCTCGCCGATGGCGAAGACGCGCCGGTTGGCGGTCAGGAGCCAGCCGTCCACCGCGATGCCGCGGGGGCCATGGACGATGCCGGCGGCGTCGAGCCCGAGGGCGCCGGGCGCCGGCTCGCGGCCCGCGGAGACGAGGACGTGGGAGACGACGAGGGCACCGTCCTCGCCGCCGCGGCTGGCGGTGAGGGCGATGCCGTCCCCCTGCCGCTCGACGCCGGTGACGCGGGCCTCCTCGAAGAGCGTGACGCCGTCCGCGGCGAGCCGGTCGCGCAGGGCCCCCGCCATGTCCCGGTCGAAGCCGGGCAGCAGGCCCTCGGGGGCGAAGAGCGTCACCCGTGCGCCGAGCCGGCGGAACCCCTGGGCGAGGGCGAGGGCGGTCTCGTCGGCGCCGACGACGGCGAGATGGGCGGGAATCCCGTCGAGGTCCCAGACGGTGTCAGGGGTCAGCACCGGCACGTCGTCGAGGCCTGGAATGGCGGGCACGCGGGGCGTCGCGCCGCCGGCGAGCACGAAGCGGCGGGCCTCGATGACGCGGCCTCCGGCCTCGAGGCTGCGCGGCCCGGTGAAGGTCGCGGCGCCCTGGACCACCCGGATGCCGACGGCGGCGAGGCGGCGCGGCGCGAGGTTCACCGCCTGCGGCCGGGCGGCCGACGCGATCCGGCGCTGCACGTCGGGCCAGGCCCGCGGCCGGTCGCCCGCCGTCGCCGTGCGCAGGACGGCGAGGCGCAGCGCAAGCTCCTGGAGGGTCAGGCCCCCGCCCGGCGGGAGCACGACGGCGACGGACGTCCCCGCCGCGGCCAGGGCCAGGGCGAGGGAGAAGCCGCCGGGATCGGCCCCGACGATACAGGTGTCCACGGTCTCGACGGGCAGGAGGGAGGAGGAACGGCTCATGGCGCATTTGTGGGATGCCCGGCGGGCGGTGTCGAGAGCGGGCGGCGGCGGGCCTGCCCTTTCGTCATCGCGCCGTCGTCACGCTGTCGGCGCTGCGTCATGCAGGGTGGGCAGAAGGGCGGCGTCACCCACCCGCGAGGAGTTCCCATGCGCGCTCTCGTCCTGCTCGCCGGCCTGATGGCCGCGACCCCCGCCTTCGCCGATGCGGAATTCCCCGCGTCGCTGGCCGGTCACGCCATCCTGCCCGCCGACACCTTCATCGCCCCGCCGGCCGACGCGCCGGCCGACCTGCAGATCTCCGGCAAGTTCACCGGCGCCGCGCGGGTCGACGCCCTCGGCACCGTCATGGGCCGTTCCGCCGGCCGCCCCACCGGCCTGTCGGTGCCCTTCCGCGGCCAGCCGGTCCAGGGCCATTCCGGCATCCGCCGCATGGCGGATGGCACGTACTGGGTGCTGACCGACAACGGCTTCGGCAACAAGCGCAACTCGCCCGACGCCATGCTCTTCCTCAGCCATTACCGCATGGATTTCGAGAAGGGGACGATGGAGCGCATCGCCACCGTGTTCCTCTCCGACCCCGACAAGAAGGTGCCGTTCCGCATCGCCAACGAGGCGACGGAGCGCCGCTACCTGACCGGCGCCGACTTCGATCCCGAGAGCTTCCAGATCATCGGCGGCAAGATCTGGATCGGCGAGGAATTCGGCCCCTATCTCATCCGCGCCGACATGACCGGCAAGATCGAGGCGATCTTCGAGACCATGGTCGACGGTGAGGTCGCCCGCTCGCCCGACCATCCCGCGGTCACGACGCCTGCCGTTCCCGGCGGGGCCGTGGACTTCCGCGTCCGCCGCTCGAAGGGCTTCGAGGGCATGGCAGCCTCGCCCGACGGCCGTTTCCTTTACCCGCTGCTGGAAGGCGCGCTCTGGAATCCCGCCACCCGCGCCCTCGAGCAGGTGAACGGGCGCGAATACCTGCGCATCCTCGAGTTCGACGTCGCCGCCGGCCGCTACACCGGTCGCCACTGGAAATACGTCCTCGACGCCAACGGCCTGTCGATCGGCGACTTCAACATGATCGACGCCACCACCGGCCTCGTCATCGAGCGCGACGACAACGAGGGCGTGGCGGAGCGGGCCTGCCCGGCCGGCCAGCGGGCGGAAAACTGCTTCCACGCCCTGCCGCGCATCAAGCGCATCTGGAAGATCGAGATGACGGATGCCAATGCCGGCGGCGCGGTGCGCAAGATCGGCTTCATCGACCTCCTGGCGATCCGCGATCCCAACAACCGCTCGCGGGTGCCGCTGTCGGGCGGTCACTTCCAGATGCCGTTCTTCACCATCGAGAACGTCGACGTGGTCGACGCCGACCACATCATCGTCGGCAACGACAACAACCTGCCCTTCTCGTCCAGCCGCGACCCCAACAAGGCCGACGGCAACGAGATGGTGCTGCTGCGCGTGCCGGAATTCCTGCGCGCCCGCTGATTTCGCCACTCACCATGACGGAAAGGCCCGGCTTCGGCCGGGCCTTTCTCGTTTCAGGCGGAGAGCGGGGTGGTCTTCGTCATGCGGGTGAGGTTGCGGCGCACCGCGAAGATGCGGCCCCAGGCGTCGCCCTTCAGGTCCTGCCGGTAGCCCTGGTAGCCGAGCAGGTCGTCCCAGAGGAATTCCTCGTCGTGGAGGAGATCGAAGTCGGCGGCGAGCGTGGCACGGATCTGCTCGCGGTTCTTCCGGTTCTGGAACTCCAGCAGGACGAGCGAGGTGCGCGACAGGTCGAGATGGGAGAGGACCTCGCCCTCGCCGCCCTCGATGTCGATCTTGACGACGTCGGCGGAGGGGAGGGACGCCGGGTCGACCACGTCGACCTCGTAGGTCTCGACGAGCGTGCCCTCGGCGAAGGTGTCGCCGGAATAGGCGGCGAGCCCGGATTCGCCGTCGCCGGCGAAGCGGCTGTGGAAGGTCGCCTTGGTCTGGCCGCCGGGAAAGAGCGCGGCGTTGACGATGGTGATGTCGCGGCGGCCGGCGGTGTTCTGCTTCAGGAACTCGAAGGTGCCGGGATGGGGCTCGAAGGAGCGCACGTGACTGCCCGGCCAGCGCGCCGAGGACCACAGCGCGAAGGAGCCGACATTGGCGCCGATGTCGAGGATGTCGAGGCCGACGCCGTCGTAGTCCGCCTCGTATTCGCCCTCCAGAACGTGGCGGATCGCCGCCTCCATCGGCTCGGGGCAGGCGAGGGACATGGGAATGCGGGCGACGTAGCGACTCACGGGCGCGGCTCCTGGCGATGAGGTCGGCCGCCGTCCTATCACGATTTCGTCAACGGTGCGGAGGTGCCGTCACAGAAGGTTGGAGCGGCCAGCCCCCGCGATGACCGCGAGCAGCCGGTCGGCGGCGGGTTCGATTGCGCCGTCGTTGACGATGACCACGTCGGGGTCGACCGGAGCGGACACCTGGCGCACGACGCGCGCGGCCGGGTCGCCGTCGGAGGCGCGCGAGCGGGCGGCGACGCGGGCCTGCAGCACCTCCGGCGGGGCGGTGACCTCGACCACCGTGACGTTCCGGTAGCGCTGGCGGGCGGCCGCCAGCACCTCGCGCGAGACGTTGCACACCGCGGTGCGGCCGCCATAGACCGCATGGTCGACGACGGCGGGAATGCCGTAGCGGTGGCCGTGGGCCGACCAGGTGAGGGCGAAGCCGCCGGCCTCGGCGATGCGCGCGAAGGTCGTCTCGTCGGCCTCGACGTTGTCTTCTGCCGCGGAGGCAGGCCGGGTGACGATGCGGCGCGGGAAGAGCACGGCCTCGTCGGCCGCCAGCCGGTTGCGCACGGCGGCGATGAGCGTGTCCTTGCCGGCGCCGCTCGGGCCGACCACGAGGACGAGCCGCCCCGGCCCGATGGGCCTCTGGTCGGCCACCGGCCGTCCCTCGCCGCGCAGCCCCGGCGTCACGTCAGGCGATCCTGCGGCCGGTGCGCCAGACCTCGCGCACGACGGGCTTGTCGCCGACCAGGGCGACACGGACGAGATCGGCGCGCTTGCCGACGGCGATCTCGCCCCGGTCGGTCATGCCGGTAGCGAGAGAAGGCTTCAGCGTCACGGTCTGGATCGCGCCGGCGAGGCCGCCCATGGCCGGCACGCCGGCGAGGCCGAAGGCGCCGTGGATGAGGCTGATCGGCACGTAGTCGGAGGAGAGGATGTCGAGGACGCCCGCCCCGGCCAGTTCCACGGCCGAGACGTTGCCGGAATGCGAGCCGCCGCGCACCACGTTGGGCGCGCCCATGAGCACCGAGATGCCGGCCGCGTGGGAGGCGCGTGCCGCCTCCACCGTCGTCGGGAACTCGGCGATGGACACCCGGTCGGCGACGGATTCGGCGACGTGGTCCTCCAGCGTGTCGTCGTGGCTGGCGAGGGCGATGCCGGACTTGTGGGCGAGGGCGACGAGCCCGCGCTTGTTCGGCTCGCCGATCTCGTCGGCGCGGGCGCGGCGGTTGGCGAAGAGCCGGTCGAGGTCGCTCTCCGACAGGCCGGTCTTGCCGCGGTAATAGGTGCGCAGCTTCTCCTCGTCGCGGAACTGGCGCTGGCCCGGCGTGTGGTCCATCAGCGACATGAGGCGCACGTCGAAGCGGGCGAGGTAGCTCTCCGCCTCCTCGACCACGCCGCGGGAGGGAATTTCGCAGCGCAGGTGCGTGTGGTGGTCGGAGCGCAGCAGGCCGGTGGCCTTCGCCGTCTCGATGGCTTCGGAGAGGTCGAGCAGGCCGTCGGCCGTGGTCGGCCGGTCGTCGTCGGAGCCGATGCGCAGGCTGTCGAAGACGGTGGTGATGCCGGAGGCGGCGATCTGCGCGTCATAGGCGAAGACGGCCGAGAGCGGGTCCCAGTGCACCTTGGGGCGCGGCTGGTAGTGGGGCTCGAGGTGATCGGTGTGCAGCTCGACGAGACCGGGGATGAGAAGGTCCTCGCCGAGGTCAGCGGCGTCCGCCCGCTGACTGTCGGCCTCGATCGCGGTGATGACGCCGTCCTCCACCACCACGGTGGCGGCGATCTCGCGGTCGGCGAGCACGACGCGGCGGGAGAAGAGTGTCAGCGATCCGATGTCGTCCCGGGCTTTCATGGTCGTCCTCATGCGGCGCTCGCAGCGAAGCGCGTGACGTCGACGATGCGGGTTGCGACCCGCTCGCGGACGTCGTCGTCGTGGAAAATGCCGACGATGGCGGTGCCGGCGGCCTTCTTCGTCTCGATCAGGCCCACCACCGCTGCGCGATTCCGTGCGTCGAGGGAAGCGGTCGGTTCGTCGAGCAGCAGCAGCGGATGGTCGGCGATGAAGCCGCGGGCGATGTTCACCCGCTGCTGTTCGCCGCCCGAGAAGGTCGCGGGGGGCAGCGACCACAGCCGCTCCGGCACGTTGAGCAGCGTCAGGAGGCGGCGGGCGCGCGCCTCCGCCTCGTCGCGGGAAAGGCCGAAGGCGGTGGCGGCTTCCGCCACGACGGCGAGGGCCGGCACGCGCGGGATGACGCGCAGGAACTGCGAGACATAGCCGATGGTCGTGCGCCTGAGCGCCATGACGCGGCGCGGGGCGGCGGCGGCGACGTCCACGGTCTCGGGCCCGTCCACCACGCGGATGGCTCCGGCATCGGCGCGGTAGTTGCCGTAGATCATCTTCAGGATCGACGACTTGCCGGCGCCCGAGGGGCCGCCGAGCACGACACATTCGCCGGGCGCGACGTCGAGCGAGATGCCCGAGACGACCGGGATCACCAGCCCACCCTGCAGGTGCATGGTGAAGCTCTTGGCGAGGCTGTCGAGAGAGAGGAGGGGCGCGGTCATATCCGTCTCACGGCTGCAGGATGGAGGAGACGAGGAGCTGGGTATAGGGCTCGCGCGGATCGTCCAGCACCTGGTCGGTGAGGCCGGTTTCGATGGCGCGGCCGTCCTTCATCACGAGGATGCGGTGGGACAGGAGGCGGGCGACCGCGAGGTCGTGGGTCACCACCACGGCGGCGAGGCCGAGGTCGGCGACGAGGCCGCGCATGAGATCGAGCAGGCGGGCCTGCACCGAGACGTCGAGACCGCCGGTCGGCTCGTCCATGAAGACGAGGCGAGGCGCGGTGACGAGGTTGCGGGCGATCTGCAGGCGCTGGCGCATGCCGCCGGAATAGGCGGTGGGACGGTCGTCGATGCGGTCCGGGTCGATCTCGACGCGCTCCAGCCAGGACTCGGCCTCCTCGCGGATCTTGCCGTAGTGCCGCCAGCCGACCGCCATCAGCCGCTCGCCGACATTGGCGCCGGCGGAGACGCCCATGCGCAGGCCCTGTTCGGCATGCTGGTGGACGAAGCCCCAGTCGGTGCGGAAGAGGAACCGCCGCTCGGCCTCGGAGAGGGTGAGGATGTCGCGGGTGACGCCGTCGCGCATGCGGTAGAGCACGCGCCCGTCCGAGGGTTCGAGCTGGCCGGAGAGCAGCTTCAGGAGCGTCGACTTGCCGGAGCCGGATTCACCCACCACGGCGAGGACCTCGCCGGGATAGAGCTCGAAACCGACCTCTCGGCAGCCGATGCGGGCGCCGTAGTACTTGGTCAGGCTCTCGGCCGTGAGGAGGGGGGTGTCGGTCATCGTCGTCTCGTTCATGACCACGCCGCTCCCCGTTTGCACCACCCGTCACCCCCGGCGAGGCCGAAGGCCGAGGGAAGGGGGCCCAGGAGGGGGCGGGCGAATGGAGAGAGGCTGCGAACGGAGGGCGTCATGCCCTGCACCCCCTGGATCCCCTTCCCCTCGCTGCGCTCAGCCGGGGATGACGGGTGGAGCAAGCGTTCGGCCGGGGAGGACCGGAGGAGGAGCAAACGTTCGGCCGGTGCTGACGGGAATTGGCTGTGACCGCGGGTGGCGCTTCCCTTCACCTCTCCCCGGCGGGGAGAGGTCGGCCGCAGGCCGGGTGAGGGGGAGCGGGCCAAAAGGTGAGGTCTCGTCCCCCTCACCCGATCCTCGCAAGGCTCGGATCGAGCTCTCCCCGCCGGGGAGAGGTGGGCGCCCCATCCGTAACGGCCGGGCAGGGCTTGCGAGGCCGGCGCGTGCGTCGAAAGTGCGCTCATTCCGCCGCTCCCGCGATCGCCGCCGGGGCCTCGCCGAGAAGCTCGCCGCGGTGGCCCTCGGCCCGCCGCTCCTCGCAATGGTCGGTGTCGGAACAGACGAACATCCGCCCGCCGGCGTCGTCGGTGATGACCTCGTCGAGATAGGTGTGGGTCGCGCCGCAGAGGGCGCAGGCATGGTCGAACTTGGTCGGCTCGAAGGGGTGGTCCTCGAAATCGAGCGAGACCACCTTGGTGTGCGGCGGCAGGGCGTAGATGCGCTTCTCGCGGCCGGCACCGAAGAGCTGCAGGGCGGCGCAGTCGTTCATCTTCGGATTGTCGAATTTCGGCGTCGGCGAGGGGTCCATCACGTAGCGGTCCTCGACTTTCACCGGATAGGCGTAGGTGGTGGCGATGTGGCCGTGGGTGGCGATGTCCTCGTAGAGCTTCACGTGCATGAGCCCATAGTCCTCGAGGGCGTGCATGACGCGCGTCTCGGTCTCGCGCGGCTCGAGGAAGCGCAGCGGCTCGGGGATCGGCACCTGGTAGACGAGGACCTGATCGGCCGTCAGCGTCTTCTCGGGGATGCGGTGGCGGGTCTGAATGATGGTGGCGTCCGCCGTGTGGGTGGTCGTTTCCACGCCCGAGGTCTTCTCGAAGAACTTGCGGATGGAGACGGCGTTGGTCGTGTCGTCGGCGCCCTGGTCGATGACCTTGAGGCGATCGCCAGAGCCCAGGATCGCCGCGGTGACCTGGACGCCGCCGGTGCCCCAGCCATAGGGCATGGGCATTTCTCGCGAGGCGAATGGCACCTGATAGCCGGGGATGGCGATCGCCTTGAGGATGGCGCGGCGGATCATCCGCTTCGTCTGCTCGTCGAGATAGGCGAAGTTGTAGCCCGAGGCGGTCTGGTGGACGGTCATTCCGCGGCCTCCTTCAGGGGCTCGTCGCCCGCCTGCCGCCCGGCGATCTCCCGGATGAGGCCGAGCTCGGCCTGGAAGTCGACGTAGTGCGGCAGTTTCAGGTGCTCGACGAAGCCGGTCGCCTGGACGTTGTCGGAGTGCATCAGCACGAATTCCTCGTCCTGGGCGGGTGCCTTCACCTCCTCGCCGAGCTCGCCGGCGCGCAGCGCCCGGTCGACGAGGGCCATGCCCATGGTCTTGCGCTCGCAATGGCCGAAGGCGAGGCCATAGCCGCGGGTGAAGCGCGGCGGCTCGGTGGCCGACCCCTTGAACTGGTTGACCATCTGGCACTCGGTGACGGTGATGTCGCCGAGCGGAACCGCGAAGCCGAGGTCCTCGGAGAAGAGCTCGACCTCCACCTCGCCAAGGCGGATCTCGCCGGCGAAGGGGTGGGTGCGGCCGAAGCCGCGCTGGGTCGAGTAGCCGAGCGCCAGGATGAAGCCTTCGTCGCCGCGGGCGAGGTTCTGCAGACGCAGGTCCCGGCCGGCGGGAAGGTCGAGGGGCTCGCGGGTGAGGTCCGGCACCGGGGCGTCGGGGTCGCCCGGCGGGTTGCGCTCGATGAGGTCGTCATGGCCGAGAAGGTCGGTGACCCGCGGCATGGCCGTCTCGTCGGCGGGCGCGCGGGCGGGCTCGGGAACGTCGGCCCCGGCCTCGAGCAGGAAATCGACGAGGCGGTGGGTGTAGTCGAACGTCGGGCCCAGCACCTGGCCGCCGGGAATGTCCTTGAAGGTGGCGGAGACGCGGCGGGCGACCTGCATGGCGGCGGTGTCGACCGGTTCGCTGGCACCGAAGCGCGGCAGGGTGGAGCGGAAGGCGCGGACGAGGAAGGCGGCCTCGACGAGGTCGCCGCGCGCCTGCTTGATGGCGATGGCGGCGAGGTCGCGGTCGTAGAGCGAGCCCTCGGTCATCACGCGGTCGACGGCGAGGGTGAGCTGTTCGCGGATCTGGGCCGGCGCGACCTCGGGCACCGCCGGATCGCCGCGCCGCGCATGGGCGAGGAGGCGGTGGGCGTTGTCGATGGCGCGCTCGCCGCCCTTGACGGCCACATACATGGGTCAGGCCTCCACGAGGGTGACGCGGGTGGTGCGGGGGAGGGCAGCGACGCCCTCGGGACCGGCGAGGACGAGGTCGACCCCGCGCGGGAAGAGCGCATGGTTGGCCGCGAGGCGGTCGACGATGTCGGCCGGCAGGCCGGCGACCGAAAGGGTGGCGTGCCCGGAAATGCCGGGACCGGCGAGGCGGAGTGTCATGACGGCGGTCGAACTACCGACGTCGGCCGGGATCATCGTCCCCTCCCCCCGCGGAGCGGAGGGGAGGGCAAGGGCGGGTGGCATCGACGCTTCAGCCGTCCCGTCCCCCCACCCCTGACCCCTCAGATCGGAAGAGCGCGCGACCTGCACGATCAGCGTCGTCGAGCGATCCGGATAGACGTCCGTGCCCTGGGCGAAGCCAGCGAGGTCGGGCAGGATGCCGGCATCGGCGACCAGCGCGAAGGCGGCCTGGGAGGGCGCCGCGCCGATGCGCGCGCCGGTGTGGAAGGCGAGCCAGGCGGCGACGTCCGGCGCCGCCGCGAGCCGGCCGTCGAGCCAGAGCGGGGTCTCGTAGTCGGCGAGCGCCACGGCGACGGCCGCTGCCACCGGCGAGAGCGGCGCGGGGGCGCCGGTGAGACCGGCGACCGGTTGCAGCGTACCCGGGCGGGCCAAGGCGTTCATCACCGCCCGGAAGGTCTGCTGGGCGTCATGGACCGGATCGGCGAAGGCGCGGGCGAGGGCCATCAATTGTCTCCGCGGACCATGGTGAAGAAGTCGACGCGGGTGGCGGCGGCGCGCTCGCGCTTCAGCGTGGTCTCTGCCGCGATGCGGGCGCGCACGGGGGCGAGCAGCGCCTCCACGGCGTCGCGGGTGGCGGGCGCCTGCCAGAGGGCGTCGGCGAGGGCCGAGAGCCGCGCCTTGTCCTTGTCGCGTCCCATGACGTGGCCGAAACCGATGACCCCGTCGGGCAGGGCGACGGCGGCGCGCGTCACGGTGGCCTCGCCGAGGTTGAAGGGGGCGCCGTCGCCGCCGATGCGGCCGCGCACCATGACGAGGCCGATCTCCGGGGCGCGCAGCATTTCGGCGCGGTCGCCGGCCATGGCGTCGAGGGCCGCGAGTTCGCCGACGGTCGCGCGGGCGACGGTCGCCATGGTAGCCTTGCGGGCGGCTTGCAATGAATCGGTGGGCTGGTGGCGATCTGTCATGATTTGTATATTCGTCTAGACGATTATGGTTTTATGACAGGCCGGGCCTCGGGGCAAGTGCTATGATGCGCCGGGCCGATCGGGTGACGGGGATGATCCGCATATCGGCCGCCGGCCGTGACACGCGGATGACGGGAGGGCCGATGCTGGCGCGGGGCAGGGGAGTGACGGTTTGGCGGCAGATCGCCGAGGCGATCGAGGCCGAGATCGCCGGAGGCGGCCTCGTGCCGGGCACGCGCCTGCCGACGGAGGCGGCGCTGACCGAACGGTTCGGCGTCAACCGCCACACGGTGCGCCAGGCGGTGAAGTCGCTGGTCGACAAGGGCCTCGTCAGGGTCACCCAGGGCTCGGGCACCTATGTCGAGGCCAAGCCGCTCTCCTATCCGATCAGCACGCGCACGCGCTTCTCCGAGATCGTCGTGGGGCAGGCGCGCGATCCCGCCGGCCGCCTGCTTGGGCACAGGCAGGCCGGTGCCAGCCTCGAGATCGCCGAGGCGCTCGACCTGTCGCCGGAGGATCCGGTCATGCTCGTCGAGAGCGCCCATTTCGCCGATGGCGTGCCGATCTCCTGGGCGGTGGCAGCCTTTCCGCTGCCGCGCTTCGCCGACGTGCCCGGGGTCTATGGCGCGACCGGATCGATCACAGCGGCGCTGACGGCGTGCGGCGTGCCCGACTATCGCCGCGCCTCGACCCGCATCGGCGCCGCCGTCGCCGATGCCACCGATTCGGCCCGGCTCGAAATCGCCGAGGGCCGGCCGGTCCTCGTCATCGACAGCATCAACGTCGATCCCGACGGCGTGCCGATCCAGTGGGCCCGCTCGCATTTCTGCGCCGACCGGGTCCGGCTGACCGTCGGCGGCTGAGGCGGAGGGGCTTCCGGGACAAGGGCCCCACCTCACCCTCGCCTCTCCTTCGGGCGGCGCGAGACGGGGAGGGTGCGGGTGGGGCATCATCCCGATGCCCCGTGTCGAGACTAGGGCGCGGCGCGCTCGCCGATCAGGGCGAAGCGCAGCCGCGTCGAGACCTGGTCGATGATCGCGACGGTGACGAGGATCATGAGGATCAGCGCGGAGACGTGCTGGTATTCCAGCACGCGGATCTGCTCGGCCAGGTGCAGGCCGATGCCGCCGGCGCCGACGATGCCGATGATGGTCGCCGAACGCGTGTTGCTCTCGAAGAAATAGAGCACCTGGCTGCCGAAGATCGGCAGGACCTGCGGCAGGATGCCGAACCGGATGCCGTGCAGCTTGCCGCCGCCGGTGGAGGCGATGCCCTCGGAGGCCTTGCGGTCGGCGGCCTCGATGGCCTCGGAGAAGAGCTTCGAGAACAGGCCGAAATTGGCGCAGAGCAGGGCGAGCACGCCGGCGAAGGGGCCGAGGCCGACCACGCTCACCCAGATCAGCGCCCAGATCAGCTCATCGACGCCGCGGATCGTGTCGACGATGCGGCGGGAGAGGAAATGCACCACGACGTTGGGCACGACGTTCTTCGCGGCGAGGAAGCCGACCGGCAGCGCGACGATGGCGGCGGTGAAGGTGCCTAGGAAGGCGATGGCGACCGTCTCGGCGAGGGCGTGGAGATAGACGAAGAACTTCGCCCAGGTGCCGGTGGAGGGCGGCAGCATGAACCAGAGGAACTGGCCGAGCTTGCCGACGCCGGTGACGAGCCTCGCCACGTCGAAGTCGAGCACGACGAGCCCATAGGCGAAGAGGCCGGCGAGCAGGGCGAGGATCAGGCCGGTGCGAATCCGCCGCATCGGCGAGGGATGGAAGATCTCGGGATGGCGCTGGATGAGCCCGTCGCGGTCGGCGCGGGCGGCGAGGCGCAGCGGATGGTCGGTGGCCGGCATGGTCATGAGCGGTTGTCCATGCCGATGAGGTGATGACGCAGCCGCTCGGTGGAGAGGTCGATGATCATGACGGTGGCGATGATCAGCACCAGGATGGCTGAGACGTCGGAATAGTAGAACTTGCGGATGGCCTCGACGAGGTCCTGGCCGATGCCGCCGGCGCCGACGAAGCCCATGACGGCCGCGCCGCGCACGTTCACCTCGAAGCGCAGGAGGGCGTAGCTGGCGAAGTTGGACAGCACTTGCGGCACCACCGCGAAGCGCATGCACTCCGCCCAGGTGGCGCCGGTGGCGGTCAGGCCGTCCACCGGCTTCATGTCGATGTTCTCGGCCACCTCGGCGAACTGCTTGCCGAGCGCACCGAAGGTGTGGATGGCAATCGCCAGCACTCCCGGCACCGGGCCGAGGCCGAAGGCGACGACGAAGATCAGCGCGAAGACGATCTCGGGAACCGTGCGGCAGAATTCCAGCCAGCGCTTGGCGAGGAAGCCGACGGTGGAATTGGGCGTGAGATTGCGGGCGGAGAGGAAGGCGAAGACGAAACCGCCGACGGCCCCGGTGAGCGTGCCGACATAGGCGATGAGCAGCGTCTCCCAGAGGAGCTTCATCCACTTGTCGAAGCCCCACATCCATTCGACCGGGTCGAAGAGGACGAAGCGGCCGGCGGCGGCGCCCTGCTCGAGGGTGAAGATGCGGCCGATATAGTCGGTGAAGCGCCAGAGGTTGGTGAAGAAGGTGGCGGGGCGCACCTCGGCGACAATGCCGGCGACGATGTAGGCCAGGATGAAGAGCGCGAGGCCGATATAGAGCTGTCGCCGCTTGGCGGAGACAGCCTCGGCATAGGCGGCGCCATGGGCGGCGAGCTGATGATCGGGAAGGCGGGTGACGGCGCTGGACATGGTGATCTGCTTCAGCTCCGCCGGCGACGCATCTGGTCGATGTAACGCGAGAGATCGATCATCACCTGGTAGTCCTCGCTCCTGACGGGAACGTAGCTGGTGGCGGCGCCGTCGCTGATGCGCAGGAAGGCCTCGGGGTCGGCTGTTGCGGCCTCGACGAAGGCGCGGCGCACCGCGTCCCTCAAAGCCTCGGGCGCCGTGCGCATCATGGTGATGGGCGAGCCGGGGATGAGGTCGGAGCGGAAGATGATGCGATAGTCCTCGGCGCGGGCCATGTTCTTGGCTACCATTCGCAGGAGGTTCGACTCACGCTCGGTGTTCCACCAGTTGAAGGCGGCGTCGCAGGTGCCCTGGGCGAGACCGATCACCGCGTTCTCGTGGCTGCCGGAATAGACGACCTTGCCGAAATGGGCCTCGGGGTCGATGCCGAGCTTCGACATGGCGAAGCGCGGCACGTTGTTGCCGGAGGCCGAATTGGGATCGACGAGGCAGAGGTTGCGGCCCCTGAGGTCCGCGAGGGTCTGGGCCGGGTCGGCGGCGCGCACATAGAGCACCGAATAGTAGCCGATGGCGCCCTGGGAATTGGCCATGGTCACCAGCGGCTCGACGCCGTTCTGGGTGACGATGGCGGCGCGGGCATAGGCGGCCGGGCCCATATGGGCGAAGTGCACCTGGCCGGCGCGCAGGCTTTCGATCACCGCGGCATAGTCGCTGGCGACCCTGAGGGTCACCTTCACGCCCAGGGCCTTCGACAGGTAGGCCATGAAGGGAGAGTAGCGGTCGAGCACGCCCGAGGAATTCTCGGACGGGATGATCGAGAAGACGAGTTCGGGATGCGTGCGGCGCCAGTCATCGCCCTGCGCCACGGCGGGCACGGCGAGGGACAGGCTGGCGGCGAGGGCCAGGGCGAGCCGGCGCGAGAGCATGGCGGATGTCCTGTGAGGTCTTCGAACGAGAAGGGGCCCCCGCGCGGCGGGAGCCCCGGTTCATGCCGTCAGGAGCGGGCGCGGCGCATCTGGTCGACGAACTTCTGCAGATCGACGATGGACTGGTAGTCGGCGTGGGTGGCGGGGCGGAAGCCCTGGTTCTTGCCGTCCGACCAGCGGTCGAAGGCGGCCTTGGCCTTCACCGGAGCCTCGACGAAAGCCTTGGTGAGGGCGGCCTTGGCCTCCTCGGGCAGCGAGTTCAGATAGGCGACCGGCGAGCCGGCGATCAGGTCCGACTTGAAGATCATCTTGAAGTCGTCGGCCTTGACCATGCCCTTGGTGACCATGCGGCTGAGGTTGGAATCCGTCTCCGAGTTCCACCAGTTGAAGGCGGCGTCGCAGGTGCCCTGCATGACGGCCGTCACGGCGTTCTCGTGGCTGCCGGCATAAACGACGCGGGAGAAGAACTGGTCCGGGGTGTTGATGCCGAGCTTCGACATGGCGAAGCGGGGCACGTTGTTGCCCGAGGTCGAGTTGGGATCGACGAGGCAGAGGTTCTTGCCGCGCAGGTCCTCGATCCGGGTCGCCGGGTTGTTGGCGCGCACGTAGAGCACCGAATAGTAGCCGACCGATCCGTCCTGCAGCACTTCGACGACGAAGGGCACGACACCGCCGTTGGTGACGGTGTGGGCGCGGACGTAGGATGAGGGACCGTAATAGGCGAAGTGGATGTTCCCGGCGCGCTGGCCCTCGATCACCGCGGCGTAGTCGTTGGCGACGCGCAGCGTCACCTTGGTGCCGAGCTCACGGGTCAGGTACTCGGTGAAGGGCGTGTAGCGCTCCACGGTCCCGGATGCGTTCTCGGCCGGGATGACGGCGAAGACGAGCTCGGGATAGCGGCTCTGCCACGTGCCCTGGGCGGAGGCGGCGGCGGAGGCGAGGGGCAGGCCGGCGAGGCCGGCGACGATCTGGCGGCGGTCGAACATGGGTTGGTCTCCGGGACCTCGGGTGGAACAGGTGATGCGGTCAGGCGAAGGCCGCCGCCGCCGGCAGGGCCGGAGCGGGGACGGGAACGGGCGTGTGGCCGTCGAGGACGTCGCCGGATTCGATGCCATAGAGGTCGCGGGCGACGTCGTCGGTGAGGGCGGAGGGCGTGCCGTCGAAGACGACGCGGCCCTGGGCCATGCCGACAAGCCGGTCGCAATAGGACCGGGCGAGGTCGAGGGAATGGAGATTGCAGACGACGGTGATGCCGTAGTGACGGTTGATCCGCTGCAGCGCATCCATGACGATGCGGGTGTTGCGCGGGTCGAGCGAGGCGATGGGCTCGTCGGCGAGGATGATCTTCGGCTCCTGCACCAGGGCGCGGGCGATGGCGACGCGCTGCTGCTGGCCGCCGGAGAGGCTCTCGGCACGCTGGGCGGCGAGCGAGGCGATGTCGAACTGCTCGAGGGCGGAAAGGGCGACGGCCTTGTCCTCGGCGCTCCACATCTTGAGGAGCGAGCGGGCCTGGCCGACGTGGTTCAGCCGGCCCATGAGCACGTTGGTCAGCACGTCGAGGCGGCCGACGAGGTTGAACTGCTGGAAGATCATGGCGCAGGACTGGCGCCAGTCGCGCAGGGCAGCGCCCGACAGCGCCGTGACGTCGCGTCCCTCGAAGAGGATGCGCCCCGAGGACGGTTCCTGCAGGCGGTTGACCATGCGCAGCAGGGTGGACTTGCCGGCGCCGGAGCGGCCGATGATGCCGACGAAGGCGCCGCGGGGAACCTCCAGCGACACGTCGTCCACGGCGGTCTTCGCTCCGAAGCGTCGCGACAGTCCGTCGATCGTCAGCATCCGCCAGCCCTCGGTGAACAGCGAGTCGGCAAAGGATCAAGCCTCCGCCTTCCAGCGCTCTAGGCCAGCCGAATTACAGTCGTGTGACAGGTGACGGGCGCAGCGGCACCGGCCGAATTCTGGGGAATACATGATTGCCGTCATGCAACCGTCATCATCGCGTCATCCGTGGCGGGGACGTGCAGCCTTTCGCACGCACATGACCCCAAGGATGTCACCGCCATGAGCAAGCTCGGCCTCGAGCCCTCGATCCACCCCAGCGCCACCGTGCGGGACAGCCGGCTCGGCGCCTATACGGAGGTCGGCGCCCGCACCGTCATCTCCGAGACGATGATGGGGGACTATTCCTACATCGTACAGGACGGGCAGATCGACATGTCGACCATCGGCAAGTTCTGCTCCATCGCCTCCCATGTGCGGATCAATCCCGGCAACCATCCGATGGAGCGGGCGAGCCAGAGCCATTTCCTCTACCGGGCTTCCCGCTATTTCGACGGCGAGCCCGACGAGGCGGGCTTCTTCGACTGGCGGCGCTCCCATGCCGTGACGATCGGCCACGACGTGTGGATCGGCCATGGCGGCGTCGTGCTGGCGGGCAAGTCGGTCGGCACCGGCGCGGTGGTGGCGGCGGGCGCCATCGTCACCAAGGACGTCGCGCCCTATACGGTGGTCGGCGGCAATCCGGCGCGGGTGATCAAGCGGCGCTTTTCCGAACCGGTCGCCGACCGGCTGGAAGCGCTGGCCTGGTGGGACTGGGACCACGAAAGGCTGCGGCAGGCGCTTCCCGACTTCCGGACGCTGCCCGTGGAAGCCTTCCTCGAGAAGCACGGCGGCTGACGCGGGCGCGTCGGTCTCCTTAGCGTCATGGGTGCGGCGCAACATTGATCCATGTCGTCGCCTCGGAAGGGGCGATGACGGCGAGATGGCGCCGCCGGTCTTCCTGCGCCTTCGTCCTGTGCCTACAGTGCGCCTCCGGCCTCTGCCCCCACGCCCCGACGGAGACCTGCCATGTCCCTCTATCGTCTCGACCGGTTCTTCGCGCCGCGCTCCGTCGCGGTGGTGGGAGCCACCGACCGGCCGCATTCGATGGGGCAGGCGCTGATGGCCAACATGGTCAGGGCGGGGTTCGCCGGCCAGCTTCTGCCCGTCAACCCGAAGCACCGGACGGTCGCCGGCCTCACCGCTTACGGTTCGCTCTCAAGCCTGCCGTCGGTTCCCGACCTGGTGGTCTTGGCGACGCCCGGCCCGACCGTGCCGGCGCTGGTCGAGGAGGCGGCAAGGCTGGGCGTGCCGGCGGCGGTCGTCATCTCGGCGCTGGACCGCAAGGGCTATGAGACCGCGAGCGGCCGGCTGGACGCGGCGGTGCGCGAGAAGGCGATCCGCCTCGTCGGGCCCAACTGCTTCGGCGTCATCGCGCCGCATGGCGGGGTGGACGCGAGCTTTGCCTCGCGGCGGACCCGGCCGGGGTCGCTGGCGCTGGTGTCGCAGTCGGGCGCCATCGCCGCGGCGCTGCTGGAATGGGCCGAGGTCAGGCACATCGGCTTTTCCGGCGTGGTGACGCTCGGCGACCAGCTCGACGTCGATATCGGCGACTGCCTCGACTATTTCGCCGCCGACTACCGCACGCGCGCGATCCTCGTCTACATCGAGGCGATCAAGGACGTGAGGAAGTTCATGGCCTCCGCGCGTGCGGCCGCGCGCTCGAAGCCGGTGATCGTCCTGAAATCGGGCCGCAGCCGCGCGGCGGCGAGCGCGGCGAAGTCGCATACGGGCGCGCTCGCGGGCGCGGACGACGTCTACGCCGCCGCCTTCGCGCGCGCCGGCCTCGTGCGCGTCAACGACCTCGACGAGCTCATCGCCGCCGCCGAGACGTTGTCGCGCTATCCGGCCTTTTCCGGCGACCGCCTCGGCATCGTCACCAACGGCGGCGGGCTCGGCGTGCTCGCGGTCGACGCCCTCATCGACCACGGCGGCCGGCTGGCGGGGCTCGGCGAGGCGACGAAGGCGAAGCTCGACGCCGCCATGCCGCCGACCTGGTCGGGCGGCAACCCCATCGACATCATCGGCGACGCCGACGCCGCCCGCTACGCCGCGGCGATGGAGGCCGCGCTCGACGACCGCGAGGTCGACGCGGTCCTCGTGATGAACTGCCCGACGGCGCTCTTGCCGAGCCTCGATGCCGCCGAGGCGGTGGCCACGGTGGTGAATGACCGCAAGGCCCGCGGCGGGCGCATGAAGCCGGTCTTCACCGTCTGGCTCGGCGACCAGGAGGCGGCCACCGACCTCTTCGCCAAGGCCGGCCTGCCGAGCTATCCGACCGAATCGGAGGCCGTGCGCGGCTTCATGCACATGGTGCGCTACCGGCGCGGCCAGGACGCGCTGATGGAGACGCCGGAGAACGCCGAGATCGTCTCGCCGGAAGACCTCGCCGCCCTGCGCGCCGAGCTCGACGCGGCGGTGAAGGCCAGGAAGCGCTGGCTCGACCCGATCCTCGTCGACCGCATCCTCACCGCCTACGGCATCCCCACCGTGCCGATCGCCGCGGCGGCCTCGCCAGGCGAGGCGGCGGACCTCGCCGAACCCTTCCTCAAGGCCGGCCAGGCCATCGCCGTGAAGATCCTGTCGCCCGACATCACCCACAAGTCCGACGTCGGCGGGGTCCGGCTCGGGCTCGCCACGCGGGAGGCGGTGGAGACGGCGGTCGCCGAGATGCTCGCCCGCGTCGCCGCCGCCATGCCGAAGGCGCGGATCGACGGCGTCATGATCCAGCCGATGATCCACCGGCCCGGCGCCATCGAGCTCATCGCCGGCCTCGCGGACGATCCGACCTTCGGCTCGGTGATGCTCTTCGGCCGCGGCGGCAAGGCGGTGGAGCTCATCAAGGACCGCGCCCTGGCGCTGCCGCCCCTCGACATGCGCATCGCCCGGGACATGATCGCCGCCACCCGCATCTCCAGACAGATGGCGGGCTATCGCGACGTGCCGCCGGTGGACACGCCGAAGGTGGCGGAGATCCTGGTGCGGCTGTCGCAGCTCGCCGCCGACCTGCCGCAGGTGGCCGAGATCGACATCAACCCGCTGCTGGCGGACGCCTCGGGCATCCTCGCCCTCGACGCCCGCATCGCGGTCGGCGCGCCGAAGGCCAGGGGCCTGGTGCGCGGCGGCCACCCGCGGTTCGCCATCCGGCCCTATCCGAAGGAGTGGGAGCAGGACCTCGTCACCGAGAGCGGCTTCGCCTGCAAGGTGCGCCCGGTGCGCCCGGAGGACGAGCAGCTGTTCCGCTCGTTCTTCGAGCGGGTGAACCCGGACGACGTGCGCCAGCGCTTCTTCGCCCCGGTGAAGGAGTTCTCCCACGCCTTCATCGCCCGCCTCACCCAGATCGACTACGCCCGCTCGATGGTGCTCGTGGCCCTCGACCCGACGGGGGGCGACATGCTCGGCGCGGTCCGCCTCCATGCCGATCCGGACAACGAGAACGCCGAATATGCGATCTTCGTGCGCTCCGACCAGCAGGGCCGCGGCCTCGGCCTGTCGCTGATGAAGATGATCATCGCCTATGGCCGCAAGCAGGGCACCCGGCGGATCTACGGGCAGGTTCTGGCGGAGAACGTCCGCATGCTGGCGCTGGCCCGGGACCTCGGGTTCCGCATCGGCGCCGACCCCGACGATCCCGCCCTGCAGAAGGTGGTCCTGGACCTGGGCGAGGTGGGATAGATTTCGGCGCAAGGCCAGGCGTCGCCTGGGTTGGGGCGGAAAGTTATCCCCAGCGTCACGCTACAGGATAAGATTTCGGTCAGGTTGGGGAAATGCGCCCGGAGGATGACGGGGAACCTGCCGGGTCGGGTGAAGTGCAGGCGGTATGCGGAACACTTCGTCACCTCTCCCCGGCGGGGAGAGGTCGGCCGAAG
>LNFM01003572.1_pt1 | contig 30294 bp, 15 predicted proteins | sample 596031 | NCBI WGS metagenome assembly LNFM01 (sample SAMN04254537, study PRJNA301005) | activated carbon metagenome | isolation source: dual media filters at the Ann Arbor, Michigan drinking water treatment plant | place: USA: Ann Arbor
CAGCGAAGATGTCGTTCTTTTTTTTTGCTATATCAAGAAGTTTCTGACTAAGGCGCAGGAGTTGTAATGGAAATCCGTCAATGGCAGTACCATAAAAAGCTGTAATCAGGTCAGCCTTCTCATCCTCATCCTTTTCTTTTACAAATAAGTTGAGGATGGAATCGCATCGAAGTTGAATCTGCTCTATTATATTCTCCTGGCTACGGGCCGTATTACAAGTGGCTATAAAAAAGAAGAAAAGAAAAAATTTATGTCTCATTCATAAGAGATTTAGTTTTGTTTACGACCAATAATGTTATTCATACAGGTAATTGAATAACAAATTCAGATCCTTCGTTTTCCTTTGTATCCACTTTCAACTCACCACCGTGTGCTTTTACAATATCGTAGCTTAAAGATAAACCCAATCCAGTTCCCTGCCCTGTTGGTTTGGTGGTAAAGAATGGTTGAAAAATTTTATCTAGCACTTTTTGTGGAATACCATCTCCATTGTCTGCTACACTAATTTCAACTTTATTATTTCCATTTGGGTTAATAATTTTTGAAGTTTTCACTGTTACGGTGGGTTCATAAATATCAAAATCTAATTTAGCCTTTTCATTGGTAGCATAAAAGGAATTTGTAATTAAATTCAAAATTACTCTTCCGATATCCTGTGGTATGATATTGACGGTACCAATACTTTTATCATACTCCGTTTTCAACGTAGCGTTGAAATTTTTATCTTTTGCCCTTAATCCATGATAAGCCAGTCGGAAATATTCATCAACCAGTTTATTGATATCCGTTGGTTCTTTCACTCCACTGCTGCTTCGGCTGTGCTGTAGCATACCTTTTACGATCGCATCAGCTCTTTTGCCATGATGATTAATCTTCTGTTCGTTTTCTTTTATATCCTTTGTAATGGCTTTTACTTCGGCCAAATTCCCTTTGTCAACTTCCTGTTCTAACTCATCTATCAATTCTGTATTTACCTCTGAAAAATTATTGACAAAGTTTAACGGGTTTTGAATTTCATGGGCAATGCCTGCAGTGAGTTCTCCCAGGGATGCCATTTTTTCGGATTGGATGAGTTGGGATTGGGTAGATTTTAGATTAGTAAGTGTTGTTTCTAAAACTTTATTCGCTCTTTGCTTTTGCCGATTATTGCGATAGAATATAAAGGCAAGTACGGACAACAACCCCAAACCGGCAAACAATGCTATCGTCCGTATTTTATTTCTATACGATATACTTTGCTGTGCTTCTTTTTCCAGCCGCATCTGTTCCTCAAAGTTTACATTCTGGAATTGAGTAAGCCTGTCATTTAGATTTTTGTGTAAGCTGTCGCCTACTGTTTTTGATAGGGTGAGATACGCTAATGCACTATCAGCATTTCCCTGCATTTTCCAGGCATCAGAAACTAAGTTTGCAGCAGTACCGATGTAGTTCCCTGCCTTCAATTTAGTAGCTAACTGAAAAGCAGCATTTGCATAATATTTCATAGAATCGGCCTGAAACAATTGCTGATAGAACCGTGCAAGAGCAATGTTTGTGGTTACTTCCCCTGCTACATTGTTTTGTTCTTTGTTTACCAGTAAAGATTGCTGATAGTAATACCTGGCAGAATCTAAGTGCCCTCTTTTTGTATATACAGTTCCGATATTTCGCAGGATAAACCCGGCATAGCTTTTAGAGCCTGTGCGGTTTGAATTTTCTAATGCCCTTGCAGAGTAAATAAAAGCAGAATCCAACTTTTCCATTTCCAAATAAATGGTGCCAATATTCATATTACTGGTTACCCTGCCACCTTTACTATTTAGTTCATCCGCCACCTGTATTTCTTTTTGGTAGTATTCAATAGCCTTTTCTTTATTGCCGGCACCTGAATAAGTATTGCCTAATTGATGAAATACACTGATAGTCATCCTATGCCTATACTTCCCGGGTTCATTCGCAAATTCATTGTCTTTAGGTATGAAAGCATTTTTTTCGCTTTTATTATCTTCAATAATTGACAGTGCTTCATTGCATAATTTAAGACTGAGAGAGAAATTCGCCTGCTTCTGAAACATGTAAGATTTAAATAGCAAAATATCTGCTAGAAAAAGTCGCTGGTTCATTTTTTTGGCAATAATCATAGCATCTTCAATAAAAAGCATGGCACTATCCCTGTTGCTTTCTGCGTAATAACTGGCCAGATTATCCAGCGTAATCATCCTTACAGTATCATTCGCTGCATTTTTTAATGATGCGTGCAGACTGTCTAATTGCCGTTGCTGCGATTGTGCTTTTGGGAAAAAAGGTATCAATAACAGCAATATTGTTATCAAGAAGCTGGTTTTATTCATCTTAACTAATTGGTAATTGAATGATAAATGTTGAACCTTCACCTTCCTTCGTTTCCACCTTCAACTCTCCCCCATGTGCTTTTACAATATCATAACTTAAACTCAATCCTAAACCAGTGCCTTGCCCGGTGGGTTTGGTGGTGAAGAAGGGTTGAAAAATTTTATCTAATATTTTTTGAGAGATACCATTGCCGTTATCTGCAACTTTTATTTCTATTTTACCGTTGATTTTTTTTGTACTTACCGAAACAGTTGGTTCGTATCCTTGAATATTTTGTTTTGATTTTTCATTGACTACATAAAATGCATTGGTAATTAAATTGAGGATCACCCTTCCAATATCCTGCGGAATAATGTTGATGTTGTCAATCGTTTCATCAAAATCTGTTTTCGTTGATGCATTAAATGATTTGTCCTTTGCTCTTAAACCGTGATAGGCTAATCTTAAATATTCATCGGCTAATGCATTAATATCTGTTGGTTCTTTTGCGCCGCTACTGCTACGACTGTGTTGCAGCATTCCTTTTACTATTGCATCGGCTCTTTTGCCGTGATGCAGGATTTTTTGTTGATTCTCTATCGCATCATTTGCAATGGCTTTGGCATCAGCAATATTTCCTTTATCTAATTCATCTTTCATTTCAACCAATAACTCTTCATTTACTTCAGAAAAGTTGTTGACGAAATTCAACGGGTTTTGAATTTCATGGGCAATGCCGGCAGTGAGTTCTCCAAGGCTTGCCATTTTTTCGGATTGGATGAGTTGGGATTGAGTGGATTTTAAATTGGTAAGTGTGGATTCTAAAACTTTATTGGTTTTTTGTTTTTGCCGGTTATTTCGATAAAGCAGCAGAGCAATTAAGAGGATAAATCCAAGTATGCTCAAAAGTGAAATTACCCGGATACGGTTCTGGGTTGCAGTTTTCTCCTTTTCTATTCTTTGCAAATTCTGATTCTCTGTAAATAGAATATTTTGATATCGTATTAAATTGTTTTTTTCTACTTTGTTAAGACTGTCTATTAATGGAGCGGCCAGTTTTAAATAATGATACCCGCTATCCTGCTTATTGAGTGTCTGGTAGGATTTGGCAAGTGCGGCATAGCTTTTAGCGATATAGCTTTTCAGCCCTACTTCAATAGCTGTTACCCTGGCTTTGTGTGCATAGTTCAAACTGGAATCATACTCCTTTTTTTGATTGTAGATTTCTGCCCGGAATAAATACGTTAGAATTAAATTTCTAAAATTCTTATACTGGATATTGGCCTTTTCTGCTTTCCATAAAGCCTCTTCTGCCAAATCATATTTTTTAATTAAAAGATTGGATTCCCCGATAATATTATAGATATGACCAAGATATGTTTTTACATAAAAAGGAACATTTTGTTTTTCGTAATATCCTAAACTTTTTTCTGCAAATAGTATAGCTGAATCAGGGAGATTCGTCGCCAGGTAAACTTCAGCGATATTAATGGTTGTCATGGCTACTAAGCGTTCATCCTTTAATGCTTCATGTATCTTCAATGCTGTTCTGTATTTGTTCAGCTCCTCCGTTCTATTACCAACTTGTCCAAGTAAAAAACCCATATGTCTCTGTGTCTCTGCATATTGATGCAAACTCTCCCTGTCAAGAACAGAACCATCAGCATCAGGTAGTCTGTTACTTTCATGAAAAGAAGAATACCCTAATATTTCAAATACCTGTAAGTATGTTTTTAATGATTCAGCATAATCTCCCGTGTTTTTTTGATTATATCCTATGGCCATCAATGCATAGACCTCCATAAATTTCAATTGCTTACTTTTTGAGAATTCATAGGCTTGTTTCGCAATAGCCATTGCACTATCTGACTGAACCCCTTCAATTGCCCAGTAAAGCAAAATCATGTTCCAGGCTTTTGTAGAGTCGTTGTCATCCCGGTCAATCCTTGAACGCAGACTATCTGCTAAAAATGGATTGTAGCCCGGAGACATACTGTCTACTTGAACTTGAGCACAGAGTTGCAACGGGAAATAGAAAAAGAGAATTATGGCAAGTAAATTTTTCATCTTTTTATTTATTAATTAGATGGTAATACAATTATAAATTTGCTTCCTTCCCCTTCCTTCGTTTCCACCTTCAACTCCCCACCATGTGCCTTCACAATATCATAACTCAAACTCAACCCTAAACCTGTTCCCTGCCCGGTTGGTTTAGTGGTAAAGAAGGGTTGAAAGATTTTATCAAGTATTTTTTGTGAGATGCCGTTGCCGTTGTCTTTTACTGAGATGAAAACTTCGGCCCCCCTGCCCCCCGAAGGGGGGTTCTTGAAAGTCTTCACAGTTACAATTGGTTCATAACCGGCAATTCCTTGCTTTGATTTTTCGTTGACCACATAAAATGCATTTGTAATCAAATTCAAAATCACTCTTCCAATATCCTGAGGAATGATATTGATGTTGCTGATGGTTTCATCAAAATCAGTTTTCATAGTGGCATTGAAAGTTTTATCTTTTGCTCTTAAACCATGATAGGCCAGTCTTAAATATTCATCTGCCAGTGCATTGATATTGGCAGGTTCTTTTTTGCCGGTACCGCTATTGGAGTGTTGCAACATTCCTTTTACAATGGCATCGGCTCTTTTGCCGTGGTGATTTATTTTTTCTTCATTTGCAATTACATCATCAACTAAAGCATTTACTTCATCCACATTTCCTTTCTCAATTTCATCTTTCATCTCCACTAGTAATTCCTTATTTACCTCCGAAAAATTATTAACGAAGTTTAATGGGTTTTGAATTTCATGGGCAATGCCGGCGGTGAGTTCTCCCAGGCTGGCCATTTTTTCTGATTGAATTAACTGGGACTGGGTAGATTTTAAATCAACTAAAGTCTTTTCCAAAACCTTATTGGCTTTCTTTTTAAACTGAAACCTGCTGTATATGCCTGCTGCCAGCAATACAAAAAGTGCAGCAATACCCATTAAAAAATTACGGGTGAGTGAAGCGATTCTGTTCTTACTCTCGAGGCTGGCAATAGAAAGCTCCTTTTCATTCAACTGTTGTTCTGCTTCAAAAGTAATGGAGCGGTATTTCTCCTGATCGGTTTGTAAGCTGTCGAGTTTGGCTACATAAGTGGCATAAGCAATAGCAGCTTCATTACCCTTACCCATTTTCTTATACAACTCTGCTATCAGCTTGTAATCTCTCAGAATCAGCACCCGGTTGTTCAGCAGCCGTGCAATATCTTTTGTAAGCAAATCAATAGCCTCCGGCAGTCTATTTTGTTTAATGCGGAGCTGGGCGAGGTAATAATCAGGGGCTTGAATTCCAGCTGCTGCATTCACCTGGAGGTTATTTTCAATAATTACTTCCCAGCATTTTTTCAAAAGACTATCCGCTTCTGTAAAAGCTCCTGCCTGGATGTTGTATTCAGCTTCGGTTTGAAGGATTGCTGCTGTTATATCAGGTCGGCTTGCATCCTTACTTGATTTTGCCAATCTAATATAATACGCAGCACTGTCTAATTGATTATCAAGAAGCATTGCTGAAGCCATTCTTTGCGAGGTAATTGAATGAGTTAAGCTATCTTTTAGGTGGTAATTGTTTGAAATTCTGTTATATCGTATGCTCTCGGTTGGGTCGTTTTTCAAATAGTAATAAAATCCTAGTACACCTATATTATTCATCCATTTCCTTTTATATTTAGATGAATCAATATAGCTAATTGATTTTTTCATGTTATAAATGGCCAAATCGTCCAGGCCTGAAATTCTGTAGAAGCCGCCTAAAACAAAATGGCACTCAGCAATGCAAGAAGAGTCGTTGCTTGATTTGTATTGATTCAGTTTCCTTGTAAAATATTGAAACCCTTCCTCCAACCTGTTCGAATTTCTGAAAGGAAACCGCAGTGTATTTAGATAGTAGCTCCTCAATTCGGAGGCCTTTGCAGTGTTGATTTTGTCTAATTGCTCAATTTGCAGCTTACCATACTCAATGGCTTTATCTGCATTGGTATTGACAATAGTTCTCAGCATAATTAACCTCACAGTATCAATACTCCCGTTACCTTCCCAGTTTTTGTAGTTCTTTAAAGCCTGCTCTATTTGTTCAACATGCTTATTGCTCAACACAGCTCCATTTAAGGTTTCAAATACTTTCTTTAAACTGAGTGAGTCCAGTGTTTCCGTAGCAAAACTCTTGTTGAGAAAGAATATGACAGAATCTACCTTACTCTGCTGAGCCACCAGAGGTTGTGCAAGCATTAGCAATAATGAAATTGCTACTATTTTCTCCAAAACAATCCTTACAAATTGCTTCAACATAATTTTACATTTCAAATTGGTAATTGAATAATAAATTCACTTCCCTCTCCTTCTTTTGTTTCTACCTTTAACTCACCTCCATGTGCTTTTACAATATCATAACTCAAACTCAACCCTAACCCAGTTCCTTGTCCTGTTGGCTTGGTTGTAAAGAACGGTTGAAATATTTTGTCTAATATTTTCGGCGGAATACCATTGCCGTTATCCTTTACACTCACTTCCATTTTGTCACCCATCTTCTTTGTACTTACCGAAACAGTTGGTTCGTATCCTTCAATACTTTCCTTTTTCTTTTCTGCGACTACATAAAACGCATTGGTAATTAAATTGAGAATCACTCTTCCCATATCCTGCGGAATGATACTAACCTTGCCAATACTTTCATCATATTCTGTTTTCAAGGTTGCATTGAAGGATTTGTCTTTTGCCCGTAAACCATGATAAGCTAACCGCAAATATTCATCTGCTAAGGCATTAATATCAGTTGCCTCTTTTTGGTTGCTGCTGCTACGGCTATGCTGCAACATTCCTTTTACAATACCATCAGCCCGTTTACCATGGTGATTTATCTTTTCCAGATTCTGAATCACATCATTCATGATTTCTTTTGCTTCTTCAGTATCTCCTTTTTCTATGGCTTCTTTCATTTCATCCAGCAACTCTTTACTTACTTCACTAAAGTTGTTGACGAAGTTTAACGGGTTTTGAATTTCATGTGCAATGCCTGCGGTAAGTTCTCCAAGGCTCGCCATTTTTTCACTTTGTATCAGTTGCTTTTGGGTTGCCTGCAACTCCGTTAATGCTTCTTCTGCTTTTTGCTTGGCTTCTTTAATAGCAATTAAATCCTGTTCTGCCTGTTCGGCATGTGCTTCTGCAATTTTTAAATCATTAAAACGGGTAAAAGTGAGGTTGAATACAGCTGCAAAACGTTCTAATAATTGTATTGTTTCATCACCTTGCCCGTCGGGTGAAGCCATACCAATAAATCCTTTGCTGAAATAAGCAACACTCTGCACTCTTCGCTTTTGAGCAAGTCCGCCTTTAAATGGAATATGCATAACATTATTCAGATAATGAAAATAATCTTCCAGTTCTTTTCCCTGCATATCTACTATCACTGATTTTTCTTTTGCCTGCCAGCCATCGAAAAGTTTTTTTACTGAAGAATTTTCATTTTTATTGAACATAAATTTCTTTCCTACCTGTGTACCATCTTCATCAGTTGCCCACATTTCCATATCACCCGTTTCTTCTTTTACAATACCAATATATAAACGGTTGGGCTCAATGCCTAAGTTGATTAGTTGTCTGAATACTTCAGCTGCTGTTTCTGCCAGTTCATCACTTTTTTGCATGGCCAGTGTCCGGCTTCTTACTCTTTCTAATGCTGCTTCTATCTGTGCTTCTTTGGCCTGTGCTTCTGCCTTTTGTAAATCGAGGTAACGACGATAGGTTTGCCCGAATACATTTACAAAACGAATGAAAATTAAAGTTGCTTCTGTTGTAAACTCATTTAATGAGAATACATACAGGCAACCTTCTTTAAAAAAGAAATCAGTATGCACTATCCTTTCGTGTGCTGAATAATAGTCTTTCCTGATTTTGTAGTTAGTTTGTTTGCCCATGGCTTCATAGTAGGCAACCTTGTCATTTCCTTCCAGTATGTATTCATAAGTTTGTTTTTTATCAAGCCAATTTTGATAAACATTTTTGAGCAATGTATGGAGCCGCATATTCAAATGGCCGATTGTCAATTCTGTTTTTCCTGTTGCTTTTTCTGCAGTCCATAACTCCATCATTTCATTGGGTTGCATAATACCGATGCCGCAACGGTCGAATGAAGTAAGAACTCCAAGGGCTGTAAGTTCATCAAATAAAGCTGCAACACTCTCACCCACATTCTTGCTATTATGCATCGCCATGGTTTTACTTCTCACTCTTTCCAACGAAGCTTCAATCTGTGCTTCCTTTGCCTGTGCTTCTGCTTTTTGCAAATCGAGGAAACGGGTATAGGTTTGTTCAAACACTTTTGCAAAGCGAATAAATATATCGTGGGCTTCGGGCACCGGCTCATACGTTATAAAAAGCACATAGCCATATTTCATAAAAGCTACATGGTCTATTTGAAAAGCAGGGAAGGGAATACCAGCCGCTTTCATTTGCAATAGCTGTTCACCAACACCCGGCAAACTGCACAGGTATTCATAATGTGCAACACATTCATCTTCGGCAATGGTATTGATTAAAAATGTTTCTCCCTTTTGCCCTGCTTCATAATACTTCAGAAAAACATGTTCTCTTGGTGTTCGGTATTTTGGAAATGTTCCAATGCCATTACTGCCCCATTCCAATGAGCTTTGCGGGTTTTCATCGTAAATATTAAATGCGCAAAACCAGGTAGCTACGTCCAAGGCCTGCACCTGCTTTACCAACTCCAGCGAAAGATCCGCCAGTTCTTCGCTTTTGTGCATGGCTAAACTTCTTGCCCGCACTCTTTCCAATGCCAATTCAATTTGTGCTTCCCGAATTTGTTTTTCCGAACTTTTCAGATCTTCAAAACGGCGATAGGCTAAATCAAATACCGAAGCAAAGCGAACAACGGTTGCTATACCTTCAGCAGGCGGATGTGTAACTACTCCGGGTAAACTATAACCTATTTCGCCATGTGTGGTGCGGGCCATGATGAAAGTAAGACCCCCAATATGTCGGATATCATCCAGCGTTGGAGAGTTAGGATCAACCTGTTCAAAATTTCCGAGGTTGATCATTTTAGTTACATAATCCACCGCTGCTTCTGCATCCATTGCATATACTACTGTTGGCTCATTTGTTTTTTCCCAATTGGAAATCAGCGGCACATCACCATGAATATGACGGGGCAATGTCATCACATGACCAATACGGGAACCATCACCTGATGTCATTGCTTTTTCATACATATCCGGCAGCCATCGCATGTGCCAGAAATAATGTGCTTCATGACCAAGTTTCACAAACTCCGTCCGCATAGTGACTACAATATCTAACAGGTCTGATGATACTTTCATGGCTGTAACTTTTGCCCGTATGCGTTCCAGTGAAAGTTCTATCTGAGCTTCTCTTGTTTGCTCTTCTGCTTTCTGCAAATCAAGGAAACGGGTATAGGTCTGTTCAAAAACTTTAGTGAAACGTTTGAACAGATCATGTGCATCGGGCACCGGTTCGTAGGTAATGAACAAAAGAAAACCATATGCATACTTACACAGGTGATTGATTTGATAAGTGGGTAACGAAATGCCTGCATCTTCCAGCTTTTTGATCACTTCGCCAAGCCTGGGGATATTCCGCATGTAATTGTAATGCTGAACCAATGCTTCACCTCCCAGTTCCTGAACAAAGAAGTTTTCATCACTCTGAATAAAATTATACCATTCTATAAAAGAAGCCTCTTCCGTGAAATACAGGTTAAACGGTTCCTGGATAGCTCCCTCACTACTCATCCAGCAATCACTTGTTTTTTTATCTTCTGCCAAAACATTGTATCCGCAACTCCATGCCGGAATTCCCAATGCCTGAACTTCGAGGAATAACAGGTTAGCAGCTTCAGGCAACTCATCACTATGCTGCATAGCCATAGTTCTTGAACGGATCTTTTCCAACGCCATTTCAATCTTTGCTTCTCTTGCCTGTGCTTCGGCTTTTTGAAGATCGAGAAAACGGATGTAGGCTTGCTCAAATACTTTTGAAAAACGTTTTAAAATGTCAATCTCCTGCTCTGAAAGCGATTTACCTGAGTAGTCGTTAATAAATATGGAAGTGTTTTTCTGAAAGGCAATTGAAGTAGCGTAAGTGTTAGCAGCCAGGCAATAATCTTTTACCGGTTGGGGAGTGTGTTTAAAATCGCTGTGCTTAAAAATATGATCTAAGAAAGATTTGTTTTCCTCCGCAGTATATCGTTCCTCTAAAAACGCTGTTCCATTATTCTTTGCCTTCCACAGGTTAGCTAGTACAGGATGTTTAAAGTAAGGAAGGTGAAATTTAATGGCAGATGGGAAACCTGGATTTGCCATCCACTCATTCAGATCTTTTGAACCCTCGTTATAAGTTATAAGTGCCACGCCATCACTTACTGAAAAATCCAGCTCTTGTAATTTCTCCACTACAACAGTAATCACTTCACCCAGTTCATCTGCTTTATGCATAGCCAGTGAACGACTTCTAACTTTCTCCAACGCTGCTTCTATCCTTGCTTCTCTTGCCTGTGCTTCGGCTTTTTGCAAATCAAGAAAACGTACATAGGCTTGTTCAAAAACTTTTGAAAATCGTCTTAGAATATCAATTTGATTTCCTGAAAGTTGATTGCCTGTAATACTGTTTATGATAATTGCGGAGTTCTTCTCTATCGCAATTGAATGAGCATAGGTTTCACTTTCCAGGAGGAGTTTTTTTAATTCCCCTGGAATATGTTTAAGATCTGAATGCTCAAAGGCGAAGTTGAACCAGGTATTTTTTTCATCAAAAGAATAAACCTTGGCTAAAAAGTCATGCCCTTTTTGCCTGGCATCCCAGAATTCAGTTAGTATAGGGAGATCCGTATAAGGAATGAAGGATCTCACAGGATGTGGAAGGGCCGGGTCTGCTGACCATTGAAAAAAATCTTTTGTGCCCTCGGAAAATATTGCCAGGTGGGCCGCTGAACCCTGATCAATGATATAACCTAGCTCCAGCAAATTATTCAATACAACGGTAACAACTTCTCCCAGCTCCCCACTGGAATGCATAGCTAAAGATCGTGAACGAACTCTTTCCAAAGCTGCTTCTATCTGTGCTTCTTTGGCCTGTGCTTCTGCTTTTTGCAGATCAAGAAAACGGGTATAGGTTTGTTGAAATACCTTTCCAAAGCGCATCAGCGTAGTATTCTCTTCATCAGTAAAGGGAATACCTGAGAAATTTTCGATGTACAGCCCAACATTATCTAACAACACGGTAGAAATAGCAAGACCAGGTTTGCTAAAAATTGTTTGCTTTGATTCTTCTGGCAGCGATGGTATCAATTGAAAGAGATCCTGGTAAAATTTATTTTTTTCTTCAAACGTCAGCAGGTTGGCAAAGAAGTTTTCGCCTTTCCTTTTGGCGTTGACAAAACTATTCCAATGCGGTGAATCAAAATAGGGGATGGCTATTTCAAAAGGAGATACAAACTGGTCAGCCAGCCAGATATGCATATCATCTCTTTCTTTATAATCGATAATAAAACCAGTGTGCTCGATATGGATATCTAACTGAATGAATTGTTCATACACCACTTGTATCACCTCTTTCAGTTCATCACTTTTATGCATGGCCATGCTCCTGCTCCGCACTCTTTCCAAAGCCAATTCTATCTGTGCTTCCCTTGCTCTGGCCGCTGCGTCCTGTAAATCTTTGAACCTTGTGTATGCAAATGAAAAAACTGCGGCTGCCCTTTTGAGCAAATCCCAGCTTTCAGATGAAATATCTCCGGGTGATGCAGCACCCATGTAACCACCATTAAACTTTACCAAATGATAGGTACGTTCAGGAATTTCATTGCCATAATATCCTTGTAAAACCTGTGACCGATTTGCACAATAATTTATCCATTCTTTCCTGTTATCCCCTTTCATTACAATGGAAGCCTGCGCTTTATCTGATTGATAAAACTTCCACATCTCACTACCTACCCGGGTATCAGGAAGTAATAAGGTCATTTCATCACTCACTAATTTTTTATTCCCATCCCTGATATCTTTGATGGCGTACCAACACTCTGCCTGCCTGTTTTCTTTGTCAACAAGGTATATGGAACTTGTTTCTAATTCTTCAACACCCAAATGCCCCATTTCTTCTCTTAATAACTCAGCTACTTCCACCAGCTCTTCGGGCTTCTGCATAGCCAATGAACGGGAACGGACTTTTTCCAATGCTGCTTCTATTTGTGCTTCCCTTGCCTGTGCTTCGGCTTTTTGCAGATCAAGAAACCGTGTATAGGTTTGTTCAAAAACTTTTGCAAAGCGAGGAAGAATGTTTGCACTACTGAAAGGCTGAAGTGCCGACACCAGGATATATCCATGTTTGAATGATGCTCCATAATCTATTTCCCAGCTTGGCGTTTCGGGCATCGGGATATTTTTTGCTGCAAAATCATCCAATACGGCCTTTACTGTTGGCAGGTTGAACATCGCCTCAAAGTGCTGCGCAATAAAATCTTCGGGTATTTCAACAGAAAACAATTCAACGCCTTTTTTCCATTGATCGTACCGGTATTGATGAATGTAGTCCAAATCAACAGGCACAATAAATGGAGATAACATGCCTGCCCCCGGTACGCTGTGCCACTGTTCCACATCATGTTCATGTTTATCACAAAACACTATTCCGGTGGCATATAATTCGCCTCCAAGCATTCTCAGCTGCTCGAACATTGCAGTAGTAACATTACTCAAATCCTTACTGGTTTGCATTCCCATCGATTGAGAACGTACTCTTTCCAATGCCCCTTCTATCTGCGCTTCTCTTGCCTGTGCTTCTGCTTTTTGTAAATCGAGGAAACGAATATATGCCTGTTCAAATACTTTGGCAAAGCGTTTTACTACATCTGCTTCAGCATCCGAAAGTGGCTTTCCTTCAAAATCATTCACCGTAATCACTGAATTTTTAACCGGCGCCATGGTAATGGAGTAAGACTCGCTTTGGAAAATCATGTTCTTAATATCATCCGATAAATCCCTTAATGCAGAATGTTCAAACAGATGTTTATAAAAACTGTTTTTTTGATTCTTTGAATAGTTCCCTACAAAAAAATCCAATCCCTTCCCATGTGCATCGTATAAATCATCGGCAATAGGATGATTAAAATAAGGAAGGAGATAATTATTGATGGCCAGGCCATTTCCAATATCTCCGCATACGTATACGTTCAGGTCTTTTGAACCTTCGGAGAAAATATGGATGCCCACTGCAGTTACTGGAATCTGCAAATCTTTTAGTCTTTCAAACAATACCATGACTACTTCATTCAGCTCATCACTTTTGTGCATAGCCAATGAACGGCTTCTCACTTTTTCCAATGCAGCTTCAATCATTGCTTCTTTTGCCTGTGCTTCTGCTTTTTGCAGATCGAGAAAGCGGGTATACGTCTGGTCAAACACTTTTCCAAAACGCTGAAAAATTTCATGAGCATCAGGTACAGGTTCATAGGTAATGAACAACAAGAAACCTTTTGAGAAATAAGCCTGGTGCATTATCTGAAAAGTGGGTAAGGGATGACCTGCTTTAATAATTGAATCCAGTATTTCACCCACCACCGGGAGTGTACGCATATATTGGTAATGCCTCACTAATTTTTTGCCACCCATTTCAACTACATGTAATGCTTTATTTTCTTCCGCACCCTTCCGCATTTCAATAAATAATTCATCTTTTGTTGTAGGGGCAGTAAAGGGTGGTTGCAATACGCCTTCGCTGCTCATCCAAAGTGTAACAGCACTTTTTTTATCATCATTCCAGGTACAATAACCAGCACTCCATGCCGGCATACCCAGTAATTGCACTTGTTGAAATAAAAGATTTGCAGCTTCAGGTAATTCGTTGCTGTGCTGCATAGCCATTGTTCTGGCTCTTACTCTTTCTAATGCTAATTCTATCTCTGCTTCTCTTGTCTGTGCTTCTGCTTTTTTTAAGTCGAGAAAACGAGTATAGGTTTGATTGAATACAGTGGCAAACCGACTAATGATTTCCTGGTGTCCATCACTTAGTTGCTCCATGCTACCTGTAACAAGGCAACCAAATGTATCAGAAGAACCTGAAAGATAAACGGATCTTACTGCCGACATACCTGCTTTCACCGGTGCAGGAAGTTGAGACAGGTCTGTTTGGGTAAACCCAAAAATATCCCAATCCTTTTTTTCTTTCCCTTTAAAAAGATAGTTCCATTTTTTTGTGTGATTTTTCCAATGCTTCAAATACAGCAGGTGTGTTGGATGCTGATTGTATTGAACAAAAAAGCCATTTTCATTTAAGAGACCTTCCATGCCTGCCATCCACCACGTAATACCCAGGTTCTCCGGGTTCACAATCATTATAAAGCAACGTTCAAGTTGGGCATCCAGTTTATTAAGCTCACCATACAAATGGTAAATAAGGTTACCAATTTCAGTTGAAGCTCTCATAGCCATAGCAGCCGCCCTTACTCTTTCCAGTGCCAGTTCTATCTGAACTTCTCTTGCCTGTGCTTCTGCTTTTTGAATATCAACATATCGTTGATAGGCCATATCAAATACATTGCGGAATTTTTTCAACACCTCCACCTCATCTTTTGAGATAGGGCTAAAAGTGGAAATGCCCAACGCACCCACTCCGGTGGAGTAGAAATAATAATACAGCGCAGAAATTTTATTAAGCCGTGGGTCTTTGTATTCGCCACTGCTTCGTCTTCTTTGTTGCCAGCTTTTTAATCCCTGTTTATTGATAACCAGTTTTGCAAAAGCATCTTTCGCTTTTCGTATTTTCTTTTGAAATGCTGCAAATGCGGGGTGACTGCTGTAAGCAAGTTTGGCAAAGTTCCCGCCGGCAAAATCGGAGTAATCATAATCATGCAGTTGTCCATTTTCATCATCCCAAAAGTTAATAAGGGTATTTCGCAAATCTTTAAAGCCGAGTGATTGTAATTCGTTAAAAAAAACTTTGCAGATATTCAGAATATCACCCGGTTTATTCATGCCCATCGTTACTGCTCTTACTCTTTCCAATGATGCTTCAATTTCTAATTCCCGGGTTTTGATTTGCAAATCTGCTGTTCGCTGTGTAACTACTTGCTCAAGCTCCTGTAGCTTTTTTTGTGCTTCACCAAGATGAAAGGTATCTTCTGTGGTGCTTGCCGCATCAGGCATAGAGCCATGAAACAAGACCAATTGCCACTTATCGAACTGGTATTTATATACACAACTCATGTATAGATGAATGCTGTGCTTATTTTTGTTGTCGCCAATTTGAACCACTATTTCGTCGTGAAACTTTGCAGTGGTTTCATCAGTAAATTTTGGACGGTATGGAGTAATGATCTTTGCTTTAAACAACATGCCTTTAGCCTGTTGCCGGCTTTTCATAAGCATTTTCCTGTAGTCTTCTCTCGATTGTACCTTTTCATCGGCCGCAGTGCCATAGCCGCTTACGTTTTCAGCAATGTACTGGTTAATGTAACGAAGCGGTGCCTTCATATCAAGTATACTTATCTCCATAGCACATTGATAGGCTTTTGCTAGATCTGCTTTTATCTGTTTAGTCAACTTCATTTGTTAGTTTTTTGTTTGCCTAGTTTTACTTCAACCCCTTTATCACAACATTACCAGTTCCGTTCTTATCACAGGGATAACTAAATTCTTTTTGCCAGGCTTTCGGATTATTGATTGTCGCATAAAATTCATCCAGAAACTGCAAGGTGGATTTGATATACTTTTCATCCAGCAGGGTACAGCTGGTATATATTTTATAGATATCGTTTTTCAACTGATTGTACCGGGCAATGATGGGTTCAAATACTTTGAGATCACTCATACAGTAACCCCGGTAACGGCGATCTCGTATTGACCTTAACTGCAACTCTTCGGCAGGTAGTGCATATGGAGCATTGACGATACCAGAATGATCAAAATCATACGGCACCGTAACAGGAACTGAATTGGAATCTGTACGCAAGAATTTAATATTATGCTGAAATTGTGTTGACCAGTCTGTATTACCTATTAGATATTCAAAAATGGCCATGTGTAAAAAAGCATCTGTTTGTGTTTGCTGCGGTCTTAGTGGCTGCTCTACGGCTACTGCCTTATTTCTCTTTGCCATTTGCTTTTCTTCTTCCAACAGTATTCCGTAAAAAGGAGCAATTGATTTTTTATTTCGGTCATCTTCCAGTTTTACTTTTACCAGCCGGGCCCTAAAGCTTTTTGGTGTAACAAGATTATATATTTTATATACCAGCCATTCACGGATCAAATATTCATCGCCTTTGCAGGGCATTACTAATTTTAGTTTTTTTTGTTCCTTGAAAAGGGAAGTGAGATGAGGGCCCTGTGTTGGAAACTGGATCAATAAAGGCGGGTAAGAACAGTTTTCTTTCAATCGCCGAAAATGACCTCTTGTTCTTACCTGTACAGGTAGCTGCACTTCAGTACTATCTTCTTTTTTATACGCAAGAACTAACGAAAAATTTTGCGGAAGATCCGACCTGTCATTTAATACATTTCGCAGGTTTCCTTGCAACGTAATATTCAAAATAGTATCCGACTCAAAAAGGCCTTTTTCAGCAACCGTTTCTTCTGTTGACGGAACAGCAGGTGCTGCAGCTATGAAAAAGATAAAGTATATACCCACTATGCTGGTAGATAATATAGGCCAACGGGCAGTTAGATGTTGTTTCATAATTCAACTTCTTTAAAGAGGTAACTGAATAATAAATACTGTTCCCTCATTTTCTTTTGTGTCAACTTTTATTTCTCCGCCATGTGCTTTTACAATATCATAACTCAATGATAAACCCAAACCTGTTCCCTGCCCGGTTGGTTTGGTGGTGAAAAATGGTTGAAATATTTTATCTAAGACTTTTTGAGGAATGCCGTTGCCATTATCAGCAACTCTAATAATAACAGCCCCCCCACCCCCCGAAAGGGGGATTTTAGAAGTCTTTACTGTAACAATAGGTTCATAGTTCGCAAGGCCTTGCTTCTGTTTTTCGTTGGTGGCATAAAATGCATTAGTGATGAGGTTGAGAATAACCCTTCCAATATCCTGCGGAATGATATTTATGTTGCCAACACTTTCATCAAAATCTGTTTTCATCGTTGCATTAAAGGATTTGTCTTTTGCTCTTAACCCATGATAAGCCAATCGTAAATATTCATCGGCCAGTTTATTAATATCAGTAGGTTCTTTTTTTCCGCTTCCACTGCTGCTATGTTGCAACATTCCTTTTACAATGGCATCGGCTCTTTTACCGTGATGGTTTATTTTTTGTTCATTCTCTTTTATATCATCTGCAATTACTTTTGCATCGTCGATGTTTCCTTTATCCATTTCAATTTTCATCTCATCAATCAATTCAGTATTTACCTCGCTAAAATTATTGACGAAGTTTAACGGGTTTTGAATTTCATGGGCAATGCCTGCGGTGAGCTCTCCAAGGCTGGCCATTTTTTCGGATTGAACGAGTTGGGATTGCGTTAGTCTAAGTCTTGTCAAGGTATTTTCTAATGCCCTGTTTGTTTTTTGCTTTTGCTTATTGTTCCGAAAGAGAATAGTAGCGATAATTAAAAATAATCCCAGTCCTGCTAAAAGGGCCATTTGTCTTTGCCTGTTTCGGTCAGCAATTCTTTCCGCTTCTGCATTCCTTTCCCGTTCTTGCTCATCTAACACAATACGCTGTAATTCCTGGAATCTTTTTGTGCCGGTTAAGCTATCTTTTTCAACGTTGGCAATCAATAAATATTTATAGGCACTGTCATTCTGATTTCTTTTTTTATACAAACCACTGATCAGTAAAGAAGCATCATAAACACCTTTTCTGAATGTAATTGTTCTACCCGTTTGTATTGCATTGTAGGCATACTTGATACTAGAGTCGGGCATATTCAGTTCATCGTATAGTTTTGCAAGGAACAGGTTATTCATAGTCAGGTTCCTGGTATCATTATCAATATTTGCTTCTTTAATACCCTGCTTATAAAAATACATTGCCTTCTCTTTATTCCCTTTCAAACTATATGCATTGCCCATTCTAAACATCATTTCCGGGCGGGTAAATTTCTGTCTGTCAGTAGTTGTAAGCGATGCTTCATATACGATCTGTTGATAGTACAATCCGGAATCGGGAATTTGCATGAGGTCATAAATGTTTCCAATATTTGACAATTCATTATAGACCATTCCACTATCAGCAATTTTATCAAATAAGTCTTTTGACTGAAAATAATACTCATTCGCTTTTCTATAATCGCCCAATTCCATATATATATTTCCGATCCGGTTTAATGCAAAGGCAATATTGGAAGTGTCTTTTATCTTTTCACTTATTCCCATTGCTTCAAATTGAAATCGCAGCGATTCAGGTAGTTTACCAGCCTCTAGAACAGTAGCTCCTTTCAGCGATAACATCTGCGCTTTAATAGAAGGTAAATTGAATTTATCTGCTAAAGCAATGGTAACATCAGAATAAAAAAGAGAAGAGTCGATATTAGAAAATCGATACCCATAGGCCAACATATAGGTCAAGCCAACCTTTATTGAATCATGTTTTGCTATTAATAATTGATCCTTCATCCTCTTTATCTCTTCCGGGGAACTTTGACCATATGAGTTTATGAAAATTGAGCAGGAAGCCAGGATCAATAAAAATAATTTTTTCATTCGATTTAATTAACTAGTAAAACAATAATAAACGTTGCCCCTTCTCCCTCTTTCGTCTCTACCCTCAATTCCCCACCATGTGCTTTTACAATATCATAACTCAATGATAAGCCTAACCCTGTTCCCTGTCCTGTTGGCTTGGTGGTAAAGAATGGTTGAAAGATTTTATCTAATACTTTTAATGGAATACCGCTGCCATTATCTATTACCTCAATGAAAACATTGTTGCCTTCTTTCTTAGTGCTGATTGCAACAGTTGGTTCATAACCTGTAAGACCTTGTTTTGATTTTTGATGTACGGCATAGAAAGCATTCGTAATTAAATTCAAGATTACTCTTCCTATATCCTGCGGAATGATATTGATATTGCCAATGCTTTCATCATAGCCTGTTTTTAATGTTGCATTGAAAGTTTTGTCTTTTGCCCTTAGTCCATGATAAGCTAAGCGCAAATATTCGTCGGCTAATGCATTAATATCCGTTGGCTCTTTTTGTCCGCTGCTGCTACGGCTGTGCTGCAACATTCCTTTTACAATATCACCAGCCCGTTTGCCATGATGATTTATTTTTTCGAGATTTTGTTTCAGGTCTTGTGCTATTTGCTTTGCATCTTCCAGATTTCCTTTATCAATTTCTTCGTTCATTTCATCCACCAGTTCTGTACTTACATCCGAAAAATTATTGACGAAGTTTAACGGGTTTTGAATTTCATGGGCAATGCCGGCAGTGAGTTCTCCCAACGAAGCCATTTTTTCTGATTGTATCAGTTGGGATTGGGTGGATTTTAAATTGGCTAGTGTTGTTTCTAAAATTTTATTAGCTTTTTGTTTTTGGCGGTTGTTCCTGTAAAGGAGCAATCCTATTAAAAGAAAAAAGGCAGAACCAGCAATAAAAGCATATGTTCTGTTCCTGTTTTGCGTTATTACTTTTTCCTTTTCCAGTTCCTGTACTTTTAGCTGCTGATCAAATCCAATATTCTCAAACTGCTTTACTTTATCTGCATTGGCAAGGCTATCATTAGCCGCAATGGCCAATTCCTGGTAGTAAAAAGCACTGTCGTTATTCTTTATTTTTTTATAGATAGATGAAAGTGTTTTGTATGCATTTAGTTTACCGGCAAGTTCATTAGTGGTGGTATAAATATTTAACCCTGATTTTGCATAATAAAGGGCGGAGTCTATTATGTTTTTATGGCTCAATAATTTTGCATAAGCAAGACTAAACCTTGCCTGGTTAGAATAGGTTCGCTGAACCTTATTAAGATATATTGATTGCAGATAGTACTTGCTTGCAGAATCTGATTTATTCATTGCTGCATATATATCTGCTTGTAAGCCTAGCATGTATCCATAATACACTTTAAACCCGGTTTGCTCTGCATAGCTTACTGCCCTTTTTTCATAGATCAGTGCTGAATCCAATTTATTTAAATCCTTGTAGGTATTGCCCAGGTTCATTGCAGTAAAAGATAACATGATGGTATCTTTAATATTTGTTGCAATTTTTTGAGCTTCAAAAAGGCTTACAAGATGCTTGTTTGTATTACCCGACATTTTATATAGCACATTCATATCATTATGAATATTCGCCAGCACCGTCATACGGGCAACATACGGATCTGCTTTCTCTGAAAATTTTGTGATCCGCCAAATATTCTTTTCCGTTTTCGGGTCTTCCGCAATTCGTAATGCATGTAAAAAGTATTCCAGTGCCAGGGGATAATTTCCTATGCTTGTAAGCACATAACCTGAAATGTCATAAGCATCTGCTTCCCACAATTTCAATTTTAATTGTTGGGCTAATTTCAATTGAACGGAATGAAAATAAAAACCACTATCGGTTTTTGACTCATTATAATACAAACCAAGATCCCTGGATACAGCCATTTTTACTGAATCGTTGGAGGTGCTTTTAAAAAGCAATTGCAAACTGTCAAACCGGTTTTGGCTGTAATAATTATAATCGTAGTAAGTCCCGGTTTGTGCACTGAGCCAACCAGGCAGCAGCAGAAAGAAAATTATTTTTACAAATAGTTTCACCTGTTGAATCTAATTAGTTGGTATTTGAATAATAAACTCACTGCCTTCACCTTCCTTCGTTTCCATTTTTAATTCCCCGTTATGTGCTTTTACAATGTCATAACTTAAACTTAAGCCTAAACCTGTTCCTTGTCCTGTTGGTTTGGTGGTAAAGAAAGGCTGGAATATTTTATCCAATGCTTTTTGTGGAATGCCTGTTCCATTATCCTTCACCCTGATTTCATTTGTATTATTATCTTTTCGGGTGCTTACTGAAACTACTGGCTCATATCCTTCAACAGAAAGTTTCTTTCGCTCATTAACTGCATAAAATGCATTGGTGATAAGATTGAGTATCACACGGCCAATATCCTGCGGAATAATTTTTATCAGCCCGATACTTTCATCGTAGTCTGTTTTCATAGCCGCATTAAAGGTTTTGTCCTTTGCCCGCAAGCCATGATAGGCTAATCGCAGATATTCATCTGCTAATGCATTAATATCTGTGAGTTCTTTTTGCCCGCTACTGGTTCGGCTATGTTGCAACATTCCTTTTACAATATCGCCGGCTCGTTTGCCATGATGATTTATTTTTTCGAGATTTTGTTTGAGGTCTTGTGCTATTTGCTTTGCATCTTCCAGATTTCCCTTATCTATTTCTTCATTCATTTCATCTACCAACTCTGTACTTACATCCGAAAAATTATTGACGAAGTTTAACGGGTTTTGGATTTCATGGGCAATGCCGGCTGTCAATTCGCCCAAGCTGGCCATTTTTTCTGATTGGATCAATTGTGCCTGGGCAGCTTTTAATTCTTCTAATGATTGGGTTAGTGCTGCATTTGTTTCTTCAATGGCTTTTCGCTTTTGTTCCAGCTCTTCAATGGTTTCTTCTAGAAGAATGGCAGTAGTACGTTTTACTTTTTCGGTACGGTCGAGCTTGAAAGCGGTTATCTCTAATTCTTTATTGGCATCCTTTAGTGATTTGGCAATACTATCTTTTTGTTCAGCGGTTAAGCTTTCATCTTGCTGAATAATGGTTAGTATATTTTGCAGGTGCTGGTTCATTTATTTTTCTTTTATGGCTACACAGCAAGTTGTGATGTTGTGCATTTCTAAATTTCCTCCGGTGGCTCTGCCAAGCTCTGCATTGCTGAACATACCTGCCATAGGGACATTCCATACTTGTTTTATTCCTTCCAGTTCATCTTTCATCATAGGGCCTAATGCAAGAATTCGTCCGGCACAACTGAAAACCACCACGGCGTCTGCATCGGGCATTTCTGTGTCCCGCAAATTCTCAACGCCTTTGATGACTTTTTCCATTACATCCCAATCGGGTGGAACTGAAAAACGAACTTTTGATCCCTGCGGAACGGAGCCGCTGGTATAAAAAGAACGATCGGTCCAGTCAACTACAAGACCCGGACGCATAACCGGATCACCTTTTTCTTTTTGCAACTGAAGGGGAAAATTTGTTGCCAGTTCTACCAATACATTTTTTACATCCTTATTGTCAGGAGTAACATTTTCAAGGCCTCCAAATTTTATTGTAATGTCAAGGGCTGGTATATTATCAATAGTGTACACATGGTTACCTTCGCTTTTAGTAACTATTTTTTCTGTCCCCACTGCTGTCCAGCCGCAGGTAGCAACCCCTTTTATTTGTACATTGTTTTTATCAAAGGCAATGCAAATGATACCATTTTTGGTTTCCTTATTATTGGTAAAAGCAAAGGTCTCAGTAAATGAATAATCGTCACCCGCAGCACCGCCAAACACATCTACATCTGCTCCGATTTCGTCTTCAAATCCATGCAAAACTTCTTCACCATCAGCCACCGCATCGCTGATGCCAATTAAAAATGCAGGAACAGCAAACTTGGTTTTAGCTTTCCGTGCAATAGCGGCGGCGATTTCTCTGTAGTTTTTTTGGGGATACTCTTCAAAATATATTTCAAAATTTTTCCTGTTCATGTCGAGCAGCAATATGGCAGCTGATTGTTTTTCTGTTTCTTCATCGATAAACTCTCCATGTGTGGTGCAACCAAACACAGCAATACCGTTGGCATCAAGCATATTACTGATAGCAGCTCTATCCTGGATTTTAGAAATAAAGCAAATAGACAATGTTGGCTTGAAGCCATCGGCCATGCTTTCTTCTAATGCTAATTGAATTTCTTCTGTTGATTTTCCTTTGATTGATTTTGCTTTCATGTTGTAATATCTTTTTAGTACCGCTTTATTTCTTATCAATTGATTGAATAACACGTTTCATCAGTTCGCCCATCTTACTGTCATCCATCCATCTTGTTACCACTACGATATCATGTTCCTCATCTACCACTATATAATTTCCACCAAAACCCACTGCGTAATAAATATTAGATGAAACATCCGACCATTTTTTTGTACTGTTAATCCACCATAAATAACCATACTCTTTATTAGGCGCAGATGGACGATGTGCCTCTGCAATCCATTTTTCGGATAAGAGTTGCTTGTTATTCCATTTACCTTTTCGCAAAAACAGCAAGCCAAATCTTGCCATATCTGTTGTATTAATAAAAATACCGCCGCCGTGATGTCCGCCACCGCTTACTGATTGCATCATGATGCCATCCATATTTACAAAGCTATTATCATACCCATACCAACGCCACGTTGTGGATGCACCAATTGGATCCATTAATTTTTCTTTCAGTACCATTGGCAATGGCTTGCGGTAAACCTGTAATAAAGAGTAAGCCAGCAAGTTCACTCTCACATCGTTGTATTCATATACTGTTCCGGGTGGCAGTAATTTCCTGTTTTTCCAATCATCAATACCGCCTTCTCTGGGCGGACGATCGGCCCAATCATGCAATCCGAATAATGTGCCGCTCCAATCAGATGACTGATTCAATAAATGTTCCCAGGTGATCTTTACATTGTGTTCTCCTTTGTATGTATCATCCCACATATATTTTGCAACCGGTTCTTGTACATTTTTTATTAATCCATCACCAACAGCAAGTCCTGCTACAGTAGATAGAAAACTTTTTGTAGCACTAAATGTCATATCAACTCTGTTTACATCACCCCATTGAGCAGCAATAAAACCATTTTTAATGATCATTCCCGCAGGGCCACCTCTTTCTTTCATGGGGCCAATGATTGCATAACCGGGTTCTCTTGTATAAGCTTTGAGATTTGCTATACGTAAATCTCTTTCCATTTTATTTTCATTGGTCATGGCAAAAGCAACAGCACTGTCGAGCCATTGCTTGTTCATGCCAAGCTGTTGCGGCGTTTTTGTTTGCCAGGCTGTATCCGGAAAATAAGTTGACTGGGCTTGGGTTACAGCCGATAGAAAAAACAAGCCAATAAGGAGTACGAGAAATCTTTGATTCATTTTTGTTGTAATTTATTTTTCTTTCAATGCCACTACGCAGCAAGTATTATTATGAAATTCATGTTTGCCTGCTTTTGATTTTCCAAATTCACCATAGCAGAAAAAACCAATGAACGGCGCATTCCATACATTCATCACCCGTTCAATTTCTTCACTTGTCATTACTCCAAATGATAAATAGCGGCTGATACAGGAAAACATAATGACTGCATCGGCTTCGTTGTGATTCTCCGTTTTTAAACTGGTACATTCATCAATCACTGTATCTATTGCATCAAAATCGGGTGGTAAGGAGAAACGAACTTTAGCCCCTTGAGGTACGGTACCGGCGCAAATGAGTGAACGGTCTTCTTTATTACCAAGCATAGCAGTACGCATAACCGGCGGTGCATTTTCTCTTTCTAATTGCAACGGGTAATAAGCGCCTAGGTTAACCACCATACTTTCACTTATCTCATTATCGAGATTCAAGCCCAAATATTTTATTACCAAATCCAATGCAGGCTGATCGTCGATAGTATAAACAATATTGCCTGTACTTTTCGTAATGGTTTTAGTAATACCGATTGGTTTCCATCCACAAGTAGCAATGCCGCTGATATTAATTTTATCTTTATCAATAATGATGGCCACAAGGCCAGTGGTGCTGCTTTTCCCATAGGTAAAAACGATGGGTTCCCGCAAGGCAAGATCGTCACCAGCCATTCCTCCAAAAATGGGAACTTCTCCATCAAAACCATCTTCAATTCCTTTTATGATTTCTTCTCCATCCGTATGCAACCAACCGGAAGCAATAATAAATGCCGGATTTGTAAATGCTTTTTTCCCATCTGCCCCAAATTGTTTCGCTGTTTCATAAACAGAACTGTTTCCGGTATCCTGGAAGGTTACTTTAAAATATGCTGCATTTATATCTAACAACATAATGGCGATGCTACCTTCACTTATTTCATTACTGATAAATTCTCCTGAAGTTGTGGAGCCAAAAATTTGTATCCCTTCTTTATGGAGTATGCTGACAATGGCTTCGCTATCCTGCTTAACTGATATGAATACAATTGCCAGTGTTGGCTTGAATCCATCCTCCATACTTTGTAAAAGTGCAGCTTGAATTTCTTGTACCGATTTCCCTTGAATTGATTTTGCTTTCATTCCTGCTGGTTTTACAATCACATTACTTCGCTTATCTGTACCACCGGCTCTATATTGGTAAAATTGGGTAAATCGGCCATTAATGTTGGTGCTCCCGCAGCGAATGCCTGTCCAAATTCTTCCATGGTATTGAAATATAAATTGGCTATGGCAACATAGGTTACAGCAGTACCTGGTGCTCCACCGCCTACTCCTTTATCATAGCTTGCGATTTTTAAAGCATCACCCAATGTTTTTGAAACAAGTGGCACATGGTTGTTGATATAGTATTCCATGTTGAAATTTTTATCCTCTCCATTTGGATACATTACACTTACTTTGATCATTCCCTTTTTCATACTAGTTTGTTTTAAGATTAATTATTTTTCTTTTAATGCTACCCAGCAACAGGCGCCGGAGTGAAATTCCTGTTTTCCATTTTTGGCTCTCCCGTATTCTCCATAGGTAAAAAAGCCTGCCATGGGTGTGTTCCAAACTTCGGCTAAACCATTATTTTCCACTGTTACCAATGGGCCTAAAACAGGTGGCCTTCCTGCACAGGAAAAAATAAGCAATGCATCTGCATCGCCTATGGTTTCATCTTTTAATTGTTTTGCCTGATCTATGATTTCTTCTGCAATATCAAAATCTGGAGGTACTGTAAACCAAAACTCGGATCCTTCCTTCATTTCACTGTCCATCACTAAAGCATTCTCGCTATGGTCAATGCTCATTGGCGAACGCAGCACCGTTTCTCCTGATTCTCTTTTAACAATAAGCGGATAGTGAATGGAGATTTCTTTAAACATATTAAAATCCTTATCCTCCAGCTTCTCCATTTGCCCGAGATATTTAAAATACATTTCTATTGCAGGCTTATCGTCAATAGCGTACAGCAATGTCCCTTTGCTTTTGGTCACTTTTCTGGAAATCCCCATAGGCTTCCATCCTGTAATAGCCATTCCATTCAGGCAAACCTTGTCGGTATCTATAACCAATGCAACCATTCCAAAATCAGTTTCCTGATGATTGTTAAAAACATAAGTACCCAAAAAAGTCCAATCATCTCCTGCCATTCCTCCAAAGAAAATTTTATCCGAACCAATTCTATTTTCAAGGTTTCTTACAAAAGTCTCACCATCAAAATATTTTCCCTTTGTGGTAATACCCGTACTGCAAACCAGTAAAGAAGGGTTATCAAATTTTTCTAAAGCTGCTTGTGCAACTTTGGTGGCAGCTACCTCAATTGTGCTGTCGTCAATTGTTTCGAACAAAATTGTATAATTGTCTCTATTTATATCCAGCAGCAGTATTACCATTTCACCTTCGCTTTGATAGCCATTGATAAATTCGCCGCAAGAAGTGGCACCAAAAATATCTATTCCTTCATGGTTTAAAATGTCACAAACTGCCTTTCTATCTTGTTTGATGGATATAAAAACAATAGCCAGCGTTGGTTGATAGCCATCATCCATACTTTGCTCCAAAGCCTCTTTGATTTGTTCTGTCGACTTTCCTTTGATAGATTTTGCTTTCATCTATGCTGGTTTAATAAAATTAAAAAGTATTACCTATTGGCTTTTGCCAAACCATATACCGCCACTTTTTAGCAGCATCAATAAATTCTTGTTGATAATATTTGACCCCCATTTTTGTAGATTAAGCTTTGTTTAAGAGGGTCGGGGCAATAAAAACTGAATTTAGTAATTTTTATTCAAAATTTAGCTTGTATTCAGCTAGTTAGAAGTAAATAAAACCCGATTAAATACTGTTTGAATAGGAACAGTCAACTTCACAAATGTTCATCACTGTTAGAATGGCGTAATAAACATTACAACCAGTTTAATTGAGCTATATAATCAACATTCTTTTTCCAACACTTCCGCAATTTTTGCATAAAACTCTCTTGCCCGTTCTGGTGTACTGCCGATACATACAACACCTAATTTTCCAAATTGTGATAATGCACCAATCAAGTGAAACATTACTCCTTCCTGCGAAGTGCCATCGTAATGTAAGTCATTAACCATAGCAATATCAATCAGGTCATGCGGACTGAGGCCTTTATATTTTTCGTTCTTCAAATTATCAGAACAGAAATAATAACGTACCAGATTTCCTTTAGATGTATAGTACAATCCTTGCTCCTCATTATATATTCCATCCGTTAAAAACTGCAGCATCAGAAATGGATGTGTGGTGCCACCTTTTCGCAAATTGATCTCTATTGGATAATGCTTCCAGCCAGTTTCTTCTTTTACAGAAATAAAATCTACCGCAAATCTTCCTAGCACACCTTTCTTTAACAAAGCAGCGGCTACACATCTTCCCATGACTGCCAGCTCAATTGCATACTCCGGCGAGGCCGGAAAATGTGCTCCGATATAAACCTGGCCACTTTCGCCGCCAAGCTGCTGGTCGTGGGTGGAAATAATTTCTATTGCGCCGGTAGGTGTGATGCGACATTGCACGGACGGAGACTCCTTTATATCACCTTCCAAAAATTCTTCTACTATACCACCCATACTTGCATACTTGCGCAAAAAAAGGGGATAAGTAAGTTCCTCAGCCACCATTTTTAATCGTATTGGTAGTTGTTCTTTTATCCAGTTTTTTAAATCATTGCTTTCATCAAAATCCTCGTAGGAAAAAACAGCATTGCCATCGCCAGAAAAACCATCATTTACTTTCACAACTCCTTTTCTTAAAGCAGGATTTTGTTGTTTCAATTTAGTTAACCCATTAATTATATCTTCTTCAGTGCTAAGGTCTTCAACACCCGGTGGAACATTTAAACCACACTCTCTAAAAATTTTACGGCCATTACTTTTACTACCCAAATCATATAAATCAGGATCGCAGCCATAAATAGGAATTTGTAATTGTACTGCCAGTGATCTTTCTTGTTCAGTAACAATAAAACAGGACATATGTGCTTCATGTTCCGGCGGAATAAAATCTTTGATCCGCTGCATTAATCGTGGTCGTTCTAATATTTTTTTTGTGAGTGGCATGGGTGATGAATCATGACAACTTAATAAGGTAAGCCTTCGTTGTGCATGATAACCTGTAATACCCGGTAACAGGTGTAAGTAATAATCAATTATAATAGGGTCTATTGTTTCGCTGGTAACATAAATAACATTGGTGCGGGGCATCCGAAGCAGCATCAGCATACAAAGCATTCTTTCTTCGTAATGATTGATACCGGTAATTTTCGATAGAATTTCTTCATCCATTGATAAAGATGGAATAATGACAACTGTTCTGGGTGCAAGTTTATCCGGGAAAACCTGCTCAAACTGTTGCGGAAAACGTTGCTGTATCTTTTTAAACTTAATGGCTTCGGCTACAGAATCCCTGGTAGGAGTTCCGGCAACGGCTTTTTTTGGAATTGCGTTTTTTTTCAAATCTGCCATCACAAAAAATTTAGGTGGTATATCTTACATATGAAAATACAGATATTAATTCACCCATTCATCCGCACAGGCAGGTACTTAGATAATCTACGCCTCTTGTCCTGTCCACAATGCACCACCTATACTATTGCGGGAAGCCCCGGTTTCTGCCGCAAAAACATTGTACTCTTGGCGCCAGCGCAGAATTCCCATAAAAGCAACGAGAATAGCATTGCTGACAACATCATCAACTGCTTGCAAAGCAAGTTTCTCTTTTAATATTTTATTGTTGACAAAAGCGGAAGAGCCTGTTTGTTGCCCCCCCAGTGCAATATCAATTGAATAAAAATTATTAACGACCGGCAATTGTGTTAACGAGGCAATAACAGCCCCATTACCCAGTTGTAATTGATTATTACCAGCTAATACAGTGTGGCCTTCAAAAGCTATCAATGCCACTTTATAGTGTAACTGGTATTGCTCAATGAATTTATTTATTTGTTGCCCCATGTATTCTCCATAATCGGTATGCAGTTGTTGAAAGTCAGGAATCGATAAGGTGTCAGCATTTTTTAAGCGGTTGGCCCAGTTTTCTTCATAGATAAAATCGGCTGTTTGCAATACTTCATAAGTCCATTTGCCAGCCTGTTCCTGAAATTCAGTAAATGTTATGTTCAGCCCTGCTGAAAGATTATCACACGCCAAACCAATTGCTCTGTAAACCATGAATCCTTTTTTGAGTTAGATTTGCTAAAAGTATTTATTCTTCGTTGACCAGCTTGGCTATTGTCATCCTGAGCCCGCCGAAGGATGCCAAAAGTAAATCTTCACAATGATTGTTAATCTAAGCCAACAACATTCTTTAGTAAGCAACTGGGTCGGTGAACTGCGGGATGTAACCCTTCAAAACGACAGGATGCGTTTTCGCCGTAACCTGGAACGTATTGGCGAAGCTGCAGCCTACGAAATCAGCAAAGTGCTTCCTTTTGTAGAAAAAGAGATTCAAACGCCACTTGGCATAGCAGTACATAAAGTTTTAAAGGAACAACCAGTTTTAGCTACTATTCTGCGGGCCGGCCTGCCCTTACACAATGGTTTGTTGAACTATTTTGACCAGGCCGACAATGCTTTTATTTCCGCCTACCGCAAACACAATAAAGACGGTAGCTTTGAAATAAGCCTTGATTATGTTTCTTGCCCGGAATTGGAAAACAGGGTTATCATTGTTTCAGATCCCATGCTGGCAACGGGAGCTTCCTTAGTAAAAACCATTCATTTTTTAAAAGAAGAAGGAAATCCCCGTGAAATTCATATAGTTGCAGCCA
>LNFM01003573.1_pt1 | contig 30285 bp, 27 predicted proteins | sample 596031 | NCBI WGS metagenome assembly LNFM01 (sample SAMN04254537, study PRJNA301005) | activated carbon metagenome | isolation source: dual media filters at the Ann Arbor, Michigan drinking water treatment plant | place: USA: Ann Arbor
ATGCGGGGCAAGCTATTGTACCCAATATCCGCTATATGCGGTACGAACCTGCTGATACACCATTTCTTTTATTAGGTAATAAAATGAAAGATGGTGAATCAAGCGAAATGATGGTGGTAAGAAGTAATGAAGGCATAACGGTGGAAGAATACGAAAAAACAATTGCCGGAAATAAATACATAGCCGACTCCGTTCGCCATGTAAAACCACCCCGCTGCACAGTAGAAAGAGCCACCACACATGGCATGCTCGATAAAGGATTTGGTGAAGCCAACGCAGCACAGGCGGCTTCCTACTATCAAAAAATTATTGCAGAAAAAGATCCGTTGTTCAAAGAAGAAGATAACAGTCCCAACCTGCAGATATTTAACCCGGAGCAGCAACTGTTGCCGGTGGAATACCTTACCGACCCAATGGCAGCCGGTGTTACATTTTTTATTTCTACCAACGATCCTAACCCAAAATTGCCCAACCCCGAAACAGTTACCCGAAGAATCAGTTTCTTTTTTGATGAAGAAGTAACCACCGATGCACTGGCAAATAAATTGGCGAGCACCGATGAATGGTTTAATCCAAAAACCTTCCGCATTTTATTAAGAGAAGGTGCTCCCTCCATTAATTGGGAGGCTTCTTCCCGCACCTTAAAAGTTACGTTGCAGAAAGGGGTAATATTTAAAATGAACTATGCATCTTTCTGGCGGCCCGGTGAGTTATTACGTCAATCAGGAATATTGGAAATGATGGGACTTAATAATTTAAACACTCCGGTTGGCAAACGAATTGCCGGTGGACAACACTGGATGTTCTCTCCCTGGCGGCAAATTAGTTTTGTACATGCTGTGCAGCAACCAATCAGCGTTGATGCATCAGGAAAAAAATATCCGGCCATCGTCAACATGGTTCCCGACAGAGATTACGGAGATAATTTCTCCTGGCTCAATACACAGTTGTTGGTACATGGACCATCTACCGGGCAATTTGATCTGGATGCTGACTGGCAGGATTGGATTGATGATGTAGAAGAGCCGGCTTTGCAAATTGTAGATGTAAAAGCAAAGGTTTTTCATTTCACTACCTTATACCTGGTGTTCGATTATGTGTTTGGCGATCTCAATGGTATCAAGAACAACCCATTCAAGGCATTGAAACATACGTTCAATGATACCAAGCATCGTTTCATCAATTATCATAGCATTGCCACTACCAGATACAGGGAATATTTCTTTATGCTGATAAAAGAAAAAGGAAATGCTTTTAAATTAACAAGAGAAGGAGAAATTTTAAAAAAAGTAAATATTCTTAGCAGTGCAAGGCCTGCCACACCACAGGTAGAATATGTGATCCCAACATTTGAATGGGCCAGAACCACTACAGGAAAGAAAACAGTAACCGGAAGAATATCGGGTTTAAGAGTTTATTTAAAACGTCCCTGGTATAGCAGCGGCGAAGGCGAACAATTAGCGGTCGTTCTCATGTTCCCGAAAGTAAGTGATAATATCGGCGGCTCTGTTGGTGCTACTTATACCACCTGGGGCACTGACCCTGCAAGACTATCTGCCGCTTTACCCAATGGCATCACACCAAGGCATACTGATTTTGTAAACCTGAAACCCGGTAACATAGACATGGTTGCGGTAACAGAACATCCAACTGCAAAAGTTGCCGTAGCTGCATTCGATGTAAAGTATGATGAGGACCGCCAGTTGTATTATGCCGACATCATGTTCAACTCAGGTGCTGCATATTTTCCATTTGTACGATTAGCTTTAGCAGCCTATCAACGACATTCAGTTAGAAAAAATGATACCGACTGTTGCCTTTCTCCCATTGTGCAGCCCGATTATATTCAGATACCTGCACCTAGGGCCAGCTCGGTTGAGTTTGGTGCATCCAGGAGAAATGTAACCGTAGCTATCTCCGGCACTATTGCAAGAATGGCGCAGGTTCCAGAGTACCGTTCAAGAGTTGATTTTATTATTGAGGATATGGATTTTCCAGCATCAGAAGAAACAGTGATCAGTTTGGAGAAAAAACCGGTTGATAGTTACCAATATGTGTTGAAGCCAACAGACATTGTTAATAATGCCTTTTTGCATAGTCACCAGTTCCAGTTACCAGCCGCCTATTCAAGTAAAGCATTCCGCATAAAAGTATTGGAGTATGAACTCATCACTTATGATCCTTTAAAACCAAATCCCAATCCCGGCGGCGCCAACTTCGGTAGTATGCCATTAAAAGAAAGATTGGTATTTGCAGATGTGTATGAAGTGAAGACAGAATTTGGAATAAGCAATTAAAACCAGTTTGGAGTTCGGAGTTCATAGTTCGGAGTGGCGTGCTGAATTAAAGGGGTTGCGTAATTGTATTTGCGTAGCCTTACCACAAAGACCCAGAGAAAATACAACACAAAGGTCACAACTCACTTTGTGTCCTTTGTGAAAAAGCTTTGTGCCCTCTGTGGTAAATGTATTGACCTCCCCAACCCCTCGCAAGGAGGGGCTACAGGTCGTTTATATTTTATTATTCATTAAAGTAGTAATTGCGTAGCAATTAATCCGTGTTTATCCGTGCAATCTGCCGTCAGGCAAATTTGTATTAATCTGTGTACTGAGCCTGTCGAAGTATCTGTGGTAAAGTGCATTTGTATTCAACTCTAAACTCACAACTCTAAACTCTTAACTCCCTTCCTCATTATCAACACCAGCAATTCCTTCTCCCCTTCCATTTTCTTTTCTAATAATTCAAAGCCCACTTTCCGCAACACATTTTCTGATGCTGTATTTTCCGTTTCCGTTACCGCATATAATTCCATCAACGGAGTGCTTGTATGAAAATATTCCACGCCACCTTTTGATACTTCCGTAGCATAGCCTCTTCCCCACACTTCCGGAATAAACGAATAGCCCAATTGAATTCTTTCCGGCTCCTTCGGTATCGGAGTGATCACAAAACATCCAACAAAACGTCCACCCTCTTTTTCATTGATGGCCCAGCGGCCTAAATAATCATGAGGAGGCAAATGTAAAATCGTTGCTTCAAATCGTTTATCACAATCTTCCCTGTTCTCTGCCGGACGTATATACTGCATCACCTTCGGATCACTATGCAGAATAAAATAATTTTCATAATCATCCGCCGTAAACTCACGGACAATCAACCGGTTGGTTTCAAAAATTGTTTTCATAATAGAAGACCACCCTCCAAAGGAAGGCTGTTAGTTTATGTTTTAAAATGTATTCAACCCTTGCTGCGCTACTAATTTATACCTGATTAAAATCATTCTGGACATTTTCTCATTGTCCTATCTTCCGGTAAACATTGCTGTATGAATAATGAATTGCCTGAATCAATACTTCAACTGGCTACCAGTTTATTCAAGCAGGGATATTCAACCGATCAAATCACCAATCAGCTCCGCAATAAAGGCGTTGAAGATAATCTATTGCAACAAGCCCTCCACGAAGTACAAAAAATGCGCCAGCATAAAAGAAGAAACACTGGCTTTATCTGGTGCGGCATCGGCACCTTTTTATTAGTATCCGGTTGTATGCTCACTTTTGTACAGTATAGCAACGGGCAAAATATCCGGCTGATCATGTATGGTCTCACCAGCATTGGCGTAATTGCAATCTTAAAAGGATTGGTAGATCTGTTTGGGTGGTAGTAATTCAAAAAGGCAGATTCGTGGGCTACTTTATTCAGGCCTCCCCAAACCTCCCGCCTTCGGACGGGACAGGCTCTCGCAAGGAGGGGCTTTAAGTCGTTTATAGTTTATAATTTATTCAAGTAGTAATTGCGTAAGCCACAGAGTTTCATAACCACACAGAGTCCCACTCCCGACTCCTGACTAACGACTCCCGACTCACTTATGTATTTCCGAAGTATAATGAAACTTTATCTCCGGGTTGTTACTAATCTCCGTATTCAAAAACCATTCACTCTGCGCCAGGTACACCATATGCCCATCTTTGTCCTCCCCAATATTCGCCTGCTTAAAACGAGAGAAGTCCAACAACTTTTGCTGATCAGTTGAAGTCAACCAGCAAGCCTTATAAAATGGCAAACTATTAAACACCACACTTGCGCCATACTCATGCAGCAACCGATATTGAATTACTTCAAACTGCAGTTCACCCACACAACCAATAATTTTTTTATTACCACCAAACTGGGTAAACAATTGCGCCACCCCTTCATCCGTTAACTGGTTCAATCCTTTTTCCAGTTGTTTTGTTTTCATCGGATCCTTATTCACCACTTCCTTAAATATCTCGGGTGAAAAAGCAGGGATACCCGTAAAGAAAAAATTCTCTCCTTCCGTCAGTGTATCACCAATTTTAAAATTACCCGTGTCAAACAAACCCACCACATCACCGGCGTAGGCATCTTCTATCACACTTTTTTCACGGGCCATAAAACTATACGGCGCACTAAAACGAACATCCTTATCTAAGCGAACATGATGAAAGTATTTATTGCGTTCAAACTTACCCGAACAAACCCTGAAGAAAGCAATTCTGTCTCTATGCTTCGGGTCAAGGTTCGCATGAATTTTAAAAATAAAACCACTCATCTTATCCTCTTCCACATTCACGGGGCGAACCGTTGTTTCCCTGCTGCGGGGTGTAGGTGCAATGCGGATAAACGTATCAAGCATTTCCTTCACCCCAAAATTATTAACCGCACTGCCAAAGAAAACCGGCGCCACTTTACCATTTAGATAATCTTCTAGTTTAAGTTCACCATGCACCGCATCCACCAGTTCCACATCCTCTCTCAGTTGTGCAGCATCTCTTTCGCCCAGTGCTTCATTCACCACTTCATCATTCAGGTCATCCACCCGTATTACACTTTCATCCACAGCTTTAGTACCTGCCGTGAACAACACTAAATTTTTATCGTGCAGATTATATACGCCTTTAAATTCCTTACCGCTGCTTATCGGCCAGGTCATCGGGTGCAGCGCCAGGCTCAGTTCTTTTTCCACTTCTTCCAGCAGGTCAAAACGGTTCTTACCATCCCGGTCCATTTTATTGACGAATACGATCACCGGTGTATCCCGCATACGGCACACTTCCATCAGGCGGCGGGTTTGCGCCTCCACCCCGTTCACACTGTCTATCACCAGTATCACACTATCCACCGCCGTTAGCGTACGGTAGGTATCCTCCGCAAAATCCTTGTGACCGGGAGTATCCAGCAGGTTTATCAGTACGTTGTTGTATTCAAAACTCATTACCGAGGTAGCTACGGATATACCTCTTTGTCGTTCTATCTCCATAAAGTCGCTGGTAGCATGTTTCTTTATCTTATTGCTCTTTACCGCACCGGCCACTTGTATGGCACCGCCAAACAGCAGAAACTTTTCCGTCAGCGTCGTTTTCCCCGCATCCGGGTGACTGATAATCGCAAATGTCTTCCGCCTTTCTATTTCGTTGTGATATTTCATTGCTTATTTCTATAATCTGAATTCTCAATAATGGCTTGCCCTCCGAAGCTTTAGCGAAGGAGGGCGGCAAAGGTAAGGATTGTAAGCTTTTCAGACTGTCGGCTTACGTCAATTTGTATTTCTCGAAACTCGCAACTCATAACTCGCTGCTTTGTATTTACCCAGCTGCATTGCTACTAGCATCGTCTGTTGCGTCGCACTCTTGTACGTTCTGTAATTCTACTCAGCATTTGCGAAGTGGTTAATAGTATTTGCGAAAGCTTTATAGAAACAAACAATATTTTTAACCTTTTGAAAATAAGCACAATCTAAAAAAATGCGAAAATTTACCAGATAAAAACTTCCGTATATTTAAGAGTTAGCGGTCATTGAAAGCGACTTCCTAAAATTCCAGAAAGCAAATATTCAATACAATAGCCATTTAATTTTATTTACTACTTTTACGACAATGACTTTGTATTTAATTTGTTTTGTTTCTGGTGCTGGTTTTTTACTTAGTTTCTTACTTTTCTTTCATCCTTTACAACAGAATGTAACAGCAAACAGATGGCTTAGTGTTTTTGTTTTTATCATTGCCTGTGCTTTTGTGAGCACCTATATGATTATTACCGAAACCGTTATTTCAAATGGCTTCCTTTTTAAGTGTTTAAACAGCTTACAATTTCTGTTAGCCCCAAGCCTATACATTAGCATCCTTTATTTTGTTACCCCAACAAAAACCTTCAGGAAAGCTGACTGGTTGCATTTTGCACCATTTCTTATTTATGTAATTGCAGAAAGTATATGTTATAACAGGAAAGAAAGTATTTCAACGTTCACTCTTTTTGCAATAAACAAAAACGTATCGTTTTTAATCCGGGATATATTGCCCTTTATGACTTTGCTTTACCTTATAAAATCTTATGCCACCTTAGTAAGACATAAAAGAAACCTGAAGCGAATATCTTCTAACATTAACCAAATCAACCTGGATTGGTTAGTTCAGTTTTTGTACATTCTGCTATTAACCGTAATTATCTGGATTAATGATGCACTATTTGAATTGCCGTTTTTAACAGAAGCCACTCCCTTCATTTATGCCGTTTCTACTTTTTTCTTGGCTTATTTCTCCATAAAACAAAGAACTATTTTCCCGTTTAAGGAAAAAGATATCCAAGAAATTTCGGCTTTCCTTGAAAATGAAGATTTCAAAATAATAGCTAAGGAAAATGACACTTTGGTAAAGGATTCCATTAAGAAAGATATAACCATTGGGTATGAAAAAAGCAAAGTGTTTGAAAAAGAAAAACCACAATTTAAGAGGTTAAGTACGGAGCAAATAACTTCTTTATCAGCTCAATTATCTTCCTTGATGGAGGTAGATAAACTTTTTTTAGACAACGACTTGAACCTACCAACCATAGCAGAAACATTGGGTATCAGTATTCATGAGGCATCTTTTTTGATTAACGAAACCACCAAGGACAATTTTTATACCTACATCAATAAATACAGAGTTGAGGAAGCAAAAAAATTATTAGCTTCCTCAAAAATGGGTGAATTAAATATTCTGGGTATCGCCTTTGCATCGGGTTTCAATTCCAAGACCACCTTTAATACCACTTTTAAAAAAATTGTTGGTATTTCCCCTTCTCAATACAGCAAAGAACAAAAAAAATAGCCGGAAAAGATGTTCGACTGGATAAAACCGAACATTCAAGGGCTATTTAGGTTCTAATTTTAGCCTTTGTTAATAACTAAATATTAAAGAAGATGCTGAAATTAAAGAATTTACTGAAGTATGCTATTGCAAGTCTTATTTTGACCAATACCTTACTTGTAAATGCCTGTACCATTTTTATGGCAAATGACGGGCAAAATGTGTGGGTTGGAAATAATGAGGATGAAGTTCAAAAAACAAAGTACAGAATGTGGTTCTATCCTGCCAAAAAGGGTAACTATGGTTATGTCATTTGGACAGATTTAAATATTAAACTGCTTTCGTCCATCAATCTTAAGATGCTATCGTACTTAATCCCACAAGGTGGTTTAAATGAGCATGGCCTATTTATGGATTATACTGCTATTGATGAAATTACCATTGTAAAAGATGGACAGAAGAAAGACAGAAAAAAAGAAGTAGTAACTGACATTTTAAAAAACTGTAAAACAGTTGATGAAGCTCTGGTTTATATAAGCAATTTCAACTTAATAAAACTGAATGCTGCTCAATTATTTATAGGCGATGCAACTGGCAATTATGCTACAGTTACTGGTGGCTATATTGTTAAAAAGACAGATAATAATTTTGCTCTTACCAACTACTGCATAAACAATGGGCAAAAGAAAGCTTGCCATAGAAGAGACCTTGCTACAAATTACTTAAACCATAATTCTGCTTTTGAATTGAATGACATAACTAAAATACTGGAAAAGGCAGCTCAAAAGTTTCCTTATAAATATACCACCAACGTATCAATGGCAGTTAATTTAAAGACTGGTATCATAAACCTATATTACAAGCAAGATTTTACAACAGTGGCTACGTTGAGTCTGGCAGAGGAATTAAAAAAAGGTAAACATCACAAAGACATTCAAACCTATTTTCCCGAAAACATAGCACCAATTCTTAAGAAAACTTATAAAAACAATGGTATAAATGCCACCATTGCTCAGTATCAAACTTTACGACAAACATCGTATGATAAATACAATTTTAAAAACAAAGATGCTCTTAACCTTGCTATAAGTTGGATGGATAAAGGGCAAACAAATGATGCTTTAGAGTTACTACTATGCTTAAACCAATTTGACTCAAATAATAGCAGCATTCAAACATGGTTAGGTATAGCAAATAGAAAAGCTAATAAAATAGAAATAAGTAATAATTACTTTTCAAAAGTATTGGAACAACATCCAAATGATTATTTAGCGACCCTTTGGGGAAAACAGGAAGCAGGTAAAATAACTTTTAAGTTAACCGAATTTGAAGCAGCAGAACGAGTATGGCTTGTAGGTGAATTTACTAATGGACTAAAGAATCCAATAAAAATGAAAAAAGAAAATGGTTATTGGACTTGTGAGGTAACATTACCAAAAGGTGAAACCACTTATAGGTTTGTTGTTAACAACTCATACTATGTTGATGGAATAAATGTATTGCATGTAGGTAAAGACGAAAATATACTTTCTAAAATTTATGTTTGGTAAAGCAATTGATTTTATTGCAATATTTCAACACATAAGGGATTAACTAATTTTATTAAAAATAAATTGGTTTAGTTCAATTGAAGTTTAAGTTTCAATTATACCAGTAAAAAAACAAAATATGAAATCATCATTCGTAATGTTTATAATTCTTTCTGGCTTTATGCGTTCAGCTTTTGCCCAAGAAAATGTAAAATTAGTAAAAGCAACATCTCCAAAGGTTGCTATCAAAGACGGCAATCAGCCAATTTCAAAATGGTGGGATTATCTACAAAAAGATGTAAAGCCAGTAGTGTACAATATTTCAAAAAAAAAGATGATACAACAATGAACATAATTATTGAATTTTTAATTGCTATACCCCTTTTAGTTTTTGTTGTATTTCTATTTAAGAATTCGAAACGTAATATACAGCCAAAAAACAACTCTAATATGCAAATAAAATTATTTTTAGGTCTGTTCATTACCCTCGTTGGTGAAGTTGCATTTGCACAACAAACTTTACCAATCTTAAAAACCAATACTACTACTTTGGATTTTAAGGAAAGGGGTATTTTAAAAAAAGGTGAATGGCAATTAGTTGCTGATATTGAGTTAGATATTTATGAAGTAAGCAATAAAAATATAGAACAGGTAATCACCATTTATTCCGACATAGACTCTTTGTCAATAACTTTAATGCCAAATTCAGTTTTCGACTTTATTATCTTATTGAAAAACCAAACACCATTTAAAACCAGAATATCTTCACGCTACAACACTTACCGAAAAAACTGTAATAATTGTGTAATTACCAGTGATACGATTCCTTTTAAATACGGGAAAGGAAACAGGATATTAATAAAGGGCAAAATTAATGATGGTGAAGATCTTGACTTTTTGTTTGATACGGGTGCAGAGTTCATTGGCTTATACCAGTCAGGGGCTAAAAAAAATCCGAACTTATTATTTAATAGAACTGGAGTTGCTATAGGAGGTGGTGGTCAATTTGAAACAAAAATAAGTGATGCTAATAAATTGAGTATTTCTAATCTAATATGGGATAATAAAGCAATTTATTATAGCGGTGAAAAATTAGGGAATTATGATGGTGTTATGGGGTATAAAATATTTGAAGATAAAGTTGTAGAGATAAATTTTGATCAGGATATTATAATTGCACACAGTTCACTTCCAGCAATTGAACAAGGCTATACTAAATGCAGATTTGAAAAAAGGGGAGAATTATTTTTTATAGAACTTAAACTCAAAATCGGTGATAAAACAGTTGCAGAATGGTTTGACTTTGACACAGGAAACACCGGAAATATTAATATTCATGACGAATTTGCTACCAAAGAAAATCTATTTGGTTTGTTGAAAAAAATAGGAGAAAGTACCGTTAAAGGTGCAGACGGTGCAAAGAGAAAGACAGACGAAGTAATACTTTCAAAAGTACATTTTGGAGATTATGAATTTACAGACATACCGATTTTTATAGAACAACCATCAAAAGTTGAAAACTTGCCTTTTCCTATTGTTGGAATTGAACTAATAAGCCGATTTAATGTAATAATGGACTATAAGAACAATTGCATTTATTTAAAACCTAATAAGTATTTTCTTAAATCTTTTAAAAAAAAAGATAACACGACAATGAATTTAATTGTTGGTCTTTTAATAGCAATAATACTTTTAGCTGGACTTTTCCTTATGTATAAAAAAAGGAAAAAAATAATACAATTTTATTTTCTAAACATCAAAATTAATTCAGAAAAAAATATGAAGTATTTAAAAATTTACTTATTATTAATCACTATAATTTTGGCTTTTCTGACTTCGTGTAGTACTACAAAAAACACCTATACGATAACCAAGAATTACAAGCCCGATGACAAAAAATTATACGAAACAATAGTAAAATTAGATAGTACTTTTTTTGGTACTTACAATACCTGTAATACCAATCTTGAAAAATATGCTTCTTTTTTCTCTGAAAATATTGAATTTTACCACGACCAAGGTGGCTTAATGACTTCCAAGCAAGATATAATTGAAGCTACAAGACGTAATATCTGTGGCAAAGTAACAAGAGATCTCGTAAAAGGCAGTATAGAAGTATATCCAATCAAAGGTTTTGGAGCAATAGAAATTGGGTTGCACAAATTTCATAATAATCAAGAACCTGTTGGTACACCTTCAAAAATTGGGCGGTTTATGGTTATTTGGCAAAATAAAAACAATGAATGGAAGATTATAAGAGTTGTGAGCCTGCATTAATATTAGTTATAAATAGAAATAGATACTTAACAAAAAATAGAAATTAAGATAAACAAGTTTCTGAAGCAATGATTTCGTTTTGTTATTTATGGTTACTTTGGGTTGCTCAACTGTTAGACCACAACCAAATAATGATTTTAATCTTGCCGTAAAATTGGAAACCGTGGCCCGGTTTAGACTTTAATCATATCACATAAATTAGACATTCAAACGGTGATGATATGACGGCTCTTAACCCTCAGAAATATCCAAAGATTGTTCACAAAATAGTTACGTTAGATAACAGAAGAATGGCTTTGCCCCGTTGTCCGTAGTGTTCCAAAAATAAAAAAGCTGAATGGTTACGCTTCGTTTGCAACTAACCATCAGCCCTTTCGGGCTGTCATCTTTCCCCTAATTGAATTTTTCAACAGAGTGCAGTATATTTAACCAATGCCAGCATTACCAAAATATACCTGCACCTGCTGTGGCAAAGAACATACAGAATGGCCAGCATTGGCCTACTCCTCTCCTGCTAATTATAATAACCTGCCAGAAGAAGAACAACAAAGTATTGGCACACTTACCGGAGATTTTTGTACTATCAAACATCCTGACCAAACAGATAAATTCATCCGCTGCACTTTAACGCAAAAAGTAATTGACCATTGCGAAGATTTGGAATACGGCCTTTGGGTTTCCCTAAGCGATAAAAGCTACCAGGATTACTCAGCTAACTACAACAACGAAAACCACGAAGCAAAGTATTTTGGCTGGCTATGTAATGATTTACCCGATTATGATTTTGAAGACAGCATCCCAACAACGGTTTTTACAAGAACAGGAAATCAACGGCCAGAAATTGTTCCCTTTGAAGATTTCGACCATCCATTTGTAAAAGATTATTACAACGGCATTACAAAAGTAGAAGCGGAAAGGCGAATACAAAATATGTTAGAGGTTATTGAACAAGGACATAAATCATAAAATAACTACTATAAATGATAACCATATTTAATGTACAAAAAAATTAACCCTTTACATTTATTTCAGTAACATTCAAAGTAAAATTTTATGAACCGGTTTAAACTGCTCAGCATTTTTATTTTTGTTATTAACCTGTCAGTACAAGGCCAAGTCCCCATGCCTAAATATAATGTGGTTGGGCAGATTTATGATAAATTCAATTTACCTTTAAATAACATTCTTGTAAAACTTTTTGAAAAAAACCTGAGAACTGAAGTACTATTAGGCACATTCTCGGTCAATAAAATTGGGGTTTACTCTGTAACATTCGATTTTGAACATACTGCAGATGCGGCAGATAGACAGCCTGATGTTTTTATTAAAATATTTGACAGTGATAACAAACTAATTGAAACGTCCCCAATTAAGTTTAATGTTAAAAAAAATGACACCCTAAATCTCAAAATAGGCAACACCGAAATAAAACCTTTTAATGAATATTATGAATTATTAAATATTATTAGCCCTATCATAAAATCCAGTCAGCTTTCCCTTTCCGATTCATATTCGAATAATGACATTGACTTTCTTGCAGGAGAAACGAATCAAGAAAAAAACAATATTCGAAAATTATTAACTGCACATAAACTGGATAAAATATCAGACAACCATCCTCTATTTCAGCAATATAGAAATATTCCAAATAAACTAATCGCTCAATTATATTATGGCTTACTTCGTGAAGGCTTCCCAAATGATATTGAAAAAATATTAAGTAAACCAAGTGAAGAAATTCGCAGTACTATAAAAGCAGCTGTAGATAAAAATATTATTTCGGGGGAAGTCCTTTTATTTATATAAACTTCATGTGTTCCGCCCTGGCAGGTGTTCCCCAAAAAATAACACGCCGTGGTTGGTGTTTTCTTCCACCAACCACATAAATTATAAGACTCTTCGCCTTGGTTCGTGTCCGCAAAAATAAAATGCCCCGATGCTTCGCCTTGGTTCGTGTCTGCAAAAAAAATAAAATGCCCAGTTGCGTGTCTCCACGCAACGGAATCATTAAAATTAAACAGTTTAACCATAATGAGAAATGATGCGTGGAGACACACATCATTGCATTCCTTCTTTCCTGCAGAGTTTTCCAACTTTATAGTTTCGTAGCCGTGTCCCCGTTGTCCGTAGTGTTCCAAAAATAAAAAAATGCTGAATGGTTGTGGTTAGTCAGCGATTAACCATCAGTTTAATTGAACTCACATTTTTCTTTCCAATCAATTACCCCGCAAAAAAATACCCCTAAAGGGTTATTGTGTAGGAATAAACAAAACCATAAAATTGCAATACCACCAAACGCTATTTTTTAACCACCAAAAAAAATGTATGAAAAAAAAATTATTTCAACTCTGCATTGCTTTAGCCATGCTCGGTATCACCAATGAGGCCTTTTCCCAAAGTGTATTGATTGTAGAAAACCCGGAATCAAAACCAGTGCCTGTAAAAAATACCAATACGGAAGCACAACCAGTACCCGTAAAATTGATGAACCCCACACCCACCGGTCAAACTAAAATTCCTTTTATGGAGCAATCGTTAGAGGGAGGTGGTATAACGAAATTACTTATCAAAAGCGACCCCGGTGAAACAAAAGTAATTGAGTACTTATTAGCTACTGGTATCTCAGCATATACAATTGAACTATCAAACACAAAAGGCAAATACCAAATTTGTTTGCCAACAGCATCAAATAATTGCTCTAACAATACATATTCCGGAGCAATAAATATTGTAATTAAAAACGGGGAAACATTTACATTCCAGATAGGTGGAAGTTCTAATCGTTCGATATTAGTTTCAGGATATACCATTAAGGAAGAACGAACTGGTACTGTTTTGCAATAAGAAAAAATCCTGTTGCGTGTCTCCACGCAACAGGATCATTAAAATTAAACAGCCCTTCTTCCATGCCGGGTCTTTCAACTTTATAGCTTCGTAGCCGATGTCCCGGTTGTCCGTAGTATTCAAAAAATAAATAAAAGTTGAATGGTTCTACTGCCTTTTCAACTCAGGAGATGTTGGCAAATAAAAAGTAAATATATTTAAGCATAAAACCAACCAACATGACAGCAGCTGCCCGTTCCGTTTGCTATTTTGGATTTTACCTGTATATAGTCGGGTTAACATTGATAGCGGTTCCCAATATGTTCCTGCAAACCCTGCAATTGCCTGAAACAAATGAAGTATGGATTCGTATTGTTGGTGTACTTGCTTTTACTTTGGGCTTTTATTATCACCGCACCGGCGTTCAGAATAATGTTTCTTTTTTTAAGCTGACAGTGCCCACCCGCATTTTTGTATTTATTGCGTTTACCGCTTTTGTATTATTAAAGTTTGTACCTCCTATTCTAATTGGTATCGGCGTGGTTGATTTGTTAGGAGCTGCCTGGACCTACTATGCACTGAAGAAATAATAACTTCTTTTCCCTGCTGAGTCTTCCAGCTTTATTTCTTTGTAGCAGATGTCTCACAGCCCGGCCTTGTGTGTGGAGTGCCTGCCTGCAGGCAGGGACCCGGCGTTAATCTGTAATACAACCCGGTAGTACGGCGAGTGCTACAAAGCCAACACACTAAGCCATCTGACACTCGTCTGGGAATCAAGAAATGCGGGTTACTGGATGTGATGTTTTTGTAAAAAAGAATATTTTCAGTCCATCGTTGCAAACGATGGACAACCATTCAACTTTATTTATTATTAAGCAGTATTTCCAGACTGACTAAGGATAACAGGGGAAAAACACCGACCACGGCGTAAATATGTCCGAAATTTTCTATAATAAATAAAATCGCTATATTACAGATAACCATTCAAACCTGGCTACTAAGCTTTTGCGAACTAACTGTTTTATATTCAAATTGCTTATACCAATAAAAAAAGCAATACCATCTCTGCAAATTTTAATTGCCGGTTTTAACAGAATTATCCCTTACACGCATCTAAAACAATCTTCATGAAATCTGCATTTGTAATGCTGTTGATAGCCTATTCCTGTTCTCTATCCGGGCAAGTTACCATTGATGAGAATAAAGTTTATAAAATAAGGAACATGGACACCAAAGAGATATTATATGGCCAAACCCTTGAAACAAAGCCTGATTTACCTGATGCGATAGATTCAAAGGAGCGTCATAAAATCCGTTACGACCAGGCTGGGTGGAAATTTATTAAAGTGAATAAACTTCAATTCCCGAACAGCCCGACTTATATGATTTACAACCCGTACTATAATTGTTGTATAGATATACCGCACGGGACCGACGCTACTGCAGCAAAACTAATTTGCCATACCGTTAAAAACGTTATCAACCAGTATTTTAAATTGGTAGATAACGGAAATTCTTTCTTCATTGTTTCGATGGATAACGGTTATGTGCTGGATGGGTTAAAGGAAAAAAAAGAAATTAGAGACCAGGGCAACAAACCAATTCACAACTATCTTCAACAACAAAAACTTAATGGCACCGATGCTCAAAAATGGATGTTTATCCCAATGACCAAACCGAATGATTAATAGTAACCTACATTATAAAAACACTTTTATGAGACATTCATTACCTATACTTTTCGTATTATTTTCAATGCGTTTATTTGGCCAAACATACCCGGACTTAAATAAGAGCTATCAAATTTTCAATAAAGCTACCGGGAATAAGCTCTGGATTGGGGAAGTTTTCAAAACCTATGAAAATAAATTAACGCTTAGTCACGAGATTGGTTATCGCCTTGGAGTTGTAAAAGATACTGGCAAATACAAAGGAACTAAAGAAGCGACATGGAAATTTTCTAAATTTTCTAAAAGAACCGAGGACAGGGACCTGGAATATTACTCCATCACCTGTGCCAATCCAATCAGGAACATAGCATTAGATGTTCCAAATGGGAGAGACCAGGATGCAGAAATTATTGGGTATGCATTCAATGCCGTTCCAAACCAGTTTTTTTATTTAGTATGGACAGGCGAAGGGAAATATTTTTATATCGTTTCTTATGATAGCGGAAAGACCATCAGCGATTTTAGCTCCAACGGATGGGTCCCGGGTAATTTAAACAAATTGCGTCCCATTCAAACAACCTTATATGGTACAGATTTCCAAAAATGGTACTTTGCTGAAACTAAGTAAGCTGTAACGTTTTTTTCGCCGCTGTTGGTGTTCCCAAAGAAAGCACCACGCCGTTGCTGTGTGTTGAGTGGGGGCATAGCAGCCGGGCAAAGACACCAGCAACAGCACTATAGGAAACTCTTATCTTAATTCTTTTCAACTATATCTCAGCAGTTGGGTGTCCTCAATTCGTTTGTTGGTGTTTTTGCTATCGCACAAAACCCATCACACAACACACAACAAAGGCCGCTCAACGGTTGGCAAGACCAATAAAAGCAAGAACTATAGGAAAATCATATCTTAGTTCTCTTCATCTATGGCTGCTATTATTACAGAGTATCCACAGTTTTTTACCGCCACCAACCTCGGGTGGAAGAAGCTTTTACAACCCGACAAATACAAGGACATAGTAATAAGCAGTCTGCGATTTTTAGTAAATAATAAAAGAGCAAAGATTTTTGCATTCGTAATAATGGAAAATCATATTCATCTTATTTGGCAAATGATGCCGAATAATGACCCCGAAGCAGTACAAAGGGATTTTTTAAAATATACAGCACAGCGGATAAAGAAAGATTTACAGCAATTTCATCCGGAAGTGCTGGCTCATTTCAAAGTGGCTGCGAAAGACAGGGAATACCAGTTCTGGGAGAGGAACGCATTAAGTATAGAGCTGAGAAATCATCCTGTCTTTTTACAAAAGCTGGATTACATTCATTGGAACCCTGTAAAAGCAGGAATGTGTATACTTTCGGAAGAATATAAATATTCATCAGCCCTTTTTTATGAAACAGGTATTGATAATTGGGGATTTCTTACTCATTACCGGGATTAACTAAAGACCAGTGGTTGGTGTTTTCTTCCAATAACCACATAAACGAAATAACTAATAATTCTTTTTTCTCCTATTTCTGGCTACCTATCCGCATAAAAAATAAAAGATTAATTTACTGGCAGTATGAAAAAATTAATCATCCTCTTCTTTTTCCCTTTTGCCTGTGGACAAGACGAAGTTCCAGCCGTTGAGCTTATTAAAGGCGGAGACCCTGATATTGTTTTTGTAAACATAGAAGAAGGAAACAGGGCTTTCATTGGTAATTTATTGCTACAAATAGATAGTTTAAAGCCGGCAGTAATTGCTGTCAATGTTATGTTTGACAAAGAAAAAGATGCAAAACAGGATTCTGTATTATACAATGCATTTAAGATTATTAAAAACGATGTTTTAATTTACTGGTACGATTCATTAGGTAAATCTTTATTTGGGGCTAAAAAATTTTACGAACATGTATCTGGCATTGGTCTCACAAAATTTGAATATAGAAACGATCTCGTAACCCGGTTCACCCCACTTGTAAAAGAGGGTAACGAAATTTATGAATCCTTTCCGTTAACTATTGTGAAGCATTGGAAACCTGGATTCAAACATAATATTAAAATAAATCAGTCTGTTCAGATAAAATATACCCGCAGTGCAGAGCAGTTCTTATTTATCAATGGTTCTGATTTCGGTGGAAATGTTGACCCCGAAGCCCTAAAAAATAAGGTAGTATTAGTAGGTTACTTTGGCCCAACAGAGGAAGATAAATTTTATACTCCCCTGCGATTAGTTACGTCCCATGTTAAAAACCAGCCCGACACATATGGTTTGGTAATAATTGCGAATGCAATACGAACAATACTTGAACACGGAAAATCTGAATAGAATGGAGGAACTTAAAATACAAATGGCTTTTGATCCCAAACATTTTAGAGACTTATATTATCAAAATGGGCAGGGAAACATATTTACTTATGCGCCATTTAAAAAATCTTTGGTTCTTCTAAGCCTTATCATCGCTTTTACACTAATTATTTATCTGCTCTCTTTGTCATTTCCCTATACAGCGTTCAGCGTATTATTTGTAATGGGATTATTGGGAATTGCCAGCGGCATAGTGTATGCCAGTTGGGTAATGGTAAAATTTTTCCAGTGGAAAGTTCCATTGCAACGTTATTTAACGGAATTAGCAAACTATCGTACCCATAACATTGTTGCTACTGCCAATTATATTGAAGTATTTTTTGATGCTAAAAGCACCATGGAGAAATGGGAAAATATAAGCACTGTACACTACGAGAGTAATTATATTGTATTATTCAAAAAGGATATTCCTATACACATTTTTCCTGCCCAATCAATGCAGCCCGATGAGTTTGAAAGTTTAAAAAATTTTATCCGGGAAAAAGTGAAATAACGGTTAAGTATATTTTCCGCACCGGCAGGTGTTCCCAAAAAAACTACACCCCCGTTGTCCGTAGTGTTCCAACAATAAAAAAATGCTGAATGGTTCCCGAAGTGTCGGGACAAGTAGTGGTTAGTCTGCGACGAAGCATCGGCTTTGCAAAAGCCATCAATCTCACAACCAAAACCTATAACAGATAAAAGTATTGGTAATAGCAGTAACTGATCAATTCGTTTTTACCCTGTTCTCTTCTGCATCTGCAGCAGTGTTTCTATTGCGGGCTGCTTTTAGTTTTTGATTGCCGAATGAGTAACGGAATGACAACCGGATATTCCGGCTATCTTCCAACTGGCGAAACTTAACATCGATAGCTTCGTATTTTATCCGGCCGGTAGAACGTTCACTAAAAAACATATCACTGATATTAAGGGTGAGCCTTCCTTTGTTACTCCAGAAAGATTTTTGAATACCGAAATCAAAAGAACCCAGACGTTCTAAGTTGATAAACTCCTGCAACGACTTCGTCATGTAATACCCCGATATTTCAAAACTCCAGGTATCCTTTGGTTTATAAGCTACTTGCCAATAAGCCAGCCAATTCCATTTGCTTTGGTTAAACCGGGCGCCAAGATAATCGGCCCGGTAACGGTTATATATAAACTGATTACCACCAAAGCCAGTTATTTTTTTTCCAAACTCGATCGGGAAATTAAGTTCAAAAACCCAGTTATCATATACCGCCAGGTTTTCCGGGGTGGTATAGGTTAAGTTACCATCCTGGTTCGGCGCATCGTTTACTATCACATCATTTTTCTTATTATAGCTGATAGCGATGAAAGGCTGGTTCTCGTACGTAATAGACAGTTTATATTCATCAGCTGTTTCGGGCCTCAATAATGGGTTACCTCTTGTATAGGTTAATGAATCGAGAAATTCGATAAAAGGGTTTTGTTGCTGGAAACTGGGACGGTTCACCCTCCGGCTATATTGCAACACAGAGGATAATTTATCGGTAATCTTTCGGGTAAGAAAGGCAGAGGGAAATAGTTGCAAATAATTTCTAGCCAGCACTTTTTGCGATTGACTGGTACCTTTTGCAATGGTTTGCTCGGCTCGAAGACCACCTTGCAATTGCCATTTATCCAGATCATGCGTAATGGAGGAATAAACAGCATTGATATTCTCCGTGTAATTAAAATCTGTGCTGCGAACATTATCCAACACCCCTTTTTGAAAAAAACTAAGGAAGTTATCTATTGTAGCAAAGCTTGATTTGGCACCGGCTTCCAGTTTCGTTTTGGTATTTACAGGATACTCAACATCTGCTTTCAGTACCAATAATTGCACCGGGTTTCGTATAAACTGGTTATTGATATAGCTTACACCATTCTGTAGTTTATTGATGATATCACTGTTGTTGGTCAATTTAAAAGTGGAATAGTCAACATCCAGGTTCAATGTTTTTCCGCTACTGTCAAAGTTGTGTTTCCAGTTTATATTGCCCGAAAAATTTTTTCGGCTAAATATTTTGTTATTCAGCGTTTGAAAACTGCTAAATGTTTGCCCGGTTAACGGGTCGCTCTGAAAAGTAGTATTGACTGACTCAGAACCACCATCCCTGACAAACCCTCTTGCTATTATGCCAAATGTATTTTTCTTATCTGCATAGTAATCGGCACCCACTCGGAAATTGTGACTGTTTACTTCACTAGGCTGATAATTTTCCTGAAAAAAACGATACGGTGAAATGATACGGTCAAATTCACTGTACTGAAACCAATTGCGGCGGAAAAAACTATAACCACCAAACAGATTCAGTTTCCCTTTACGATTATTGATGCTAAAAGCTGGATTGTACCGGTAAAAATTCCGGTCGGCACGGATTGTTTCCCTGTTATACAATCCCATTCCGGTGGTAAATGAAACGCTGCCGTTGGTACCCAGGTTGGCATTTCTTTTTAATATGATATTAATTACTGCACCGCCACTGGCATCATACTTAGCTCCGGGATTGGACACTACTTCTATTTTTTCAATATTATCGGCACTTATATCCCTGAGCAGTTGTGCAATGTCGGTATATTGAGATAGTCTTCCATCTATCATGATAGACGGAGTGCCCTTGCCTGGCATTGTAATTTTATCATTACTTACTATTAGTCCGGGTACTTTTTGTAACACTTCCATCGCTGTTGAACCCGCAGCGGTAGCACTTCCTTCCACATTTACAATCAGCTTATCCGCCTTTTGTTCTAAAAAAGGTTTAGTGGCAATAATTGTTACCCCTTTCAACGTTTTTTCATCAGCAACAAGGCTAATAGTGCCTAACTGTACGTCATTACCTCCTACTTCAGCCGGTATAAAATTTTCTCTTTGACTAGCCGCACTAATTTTTACAAGGTATTTTCCGGGTACCACATCCGGAAAAATAAATTCCCCGTCATTGTTACTTAATTGAGATTTAACCAGGGTTGAATCGCCTTGTTTTAATAACAAAACGGTAGCTGCCTTTACCGGCTTTTGTTTATCGTCTGTTATCTTACCGGAAATAGATTGTGCCTGTATAGACAAAGCAGGAAGGCAAATCAATAATAGCAAGGCAGTTCTCATACTGTTTGGTTTAAAAAAAAGAAAAACGAAATAGTAATAAAAATGTTACAAAAAATAGATAAAAAACTTCGGTTGCGTCTTGGCAGGTGTTCCCACGGTTGTCCGTAGTGGTCCCCGCAATTCTGCGGGGCAGGCCAAAAATAAAAAATTGCTGAACGGTTGTGGTTAATCTATTGCTAACTATTTCTTCCCTGCCGAGTCTTCCAACTTTATAGTTTCGCAGCCGATGTATCACCGCCATGCTTTGTGTGCAGAGTGCCTGCCTGCCGGCAGGCAGGGACCCGGCGTTATTGTTTATCCGTTTTCTGATTTAATTTTTGCATAAATTTAAATTGAAACCCAACTTTAACTTGTAAAAATAATAAGTATGAAAACAATGACCTGTAAACAATTGGGCGGAGCATGTGATAAAAAATTTCATGCCAGTACTTTTGATGAAATAGCGGGAATGAGTAAAAAACATGGAATGGAAATGTTTCAAGCCAGTGATGCAGATCATCTGAAGGCGATGAATGAAATGATGGAATTGATGAAATCCCCCGAATTGATGAAAGAGTGGTTTGAAAACAAGAGAAAAGAATTTAATGCGCTGCCGGAGGATAAATAAATGATGCTCTATTCCCTGACTATTTTCGCTGCTGTTTGTATTCCCCAAAAAAGCAGCACCCCGTTGCTGTGTGCCTGTCCCGAATATTTTGGGGTTGTTTGCGGACGTAGAAGCCAGTGGCAAAGACCTTAGCAACCTACTTAGCTCCAGGCACACAAAACTATAGAAAGCCCTATCTATTTTTTTTTGCTATTAAGTTAGTACTGGTATTTTCGCAATTCTAATTGCCACAAAAGAATCTAACATCCAGATGAAAAAAAATATTTCTATTTCGTAAAACCAACGAAAAGAATAGTTGTTAATTTAAAAAAGGTATATGAATATTTGCAGACGTAACACCTTGCTTTGCTTGATTTTCTTTTTTTTTAGTAATGGTGTATGGGGTCAAACAAAACCAACAATAAAGAAAAAAATATATTGTAATCCATTAGTGGCAGGTCAGCCCTCCACTAAAAGACTATCCCTGGTGTATGATGTGCAACCTATACATTCCGGCCCTACAAAATTCCCCTTATCGCTTATTCCGGTAGAGTACACTACCAATAGCAACCCAACACAAAGCATCAGGATCATGTACAACAAGACTCTTGTTACGAAGCCAACACTATATATGAGTTTTTCAGCCGGCTACTGGTTTAGCAGTTTTAATGTTACCAATAGCGGTAATAACTCATTTGCAAAAATGCTTAGACAAAGCCGGTTCCATTCCATCTCTGCCAGTAGCAACATTTTTAAGCCACTGAATGAAAAAAACTTTCTTTTGTTAAATCTATCGTTGGAAGCTAATGGCAATGCTTCCTCCTTTAAAAAATTTTCTGACGATAATATGCTACTCGGAGGTGCTGCTATCTATGGATGGAAGAAGGGTTTCAAACGTATGTGGGGTGTAGGCTTATTTCGGGGATATCGTCTCGGAAAAGTAATTCATGTGCCTGCTTTATTATATAATAATTCCTTCAATAAAAAATGGGGCGTAGATGCGTTGTTACCAGCGAGAGCCAATTTTCGCTATAAATCATCTGCCAGTGCAATATGGCTTTTTGGATATGAAATGGAAGGCACCCAATTTGCCTTGCAAAATTCAAACCCTCTTTTCAATAATTCATTTTTTCAACGAGGCGAAATAAGACCCAAAATTGGATTGGAAAGACAAATAAATAAAAATTGGGCATTTACTCTGAACGCCGGTGTTCGACTGAACGGACGTTTTGATGTAAGCAGCGATTACGGAGGTAAGAATTTAATCGTGGAATCGAATCCTTCGCCAGCCATTTTTATAAATGGTGGTTTGCATATTGTGAACTTTGCAAAAAAGAAAAAGAAGTAATAGTCTACAAGAAATTGCGGCTTACTGTAGTATGGATAATCAATAATCTATTACCGGGAAACTAAGGATAACAGGGGTCAAAAACGGTCTATGTTATAACTTTGCTATACATGCCTAAGTTACAATATCAAATTTATGTTGTTGAATTATCGAAACGAGTATTTACCGAAAATGCCAGGTTCCGTAATGCAAATCCGCAATTCAACGGCGTATTGGAATGTCTTTATGTAGGCATGACAAGTAAGTCTCCAAAAGAAAGATTTATACAACATAAAACTGGTGCAAAAAGTAAAAAAGGCTACAACATTTCATCAAATATTGTCCGTAAATATGGTACGTATCTGCGTCCCAGCCTGTACAATCATATCGGCCCGATCACATCAAGAGAAGATGCTCTTAAAATGGAAGAACAATTGGCATTGGAGTTACGAAGACGAAGATTTGCTGTGTGGTTTAATTAGTTCTTAATCTCTGTTAAGGGTCTCATTGGTCGTAGTGTTCAAAATTTAAAATTATCATTACGTTATTTATTGTACCCAACATCATACATGCCTTTGATGTGTCTTTCCGAAGATGATAGTAGTATTTTCCGGGCTTTCAAAATCGGAACCTTAAGCCAATTTGGTAACAGAAATAATATTTATAAAATATAAAAAATCCTTACCTTAAAATAAAAAAACGATGGCAAAAATAAAAGGCCACGGCACTAAAGAAACCCCCTGGCAATTAAAAACACCACCCGGTACTTCTGAGTACATTATGTATAAAGAAGATGACATATTAGTTTGTAAAGTAGGCAGTACAACTTTGCATTATCAATGGCGATGTATAGACGACTGTTATAACATGCTAAAAAAACATGCTGACTGGATGGAACTTGGCAGTGCTGATGAACAAAAACCTGCTAAAGATGGTACCGTAGAAGCCTGGGGACGTTCCGCCAAAAACCCAGTTGGCGGATGGTATGGATTAAAAAAAGGTTTCAGGGGCAGATTTGGCATGTATGTTCCGCCTCTGATGGAGGCATTGGGTTTAGTTGAATTGGAACATAATGCAAAGAACAACAGGATGAAGGCAAAATAATATTTGCTAAAAAATCAGGAAACAAGAGGTATTAAAGTACTTAGTTCAATATCCTTTTCTTTTCCCCTCAACTTTATTGAGCCAAGGAAATGGGTATTATATTTTCCAACAAGCCTTAATTCCTTTATCAAATCGTCTGAAGCAATAATTTCAACATTAAACTCTTTGCATTTTCCCTGTATTCGACTGGTGGTATTAAGCACATCGCCGGAGAAAGTAATATCCCTTTTTATAATACCTATTTCACCTGCTACTACTTTTCCACAGTGAATACCCGCTTTAAAACCCGGCAACAGCCCATATTTTTCAAGATATTTTTTTTTGTGTCTTTCAATTTCTTTTTTCATGTCAAAAAAACACTCGATACAACGGATATTTTTACTTCCGTTTTCAATCGTCCAGGTTATCACCACTTCATCACCAACATATTGGTAAATTTCACCCTGATTGTCAAGTATTGGGTTCGTAATATCAGTAAAAAATTCTTTTAGTAACTGGTGGTATCTTTCGTCTCCTAATACTTCTGCTATAGTAGTAGAAGAATTAAGATCAACAAACATAAAAATCCGTTGCTCTGCTTTTGGTGTTTGGTACTTACCCCGTATCATATTCCAGATATTCCCTTCGCCAAATTTCGTATTGAACTGTAACATAATCTGTGTTAATGCAACTATGCCTGACCATGCAATGATATTTTTTGCATGTAACCGGTTCGTAAGAAAAGCAAAAAATGCTTTTTTGGTTTCAGGGTTACTCAGCGGCTTACCAATTTGTACAGGTGCCGCTATCAACGCAAGGATGATAGTGATAATAGAAACAACAACAACAAAAGAAATAACCACTGCTGCTACTGTAAAACCATAGGGTTTATCCCGGTACTTTTCATTTACATAATAAACAAGAAAACCACCCCCCATTACTGCTCCAAAAAAAGCGGCAGCCATGTTAAACAAAAGATTATTTCCGAAATTAAAATCGGGAGACACTCCGCCAGACATGCCTGAAGTGAGCAGAGAATAATCATAAAAACTAATTAACACCCCAATGAAAAGCCAGCTAATAATTATGATGACAAGTTTTTTGAGTTTTAAATTTTGCCGCTGGGTCATGTGGATATTTTGATACTCAAACTTACTGGTTTATATGATGAACCGAAGGCTTGTTTTATTGTTGTAATCCCGAACAATGCAAAATAAAATAATATCACCAATTTTGATATACATAATTTACTTTGGTACCGACGTCTTCGCCTAAAGACAGGTGTTCTAACAAATAACAAGACGGTGTGATTGATGTGCTGATCCCGCCTCAGGCTGGACTAACTATCTCCACCAACCACATTAATTATAAAATTCCATTTTTTCATTCTAAGTTCATTACCAATAAATGGTTGGTGACACTTCGGTAAGCTCGGTACAAACACCTTGGGAAAAAAATTAAATGCTAAAATCAATCTGAATAAGTTGGCGCCTTAGATTCTTTGCAAACGATAATCGCATCAAATCGTTTGGCGGGTATAAAATTGATGACCCCGCCATTTTCCACTTCATAGGCATGGATTAAATTAAAGATCCATGAATTACCCTGCGTTTTACGGGCATGGCTCACATCTAAAAATGGAGTATGTTTTCCGGTAGTGATTAAACGATGTTCAATAAAAGTATTGTCTATTTGGTCAATTGGAATTGTTTTTTTAGTCCAGTACTGGTAGGCCACCCCACTGTAAGCAAATAAACCAATGGTATAATAATTATCCAAATGTTGTTCTTTTAAAAAATGTCCCATCGATTTCATATATGGGTTTTCCCTCTCACCTTTTTCCACATGCCCATTATGTGCCCAAATAATAACCTTCTTATTGGCATACACTTCAGTCAATAACCATTTTAGATTTTCAGCCATTAGTGAGTCCCGTAAGGCCATACCATTCCATCTGTCTGTATATGATAAATTATAAGAGGCAGCAAACATGGTAAGGCTCCTCACCATTATTTTATATGCGATACTATTAAGTTGGTGCTTCGCCATAATAGCTTCTTTATTATCTTCTAAATAGCGGCGGACGGTATTTGATGTTTCAACAAAAATATCTCTATGTTTAATATAGTTTACCGAATCCTGATTAGCGCCATATCCATAAGCTCTCTGGTAGGAAAACATTCGGGTACTAAGGCTATCTGAAAGTTCTTTATCATAGTCGGCCAGTATTTTTTTTAATTGATAGAAGAAAAAATCAGAAGATGCCTGTGTATCATATCCCACATAATTCAAAGGCGATAGGGTTGAATGTTGTGCTTTTATATAATCAAAAAGTCCAGTAGCTTCTTTGGCTCTGAAATTTCCAAACACGGAAAAATCACGGAGTTGTTTTCCCGATAGCGTATCCACATTAGCATACGCCAAATAAGTGTCTCCTAAACCGCTTTCCATGGCTAACACTTCAAACCCCATTTCCTGGTGCAGAAATTTTACCAACTCAGACTTAAGATGGTAATAAGTTCCTGAACCATGGGTGCTTTCGCCCAAAGCGACGATGCGCCGGTTGCCAATTGCCTTTTTTAAAGCCAGAAAATTATAGCCTTCACCGCTTTTTAATTCGGCGGTGTTTTTATTGAGCCATTTCAATTCGGTTTTGGATTGGGCAAATGAGAGAAGAGAGAAAATAGAAAAACTAAGGGCTGCAATAAATCTAACGGAGTTCATGTTTACTTGTTTAGTGTAAAGTAAAGTTGCTAAACCCATGAATCAAATAGCCGTTTTAAAAGGTCTTATATGTCCAGAAAAGCACTTCTTGGACATTTTTTAAGCTTTTATTGATTGCAGTTTCTTGAATTCTGAAGGTGTGAGGCCAGTTATTTTTTTGAATGTTGCATTAAAAGACGATTTGGAAGCAAATCCCGATAATTCCGCCAATGTAACTAAAGTGTACTTTTCTGCTTCGGAAGAGCTGATTAGTTCTTTTATATACTCTATTCGATGGTGGTTGACATATTCCGAAAAATTCATTTGATGATGTTCGTTGAGAAACCTGGACAACTCCTTGGGAGTAGACCCGGCTTCCACTGCAAGCTGCTGGATAGTTAGATTGGGCTGCCTGAATAACATTTGTTGTTTCATAGCCAAGTCTAATTTGCGATTGATGTCTGCAATTTGTGATGCTGAAAACCCATCGTCCGTATGCGGGTTACTAAAAAATCGGCCGGGATTGGTGAAGCCAACAAACCCAATCCAGTAAATGAATATTGCATTACTGATCAATGTGGGATACAAAAAAGTCAAGGTTTCCTGGCCTTTATGTATTATCATATCAATACTGAAGAATAACAAATTAGCTACCGTAAGCACTAAAAATACCCGGATAAATAGCTTTAGCCATTTCCGGAAATTGGTCACCTTTATATTTTGTACTTCTATGTGTTCTTGCTTTTTTATTATATACAAAAGACGGATTAATAATATACTATTGAACAGGAGAATAGCGAACTCCTGAATCCTAAAGAAATGAGACGCTACAATTACACCGGTTATCCTGTAGCTGTTTTCCATAGCAGATATTATAAACCAGTACGTTCTTAATAGAAAATAAATGGCTGCCGGCAGCAATAAATACCACTCCTTTTTAAAATAGAGTGGCTGCTTAATGGGTTTTAGTTGATTTTTTACATAAAAGTATAATCCGACAACGATAAGCCAGTTATATGGATACGGGAACAGGTGCAGGGGCCTGTAATATTTAAACAAGTTCATATCCAGCAGCGCATACATCAAATTATAGAAAGCCAGGGAAAACAAGAAAAGAATAAAGAAATAAACAGCATGCTTATTTAGTTTCCTTTTTTGCCAGGCAAAGAAACACAGCATAAATCCCTGAAGAGCACCAAAAAGTATGATGATGTTAAGTAAGCTATAATTTAATTCCATATTTAAAGTCGCCCAAATATATTGAAATACAGATTGTGCCTTTTGATAAAAAATTCTTGTTAGAATCGGTTTAGTAATTTTTTCTACCTTGACAAGTCTTTCAGGTTTATAGTTTCCGCCGTTGGTGTTTTCTTCCACCAACCACATACATTATAAGGCTCCCCTTTTGTATCCGAAGTTCACTACAAATAAATGGTTGGTTCAACTACAAACCTGCCTACCGGCAGGCACCAACCATGGCGTAAAAAAGAATGTTTATGTTTCTCCAGTCTATTTCTTAATCCAGATTATTATATAGAACTTTATAGGAATGAAAAAAATAGTGATTGTATTTTTCTTAACTGGCTTCACCATTTTATTACATGCACAAGCAACAGACTCTGCTGCTATACAAGAGGAATTACAACAATTAAATAATATCAGGGATTCTATAACAAGAGCTCAACTGGGAAAAGAAGGTGTTTCAATAGCAGCAGACCCGGGTAACGGACAAGAAGTTCCCGGCGAAATGCAGGCCAATTTTGACAGAGTTATGCAACAACAGGACAAAGAACAAAGGGTTTTCAGCAAAAAAATGTTACTTATAATTGCCGGTATTTTCATTATGATAGCCAGTATGAGAATAATACTTAACAAGCAAAGGCAGAAAAATTGACGCACAAAGAAACTTCTCCTCTGTTGCCCGTAGTGTTCCAACAATAAAAAATGCTGAATGGCTGATGGTTAATCTGCGACTAACCATCAGCCTCAACGAGGCTGTAAAAACAACCTTCGCAATTTGCTATCGTACTAAAAAAAATATTCACAGCCCATCGCTGCAAACGATGGACAACCATTCAACTTTATTAATTATTAAGCAGCTTTATAAACAAACTTTGAATAACCAACGCCTTTACAAAAAGATAACATTCAGTTAATAGTCAATCAATAACTTCCGGTATGAACATGGAAACGATACTGCTTATTCTGGGAGGTCTTGGGTTATTTCTGTATGCCATTTCACATATGTCAGACGTACTCAAGGAGCTGCTTGGTGATAAAGCAAAAATGATCCTTTCAAAATGCACCCGTAACCTGTTTACTGCTATTCTTACTGGTATTATCATTACACTGATTCTTGACTCCTCTTCAGCCGTAATCATCATGGCTATCGTATTGGTAAAAGCAAAAGCACTAACCTTCCGCCAGGCTATCGGCATTGTGCTTGGTGCAAATATCGGCACTACATTTAGCAGCCAGCTCATAGCTCTGGATATCGGCAAGTTTTCTCCGATTCCAATTTTCGTGGGGATGCTGCTTGTATTTTTTTCCAAAGCGGTATGGGTAACACAAACAGGCAGGGCCATCATCTATTTTGGAATATTATTTTTTGGACTTTACACTATGGAACGTGGCGTTGAACCTTTTAAGGATAACCCGCAATTTGCTGAGTGGATGTTAAAAATGGAAAGCCCTTTTACAGGTGCCGGAACCGGAGCTCTTGTTACTCTTATCATACAATCATCATCTGCCACCGTAGGTATGGTGATAACCCTTGCAAAAAAAGGATTGATCACCTTATCAGCCGGTATTGCAGTAATGCTGGGTGCTGAACTGGGTACTTGTGCTGATACACTTCTTGCAACCATTAAGTCGAACCGCCAGGCATTGAAAACAGGTTTATTTCACCTTTTCTTTAATATCACTACCATTTTAACTGCTTTATTGGTGTTCCCATTGTTTATAAAATTGGTAATTAGTGTCTCCGGCAAGGCAGAATTACAGCAAATGGTAGCCAATGCACATATGCTTTTTAATATTTTAGGCGTGGTGCTAGCGCTGCCTTTTGTAGGTATTGCAGAAAGAGCATTAAATAAATTATTGCCCGACAAAGAACCGCATAATGAAAAACCGGTTCAGTCATTGCAGGTGTTGCAATAAATTAAAAACAACACGCCGTGGTTGGTACCTGCCTGCCGATAAGCAGGTTTTCTTCCACCAACCACATAAATTATAAGACTTTCCCTTTTTCCAATTAATATTTCACAACAGCACAATGGTTGGAGAAAATACAAACACCAACCATGGCGTAAATTTGCAATACAACTTCGTAGTGCGGCGAAGCCTGTCCCGATGAAAATCGGGATGCCTTAAAGCCAACACACAAAGGCATATAACAATAGCCTGTCAAAAAATCTCAGCACAGCAATCACCCCGGAAAAAATGTTTTCAGTGCAGCATTGCAACAATGCACAAACCGTCAATTTTTAATTGATTATTGATAGTATTCTATAGAGAAACAAAGCATACACCTTCCCAAGACTACCATTTTGCTATTAATGATGTAATTTCAAGGCCAACAAATAAATAACAATGCTAACTATTGATAATTATTTAGACAGTCATTACATACATAGAAGCAACTGGCTACGGGCAGCTGTTTTAGGTGCAAATGATGGAATAATATCTATTTCAAGTCTTGCAATAGGTGTTGCTGCCGCCAGCTCAGCAAGAGAACCAATTGTTTTAGCAACTGTAG
>LNFM01003574.1_pt1 | contig 30281 bp, 26 predicted proteins | sample 596031 | NCBI WGS metagenome assembly LNFM01 (sample SAMN04254537, study PRJNA301005) | activated carbon metagenome | isolation source: dual media filters at the Ann Arbor, Michigan drinking water treatment plant | place: USA: Ann Arbor
GTCCACCAGCGGCACGCCGAGTTCGGCCTCGAGCGCACGCACGAGCCGATGGACGGAAGGCGCCGCGACCCCCAGCCGGCGAGCGGCTGCGTTGAAGTTGCCCGCGTCGATGACCGCGACCAGATACTCGAGTCCACGAAGCTTGTGGATGGACATGGCGCCTCCCGGGTGTAAGCAATCTGCTGAGCCGACATTAACATTCATGAGCATTGCTGCCAGCGCCCTCTACCGCCACGATCGCTGCCGTCTCCTTCCGGAGTTGTCGATGCGTTCTCCAGTGTCCCCTCGCCGCCTTTCCCGCTCGGCCGTTCCGCGACTGGCTGCTGCCGCAGCGCTGGCGGGCCTGGTCGGGATGGCACAAGCGTTCCCCACCCAGCCCGTGCGGATGCTGCTCGGGGCACCCGCGGGTTCATCGCCAGACACGGTTGCCCGCCTGCTAGCCGAAGCGATGTCCCCGCTCCTCGGCAGGCCGGTCATCGTCGACAACCGACCCGGGGCGGCTGGTGCCGTCGCCACGGCTGCGGTCGCATCCGCCGCGCCGGACGGACACACCCTGAACGCCAGTGGCTGTTCCGGCGATGCGATCACCCACGCCTTCATCAGCCAGGGCCGGCCGCCCCTGCAGGTGTTCAAGGACCTCACGCCGGTCGGACGGCTGATGCGTGACCACTGGCTCGTGCTGGTGCCGCCAGGCAGCAGCGCCGCGACGCTGGCGGCCTTGGGCCGGGCGGCCAAGTCCTCGATCGAGCCGCTGGCATTCCCGTCGCTGGGCGACGGCAGCACGCCTCACCTGCAGGGCGAACGCCTGGCGCAGGCGCTGGGCTTCCGGCCCCTGCACGTGCCGTACAAGGACCGCCCGCTGCCCGATCTGATGGGCGGGCGCCTGGCCTATGCGGTGCTGCCATCGGCCTCGGCCGTGCCGCTGGTTCGCACGGGGCGCCTGAAGGCGCTGGCCGTGCTGTCCGCTGAACGTCTGCCCGCACTGCCCGAAGTGCCCACGGCCGGGCAGGCCGGCCTTCCGGGGTACGTGTTCAATGGCGGCATCTGCCTCTGGGCGCCAGGACCTACGCCCCAGGCCGTCCAGGTCCGCCTCAACAGTACGCTCGCCGATGCGGCGCGCTCGCCGGCGGTACAGGAACGGATGCAGGCAGCCGGCGCGGACCCCGCGCCGTACACGCTCGAGGAGACGATCCGCTTCGTGCGCGAGTTCGTCGCCGAGAGCGACCGGCTGCGCGCGTCGGTGTTCGCGGGTTCACGATAGGCATCGCGCTGGGCCGGTCCGCGTCGACCGGCGGCGGGATACACTCGGCGCGGGCCCGGTCGGTGCGACGGCATGCCCGACCGGGCTCCATGACGGAGCCCTTCCCCACCGGATGCCATGGCTACCCTTCATCGACCTGCATTTGCCGATCCCTCATCGATCCGCGCCTCGGCGGTGACGGCGGCGACGGGGTTCGCCGTCGCGCGCGTGCATCGGGCCTGACGCGATGCTCCAGCTGCTCTGGTTCACTGCCGGCCTGGCGGCGTTGGTGGTCGGCGCAGACCTGCTGGTGCGCGGGGCTTCGCGCCTCGCCGCCGCCTTCGGCATCTCGCCCCTGGTCATCGGCTTGACTGTGGTCGCGATGGGCACCAGCGCGCCCGAACTTGCAGTGAGCGCGGGCGCAGTGCTGGCCGGCTCGGCCGGCATGTCCCTCGGCAATGCCGTGGGCAGCAACATCTTCAACGTGCTGGTGATCCTGGGCATCGCGGCACTGATCACCCCGCTGGCCGTCGACCTCCAGGTGATCCGGCAGGAGGCGCCGATCATGTTCGGCAGCGGGCTGCTGCTGCTCGTGCTTTGCCTGGACGGCACGATCAGCCTGTTCGATGGCGCCCTGCTCTGCACGCTGCTCGTCGGATACACGGTTATCCTCGTGGTGCAGTCCCGGGCGGCATCCGGGGGCGGGGATGCGCAGGGCACGGTGCCGTCCGTCGGCGGTGCCGGCATGCGCTGGACCGACTCGCGCGTGTTCCACGTGCTTTCTGTGTTCATCGGCCTCGGGCTCCTGGTCTGGGGCGCCGACGCGGTCGTCGATGCCGCGACCGCCTTCGCCCGGACGCTCGGCGTCAGCGACGTGGTGATCGGCCTGACCGTGGTCGCCGCGGGCACCTCGCTGCCGGAGCTGGTGACCTCGGTGCGCGCGGCGATGAAGGGCGCGCGCGACATCGCCGTCGGCAATGTCGTCGGCAGCTGCATCTTCAACATCCTCGGCGTGGTCGGCGTCGCCGGTGTCCTGGCTGCGTTCAGTGAGATGCAGACGCTGGCGGTGCCCGCGGTCGTGCTGCGCTTCGACCTGCTCGTGATGCTCGCTGCGCTGCTTGCCTGCCTGCCCGTGTTCATGACCGGTCGCAGGATCGCGCGCTGGGAGGGTGCACTGTTCCTGCTGTACTGGCTGGCCTACACCGCCTACCTGATCCTCAGCGCCGAGGACCATGATGCGCTGGCGCCCTTCTCCAGCGTGATGCTCGGCTTCGTCATACCGATCACCGTCGTGACCCTGGTGGTCGCGATGCTCCGTCCGCGATCGGCGAAGCCGGCGTGACGGACGTGGACCGGCGGCCGGCGCAGCCCCCGCCCGGCTTGCAGTACCTCGCGGGCTACCCGCCCGACCTGCTCGCCCGCGTCGGCACCCTGCTCGCCGAGGGCCGCCTGCTCGACACCCTCACCGGGCGCTACGGCCCGCCCCATGCGATGCGCACCGATGGCGCGCTGTACGGCTACGTGATGGACATCAAGGGACGGTTCATGCGCGGCGCCGAGCCGCTGTCCAGGGTCGCCTATGACAACCGGCTGCATGTCGTGCGCAACGCGCTGGGCATGCACAGCGCCGTGTCCCGCGTACAGGGCGGCAGGCTGAAGGCGAAGCGCGAGATCCGCATCGCCGGGCTGTTCCGGCAGGTGCCCGAGCCGCTGCTCAGGATGATCGTGGTGCATGAACTCGCGCACCTGAAGGAGCGCATGCACGACAAGGCGTTCTATGCGCTGTGCAAGCACATGGAGCCGTCCTACCATCAGCTGGAGTTCGATGCGCGGCTGTGGCTCACGGCGGTCGAGGCCTGCGCGCCCGCGGCCTGACCGCGTGCGCGCAGGATGCGGTAGCGGCCGTCCTCGATCTGCGCCGCCGTGACGATGCCGTTCCTGCTGCTGCCACCGTCGAGGCCGAGGCGATCGTGCACGAACTGGTGCGGATCCTCCTCGCCGGTCAGTTCATGGTGCCGGACCGGCGGCGTATGCCCATGCACGACCAGCGTGCCGCCGAAGCCTTCCTTCCATTGCAGGAAGTCGGCCATGATCCATGCCCACTCCGCCTCCTGGAATCCGGACCACGGGCGCGACAGGTAGGCGTCGATGTCCACCTGCGGGCGCAGCCCGCCATGCACGAACAGCACGTTGCCCAGCCGCAGGTGCGGTTCCATCGCTAACAGGCGATCGGTCACATGGCTGCCGAGCGTGGCTTCGACCAGGGCACGGTCCAGCACGGCGTCCGGGCGCGCTGCCCTGGCGCGCATCTCGGCGAGCACTGCGTCGCCGCCCATGTGTGCACCGAGCCACAGCTCGCGCGCCAGTGGCGCATGCGGCCCGTCGCCGATCGCCAGCAGCAGCGTCATCTCGTGGTTGCCCATCAGCCGATGGATGCGATCGACGCCATGCGCGCCGGCATCCAGGGACCAGAGGTCGAGCACGCCGAGGCTGCTCGGGCCACGGTCGATCAGGTCACCGAGCAGCACCAGGCGGGTCGACGCGTCGACGGTGCCGGCCAGGCGCTTGATCGACGCCAGCAGCGCGTGGAGCTGCGCTGCACAGCCGTGCACGTCACCCACCGCGAACACCGTTTCGCCGCACACGTCGAACGGCGCCGCGTGCCAGCGGGACACGTCGACGGTGGCCGAGGGCGGGTGGGCGGGCGCGTTCATGGTTGCAGCAGCAGCTTGCCGAGGACGGCGCCGCCTTCAAGCAGTGCATGTGCGCCAGCCGCATCCTGCAGCGGAAACACGGCATGGATCGGCGGCATGAAGTCTCCATTGGCGAGGTGTTGCACCAGCTGGCGGGTCGCCTCGCGTCGGCGCTCCGGCCAGCGGTCGTAGGCATGCATCGTGAAGCAGCGCACGGCCGGACTGTTCGAACGGTGTCCGCGCAGCGCATGGATCAGGTCGCCGGGGATGGGGCCGCCGAGCTGCGCATAGCTGACCAGCAAGCCCATCGGCGCGACGCAGTCGAGCAGCTCCATGAATCGATCGCCACCGACGGAATCGAGCACCAGGCCGGCACCTTCTCCGCCGGTCGCCTGCAGCACCTGCGCTGGAAAGGATGGATCCCGGGCATCGATCGCGATGGCGCCCAGCGACTCGACGAAGCGGCAGCGGTCCGCCGAACGCGCGAGCCCGACCACTCCCTTGCCGGCAAGGCGGGCGAGCTGGACCAGCGCGCTGCCCACGCCGCCGGCGGCACCGGTGACCAGGACGCGTCCATAGGGCATGCCGGCGGGCGCCGAATGAAGCAGGTGCCAGGCGACCTGGTAGTTCGACAGGCAGGCCGCATGGCGCAGGTCGATGCCGGCAGGCAGTGGCTGCACGGCGTGCTCGGGCACTGCGATGTACTGTGCGTAGCAACCACCGCGTGCAGGCAGTTCGCGCGCGGAGACGAACACAGGCTCGCCGATGCGCAGCCGGGCCGAATCCGCGCCTGCCGCGACGACGACGCCGGCCATCTCGATGCCGGGAACGCAAGGCAGCGACGGCATCCACGCGTAGGTCCCGTTACGCACCATCACCTCGGGACGGCTGACGCCGATCGCCCGGGCTTCGACGAGGACTTCCGAGCGACCCGGGACCGGTATCGGAAGGTCGACGGCGCGCAGCACGTCCGGGGCACCGGTGCGTTCGAGCCAGATCGCCTTCAAGCCGCCTCCTCGTCGTGGAGGTCGTATATTAGACGCGATCGCGACCCCGCTGGCTGTCGGCGGGGAGCGCTGCCCGGAGAAGCCATGCTGCCTGCCCTGTCCCGGTCCCTGCGCCTTGCACGGCCCGCGCCGTATCGCCTCGGGCGCGGCGCCCTGCTGGTGTTCGCTGCCAGCTTGCCCTGGGCTCCTGCGGTTGCGCAACCCGCCTGGCCGACGAAGCCCGTGCGCATCGTGTCTCCGCTGGCGCCGGGCGGGCCGGTGGACCTGCTGGCGCGCCTGATTGCCGCAGGCATCCAGGAGCGCCATGGCCAGCCCGCGATCGTCGAGAACCTGAGCGGCGGCAACGGCATCATCGGAATGGACAACGTCCGGCGCTCCGCCGCCGATGGCCATACGCTGGTGGTCGCGCCTTCGGGCTCGCTGACGATCACGCCGACCCTCGTGGCCAGGCTGCCTTACAGCATCGAGCGCGACTTCGCCCCGATCTCGATGCTGGCAAGATCGCCCAACATCCTCGTTGCGCATCCCTCGACCGGGATCGGCAGCGTGCGCGAACTGCTGGCGCTGGCGAAGGCGAAGCCCGATGCGCTGTCGTTCGCCTCCCCTGCCGTGGGCAGCGGCCTCCACCTCGCGGGTGAACTGTTCCGGCAGCAGACCGGCGCCGACATCCGGCACGTGCCCTACAAGGGGACCGGCCCGGCCCTGGCCGACGTGCTGGGGGGCCATGTGCCGCTGATGATGGGCAGCCTGCACTCGCTCCTGCCGCATGTGCGCGCCGGCAGGCTGCGCGCCGTCGGCATCACCGACTCGGTGCGGTCGACGGCGGCGCCGGACATCGCCACGCTGTCCGAGCAGGGGGCAACCGGCGTCATCGCCACCTCGTGGTACGGCCTGCTCGCCCCCGGAGGCACGCCCTCGGCGACGATCGCTGCCATCGCCGCCGACCTGCCGGGCATCATGGATCGTCCGGCGGCCCGCGAGCAGTTCAACAAGCAGGGGCTCGTGCCGTGGCCGATGGCGCCTGCCGCCTTCCGCGACCATATCGCGTCGGAAAGGGCTTCATGGGCCAGGGTGATCCGCGAGCGCGGCATCACGCTGGAATGACGGACGCTCAGTTCGACTGGCGGATGTTGTACTTGCGGATCGCGTCCGACCAGCGCACCAGGTCGGTACGCAGCAACTTGTCGAAGGCGTCGGGCGTGACCGGTGCCGGCTCGAATCCCCGGTCGCGCAGCAGCGCAGGCGCGGGGCCCGCGGTGAGCGCACGGTTCAGTTCCGCGTTCAGTCGCGAGATTGCCGCACGAGGCGTGCCGGCCGGTGCCAGCAGGCCATACCATCCGCGTACCTCGAAGCCCTTGAAGCCCTGTTCGTCGAGCGTGGGCACGTCGGGCAGTTCGCTGCCGCGCCTGATCGTGGTCACCGCGAGCGCCCTGAGCTTGCCTGCCCGGACCTGGGGAATGATCGCTCCTGGCCCGGAAACGGTCACCTGCACCTCGTTGCCGAGCAGTGCGGTCATCAGCGGCGCGGTGCCGCGGTAGGCGATGTGGGTCATCTTCAGCTTCGCCAGCGCGAAGAAGACCTCCTGGACCACCTGATTGATCGCGCCACCGGAGCCGAAGTTGAGCTTGCCCGGGTTCGCCTGCGCATGGGCGATGAACTCACCCAGCGTGCCTGCCGGCACCGCCGGGTTCACCGCCATGTAGTACGGCTGTTCGATCAGCAGGCCCACCGGCGCGAAGTCGCGCAGGACGTCGAACGGGGGCTTGTCCATCATCGCCGGGGCGATCACCGATGCGGAATCGGACAGCGCGATCGTGTACCCGTCCGGGGATGCCTGGGCGCCGATCTGCAGGCCCAGCAGGCCCTGGGCGCCACTGCGATGGTCTATGACGATCGGTTGTCCGAGGTGCTGTTCGAGTGGCTGCGCGACGACCCGCATCACGAAGCTCGTGTTGCCGCCGGGCGCGAACGGCACGATCACGCGCAACGGCTTGGCCGGGAACTCCGCGGCTGCCGCCCCGCCGCCCGCCGCGGCGCCCGCACCCGCGAGCAGCGCCGCGGCGAGTGTCCTGGGAATCGATCGATCGATCATGTGGCCACCTCAGGTGAGGGTCGTGTCGCCGACGTCCGCGAACAGTTGTTCGACCGGCATCGGCGCGGCGAGGATGCCGTGCTCGACCATGTACTGCTGGAAGGTCTCGAAATTCCTGCGCCCCGCCTCGATGCCGTACGGGAACGGGTCCCGTCCGAACACCGCGTCGATCTCGTCGATGTCGTCGTGCATCCAGGGCAGCATGTAGCGTGGAATCGCGATGTAGCGCATGTGCTGGATCGCGATCCGCTTGGACTCGCAGAACGCCTCGTACAGGCTCCTGGCGATGAACGGATGCTGCCGGTACAGGCTGCGCCGGACCACGATGCAATGCATGATGGGGAACTGACCCGTGCGCCGGAAGTACGCCTGCTCGCGCTGGCGAAAATCGGGGAACAGCCGCACCACGTCGGGGTTCGTGAGGCGTGCGTCGGGCAGGCGCGTCCCCAGGATGGCATCGATCTCGCCGGTGTCCAGCATCTGGCTGAGCGAACGCCCGCTGCGGTTGACCGTGATCGGCACGTCGCGCAGCAATGGCATCACGTCCGGCTCGCCGTGCTGTCCGGCGTCGTTGATGTTTCCTTCGATCCACTCGATGCCGGAAAGGTCCACCCCGAATTCATGCTGCAGGATGCCACGCATCCAGACGGTGGCGGTCATCGTGTAGCGCGGGAGCCCGACGCGCTTGCCTTCGAGGTCCTTCGGCGTGCGGATGCTGCGCCGGTTCACGGTGATGTAGCCGTGCCGGAAGCAGCGCGCCGGGTAGACCGGCAACGCGATGAACGGCGTGGCATCCTGCTCGACCGACAGGCGCGAGATGTAGTCGGAACAGGACATCTCGGACACGTCGAACGCCTGCGTGGCCGACATCCGGTTGAAGATGTCGCGCGGATCGTCGTTGACGATGAAGTCGAGTTCAACCCCGGCAGTCCTGGCCTCGCCGGTGTACAGGGCCTGCATGCGATCGTAGAGGCCGCTTGCGAGGGTCACCCGCACGGGGGCGGGCGGATCGGCTGCGTTGCTGCCGGCAGGTTCGGTCTTCTGCATTCGGGCGGTGCGCACCGGACGGACATGTGATCACAATATAGGCGCATCGCGAAGGCCCTGCAACCGGGCTTGCGCGGATAGAATGTCCGCATCCCGTTGCATCGGCCGAGCCTGGCATGATCGAGTCCCCCCGCGCACCTTTCGTCGGACGGCAAGTCGAGCGGCTGGAGGACGAGCGCCTGCTGCGCGGACGTGGCTGCTTCGTCGACGACGTCGACTGTCGTGGCGTGCTGCATGCGGCGATCCTGCGCAGTTCCGTCGCGCACGGACGGATCCGCTCGATCGACCCTTCCGGTGCGCGCGGGATGCCCGGGGTGCACGCAGTGCTGACCGCGGACGACCTGCCCGGGGGCGTTCCGATGGTGCCGCTGCGCATGGAGCCGCACCCGCAGGTCGCCCGCTACGAGCAGCCGGTGATTGCACACGGCAAGGTGCGCTATGTCGGCGAGCCGCTCGCGATCGTGGTGGCCGATACCCCCGCGCTTGCGGAAGACGCGCTGGCCGCGATCGTGGTCGACATCGATCCGCTGCCCGCGGTGACCGACTGGCAGGCATCGATACGCGACGAGGTGCTGCTTTTCGAGGAACATGGCACCAACCAGGTGATCACGCTCACGGCGTTGCGCGGCGACGCGGCCGCCGTGTTCCAGGAGGCCGACTACACGCGCAGGGAACGCTTCGGCGTGCATCGCCACACGGCGGTACCGATGGAGACGCGTGGGCTGCTCGCCGAGTGGGACACTGCCGCGGGCCGGCTCCGCGTGTCCGGACTGATGAAGGTGCCTTTCGCGGTGCGCGCCGTCCTCGCGCGCCTGCTGCAACTGCCGGAAGACCGCATCGAAGGCATCGAGAACGATGTCGGTGCCGGCTTCGGCATGCGCGGAGAGTTCTATCCGGAGGACTTCCTCGTGCCGTACCTGGCACGCAGGCTGCAGCGCCCCGTCAAGTGGATCGAGGATCGCCGCGAGCACCTGCTGGCCATCACCCATGCGCGGGAGGCGGAGTGCGAACTCGAGATCGCATGCCGCCGGGACGGCACCATATTGGCGCTGCGCGGCGTGTCCTGGTTCGACACGGGCGCCTATGTCCGGGCCAACGGCATGACCGGCCCGCGCAACCTGGCGCAGATGATCCCCGGTCCCTATCGCATCGGCCACCTCGAGATGCAGGTGCGGCTGGTGGTGAGCAACAAGACGCCATCGGGCAGCTACCGGGGGCCGGGCCGTTACGAGGCGGATTTCTTCCGGGAACGCCTGCTCGACCTTGCCGCGGCGGACCTCGGCATCGACCGCGTGGCCATGCGCCGCATGAACCTGCTGACCGAGGCCGACATGCCCTACCCGCTCGGCACGGTCATGCCCTGGGGGCACCGCGGCGCGACCACCGATACCGGGGACTACCGGGTCCCCTTCGACCGCTGCCTGCAGGAGATCGGCTGGCAGGAGAAGTCGGTGCTGCAGGGGCGCCTGGTGGACGGGCGGTACCATGGGCTTGGCATTGGCTGCTACCTCGAGGGAGGCTCGATGGGGCCGAGCGAGAACGCGCGACTCGTGCTCGAAGCGGACGGCACCGTGTCGGTGTTCGTGGGCTCTTCGGGCGTGGGCCAGGGGATCGAAACGATCTTCGCGCAAATCGCCGCCGACGCGCTCGGCATCCAGATCGACCGCATCCGGGGAGTCTTCCATGGGTCGACCGGTTACGTGAAGCTGGGATACGGGTCCGGTGGATCCCGTTCCACCGTGATGGGCGGGTCCGCGATCCTGGATGCCGCATCCAACCTGAAGCGTGTAATGCGCGAAGCGGCCGCCGTCCAGTTCGGGTGCGCGCCGGACGAGGTGTCGATCGAAGACGACATGCGGACGGCCCGTGCGGGGGGATTGTCCCGTTCCGTCCCGGAACTCGCAGCCGAGGGACTTTCGGCCGAGGGTACGTTCAACAACGACCGGCGAACCTACAGCTACGGCACCCATGCGGCACATGTCGCGGTCGATCCGGCCACCGGCCACGTGCAGGTGCTGGACTACGTGTCGGTCGAGGATGTCGGCCGGATCATCAATCCCGGCACCCTGCACGGCCAGGTCGTCGGTGCGATCCTGCAGGGCCTGGGGGCCACGCTGCTCGAGGAACTGGTGTACGACGCGCAGGGGCAACTGTTGACCGGCTCGTTGGCCAGCTATCTCGTCCCCGTCGCCGAGGACTACCCGGTGATACGCGCGATATCGCTCGAGATGTATCCATCCCCCATCTCGCCGCTCGGCGCGAAGGGGGCGGGCGAAGGTGGCATCATCCCGGTGGGCGGCGTGATCGCGAACGCGGTGGCTGACGCGTTGAAGCCGCTGGGCGTGCAGCCGAATCGCCTGCCCCTGACCCCACCCCGCGTATGGCAGATGGTGGCGGCAGCAGGCCGGCGGTGAACTCGCTTCAGGTCCGGGTTGCGGGGCCGTCGTTTCGCCAGCGCGCCAGCGGACCGTCGCGTCCGCTCGGGGCCCGCACCAGCAGGAACCCGGCGGCGGTCAGGCCGAGCACGCGCAGCGCCGTCGAATGTCGGCCCACCGCAGTCCCCGACATCCCCGGTCGCAACCGCCCTTCACGCGCCGGCCACATCAGCCGGGCGGGCGGTAACCCGGCCGGCTCTGGGCGTTCGGGATCATTCCGACCGCGTTGTTGATGCGGTTGTTCGAGTTGTAGATGGCCACCACCTGCACCGCTTCGAACACCTCCGCTTCGTCCAGCCCCGCGTCGCGCAATGCGTCCAGCAGCGACTCGTCCACGTCGCCCGGCGAAAGGGTCAGGCGGGACGCGAAATTGGCCAGCGCAAGGTGACGCGGCGAGAGCGTTGCCCGGCGCCACGCCATGGTCATCGTGTCCACGGCGTCGGCCTCCATGCCGTGCTTCTTGAGGGCCGCGGCGTGCGAAAGGATGCAGACCTCGCAGCGGTTCTCGACGCTGGTGACCAGGGCGAGCAGTTCACGCTCGAGCGGCGGCAGCAGGCCATCCGGCGCACGCATCAGGCGATCGAGGTACCCCTGGTACAAGGCCAGCCTGCCGGGCCCGAACGGCAGGCGCAGGAAACTGCGTACGAACCCGAGGCGCTGCATGCTGTCCTGCTGCAACTGCGCGACATCGGGCGCCCAATGCGCGGGATCGGCGATCTTCAGCCACGAAAACCGCCCGCTGCGTCCGACCGCAGCCGTCGAATCCGTCCCCGGTTTGTCAGCCATGTGCGTGCCTCCTTCGTCTGGACCGCCGCAACCTAGCACTTCCGCGGGCCGGAAGCACGCGTGGAAGGGCCCTGCCGCACTCAAGTCGGGTCCGCGCGCGCCGATGATCACTCGTACCGGCGAAGCGGTACGCCGCGGGACGACGACCGCGGGCACACCGGGCACCCTGCCCGAGATGACGGCCGCTGGCCGGAGGTACGGATGAAGATCGAACAATTGACCGCACGCGGACGGCCCACGCGGGACGAACTGGCGCCCCTGGCAGCGATCCAGCCCCATCTGGTGCTGGCCTTCGGTTCCGTGGCGCGGATCACCGAGGCGGGGCTGCTCGACACGCTGCAGGCTGCGTTCCCTGCTGCCGCGCTGGCCGGCTGTTCGACCGCCGGCGAGATCGGCGACCGCGGCGTGACCGACGACATGCTCGGCCTGACCGCCATCCACTTCGATGAGCCCGGCGTCACGCTGGCGACGACGGAGCTGGCCTCGATGGCCGATTCCTTCTCCGCCGGCGTTCGCCTTGCGCAAGGCCTGCAGGTCGATGGCCTGCACGATGTCCTGGTGTTCGGCCAGGGGGTCGAGATCAACGGCAGTGCGTTGATCGCCGGACTCGCCAGCCGCCTGCCCGAAAGCGTGTCGATCGCCGGTGGACTCGCCGGCGACGGCGGTGCGTTCGCACGGACCTGGACCCTGTCCAGTCGCGCGGTCGGTGATCGGCAACTGGTGGCCGTCGGGCTGAGCGCGGCCCGCACCCGGGTCTCCCACGGTTCGTTCCATGGCTGGCAGCCGTTCGGTCCTGCCCGCCGGGTGACCCGCGCGGAAGGCAATGTCCTGTTCGAACTCGACGGCGCGCCCGCGCTGGATGTGTACCGCAAGTACCTCGGTGAGTATGCGGAAGGGTTGCCGGGCACCGGGCTGCTGTTTCCGTTCGAGATGATGGGGCCTGACCGCCAGGGCGAGGGGCTGATCCGCACCATCCTGGGCATCGACCGGGAGGCCGGCAGCCTGATCCTCGCCGGAGACATCTTCGCCGATGGCTACCTGAAGCTGATGCACGCCTCCACCGACACGCTGATCGATGGCGCGCAGGCTGCCGCTGAACGCGCCGGTGCTGGCGCCGGCAGCACCGACGACAGCCTGGCACTGCTGGTGAGTTGCGTCGGACGAAAGCTCGTGATGGGTGCCCGGGTCGACGAGGAGGTGGAAGCCGTGGCGGCGGTGTTCGGCCGCAAGGCGCGGGTCGCGGGCTTCTACTCCAACGGAGAGATCAGCCCGCTGTTCGCGTCCACCGAATGCCGGCTGCACAACCAGACCATGACCATCACGCTCCTGAGTGAATCGGCCTGATCCTTCGATGCCTGCACTACCCGCCGCCGATGTCCACCCGATGCTGCTGCGCCAGCTCCGGCGCAGCCTGGACGTCGACGGGCGCGCAGCGCTGGAGGCCCTGCCGGCGCTCGCAGCCGACAAGGGCCTGAGGGACGCGATCGTACGCCTCGTGGCCATGGTGTCGGACAGTTACCAACAGTTCGACCGTGACCTCGCGCTGCGCACGCGAAGCCTCGAACTGTCGTCGCAGGAACTCACCCAGGCCAACGATCGCCTGCGCGAAGAAGGCGTGGCCCAGCGCACGGTGCTCGACACGCTGCGCGAAAGCACGCGCGAGCTGCTGCCGCATCGCCTGCCGACCGACGAGCCCTCGCCCCAGTCCGAGGACCTGCTGGAGCTCGCGACGCTGCTGCGCGCACTGGTGCACCAGAGCCGCCAGGCGGAACTCGCGCTCGCCGACAGCGAACGCAAGTTCCGCGGCCTGGTCGCCAACCTGCCCGGCTGCGTCTACCGGCGCGGGGCGGGACGCGACGGCACCGTCGTGTTCCTCTCCGAAGGCGTCCACGAACTCACCGGCCACTCCGCGCAGTCGCTCATCGAGACCGGACGCGACCTCTCGACGCTGGTGCTGCCGGAGGACCTGCCGAGCATGCGCCGGCAGATCATCCGCGCGACCCGCCGGCATGCGAGCTACGAGGTCGAGTACCGGATCCGCCATGCCGACGGCAGCGTGCGCTGGGCACTCGACCGCGGCCAGGGCGTGTACGACGCCGACGGCAGGCTGCTCTATTTCGACGGGCTGGTGCTCGATCGCACGTTCACGCGGCTGGCCCAGGAGCAGGCGGCGCGTGCGCAGGTCCAGCTGCAGGGCGCGCTGGAAGCCCTGGACGCCGGCTTCGTGATGTACGACGAACAGGACCGGCTGGTCGTGTGCAACAGCCGTTATCGCGACGTGTCCCCGATCGTCGGACTCGGTCCCCATCCGACAATCCGCGAGGTGATGCAGTCGTTCTATCGCAGCGGCCTCGAGGGCATCGACCGCAGCCTCTCCGAGGACGAATGGCTGGCCGGGCGGATCGCGATGCATCGGGCGCTCGACGACGGGCCGCGCGCGCGCGAGGTGACGCTCGGTGGGCGCTGGTATCGCGTGCACGAAAGCAGGTCCCGCGACGGCCTGACGGTCAGCCTGCGCACCGACATCACCGAGTCGCGCCAGCTCACGCAGGACCTGCGCCGGGCGAAGGAAGCCGCGGAAGCCGCCTCCCTGGCGAAGACCCGCTTCCTGGCCAACATGAGCCACGAACTGCGCACCCCGCTCAATGCGGTGATCGGTGCCGCCCAGTTGCTGCAGGCCGGGCATGACGGGGCCGTCGACGCTGCCGATCGGTCCGATGCCGGCCAGGTCCACCTGGTCGAGTCCATCCAGCGCAGCGGGCTGAACCTGCTCGGGCTGATCGAGAACATTCTGGACCTCTCGCGCATCGAGGCCGGCGAACTGACCCTGTCGACGGAAGACTTCCATCTGCTCGACTGCGTGGACGCCGCACTGGCCACTGCCGCGGTGACGGCGCGCGGCAAGGGCCTCGAACTGTCCTGCATCGTCGATCCGGACCTGGCACCCTGGCGCCATGGAGATCCGCTGCGCCTGAGGCAGGTGCTGCTGAACCTGCTCGGCAATGCAGTGAAGTTCACCCCGGCCGGCGACATCACGGTGAAGCTGATGGGCGGCGCGGATCCCGAGACGCTGCGGATCGCCATCTCCGACACCGGTATCGGCATCGGTGCGGCGTCGCTGCAGCAGATCTTCGAGCCGTTCCGCCAGGCCGAGGACGGTGCGAACCGCCGCTTCGGCGGCAGCGGGCTCGGGTTGTCGATCGTGCGCCAGCTGGTCGAAGCGATGGATGGCAGCATCACGGTGCAGAGCCGGCTCGGGGAAGGCACCTGTTTCGACCTCACCCTGCGCATGGCGCCCGCTGCCCAGCCACCCGCGGATCCTCCAAGCCTGGGGCTGGACGTCGGGTTCTACGACCCGCACGAACCATCGGCACAGGCCCTGGCTTCACAGTTGCTGCGGCTGGGTTGCGCGCCGGTACGCCTGTGCGCGCCCGCGGAAATCGACCGATGGCTGGCCGCGCCGGCGCCGCCCGGGCGGCGCTGGATGCTGGTCTGTTGCGACGGCCCGGACGCCGAGGGGCTGCTCGACCATGCGGGGGATCGACTGGGTGCGGGCCGGGTGGTGGGCATGACCGGCCGGCAATCGACCGATCCCTGCCGCCGCGTCGGTTCGCGTACGCTCGCTCGCAGCCTGATGAAGCCGGTCCTGCGCACGGCACTGGTCAGCGAACTGGGTCCACTGGCCGATGGCGTCCGCGCCCGCGATCCGAGCACGACCGCTGCCGAAGCCGGCACGACACCGCCGGCCCGTGCGCACCTGCTGGTGGTCGAGGATGACCTGCTGAACCAGACCATCGTCTGCCGCCTGCTCAGCCATGCGGGCTACCTGAGCACGGCGGCAAGCAACGGCAGCCAGGCGCTCGACCTCCTGCGTGCGCGCCCGTTCGACCTGGTGCTGATGGACTGGCAGATGCCCGACATGGACGGGCTGGAGGTCACGCGCCGGATACGCGCCGGCGATGCCGGCGCGGCGGCGGCCCTGCTGCCGATCGTGGCGCTGACTGCCAACGCATTCGCGCAGGATCGCGTGGCCTGTCTCGCGGCCGGCATGAACGACTTCCTGACCAAACCGGTGCTGGCGGACAGCCTGCGCACGATGGTTGCCCGGTGGATATCACGCGGCCCGGGTGCAGGCCCGCAGGCGGCGCCTGCCGCGCAGCCGGGGAACGACGCATACGAAGGCGTGGTGGCGAGCCTTCCGGCCTCGTGCGCCGCCGACGCGCCCTGCTTCGATCCGTCTGCGCTGGCTGAACTGCCGATGATCGAGGATGGCAGCGATCCCGGCTATGCGGATGAACTGCTCGACCTGTTCGTCGACGACGCACGAGCCTTGATCGCGGAGATCGAGGCCACGCTGGCCAGCGGCGACGTGGTCGCGTTGAAGCGTGGCGTGCACACGCTGAAATCGACCGCCAGTGCCGTCGGGGCGATGGCGCTGGCCGCGCAGGCGGCGGCCGGCGAGTCCGTACTGCGCGCAGATGCCGTGCCCGAGGCCGACCTGGCCACGGCGCTGCGCAGCGGACTTTCTGCATTCGAGCAGGTACTCGCCGCGGAACGCGCGCGCGGCGCGGCCACGGGTGTGCACTGGCTCATCGTCCCAGGTTGAGCAACCGGCGAGCGCCGTCGATCACACGGCGCGCTGGATCGGCTGCAGGTGGCGCCGCGGCGCCTTCGGCGCGTGCGCTGCCGCGCCTGTCGGACAGCGCGGTACGGCAGGGCGACGGATCCGAAGCGCGGCGACCCAGCAGGGCTTCGCCGATCAGCGACAGGCCGCCGGTGGCCACTGCGCCGCCGACGCTTGCCGCTGCCCGCAAGGCGCCGGAGGCATCGAGTGCGAGTCCGGGTGCGTGCAGCGGCCCGGTGACGCGCACCAGCTGCGCCAGCTGGCCAGGGCCGACGCCCAGGCCCTCCTTGATCGAGGGCCGGATCACCAGGTCCAGCGTTTCGTTGCGCAGGTCGATGCGGCCCGCCGCGACCACGTTCGCCTTCTGCGTCTCGTACGCGATCGACCGGTTCACGGTGACCAGGCCAGCGCGCGCAGGAAGCCGCGCGGCGGCGCACTGCAGCGCCGTCGTGCGATCCGTCGCATGGAATGGATTGATCGCCGTGAACAACCTCACCAGCAGGTCACCGCCGAAGTCCAGTCCCGTTGCACCGATTCGGGCGGGTCCGATGGAGACCTGAAATTCTCCGGTGGCACTGGCGGCCAGGGCGCGCAGGGTCGATCCGGTGCCCGAGTAGTCGAGCGTGAACATCGTGCTGCCCCCGGTGATGCGGGCGCGTGCGCCCGCGGCCGTGAGCTTCTCCAGCGAAAGGTCGCTGCCGTTCGCCCTCAGGCGCAGCAACGGACGCGCCGCAGACGCGTCGATCTCGATGGAAAGGTCTGCGCGGCCGTCTGCGACCTGCATCTGCGCCGCCTGCAGCGACGCACGACCCTGCTTCGATCCAGCGGTGATCGCGAGGGGCACGATCTCCAGACCGCTGCGCAGGCGCAGCCGGGCCACCCGCAGGCTGGCGGCGACATCGTGCCCGGCGATCAGCGCGAACGGCAGTGGCGTCTCCGGGAACAACCGGCGATCCCGTCCCGGCGCTGCGGGCGCAGGGTTCGCGAGCGTCGACAGGTCGACCGCGTCTGCAGCGAGGTCCAGCGCGACGCGGGGGCGGACCCTGCCGCGATCGCCTTCCCTGTCGCTGCCGGCCTGCCAGGATGCGCTGCCGCGCAGGGCATCTTTGCCGAGACGGAGCACGAGCGGATCGAGGCGCACTGCCCCGGCACGGCCGGTCGCCCGGAATTCCAGCCCGATCGGCGACGGCAGGGAGAGCGTCTTGCCTGCAAGCCGGGACAGTGCCGTCCATCGTTCGACGGTGGCCTGGACCCTCAGGTCGAGCGGGCCGTCGCGGTCGAGTGCAAAGCGACCGCGCACGGAAACCTTGGCGTCCTCGGTCGACAGGACGATGTCGACCGGCGCAGCGCGACTGCGCGACCGGATCGCACCCGAGTCGGGTCCCGTGCCGGCCAGCCGGAACGCCTGGCCGTCCAGGCTGCCGTCCAACTCGACCCTGTCCGTCCCGCGCGCGGCACGAACGATCGACAGGCGCTCCACGTCCAGCCGGCGTTCCACGCGTGTGACCCCACTGCGCCAGCGCAGGCGTGCCTGCGTGATCCATACGGCCCCGAGGCCGGGCAACAGTGGTGCTGAATCGTCTGCAGCCGCCGATGCGCGGCTGCTTGCAACATCGGCGGCAGGCTGCATCACCCAGTTGCCGTTGCCGCGGGCATCGGTTTCCAGCATCGCGTCCACCTGGTCAAGCACCAGGCGGCTGATGCGTACCTCGCCGCGCAGCAGCGCCAGCCAGGACATCTCGGCTTCGACATGCCCGGCACGCAGCATGTCCGGCACGCTGCTCCACCGGGCATTGGCGAACGAGACGCCCGTGGCGACCACGCGCAGCCTGGGGAACACCCGGATGTCCACCGGGCCGTCGATGCGCAGGGTGCGTCCGGTCAACGACTCGACCTGTCGCGCGAGCGTGCCGGCAAGTGCCACTGGATCGCTGCGTTGGACCCACCATGCCGCGGCGCCCGCGGCGACCGCGGCGACCGCGAGCATGCATGCCGCCATCACGGCAGCGATCGTCAACCTCCGTAGCATGGGCGACATGGGGACAGGTAGGCCAGGATGGGAAACGCGAGGGTCACGGACTGCCTGTGCGGCATCCGGAGGACCTGCAAGCTACTATAATGCGGTCCGCTTCCTTCGACCGTTCCCACGATGAACACCGACTGGCAAGATTTCCTGCTCGCCCGCGGCGCGGTTCCCGGGCCTGCATCGCCGTGGGCCGTGTCGTTCGGGGACCCGGCCGGCGAGCGCATGGCTGCGGCGTCGTCCGCCGTGCTCTGCGACCTGTCGCATCTGGGCGTGATCGGCTACAGCGGCGACGATGCGCAGGTCTTCCTGCAGGGCCAGCTCACCTGCGACGTGCGTGAAGCGTCGGCGACGGCCTGCCGGCCCGGCGCGCTGTGCACGCCCAAGGGCCGCGCGCTGGCCACCTTCCTCCTCTGGCAGGATGCGGCCGGCTACTGCATGCAATTGCCGGCCGCGCGGCTGGAGGCCGTGCGCAAGCGGCTGTCGATGTACGTCCTGCGTGCCAGGGTCAAGGTGTCCGACCGCAGTGCCGACACCGTGAGGCTCGGGGTGACCGGCCCCGATGCAGCCGCCCGCCTCGCCGCGGCGCTCGGACTCGCGGCCGACGCGCTGCGCGTGCCGGGGACGATCGTGTCGTCCGGATTCCTCCAGATCCTCTGCCTTGGGGCGACGCGCTTCGAAGTGGTCGCGCCATGCGCGGACGGGCCCGCGCTGTGGACCGCGCTGGCTGCCGTGGCCGCGCCTGCCGGCGAGCCGGCCTGGCGCTGGGCTTCGCTGGTGGCGGGCGAAGCCCTGCTTCACGAGGCGACGCAGGACCAGTTCGTGCCGCAGATGCTCGACCTGGACCTCACCGGGGGCATCGGCTTCAGCAAGGGCTGCTACACCGGGCAGGAAATCGTCGCGCGCACCCAGTATCTCGGTCGCCTGAAGCAGCGGCTGTACCTCGGGCACCTGGTCGAGCCGCTGGCGGTGGAAGCAGGCCTGCCGGCGCCTGGTACGTCGCTGTACAGCAGCGACATGGAGGGCCAGTCGACCGGCATGGTGGTCGAGTCGGCGCTGGCGCCGGATGGCGGGATCGACCTGCTCGCGGTCGTGCGCACCGACAGTGCCGGGGCGTTCCCGGTGCATGTCGGAAGCCTCGGCGGTCCGGTGCTCGATCCGCTCGCGCCGGCGCACGCCGCGGCGCCCGGCGACGCCCCGCACCGACCCGGCTGATCCCGGCTGATCCCGGCCGCCATGTGCCTGATCCTGTTCGCACTCGACGCGCATCCCGGCTATCGCCTGCTGGTCGCTGCCAATCGTGACGAGCACTTCGCGCGGCCGACGGCGCCGGCGGCCTTCTGGCCCGACGCACCGGGGGTCCTTGCCGGGCGCGACCTCGACAAGGGCGGCACCTGGTTCGGCGTGGGCACCGACGGCCGCTTCGCTGCGGTCACCAACTTCCGCGGTGCGCTGCCGGTACCGGGCGGTCCTTCCCGCGGCGCGCTGGCGGTCGACTTCCTGCAGGGAGACCACTCCCCGGGCGAGTTCCTCGCGCGGCTTGCGCGGCGTGCGAACGACTACCAGGGCTTCAGCCTGCTGGTCGGCGATGCGCGATCGATGCACTACTACTCGAATCGACTGCCTGCGGCGGTCGGCGGCGGCGTGCCGGTGGCGGCCGGCGTGCACGGCCTGAGCAACCACCTGCTCGATACCCCCTGGCCCAAGGTGGAGCGCGGCCGCCGCGCCCTCGAGGCCTCGCTGCCGCTGGAACCCGGTGCGCGCGAACATGCCTTGCTCGCGGCGCTGTCCGACCGCGAGCCGCCGGCCGACGAACTGCTGGCATCGCACGGCGCACCGCTCGCATTCGAACGCGCGCTGGCCGCGCCGTTCATCCATGCCCCGGAGCGCGACTACGGCACGCGCTGTTCCACGCTGCTCTCGATCGGCCATGACGGACAGGTGGTGTTCGTCGAACATACCTGGGACCGGCGCGGCCGGCTCGCGGGCAGCACACGGCACGGCTTCCTGCTTTCATGATCGACGCCGGCGCGATCAGCGCCCCGTGGCAGGGCGCTGCATCGCGCGATGCGGGATGCCGGCATCGTCGAACACGTCGCCGACCGCCTCGAATCCTTCCCGGCGGTAGAAGTCGAGCGCATGCACCTGTGCGTTGAGCCTCACGAGCGTGAAGCCGGCCGCTGCGGCGCGGACCAGCGCGGCGCGCAGCAGTGCCCGGCCGACGCCGCGTCGGCGCCACGATGGAAGCACCGCCATCCGGCCGACGTGTCCGTCGGGCAGCAGGCGCGCGCAGCCGATCGGCCGGCCGGCGGCATCCTCGGCCAGCAGGTGCGTGCACGCCGCGTCGAGCCCGTCCCATTCGAGTTCGAGCGGCACGCCCTGTTCGACCACGAACACCGACTGGCGCACGGCCTGGAGCCGCGGTTGGTCCGAAGCCCAGGTGGCGTCGCGGACCGAGAAAGTCATGGCGCAGGGTTCCATGCAGGATGATAGCGGCACGCACCGTCCATTTGTCACCCATGGACCCCGGGCGTAAACTCGCCGCACGTTGAATCGATACCAGAAGCTTCGACCGCACGAGCGGCAGGCCTGCCCCGGGCCGGAACGAAGACGAAGGCCGCGCGGGAGAGAAGTGCCCGCGCAGTTCGGAGGAGTCTCATGCAAAACCCTGCTGCGGCATCGACTGCCGCCCTCGTGCTGGCCTGCGTGGCCAGCCTCCCGCCCGCTGCGCTCGCCCAGCCGGCGTGGCCCGTGAAGCCGTTGCGGATCGTCATTCCGTTTCCGCCAGGCGGCCCGACCGACATCATCGGCCGCGCGGCCGCGCGCAAGCTCGAGGAGGCCTACGGGCAGCCGGTGGTGATCGAGAATCGCGGCGGCGCCGGTGGCACGATCGGGGCCGAGTTCGTCGCCCGCTCGCCCGCCGATGGCTACACGCTGCTGGTCGGCTCGCTGTCCACGCATGGCATCGCGCAGTCGCTCTATCCGAAGCTCGGCTACGACGTGCTGAAGGATTTCCACCACGTCACCCTGCTCGCGCTGGTAGACAACTTCCTGGTCGTCCACCCGGCGGTGCCTGCGAAGAACGTCAAGGAACTGATCGCGCTCGCGAAGAAGAATCCTTCGCGGCTGAACTTCGGTTCGGTCGGCGTGGGCGGCGCGTCGCACCTGATGGCCGAGATGCTCAACAGCACGGCGGGCATCCGCACGATCCATGTGCCCTACAAGGGCGCGGCACCTGCAACCGTAGCGCTGCTCGGCGGTGAGGTCGACTTCCTTCTGAGCGGCATCCCTGCACTGCTGCCCCACGTGAAGGCGGGCCGGGTGCGTGCGCTGGCGACGACGCTCGAGAAGCGGTCGCGCCTGGCGCCCGACGTGCCCACGATGGTGGAATCCGGCCTGCCCGGCTATGTGGTCAGCACCTGGTACGTGCTGTCGGCGCCGGCCGGCACGCCGCGCGACATCGTCAACCGCGCGAACAGCGCGGTCGTGAAGGGGCTGAAGGCGTCCGACACGGTGGAGAGCTTCAACCAGATGGGGGCCGAGGCGATGGGCACCACGCCGGAGCAGACCGTCGAGTTCCTGCGCGGCGAACTGGCCAAATGGGCGAAGGTGGTGCGCGACTCCGGCGCCAGGCCCGAGTAGCGTTGCCAGCGGCGCCGTGTGCGGCGCCTGCAGTCCCGGACCGGGCATGGCGGCGCTGCCGTCGCACCGGCATCGTCGATACAGGAGAGTGTGATGGGAATGATGGACGGCAAGGTGGTGGTGGTCACGGGTGCCGGTCGCGGCGTAGGCCGCGGCGTGGCGCTGGCGATGGCAGCCGAGGGGGCGCAGGTGGTGGTCAACGACATCGGCGCCGCGCTCGACGGGTCCGGCGGCGAGCGGACCCCGGCACAGGAAGTAGTGGACGAGATCGGGGCAGCCGGTGGCGCCGCGGTCGCGAGCTACGACAGCGTGTCGGACTGGAACAGCGCAGAGAAGATCGTCCAGTGCGCGCTCGATTCGTTCGGCCGCATCGACGCGGTGGTCAACAACGCAGGGATCCTGCGCGACGTGATCTTCCACAAGATGTCCGAGTCTGACTGGGACGCGGTGATCAACGTGATGCTGAAGGGCTCGTTCAACGTGTCGCGCCATGCGGCCAACCATTTCCGCAAGCAGGAAAGCGGCGCGTTCGTGCACATGACCTCGACCGCCGGCCTGATCGGTGCGATCGGCCAGGCGAACTATGCCGCGGCCAAGCTGGGCATCGTCGGCCTGTCGAACACGATCGCGCGCGACATGGAGAAGTACCGTGTGCGTTCGAACTGCCTGGCGCCGTCGGGCTGGACGCGGATGATCGCCTCGATCCCGACCGACAACCCCGCGCAGCAGAAGCGCGTCGCGCAGCGCATGACCGTCAAGGCCGAGATGAATGCGCCGCTGACGGTGTTCCTGTGCAGCGACGCGGCGGCCGAGGTCAGCGGCCAGGTGTTCGCCGTGCGCAAGAACGAGCTGTTCCTGTTCAGCCATCACCGGCCGGTGCGCAGTGTCCATCGCGGCGAAGGCTGGACGCCCGCGGCGATCGCCGAACATGCGTTGCCCAGCTTCCGTCCCAGCCTGACGCCGCTGGAACGCACGGTCAACGTGTTCCCGTACGACGCGATCTGACAGGCCCTCGAAATGACCATCGTCCATGAAACGCTGAAGAACTGGCAGATCCCCGACCTGCCGTTCGAGCTGTCGAAGAAGGACACCATCCTGTATGCGCTCGGCCTCGGGCTGGGCGCCGATCCGATGGACCTCGACCAGCTCAGGTATGTCTACGAACAGGGGCTGCAGGCGCTGCCCATGATGTCGGTCGTGCTCTGCCAGCCGATGGGATGGACGGGCGATCCGCGCACCGGCGTCGACCGCACGAAGGTCGTGCACGGTGAGCAGGGTTTCCGCCTGCATCGGCCGCTGCCGGTCGAGGCCAGCCTGCGCGGCGAGACCCGGGTGGTCGACGTGGTCGACAAGGGCGAAGGCAAGGGCGCGCTGATCCTCACCGAGACGCGCATCCTCGATGCGAAGACCGGCGAGCACATCGCCACCACCGATTCGACGAGCTTCGCCCGCGCCAACGGCGGATTCGGTGGTCCGTCGGTGTCGCCGAAGGTGCCGCGCACCCTGCCCGTGCGCGCGCCCGACCTGTCCGACGACTGGCCGGTGATCCCTCAGCTCGCGCTGATCTACCGGTTGTCGGGCGACTACAACCCGCTGCATGCCGATCCGGCGTTCGCGGCGAGGGCAGGCTTCAACCAGCCGATCCTGCACGGACGCGCGACCTTCGGCATCGCGGGCATCGCGCTGCTGCGCCAGCTGTGTGCCTGGGACCCGGCACGCCTGGTCGCGATGGAGGCGCGCTTCTCCGCGCCGGTCTATCCCGGCGACACCATCCGTACCGAGATCTGGCGCGAAGGCGTCGATGTCTTCTTCCGCTGCAGCGTGCCTTCGCGCAACGCGGTGGTGCTGAACAACGGCTGGGCAGAGGTCACGGGATGACCGACGCCGCGGCGCTCGACCAGCGGCGGCTGCTGGCCGACAGCGTCGCCGATTACTGTCGGCGTTCCGATCCCCTGCGCCGCGCGCGTGCGCTGCGCGACACCGACCCTGGCTTCGATCGCTCGGCCTGGCAGCAGATGGCCGAGCTCGGCTGGCTCGGCGTCATCGTGCCGGAGGCGTGGGGTGGGCTCGGCATGGGCCCGGCCGAACAGGCCGTGGTCGCGCGCGGCCTGTCCGCGGCGCTGGTGCCGGAACCGCTCACCGCGGCGATGATCGCGACCCGTGCCATCGTCGGCTGCAGCGACGGCGCGCTGAAGGCGTCGCTGCTGGAAGGCATCGTCGGCGGCGCGATCCTCCCTGCCCTCGCCTGGCAGGCCCTGCCGGGCGACATCGATCCGTCGCGCTGCGCGGTGGTCGGCGCGCCGGATCCGGCAGCGCCCGGCGCCCTCCGGCTCGACGGCCGTTCCTGCTTCGTGGTGGGCGCGTGCGGCGCCGACGGCTTCTTGGTCGCGGTGCGCACGCCGGAGGCGCCGGCGCTCTGCTGGGTGCCGGCCGGCACGGCGGGCGTGTCAATGTCCCTGCAGCGCCTGGCCGATGGCCGCCCGGTGGCCGACCTGTGCTTCGAACGCGCAGTCGTGCCCCCAGGCAACCGGCTGGCCGTGGGTGAAGCCGCGCGAGAGGCGCTCGCCGCGGCGCTCGATGAAGGCCAGTTCGCGGTCGCCGCGGAACTGCTCGGGCTGTCGAAGCGGGTGCTCGACATCACGCTCGACTACCTGCGCACGCGTACCCAGTTCGGCAAGGCGATCGGTTCCTTCCAGGCGCTGCAGCACCGCGCCGTCGACCTGTACATCCACCTGCGCATCGGCGAGGCGGCGTTCGACCAGGCGCTGCGCCAGGCAGGCCAGTTCGGCAATGGCGATGGCGATGCCGCACGACGCGCGGCAGCCGCCAGCCGCGCCAAGGCACGCGCCTGCGAGACCGCGCGCCACGTCACCCGCGAAGCGATACAGATGCATGGTGCGATCGGCTTCACCGACGATTGCGATGTCGGCCTGTACGTGAAGCGTGCGCTGGTGCTGTCTGCATGGCTCGGCAACGCGCGGCTCCACCGCAGCCGGTATGCGGCTTTGGTGCCGCTCGACGCGGTAGAGGCCTGAGGCACAGCGATGACCGTCCCCGAACCGACCTTGGCCGCCGGCGCCAGCACCGACTGGGATGCGTTGCCCGACGACGCGTTCCGGATGGAAGTGCGCAGCTGGCTGCAGGCCAGCTGCCCGGAACACGTCCGTTTCCCCGCTGGACGCATGCACTGGCATGAATGCAGCGACTGGTGGGCAATCCTGTACCGCAAGGGCTGGATCGCGCCTTCCTGGCCGCGTGCGCTCGGCGGCATGGGCCTTTCGCCGATCAAGCAGATCGTGATGGTCGAGGAACTCGAACGCCACGGCTGCGGGCGCATGCCCGACCAGGGCATCACCCAGGTCGGGCCGATCATCATCCGCTACGGCACCCCGGCGCAGAAGGACTGGTACCTGCCGCGCACGCTGTCGGGCGAGGCGATCTGGTGCCAGGGCTACTCCGAGCCGAATGCCGGCTCCGACCTCGCCAGCCTGCAGACCAGCGCCGTCGAGGACGGCGACGACTACGTGATCAACGGCAGCAAGATCTGGACGACGCTGGCCATGGACGCGACGCACATGTACGTGCTCGCGCGCACCGACCGCGGCGTGAAGAAGCAGGAAGGCATCAGCTTCCTGCTGCTCGACATGAAGGCGCCGGGCATCACGGTGCGGCCGATCCGCAACATCGCCGGCGACGACGAATTCTGCCAGGTGTTCTTCGACGACGTGCGCACGCCGAAGTCGAACCTGGTCGGCGCGCTGAACCAGGGCTGGACCATCGCCAAGTCCCTGCTCGGCTTCGAGCGCCTGGGCATCGGCAGCCCGCGCCGGCCGCAGCTCGCGTTCGCGCGGCTGGAGAAGCTCGCCCGTGCCCGCGGCCTGTTCGCCGATCCGGTGTTCATGGACCGCTTCACCGCGCTGCGCCTGGACATCGCCGACCTGTCGGCGGCCTACGAGGTGTTCGTCGACCAGGTGCGCCGCGGCGAGCCGCTCGGCGCCGACGTCTCGCTGCTGAAGATCTGGGCAACCGAGGCGATGCAGCGCTCGTCCGAGCTGATGATCGAGGCCGGCGACGAACACGGCGCGCTGGGCGGGGACAGCGACGTGGACGGCGTGGCGATCAACGTGCTGGCGCCGTTCTACAGTTCCCGGCCGGGCACCATCTACGGCGGATCGAACGAGATCCAGCGCAACATCCTGGCCAAGGCCGTGCTCGGGCTGCCGCAATAGCATGGACGCCGCGAAGATCATCGACCACGTCGTCCACGTGCCGGAGGGGCCGGCGGACCGCTGGACGCCCGCCACCTTCGAGCAGGTGCTGGCGACGGCCGCCGCGCGCTGGCCGGACGATGAAGCGCTGGTCATCGACGGCGCGCGCTGGACCTTCGATCGGCTGCAGCGCGAGGCTCGCCGTGTCGCCCGTGCGCTCGTCGCGCACGGCGTGGCGCCGGGCGACCATGTCGGCGTCTGCACCGGCAACCGGGTGGAATGGGTGGCGTTCTTCCTTGGCGCAGGACTGGCCGGTGCGGTCACGGTGCCGGTCAACACCCGCTTCAAGTCGGACGAACTGCGCTACTGCCTGGCACAGGCCGATGTCACCGTGCTCGCGGTGGCCGACCGCTTCCTGAAGGTCGACTTCATCGAGATGCTGCGCGGGATCGAGCCGGCGATCGACGGCGTGCTGCCGGGCGCCGCGCTGCCGAGGTTGCGCCAGGTCGCGGTGCTGGGCGATGACGTGCCGGCGGGCACTGTCCGCTGGGAGGACTTCCTGGCCGCCGGCGATGCGTCGCCGATGCCTTCGGGCCGCGCCGGGGCCGAGGATGTCGTGCTGATCCAGTACACCTCGGGCAGCACCTCGTTCCCGAAGGGTGTCCAGCTGAGCCATGACAACATGCTGCGCAACGCGGACGCCATCGCACGGCGCATCGGGCTGGAAGCCGGCGATCGCTACTTCAGCGCACGGCCGTTCTTCCATGTCGCCGGCACCACCCTGTCGATCCTCGCCGCGCTGTCGCGTGGTGCCTGCCTGGTGTCGACACCGGTGTTCGATGCCGGCACCTCGCTCGACGGCATCGAGGCCGAGCGCTGCACCTTCGTGTCCGGCAACGACCCGATGTTCCAGATGATGCTGAGCCAGCCGTCGCTGCCCGCGCGGCGGCTCGTGCTGCGCGGCGGCTGGGGGTCGTGCACGCCGCAGATGATGCAGGCCGCCGAAGAGACCTTCGGCATGAAGATCTGCCATGCCTACGGCCTGTCCGAAGCGTCCCCCAACGTGTGCATGTCCGACTGGCGCGACCCGCCGGAGAAGCGCTGGAACAGTTTCGCGCTGCCCCTGCCCGGCCTGTCGGTGCGCATGGTCGACCCGGCGAGCGGGCGCGCCGTGCCGGCGGGGACCACCGGCGAGATCCAGGTGAAGGGCTGGAGCCTGATGAAGGGCTACTACGGCATGCCCGAGCAGACGGCGCAGGCCTTCACCGACGATGGCTGGCTGCGCACCGGCGACCTGGGCACCTTCGATGCCGAGGGCCGGATGCATTTCATCGGGCGCATCAAGGAGGTGTTCCGGGTCGGTGGCGAGAACGTCGCGCCCGCCGAGGTGGAAGACCTGCTGCTGCGCCATCCTGCGGTCGCCCAGGCGCAGGTGGTCGGCGTGCCCGATGCGCGGCTGGGCGAGGTCGGCGCGGCCTACGTGGTGCTCAGGGCGGGTGCCGCGCTCGAGCCCGCCGAACTCATCGAATGGACGCGCGCGCGCATCGCCAACTTCAAGGTGCCGCGCCATGCGAAGGTGGTGGACGGCTTCGAGGCGATCGGCATGACCGCCAGCGTCAAGGTGCAGAAGAACCGGTTGCGCGAGCATGCGCTGCGCGACTTCGGACTGGAGGAGCAACGGACATGACGGTACGGCTGGAGACATCGGAAGGCATCGCGACGCTCACCCTCGATCGACCGGACAAGCTCAACGCGATGTCCGACGAGATGTACGACCTGCTGCACGACTACTCGCACCAGCTGTCGGCCGACCCGGCGGTGCGCGCGATCGTGCTGACCGGCAGCGGCAAGGGCTTCTGCTCGGGCGGGGACATCGGCAACATGGCGAAGACCGACCTCACCGGCTCGCGCGCGCGGTCGAAGTCGCGCCATCGCACCTTCCTCGCGCTGGCCGCCATCGAGAAGCCGGTGATCGCCGCGGTGCACGGGCCGGTCTACGGCATCGGCACCAGCCTGATGTTCGCCTGCGACCTGATCGTCGCCGCGCAGAGCACCACGATGGCCTTGTCGTTCAAGCGCGTGGGCGTCGTGCCCGACGGCGGTGCGATCTTCTTCCTGTCGCAGTACCTCGGCATCGCCAAGGCCAAGGAACTCGTCTACACCGGCCGCAAGGTCGGGGCGGACGAGCTGGCCGCGTTGAACATCGCGATGAAGGTGGTGCCGGACGAGGCGCTGCAGGCCGAGGCCCGCGCGCTGGCGGCCGAGATGGCGGCTTCCGCGACCTGGATGCTGGGGCTCACCAAGAAGATGTTCCAGTTCATGTACACGCCCACGCTCGAACAGCTGCTCGACTACGAGGCGCTGATGCAGACCCACGTACGCCTGTCGGAGGACCACAAGGAAGGCGTGGCCGCGTTCAAGGAAAAGCGCGCACCGCGCTTCCAGGGTCGCTGAACGATGGATGCAGCCAACGACGCACCGGCCTCGCCGCCCGGGACCCTGCTGGTCGAGACCCGCGGTGCGGCGCGCCTGCTCACGCTGAACCGGCCCGGCAAGCTCAATGCGATGGACACCACGATGATCGAAGGCCTGGTGCACGCGCTGCAGGCGGCCGAGGCGGACGATGCAGTCGGTGCGATCGTGATCGCCGGGGCCGGCCGCGGGTTCTCCGCGGGCGCCGACACCTCGGAGTTCAAGGACATCGCCCCCGCCGAGCGGCGCCGCGTCGAGCACCGCAGCGCGCTCACGGCCTCGCTGCAGGAACTGCTGCCCGGCCTCGGCCGGCCGGTGATCGCAGCCACCCACGGGCACGTGCTCGGCGGCGGCTGCGCGCTCGCCCTCGCCTGCGACATGGTGGTCGCGGCGGAGAGTTCCCGCTTCGGCTACCCCGAGGTGAAGCGCGGCATCCTCGCCTCGTCGGTCACGCCGAACCTCGCGCGCCAGGTGGGCACCAAGGCGGCGTTCGAGCTGCTGGTGGCCGGCCGTTCGATCGGGCCGGTGCGCGCGCTCGAACTCGGGCTGGTCAACCGGATCGTGCCCGATGGCATGCAGGTCGAGGCGGCCGTCGCGCTGGCGGCCGAACTGGCCGCCCTGCCCGCGCCTGCGCTGCGCGCGACCAAGCGACTCTTCTACCGCACGCTCGATGTCGACCTCGCGCGCGCCATGCAGCTCGCCCACGAGGCACATGGCGAGTTGCGTGCAGCCGGATCCGCACGTCCGGCGTGAGCCCCGGCTCGCGGCCCCTGCCGAAACCCCTCGAAGGACATTCCATGGATATCCCCGCTCCCCGCCGTCCCCGACCCGTTCCGTCCACCCGCCCGCTCGGCGGCGCGCTTCCTGCCGGGGCACTGGCGTGCGTGGCCGCGCTGTGCGCGACACCGGTCCTCGCACAGGCACCCAAGGGCGGCGAAGCCTGGCCAGCCCGGCCGGTGCGCTTCATCGTGCCGTTCGCGCCCGGCGCGGCCAACGACCTGATCGCGCGTGCGCTCGGTTCCAAGCTGTCCGAGATCTGGAACCAGTCGGTGGTGATCGACAACCGCCCCGGCGGCAACACGGTGATCGGCAGCGACATCGTCGCGCGCGCCGCCCCGGATGGCTACACGCTCCTGCAGACCGGGCTCGCCCATGTGCTCAATCCGTCGGTCATCGCGAAGCTGCCCTACGACTCGGTGCGCGACTTCTCCATGATCGGCCTGACCGGGCAATCGCCGTTCGTGCTGGTCGTCAACACGTCCCTGCCGGTGAAGACGGTCAAGGACCTGGTCGGGCTGGCCAGGGCGAAGGCCGGCACGATGGCCTACGGTTCCACCGGTGCCGGCGGCACCTCGCACCTGATGGGCGAATTGCTGAAGAGCATGGCCGGCATCGACGTGATCCACGTGCCGTACAAGGGGCTGGCGCCGGCGCTGACCGACGTGATCGGCGGGCAGATCCAGTACAGCTTCGGCAGCTGGTCGACGGTAGGCCCGTTCGTCACGTCGGGCAAGCTGCGTGCGGTCGCGGTGACCAGCGAGAAGCGCAGTGCGATCACGCCCGACCTGCCGTCGATCTCGGAATCGGGCTTCAAGGGTTACGACGCGACGCCCTGGTGGGGCATCGTCGGGCCGGGCGGCATGCCGCGCCCGCTGGTGGCCCGGCTCAACGCGGACCTGAACAAGGCAATGGAGAGCGCGGAGATGAAGGAGCGCTTCGGCCGGCAAGGCATCGAGATCGTGACCAGCACGCCGGAGGCGTTCGCCGCGCTGATCAAGTCCGAGATCGTGCGCTGGGCGAAGATCGTCAAGACCGCCGGGATCAAGGCAGACTGACGTGACGGCCGATTTCTCTCGACTGCTCGAGCCGCGTGGGGTCGCCGTGATCGGCGCGAGCGAGGACGCGCGCAAGATCGGCGGCCAGCCGATGCGCTTCCTCACCGAATTCGGATACGGCGGCGCGGTCTACCCGGTGAATCCCCGCTACGAGACCGTGCGGGGGCTGCGCTGCTA
>LNFM01003575.1_pt1 | contig 30277 bp, 26 predicted proteins | sample 596031 | NCBI WGS metagenome assembly LNFM01 (sample SAMN04254537, study PRJNA301005) | activated carbon metagenome | isolation source: dual media filters at the Ann Arbor, Michigan drinking water treatment plant | place: USA: Ann Arbor
CAGATCGCGGTGCCGATGGTTCCAATGTACGCCCCCGTGCAGGTCGCTCCGCCCGCCGCGTTGAGGTCGGCCGGGACGACGTTCTGGGGCTGCGCTTCCGCGTTCGTCGAGAACGTGCCGTTGGTCACGCAGACCTTCGTGCAGATACCCATGGTCGCGCCCTGGGAATACGAGAGGCAGCCATCGGTCGTGCTGGGGCAATCAGCGCCCTGCATCGCCACGACGCACGCCTGACCGAGTCCGGTCAGGCCACCCGTGGGAGCGTCCGGCAGCGGCGTGTTGTCCGTGGTGTCGTCCGACGTGTCGTCGACCACGATGTCGTCGTCGGTGTTGTCGTCCGCCATGTCGTCGTTGTTGTTATCCGTGTTACCGCCGTCGTCACCGCCGCACGCGGCCGCGCCGGACACGAGCAGAGCGAACATCATCGAAATACCGACCGTACGCATGAGGCCTCCTCTTTGAGAGCGCGGACATTACGCAAAACGGTCACGGGAGCAAAGGGATTGGCGCTGTCAGGCGGTCTCCGCCCTGCAACGTCCCGTTCGCGGGCGTGGCCCCTGCTACAGTGCCGCGGAATGGCGATCCGCAAGATTGCGCAGATCGGGCACCCGGTTCTCCGGCAGGTGGCCCGCGAGGTGACGCAGGAGGAGCTCGCGAGCCCCGCGATGCAGCAGCTCATCGACGATATCGTCGAGACGATGCACGACGCGGATGGGGCCGGCCTGGCCGCTACCCAGGTCCACGAGCCGGTACGGATCTGTGCGATCGAAGTGCGCAACAATCCGCGCTATCCGTACAAACCCAATATTCCCCTGACGATTCTCGTGAACCCCAAGCTGACCTCGGTCGACGACGAGCAGTTCGAGAACTACGAGGGCTGCCTCTCGGTTCCGAACCTCCGGGGCCTCGTGAAGCGCCACGTCCATGTTCGGGTGCAGGCCTGGGACCGGTACGGGGCGCCCATCGACGAGGTCGTCCATGGCCTGAAGGCGGGCACGTACCAGCACGAGTGCGACCACCTGGACGGCAAGCTGTTCGTCGACCGTGCGGACCCGTCGACGTTCTCGACGTGGAACGAGTTCGACCGTCACCACAAGGCGGCCTTCGTCGAGAAGATCCAGGCCTTCGTCGCCCGCATCGGGTCATAAGCCATGCCTCCACGTACCAAAGACACGACCTCGAAGAAGGCCCCCACCAAGAAGGCGCCCGCCAAGAAGGCGCCCGCCAAGAAGGTGGCTGCGAAAGAGCTCGCCCCGAAGCAGAAGTCGGCCCCGAAGCCTGCCAAGACCGGCCCGATGCTCACGGTGCGCCACATGAAGCGCAGCGACATCGATGACGTCTGGAACTTCCTCAAGCTCTCGTTCCGCAACGTGAACCTCGAGACCGTCGAGTTCCAGCGGCCGCGTAGCAAGCAGCGCTTTGCCGAGATCTTCGATGAAGAGGGCGTCGACCAGCTCATCTTCGAGCTCGAGGACAACATCGTGGCCTACGCCGAGTGCAGCTACGAGGTCATCGGCTCCGACAACTGGATCAACCCACGCTACTTCGAGAAGCGCGACATGCGACCGCTCTTCGTCGAGGAGATCGCGGTGCACCCCGACATGAACGGGCGCGGCGTCGGCTCATTCGTCCTCGAGCAGTTGCACCACATCGCCCGCGTCCACGGCCTGAATCACCTCGTCCTCGAGGTCGCCGAGAATAACGAGGGTGCGCTGAACTGGTACAAGAAGCGCGCGTTCAAGAAGCTCGACGCCGCCATCTTCATGGCCTGCGCCGTCGACATCGAGCCCGAGCTGCTGCCGCCCCGCGCGCTGCCGCCCGAGCGCGAGGCGCCGCCGGCCGAGCCCGACCCGGCCGACTGAGTCCGCCCCCAGTTGCCCCGCTACTCGGCTTCGAAGAGGTCTGCGACACGAGTACACGTGACCGCACGCGCCAACCAGCGCCCGAGCCGCGCGGGATCGCGCTCGTCGAGGAGGCGCCTTCGCTGCTCCACTTCGAGCGGGAGTGCACGCGACTCGAGCACGGCGATGACGGCGAACGCAGTCCCCTCGCACCATCCCTCGGCGTGGCCCTCGGCGTGGCCCTCGGCGCGCTCCGCCAGGAACTCGGGGTGACGCTGGGCCCGGTACGCCCGCACCGCGGCGTCATCAGCCTTCGCGGCGTCCACGAGTGCGGCCACCGGCAACGGCACCGCGAGCGCCGAGTCGTCGATGCACGCGTCGGGCGCGAGGATCCCCCAGGTCCCGAGCTCGCACGACCACTCGAGCACCCGCATCCGAAGCACGTCGATCGCGAACACACGCCGCACGCCGCGAGCCGTGAGCCGCGCGGCCTTGTCTGCCGCGTGCGCGAGACGCTCCGCCGCGAGCAGCTCGAACGCCAGCTCTTCGAGTTGCCGGCCGCCGGTCCTGGGATCGCGCGCGGTCGGGTAGATGCTCGCATCCGGCGCGATATCGTCTTCGTGGCCCGTCCGCGTCAGCATGTCGAGTGCGACGCTGAGATCCGGTCGACGGTGGGCCCCGAGCAGCGTTGCCAGACCGCGATGACTCAGCGCATGCGGTTCAAGGGCGGGCGGCACGTACACGAGCCTTCCCGCCACGGCCTCGTACCGGCTCTCCGACGCGACGAGATGGTCGTCCACGGCCGGTAGCTCCGCAGGGTTGCCACTTCCCGACGACGACATGCCTCAGCATACCCCACGACATTCGACGCGGTGATGGGAACTCGCGCGTGCCAGTGACTCCATGCGGGCTGCACCAGCAACGGGCGCGCCGACCTCAACCTCGCGAGATCACGGGCGCACCTCGTCCGGTGGTTCCGAATCTCGGACGCGACGTCCGCGGCGCGGACATGACCCGGACGCGGTGCACCTACTCGTTCACCGCTTCTCGAGCGTTTGCCACAAGGCCCGGAAGCGCAGTGGGCGGTCGGCTTGGTCGTCAGAGGTCCGCCCTCCGTCGAGGACGACCGGCGCGTCGCCACGCTCCGCGAGATCCAGGCGCAGGTAGAGGGTGCCCTCGACACCCATCTCGTCGTACGTCTCCAGCTCGCCCGTCATGCCCACGATTCCAAACGGGATCCAGGCGAAGGTCTCGACGTCGGGGATGCGCTCGACGTCGATCTGGTTGTTCATGATCTCGTCGGCAAACTCGTTCTCGTCGGCGTCGCCTTGTTGCAGCAGTTCGAACCAATCGAACAGCGCGACATCTTTCGTCTCCCCGTGGAGACGCAAGGTGGTCCGCGCCCCGGTCAGGGAAGCCAGCGCCCCGCCTGTCACCTCGGCGAACCGTGCCGCGGCCGCAGCCTGACGACCAGCGCGTACGCGTGCTTGCTCCGCCGCTGGCGTGACCTTCACCACCGCGCTGACGTCCGCGTATCTTGCGCCCGTCGTGGCGAGCCATTGCAGCACCGCCTTGTGGCTCCGTGCCTTGACCCCGTTCGCGACCAGGTGAACCAGGTACCGCACGAAGTCTGGCTTGCTGCGGACCTGGGAGAACCGTTGAATCCACTCGGCCTCCTGGTCGAGGATCGTCTCGCCACTCGCGTCTTTCACATTGGGATTGGCGCCGTGCTGCACCAGGTAGTCGAAGGCCGCGATGAGGTCGTCGGCGCGGTGCAGGTTGCGCACGCGAAACAGCGCGGTGGTGCCGTCGTCGGCCTTGGCATTCGGATTGGCGCCAAGCGCGAAGAGGCGATCGGCACGGAGGCGCCACGGCGATGATTGCGCGAAGGCCATCACGTAGTGGAGAGGGGTCCAGTGCTCCTCGGTCTTGACGTTCACGTCGACCCCCGGATGCGCCATCACCGCGTCGAAGACGGGTTGCTCGATGCCGTAGACACACGCCAGGTGCACCGGTGCGACGTGCTGCGTGTTGGCGTGAGGCCCCCACGCTTGGTCCGTCGTGTCGACGAGGTTCGGGTTACCACCCGCCGCCAGGGCCGCCATCACGCCCGAGACGTCGTTCTTCGAGATCGCGGCCAGCAAGGCCGTCGTGGCGGGATCGCCCCCAGGCGCGCTCGCGTCCCAGCGTTGCTTGAGCTTGCCCTTGGCGAAGTGAAGCGGTGCCTTCCCGCGTTTGTTCTTCCGCGCGGGATCCGCGCCGGCGGCCACGAGAGCGTCGACGAGCTCCGAGTCCTGACCGCGACTCGCCTTGACGGCGAGGAGCAGCGCGGTATTGCCATTGGCGTCGACGGCATCGACCTCGACCGCACCCGCGAAGTGGCCGACGAGCGCGGCCTCGCCGCTGTCCTCGGCGAGGACGTGCAAGGGCGTCCGCAACGACTTCGTGACGAGTGGAACCTTGGCGTCGAGCAGGACCCGATAGGCGGCACGGTCCTTGACCCCGTGCCGGCAGAGGTAGTGCAACGCGTAGTAGTCCTCCCAGATCAGGGTCGCCGGGGAGGCGCCGTTGGCCAGGTGCTCCGAGAGCCGCGTGGCGAGCGCGTCGCTGGTCCAGTCCATCACGGCTTTCGCGAAGCGACGGTCCTTCTCCTCCTGCGGCAGATCGCTTCCCGCGATGAACGTGACCTCGTGACCTCGTCCCTGGAAGTAGTCGATCACGTCCTTGCGCTGCTTCTCTTGCGCGAGCGAGATCGGGCTCTCCCCTTTTGCGGTCGTGAAGGTCGGCTTCGCGTGGCCACGTTCGACCAGCGCCGCGATGATCGGCAGCGGCGCATCGGAGGCGATCGCGGCCATGAGCACGCTGCGATCCGAGATCATGTTGACGGGCTCGGCGTCGGCGTCGGGCACCTTCTTCAAGGCCTTCTCGACGGCCGCGAGGTCCTTGGCGTACACCGCGTCGCGCAAGGCGATGACCTGCCTGCTGGTCTTCTTCATCCGCCCTGTAGCATACGTGCTGCACAGGGTCCCGGTCGGCGTTCAGGCGCGAGACACCGGGAGCGCCGGATGTCCGCGTGTCGGACATCAGATGCGCGCGGGTCAGTCGACGAGCGCTTCACAGCTAGCGACGATACGACCGCCGGGGGCGGCTCCGGTCACGGTGAGCTGGAGGTGATCGATCGTCTCGGCGCAGGCCGCGGCGTCGGGCGCGATGGTGAAGCACGGCGTCGCGCCACTCGTGCAGGTCGGCAGGTTGCGGCGCGTGCCATCGGCGGACGTGAGGATGACTTCGCAGCTCGGCTGCACGCCCTCCGCGCCCCGCGAATCGGCGAGGTTGGCGTCGGAGAGGCAGGTGGTGCCGAGGAGGCGCTTGATACCGGTGCCGATGGCGCGCAGCTGCGGCGCGAGGTCGTCGCTGCACAGGTCGGTGCGGACACCGTTGCTCGCGAAGCCATCGATGAGCTGGGCGATGCGCACGGCGGGATTCGTGGGCACGAGGTCGGCGAAGACACAGTTGCTGTCGAGGCCAGTGACGGGCGTCGTGGACATCGGTAGGGGACGCCGGGACACGACCACCGGTGACGGCGGCGGCACGATGGCCGCGACGAGGACGTCGTCCTTGATCTGCCGTAGCCGCTCGTCCGTCAGGCCGATGGGCTCGACGAGCTCCGAGTCCTCGTTGGACCGGCAGCCGGTCTTGGGGCCGTCGGCCTCGATCGGCTCATCACACGTGATGCCGAACCGCGTACAGCGGAACGACGAGCGAACACCAAGCTCCTCCGAGTCAGGATCGGAGAGCAGCCGTGAATCGAGCAACGAGCAGTCATCCTCGTCGCCGGTGATGACCACGGCGAGCGCGGCATCCGCGCGGAGAAACCCGGGATTCGCGCCGGGCGCGAGGGCGCGGCGCACGGCCCCAAACGGTTGCTCGAAGCCACAACCGCTTCCTCCCAGCGAGATCCGGCGGCGCAGCTCGTCGAGGTCGACACCGGCGAGGAACGGATCGGGGGTGACTCCCTGCCCGACCTGCAGCAGCCCGTCGTCGCCACGCCCCGTGCACCCGTTCACACCTGTCGTCGTGTCGCTCACCGAGCCCCAGGCGCCGAGGTCCTGCGTGATGACACCGATCTGCAGGTCCACCGTGCCGATGGTCTCGAAGAGCGCGGACAGCGCGGGCTTCAACAGTTCCTGCATCTCGAGGCCACCGGCCGGCGAGGTATCGATCTGGAGCAGCAGGTCGAGCTTCGTCGGCGGCGACGTCGAGACGTTCGCGACCTCCACGAGCTCCGTCGTCACCGCCGTGCCGCCACCACCTCCGGTGTCGTCACCGCACGCGACGAGCAGCAGGATCGAAGCAGCTAGCGGTCGCACGCGGCGGCGATCCGCGCCCGCTGCGACGAGCGCGGCCACTTGCGGTCGAACGCGCTGAGGAGTGCGTCGTGGTCGCCGGTGCCGCCCTGGCAATGGGCTTCGATGGCAATGGCAGCGGCGTCCTCGGCGAGTTGCCCCGCGCCGTTCGTCTCGAGGGCGTGGGTGCGGACCGCGGCGAGCGCGGCCTTCGCATCACCGCGGCGGAGGGCGGCCATCGCGAGGTCGATCAGCTCGACCTCGCGGGTGAGGTCGGCACGGCGACGCTCGGGCTTCTCGGTCGGCGGGGGACGCTCGGGGGCGCGCGCGGACCCGGCCGGGGCGCGCACAGGTTCGGCGGGCTCGGCGACGGTGAGCGAGACGTCGGGCGCGGCGGCCGCGACCGCGGGCGCGGAGACGACCTCGACCGGCGACGGCATCGGGATGCTCGCGTCGATCGCGACCGCACGCTCCTCGTTGGCTCGCCACGAGCGCAGCGCGAAGGCCCCGACGATGACGGCGCCGGCGAGGGCGGCCACGATGCCGAGCTTCATGCCGAGGGCGGCGCCACCGGCACCACCCGCGCCGGCCGCGACCTTCGAGGCCACACCGGCCTTCATGCGCGCGAGGGCGGCGGCGTCTGGCCCCGACGCGCCGCGGGCCGCGTCGAGGAGCGCCCGCGCCTGATCACCGAGCGGCGGTGGTTCCACGCTCACCGCGCACCTCCCGCGAGGACGGCCGTCTCGAACGCCACGCGTGCGAGGCGCAGCCGCGAATAGGCGGTGTTGAGGTTGCAGCCGACGATCTTCGCGACCTCGGGGACGGACATCTGCTCGAGCTCGACGAGGGTGAAGACCATCCGCTTGTCCTCGTCGAGGGTCTCGAGGATGCGGAAGACCGTCGCGGCGGCGTCGGCGCGGTTCATCGCGGCGAGGGTGTCGGCCGTACCCTCGGGCTCGTCGGTGAGCGGCTGCGTGCGGGTGGCCCCGTCGGACGTCCGATTCTTGCGGCGGTACCCGGAGGCCACGCGGCGCGCGATCGCGAAGAGCCAGGTGGTGATCGCGGCGCGACCTTCCCACTCGCGGAGGCGACGGTGCACGACCACGAAGACATCCTGCACGGCGTCCTCGAGCTGCGCGGGCGGCACTCCGAACGTGCGCACGACGCGCCACACGAACGCGGCGTGCGCCGCATAGACATCGTCGAACGTCACGAGCCCGACCTCCGGCGCGCGCGAGAAGGCCACCAGCTTCATCGCCAGGTCACTGGCATCCAGCAGCTGGGCGGTCGCGGGCATCCGGGGCGTTGATGCGACCGTCACCGCAGATCCGTCACGAAAATCGTCACCACCAGCCGAATTCGAAGCCGAGCGAGCAGCGGGCCGCCCCCGCCGACGGGCGGTGGATCTCGGGCCCCCCGGGGACGGCCAGGAACGGATCGCGGACCACGGTCATGGTCGCCTCGAAGACCCCGACCACGCGGACCTCGTCCGTGATGGGCCAGGCGACCGCGGCGCCCGCGCCAACGGCGACATGGGCCCGTGTCGGCATCTCGTACGGGGAGGTCCAGCGACCGACCTCGGTGACGGCCCACGCCCGCAGCAGCGTGTGCTCGGGGACATAGCCGAGGCGGGCGGCCATGACGTCGAGGCCCACCGCGGCGGGCTCGGTGGTGAGGCCCCCGGCACTCGCGCGCTCCGACCAGCGGGTCAGCGCGACCTCGCCGAAAACATTGCGGCGCCGAGCGAACAGGGCGAGCTCGCCTCCGACCCCGACGCCGGGGACGGTGCCGACGCCACTCACGGCGAGCATCCGGGCCCCGAACCCCATCGGCGCGAGGGGCGCATCGGCGACCGAGCGCGGCGGCGGCACGTACGGGGCCGCGGGCGCTCGCTCCCGCGGGAGGGGGGAGGGATCCGCGCGGCGCGAGGCGGGGAACGCGGTGACCACGGCGGCCGCGGGGGGCTCCTCGACCTCGGGGGGCGGCGGGACGGCGGCGGCCGCGATGGAGTCGCGCATGACGCGAGCGATCACGAGTGCGACCGCCTCGGTCAGGGGACCACAGGCGTCGTTACTGAACGTGCGCGGCTCGGTACCCTGCCCGCTCTCGAGCACCTGCCAGACCGTCGCGACGAGCCGCTTGCCTTGCGTGCCGCGGATGATGACGCGCATGCGCGGCGAGCTCGTGGGCAGCTCGGAGCCGAGGCGCGCTTCGATGCGGGCGACGAGCTCGACGTACAGCGGGCACTCGGCGGGGACGGTCCATTCGATTCCACGAGCCTCGACGCTCGATGCCGGCTCGTCGAGGCCAAGCGGATCGGCGGTCGCAATGCTGGTCGCGCACAGGAGCGCAGACACCGCGAGCACCGACCTCATCGTGCGAGATACTACGCGAGTTGCGCTGCTGTACGCACCTGGGAACTTCACCCGTACCTGCGGACACCGGTTCAGGCGGGCGGTTGCAGCAGCTCTGACAGGGCTGCGATCACGAGCACAGGCGCGTCCACGTGCAGCCAGTGACCGGCGTCGATCTCGAACACCCGGATGTGCGCTGGCGCACCCGACAGGCGGGCGCGATCGGCCGCATCGACGGTGTTCGAGCGCGTCGCCACGAGGAAGGCCAGTGGCCCGTAGGCGGGGTCGAGCGCGTCCGTCCAGAGATCACGCGCGAAGTAGTCGGTGAGCATCGCGCGCACCGCGACGAGGTCGAGGCGCAGCGTGTAGCCGCCCTCCCCGGGCCCCAGAGGGACGACATTGGTGGCGAGCCACTGGGCGAGCGGCTTCGTGTGGCCGCCCGCGATCACCGCCTCGACGAACGCCTCGCGCGAAGGCCACTGGCGCGGCAGCGACTCCATCAGACGCAGCACGGCCTCCGCGCCGTTGTTCTCGCGCATGCCGGCGCTCGGTGACGCGTCCATCACCACCGTCTGCACGTCGGCGAGCGCGGAGCGGGCCGCGAGCATCACCTTGCCGCCGAAGCTGTGGCCGACGAGGGCCCGCACGGGGAGGTCGAGCGAGTCGACGCAGGCGACGACATCCTCGGCGCAGGCCGCGAGCGTGTGGGGCGGGTCACCGGGCTCGGAGCGGCCGTGCTGGCGCAGGTCGACCAGGACGCAGCCCCAGTCGGGTCGTTTATCGACCAGCTGTTTGGCGATCGTGCGCCAGTTCGGGCCCGCGCCGTAGATGCCATGGGTGATCACCGCCCACGCCACCGGCGCCGCCCCTGCGATGCGTTCGTGATGCAGCTTCGCGACCACGGGCGGAGCATGCCATGGTGCCGCCGTGCCGGACCTCGCCACCGCGACCTCGTCGCTCGCCGCCGCGGGCTTCGACATCGTGCATCCCTTTGCCACCGAGGGTCGTTTCGCGACGCCGCATCGGCTGGGGCTCCTCGTCGGCAACTCGCGCGCCCTGTGGCCGAGCTTCGTGGCCGCGATGCGCGATCCGGCACTCGCCGCGCATCCGCACCCCCTCGACCACTACACGGAGCAGACACTCACACAGGCGTTTCCCGGCCGCCCGATCCTGTTCGGGCATCGCCGGTATGACGGAGCGTTCGTCCCGCTGCAGCAGCTCGCCGTGGCGACGGGCCTCGGGGCGATGGCGCCGAATCACCTCGTGATCCATCCGCGCTTCGGACCGTGGTTCGCCCTGCGTGCCGTCGTGCTCGTCGATGGCGATCCACCTACATCGGAGCTGGTGGCGAAACCCTGCTCGTGTGGGACCGCATGCCCCAGGGCGCTCGAGGCCGCGCTGGCCTCGTCGGGGCCCGAAACCTGGCGGGCGTGGCTCGCGGTGCGGGATGCCTGCTCGCTCCGCAGCGAGCGCTACTCCGAAGATCAGATTCGGTACCACTACTTGAAGGTCTGGCGCCCATCGACGTAGGCAGTGGCGGGCCGAGCCCCAGCGAGCGACGCGCAACCCCGCGGAGGTGCGCCCCCGAACGCTGGTACGGCCATTGCTGATTCTCGTCTGCGCATGAGCCGGTCCCTCCTCCTCGCGGTGCTTGCAACCTCGGGCTGCGGATTCGCGGGGGCCCCCGGCGCACCCGGTGACGACGCGATGGACGACGTCGTCGCCCCGTCCGATGACGAGCCGGCGCCGATCAGCGCGTTCTGTGACGACCCGCGCCTGCGGCTGTGCCTCGAGTTCGACGACACGCCGACGAACGGCGTCCTTGTCGATGGCACGACGTACGCGCAGAACGTGACCGCAGAGGCGGTGGACACCTTGCCACGCAACGGCGGTGCGGCCCTCGCCGTCACCGAAGCGTCGCTGGTCACGGTCACGGTCAATCCTTCGCTCGAGCTACGGACGGCGTTCACCGTGGAGCTCTCGGCAAACCTGGCCGGTCTGACCCTCGACCCGGAGAGTCCAGGTGGTCCCCCCTTCGAAGAGGGCACGCTGATCTCGGCGGAGGGCCAGTTCGGGCTCGTGATCAAGCCCAACCTCGAGGTCGAGTGCTCCGTCGGAGACAAGAAGGTCAAGGCCGCCGCCGGCACGGCGACATTCCGCACGTGGCACCACTACGTGTGCACGTGGGACGGCACGGAGCTGAAGCTGTATGTCGACCGCCATGCGCCCCGGCGTGCGACCCCCACGAATATCGAGTTCGACGGGGATCCGGGAGACATGCTGATCGGAACGGAGGGCTTCGACGATGACAGTGGCCTGCCCGAGGACCCGTTCATCGGCGCGATCGACGACCTCCGCGTGTTCGACCAGCCGTTGACCGAGGCCGAGATCTGCCCCGGCGGTTGTCTGTAGCCGGCACGATCTCGAAGCGTTACTCTCGCCCGCTTCATGGCGTGCGTCCTCGACGCATTTCACCCGCTGATCGCGGGATGGTTCCGCGACCGCTTCGGTGAGCCCACCGAGCCCCAGCGCGGAGGCTGGCCTCACATTGCCGCCGGCGAGGATGTCCTCGTCGCGGCCCCGACCGGTTCCGGCAAGACGCTGGCTGCCTTCCTCGCCTGCCTGGACGAGCTCGTCCGCCGCGGGCTGCGCGAGGGCCTGACGGATCAGACCTCGATCCTCTACATCTCGCCACTGAAGGCGCTGTCCAACGACGTCCACCGCAACCTCGAATCGCCGCTCGCGGAGCTGCGCGCGTACGCGGCGGCACGCGGCGAGACGGTCCCGGACATTCGCGTGGCCGTGCGCACCGGCGACACCCCGGTCAGCGAGCGCGCGAAGATGGCGAAGCGGCCGCCGCACATCCTCGTCACGACGCCCGAGTCGCTGTTCATCCTGCTGACGACCGACAAAGGGCGTGCGGCCCTCGGGGCGCTGCGCACGATCATCGTCGACGAGATTCACGCCGTCGCGGGTGACAAGCGGGGCGCCCACCTCGCGCTGTCGCTGGAGCGGCTCGATCGGCTCGTCGAGCAGCGCTCGGGTCGCAAGCCCATCCGCGTTGGACTCTCCGCCACCCAGAAGCCGATCGAGCAGATCGCGCGGCTCCTCGTGGGGACCCGGCGACCGCTGCCGCACATCGTCGACTCGGGACACCGGCGGACGATCGATCTCGCCATCGAGATCACCGATGACGAGCTGGGCGCGGTCGCATCGAACGAACAGTTCGCTCGCGTGTACGACCGCATCGCCGAGCTCGTCACGCAGCATCGCTCCACGATCGTGTTCACGAACACGCGGCGACTCGTCGAGCGGGTCGCGGCGGCGCTCGAGCAACGCCTCGGCGAGGAGCATGTCGTCGCGCACCACGGCTCGATGTCGCGCAACCTGCGTCTCGCCGCCGAACAGAAGCTGAAGCTCGGGCAGGTGAAGTGCGCGGTCGCGACGGCATCGCTCGAGCTCGGGATCGATGTCGGCACGGTGGATCTGGTGGTGCAGCTCGGCTCTCCGCGGTCGATTGCCACGCTGCTCCAGCGCGTCGGTCGCTCGGGCCACTCGCTCGGGGCGACCCCGAAGGGGCGACTGTTCGCGCTGACGCGAGACCAGCTCGTCGAGTGCGCGGCACTCGTGCGCGGCGTACGGCGCGGCAACCTCGATCAGATCATCATGCGCGAGGCACCGCTGGACATCCTCGCGCAGCAGATCGTGGCCGCGACGGCGGCCGAGGATCTCCCCGAAGGGGAGCTCGCGGCGATGGTTCGCGGCGCCGCGCCCTATGCGGCTCTCCCCGAGGCGCAGCTCGAGCAGGTCCTCGCGATGCTCGCCGAAGGCGTGTCGGATCGACGCGGTCGTGTGGGAGCGCACATCCATCGTGATCGCGTCGGCGGCATGCTGAAGGGTCGCCGCGGCGCGCGCCTGGCCGCGATCATGTCGGGCGGCGCGATTCCTGACAGCAACAACTACGCGGTCGTGCAGTGGCCCGAGGAGACGAAGGTGGGCGAGGTCGACGAGGACTTCGCGATCGACAGCTCCGCCGGCGACATCTTCCAGCTCGGCAACACCGCATGGCGCATCCGCCGGATCGAAGCGGGCCGCGTGCTCGTCGAGGATGGCAAGGGCCTGCCGCCGACCATCCCGTTCTGGTTCGGCGAAGCGCCCGCCCGTACCCGGGAGCTCTCCGACGAGGTCAGCTCGCTGCGCGGCGAGATCGATCGCATGCTCGCGGCGGCGGCTGCGCGCGGGCCGAATATTCTCGACGCCGAGCGAACGCTTGGCCGTGACTGGAACGACGAGACCTTCGATGGCATCTCCGCGTGGCTGGCCGCGGAGACGAGCATGCCGATGCGCGCGGCGCAGCAGCTCGTGGCGTACCTGGCGGCGGGGCGAGCGGCGCTCGGTGCGATCGCGCGCAAGGATCTGCTCATCGCGGAGCGATTCTTCGACGAGGGCGGGGGGATGCAGCTCGTCCTACATGCGCCGCTCGGCGGACGGATCAACCGCGCCTGGGGCCTCGCGCTCCGGAAGAAGTTCTGTCGCTCCTTCGACTTCGAGCTCCAGGCGGCCGCGACCGATGACGGCATCGTGATCTCGCTCGGCCAGCCGCACTCGTTCCCGCTCGACACCGTGTTCGGCTTCGTGCCGTCATCACTGGCACGCGACACGCTCGTCCAGGCGCTGCTGGATCGTCCGATGTTCGAGATTCGCTGGCGCTGGAACGTGACGCGCTCGCTGACGGTGCTTCGCCGGCGCGGCGGCAAGAAGGTCCCGCCGCACCTCGTGAAGATGCGCGCCGCGGACACGCTGTCGGTCGTGTTCCCGGCCGCCCAGGCGTGCCCCGAGAACCTGCCCGGCGATCGGGAGATCCCGGATCACCCGCTCGTCTTCGAGACGATTCGCGACTGCCTCGTGGAGGCGATGGACCTCGAGGGCCTGCAAGAGCTGATCGCGCAGCTCGAGCGGGGCGAGATCAAGGTCCTGGCGCGCGACACGGTCGAGCCCAGCCCGATGTCCCACGAGCTCTTGAACGCGAACCCGTACGCGTTCCTCGACGATGCGCCGCTCGAGGAGCGCCGTACACGTGCCGTCACGCTGCGGCGTGGGCTGCCCGCGAATGCGCCGGCCCTCCAGGATGGAGATCGGGTCGGCGTGCTCGATGACGCCGCGATCGAGGCCGCCACCGAAGAGGTCACGCCGGTCGTCCGGGATCCGGACGAGCTGCACGATGCGCTGCTGGCACTGTGGCTCGTGCCGGAGCCGCAGGGGATGCGATTCGCCGCCGATGCGGCGCGCTGGTTCGAAGCGCTGTGCGGGTCCGGCCGGGCGTGCCGCCTGCGCTGGGAACACGAGGATGTCGGGCACGTCGCGTGGGTGGCGACGGAGCGCCTCGGGGCCGCGCGCGCGATGCTCGGCGAGACCGTCGAGTGCACGCCGATGATCGCGACGCCATCGTGGGCTCCGTGCCCCGAGCGGGACGAGGCGATCATCAAGTGCGTGAACGCGCACCTCGATCACCGCGGTCCCGTCGACGTGCGCGGCTTCGCGACCGAGCTCGGGTTGCCGACCCTCGACGTGCTGACCGCGCTCCTCGGCCTCGAGGGCGATGGCGCGATCCTGCGCGGAGCGTTCTCGTCGCGCGCACCGGCGCTCCTGGCGGGGCGCACCACGACCGCGCGCGAAGCGATCGTGCAGTCCGGTGACACCGATGCCTTGTATGCCCTCGAGTGGTGCAATCGCCGCGTCCTCGCGCGCATCCATCGCCTGACGCTCGCGAAGCTTCGCCGCGAGATCGAGCCGGTCGGGGCAGCGGCGCTCCAGCGGTTCTTGCTGCGCTGGCACCGCGTCACCCGTCACACGCAGCTGATCGGGGCCGACGGCCTCGCGCGCGTGATCGAGCAGCTCCAGGGCTTCGAGACGGCCGCCGGCGCCTGGGAGCGCGAGATCTTGCCGGCCCGCCTCCACGGCTACGAGCCCGCCTGGCTCGACCAGCTCTGCCTCGCCGGCCACGTCGTGTGGTGCCGCCTCTCGCCCCGCAAGGCCGCGATCGAGGAGGAACCCGAGGAGGTCGTGGAGGCCCGCGCCGCCGTCTTCGCCAAGCGCACCGAGGCCCGCGAGGCCAAGGCCGACGAGAAGCGGGCCGCGCGCCGCGCCCAGTATGGCGAGCCGTACGACCTCGCCGAGGCCGCCGCCGAAGCCGCGCGCATCGCCGGCGCCCCGCGCGACCAGATCGCGAAGGCCGCTCGCGCTGCGATCACCGGCAAGACTTCGAAGTACGAGGTCGAGGCCATCACCGCTCTCGTCACGTCGAGCGCCATGCTGCGTCGCGAGCGCATCCCGGCCGCCGGACCGCGCAACCCCGCCCTCGCCGCCCCCGCCCCCGACGGCGCCGTGGTCATCCGCACGCACGGTCCGACGACGAACGAGCTCCCCCGCAGCCTCCGGTCCGTCGCGGATGTCGTGACCGGCCGCGTCGGCCTCGATGACCCCGCGTACGACGAGATGATGCTGCGCGTCGCCGAGCACGCCACCGCCGGTCCCCTGCCCGGTCGGGGGACCAAGGCCGAGAAGCGGGCCCCCCGGAGTGCTCCGTCGCGGAGCGCGCCTCTCGCGTTGATGTCGCGCGCCGACGTGACGTGGTTGCGGGCGGCCGCGGCCGTCGATTCGAGTGATGCGCCCACGCTCGGCCCAGCCGCGCAACGCGTGCGCGATCACCTCGCGCAGACCGGCGCGTCGTTCCTCGCCGACCTCGTCGGGGCCATGGACCTGGCGCCCGACCAGATCGAGGACGGACTGTGGGAGCTCGTCGGCGCGGGCCTCGCGACCGCGGATGGCTTCGCGTCGCTCCGCGTGCTGGTCGACCGGCGGCGCGGCGAGGTGAAGAGCCTGTTCGATCGCGGGCGCACGCCCACGATCAGCGGCGCCGACGGGCGACGCGGGCAGATCGATCCGTCGCGCATCACGTCCACGCCCGCCCCGACGCTGCCGGTTCGCAAGTGGCAGGACGCGATCAAGAAGGCGCGCACGAGCGATCGGGCCCGACCCGGTCACGCGCTCCGCTCCCTCCCGACGGCGGCCGGCCGCTGGTCCCTCCTGCCCGACGCCACGCCGGCCGGCCTCGACGTCGAGACGAGTGCGCGCCAGCTCCTGGTTCGCTATGGCGTCGTCTTCCGGGACCTGCTCGCGCGGGAGTCGAGCTTGCCGCCGTGGCGCGACCTGCTCGTGGCCCTGCGCCGGCTCGAAGCCCGTGGCGAGATCCGCGGCGGCCGCTTCGTGAACGGCTTCGTCGGGGAGCAATTCGCCCTGCCGGAGGCCCTCGACGAGCTGCGTGCGGTGCGCCATCCGAGTGCCACGCCCTGCGTCTGCAAGGTGGCGGCGACCGATCCGCTGAACCTCGTCGGGGTGCTGGCGCCGGGTCCACGCGTGCCCGCCGTGGTGGGCAACGCCGTCCTGTACATCGATGGCCAGCCGGTCGCCTCCCTCGAGGCCGGCCAGCTCGTCCCGCGCGCCCCCCTGCCGCCCGGCGCCCGCATCGACGACGACCTGACCTATCGCGCGCCGCCGCGCCCCCTCGAAATTGCCTCGCAAGCTGCGCTACCACTCGGGTGACGTGACCAAACTTCGCTGGCAGCACTACCTGATCGCGATCGTCGTCGCGACGCAGATGCTGATCCCGCTGCACTACTACCTCGCGCGGCGCGACCCACATGACGAGCGCTTCGCCTGGCGGATGTTCTCGCCGATGCGCATGGTGCAGTGCCGGCCGCAGTTCACGAAGGCGGACCGGCCGGTCGTCCTCGGCGTCGAGTTCCACGAGGCGTGGGTCGAGCTCGCGTCGCGGGGCCGCTTCGCCGTGCTCGAGGCGATGGGCGCGAGGCTCTGCCAGAAGTATCCGAGCACGGAGATCCGACTGGATCTCACGTGCAAGTACATCGACGGTTCGATCAAGCAGTACGGCGGCTACGACATCTGCCAGGTACCGGCGCTCTGATGGCGAAGAAGAAATCACGGGGCGCCGGGCCACGGGCGGCGGGGCCAAAGCCGGTCGCGAGCGCGAACCCCACGGAGAACGTCCGCTCCACCGCCGCAGCTGGGTCCCCGAAGGCGGGCGCTCCCACGCCCGAGGTGAGGCGCGAGGCCCGCGCGAAGCCGACCGCCCGAGGTCCATCCGGGTTCTTCATGGGCTTCGAGGTCCCCTGGCAGAAGCTCCTCGCCGCGCGGGTCGCGATCTTCCTCGTGCTCGCGTGCGACGCCGTGCTCCAGATCGGCCACGCGCCGCGCTACGGCACGGGCTTCAACGTCGCGCAGCTACCGGGCTTCGATGCCATCGCCCCGGGCACTGTCGCCTATGAAGTCGGACAGCTGCTCACCGGGTACTGCCTGGCGCTGGCGGCGTTCGGCGTCGCGACGCGCTTCGTGGTGCCGATCGCGGCGCTCCTCTACGGCTGGCTGTACTTCGGCAGCCAGGTCGACGGCTATCAGCACCACTACCTGGTGTTCATCATGCTCGTCGTCGCGAGCTTCGTGCCGTGGGAGCGGCCGGCGGGCGCGGTGGGCGATACGCCCGTGCGGTCGTGGGCGTTGCGCCTGTTCCTCGTGCAGCTGGGCATCGTCTACTTCTGGACCGCCGTCGCGAAGCTCGATGGCGCGTGGCTCGACGGCTCCACTCTCGGTCGTCAGATGACGGGCGGGCTGCGCTCGATGGTCGACTCGACGATCGGCATCAAGGCCGCCTCGGTCAGCGTGCCCCTCGTCGAGCTCGTGCTCGCCGGCACCGTGTGGTTCAAGCGCACGAGCTTCATCGCCGCGCCGCTCGGCATCCTCTTGCACTGCGGCATCGTCGCGATGGGGCTCGAGATCGGCCTGTTCGCGTACCTGATGCTGGCCTGTTACCTGCTCGTGATTCCTGACTCGCTGTACCGCTTCATCGCGACCGACAAGCCGGGGCCACTCGCCGAGCTCATGGCGAAGCCGAGCTGGCGGGTGGCCGGCGCGGCGATGGGGATCGGCTTCGCGCTCTTCGCGTTCCTGCGGCTCGAGCATGCGCGCCCCGTGGGCATCGTAGCGGCGGTTGGCTATGCCGCGATCGTCTGGCGGACCTGGCGCACCGAGGGCACGCCGCGGATCGCGATCGGCCTCGCCCATATCGCCGCCATGCTTCTCTGGATCGGCATCGACCGCCTGGGCGGCGTGGCCATCGACTACTACCGCTTCAAGGGCAGCATGGAGAAGCGCTTCGGCGACAAGGCCGTCAGCGAAGCCGCGTACGCCCGCCTCGTCGAGATCGCCCCCGAGGATGGCAACGCCCACTATCAGTACGCGAAGGTCCTCCTCGACGCGAACAAGGGCGACGCGGCCCTCGTCGAGCTGCGCGCCGCGCAGCGCTACGAGAAGACCAAGGCACGCTCGTTCCTCCTCGAGGCGCGCTACCTCGCGGGGCTCGGCAAGGTCGCCGAAGCAAAGGCAGCGGCGATCGCAGGCGCACAGGCCGAGCCGAGCAGCAGCGAAGCGCGCACTCTCGTCGAGACCTTGTCGAACGCACAGGCGCCAACGCCGCCGGCTCCCGACGAGCCCGACGCCCCATGAACCGCCGCGAGCGCGCCGACCGCATCGCGCAGATCCTCGACGAGCACATCCCCGCGCCCGCCATCCCGCTCGACCACGGCGATGCCTTCCAGCTCCTCGTCGCCGTCATCCTCTCCGCGCAGTGCACGGACGCGCGCGTGAACATGGTGACCCCCGCCCTCTTCGCCCGCGCCCCTGACGCCCGCACGATGGCCGCCCTCGGCGCGGCGAAGATCCTGCCCTTCATCAAGTCGTGTGGCCTCGCCCCAGGCAAGGCCCAGCGCATCGCCCGCGCCGCCGAGATCCTCGTCGCCGAGCACGGTGGCACCGTCCCGCGTGACATCGAGGCGCTCGAGGCCCTGCCCGGCGTTGGCCACAAGACGGCGAGCGTCGTCATGGCGCAGGCCTTCGGCGAGCCCGCCTTTCCCGTCGACACGCACATCCATCGCTGCGCCGGCCGCTGGCAACTCTCTCGCGCGCGCACTGTCGAAGAGGTCGAGGCCGACCTCACCGCGCTCTACGCGCCGACCACCTGGGCCAAGCTCCACCTGCAGATCATCTACTTCGGCCGTCAGTACTGCCCCGCCAAGGGCCACACCCCTACGACCTGCCCCATTTGCGCGTGGGCCATGTCCAAGGCGCGGGCAGACCGCGAGACCCGCCAGGGGATCTCCAAGCCGTCGACGTAACTGGCTTTACATACTTGGAAATCTCTAAAGACCGCGCAGGGTCGGAGAAATCGCTTGCGCGGCGGTCGCGGAATGAATATTCATTCCTGGTCGCCGATGAGTCCCTCCCCCGCTGCTGAAGCCCGCGCCGCCGACAAGCGGGACGCCATCATGGGGGCGGCGCTGTCGCTCTTCGTGGAGCGGGGCTTCTGGGGGACGGCCGTGCCGGAGATCGCGGAGCGGGCGGGCGTGGGGGCCGGGACGATCTATCGCTACTTCGAGTCGAAGGAAGCGCTGGTCAACGCGATCTACCGGGCCGAGAAGCTGCGGTTCTCGAAAGCCGTGCTGGACAACTTTCCGCCGCACGCGAACACGCGCGAGCAGTTCCGCGTCATCTGGATGCGGATGGCCCAGTTCGTCGAGGACAACCGCGAAGGGTTCGTGTTCCTCGAGCTGCACCACCACGCGTCGTATCTCGATGCTCAGAGCATCGCCGTCGAGACCCGCATGACGGACGTGATCGTGGCCGTCATCACCGCCGCGCAGGCGCGGCGCGAGCTCAAGCAGGGACCGCCGCGGCTCCTGGTCGGGCTGGTGATGGGCGCGTTCATCGGCATCACGCGCAACTGCCTCGGCCCCGCCCCCGGGACGTCCGCTGTGCCCGCCCTGTCGATCGAAGGCGGGCTGACCGACGGGCCGCGCGGTTCGATCGACTGGGCCTTCGCTGAACAATGCACCTGGGAAGCCATCCGGGCCTAGGCGCTGACCATCTACTGATTTTTTTTGGCCTTTTGCTGGAATGAACGTTCATTCCCTATCCCTCAGGAGCTGACCATGAAGACCGTCCTTGTCACTGGAGCCACCGCCGGAATCGGCCGCATGACCGCCCTCTATCTCGCCCAGCAGGGCCACCACGTGATCGCGACGGGGCGCAAGGTCGCCGAGCTCGCGGCGCTCAAGAGGGAGGCCGGCCCGCTGAAGCTCGACACCCTATCCCTCGATGTCACGTCGGAACCGTCGATCGCGGCCGCCGTGCGGGCGGTGGCGGACCTGACGGGCGGGCGTGGTCTGGACGTGCTCGTGAACAATGCCGGGTTCGGGGTCCTCGGGCCGACGTCGGAGATCAGCGACGCCGAGATGCGCCGCCAGTACGACACGAACGTCTTCGGGCTCATGGCGGTGACGCGGGCGTTCATCCCGTCGATGCGCGACCGGGGCCAGGGCCGGATCATCAACGTCTCGTCGATCGGCGGCCGGATCACGCTGCCCTACTTCGGCGTCTACAACTCGACGAAGTATGCGGTGGAGTCGCTGTCCGACGCGCTCCGCTACGAGCTGCGCCCGTTCGGTATCGACGTGGTGCTCATCGAGCCGGGCGTGATTCGCACCAACTTCGAGGCGACCGCCGTGCAGGGCCTGCAGGCGATGACGGCGTCGCCGTACGCCGCGGCCCTCGCAAAGTACGACCAGATGTCGAAGTCCGCGGATCGCTTGGCCGCGAATCCCATCGTCATCGCGAAGGCGATCCAGCGCGCTGTGACCGCCCGCCGGCCCTCGGCCCGGTATGTCGCCCCCCGGTGGAACGCAGGCCTGTTCTGGTTCCGCGCCCTCACCCCGACGCGCGTCTGGGACTGGTCCATGCGCCGGATGTCGTTCCTGACGTCCAAGGGTCTGAAGCTGGATTCGTCGCGGCGGGAAGTAGTGGTAGGGTCCGCGGCCCATGACGCCGCCGCCTGACCAGGACGAAGACTTCGCCTCGATGCTCGCCGCCTTCGAGGGCGGATCGAAGGCCGAGAAGAAGCGCCGCCCGCGCGTGGGCGACATGATCGTCGGCCCGGTCATCTCCATCGGCAAGGAGAGCGTGTTCATCGATGCCGGCGGCAAGGCCGAGGGCGTCCTCGAGCGCAGCCAGGTGAGCGACAAGGACGGCAAGCTCCTCGTCGAGCTCGGGCAGACCATCGAGGCGCGCGTCGTCAGCGATGCGGGCGGTGTGCTCACCCTCCGCGTGAAGCTGGGCCGCGGTCCGCAGGCCAGCGCCGAGCTCCAGCAGGCGTACGACCTCGGCATCCCCGTCGAGGGCACGGTGACCGAGGTGATCAAGGGCGGCGTGTCGGTCGACGTCGGCGGTACGCGCGGCTTCTGCCCCGCGTCGCAGATCGATGCCCGCTTCGTCGAGGACCTCGCGCCGTTCGTCGGCCAGAAGCTCGAGTTCAAGATCACGCGCTACGAGCCGCGCAACCTGGTGCTGTCGCGCCGGGCGCTCGTCGAGGAACAGAACGCGAAGCTCGCTGCCGAGACCCGCGCGAAGATGGTCCCGGGCCTCGTCATGCGCGGCAAGGTCACCGGCTTCAAGCCGTTCGGTGCGTTCGTCGATCTCGGCGGCATCGAAGGCATGCTCCACGTCTCCGAGCTCGGCTTCGCGCGCGTCGAGAAGCCCGACGACGTGCTGAAGCTCGGCCAGGAGGTCGACGTCGCTGTGCTCAAGATCGAGCAAGGCACCGACAGCAAGGGCCGTCCGCAGGAGCGCATCAGCCTCTCGCTCAAGGCGCTCGCCGACGACCCGTGGACCGGAGCGACCGCGGGCCTCGTCGAGGGCCAGCGCGTGAAGGGCAAGGTCTCGCGCCTCATGGACTTCGGAGCGTTCGTGGCGCTCACGGGCTTCCCCGGGATCGAGGGCCTCGTTCACATCAGCGAGCTCGGCGCCGGCCGCCGCGTGAACCACCCGAAGGAGGTCGTCTCCGTCGGTCAGGAGGTCGAGGCGACGGTGCTGCAGGTCGACCATGACCGCCGCCGCATCGGTCTCTCGCTCGCCGCCAGCGAAAATGACGCCACGGCCGCCGACGTCGCGGCCGTCACGAAGGCCGCGCCGACGAAACATCTCGGCACGTTCGGTGACCTGCTCGCGAAGTTCCAGAAGAAGTAGTCAGCAGGCGAGCGGCACGGGCACGTCGGGGGCGCCGGGCACGCGGTAGTCCTCGTCGCGCGGATCGATGAACAGCGTGTGGGCGTGATCCTCGACGGTGGAGGTCCCCACCGTCACGCGCTCGCCGCGGAGCAGCGCCTCGAAGTGCGCGGGCTCGAGCGTGAAGCGATGCGAGATGCCGCCGTGGCCGTGCCAGAAGTCGAGCGTGATCGTCTCGCGCGCCGCGACCATCGCGACGGTGATGACGCCGGTCAGCGGGCCGTAGGTGCCGTCGAGGTAGAGCGCCTGCGCGTTCGTGTCGTGCATCAGCACCGTCGGCGGCACGCAGGCATCCGGCGGCGGGCTGTCCCCATCCGATGCGTCGCCGGCGGTGTCGTCGCTGCCGCTCCCGCCGTCCGCGTCGTCCGATGCATCGGCCCGGTCGTCGGACGCCGCATCGTCGTCCGCGCCGTCGGTCCGGTCGTCGGACGCCGGATCGGCGGGCGACGCGCACGCATCGAGCACGAACACGCAGCCGGTGAGCAACGCGAAGATCTCGCGCCGCGTGATCTGTACGGGCCGCATCAGTACGCGAAGTCCGTCCAGCCGCGGATGATGCGCTGGTAGTGGTCACCGCCGTGGACGGTGCGGTTGTACGGCGCGATGAGCCCCGCGGCCCGGAAGTCGGGACGCAGCTCGCGGTTGTCGTAGTTGAAGTTGACGACCTGCCCATTCGCATCGACGAAGCGCGACTCCGTGAACGGATGCCACGTGAAGGTCTCGTCGTTGCCCCACAGCTCGCCGTACGCGAGGACGTTGCTGTACCAGTCCTTGAACGGCCGGCCGGCGTCGACGTGGCAGCCATCACAGGACTCCTCGCTGACCTCGAACGCGGCGCCGTTGTAGCCGGGCGGGACAATCGTCCCCGTGCCCGCGGCCGCCGGGGCCCACGCGTACACGTTGCCACTCCTCTTCCAGGCGACGTCGCGCGCCGACACGAACGGCGTCGTACGCATCAGCTCGTGGATGAAGTCGGCGTCGGCGCCGGAGAGCCCGGGGAGCTCGTCGATGCCCGACGTCCGCGCGGGGAACGCGCTGGCGAAGTGCGTGGCCGCGACGCGATAAGGCGCGAGCTGATCGTCGGCGAGCTGCGCGAGCATGGCATCGAGGGCCGCCGAGGCGCCCTCGCGGCGGGTCTCGATCGCCTCCGCCAGATCCGCGGCGCGCGGGAACGGACGGAACGCATCGACGTCCCAACCGGTGAGCGTGCGAGTCCGCGTGCGGATCTCGAACGGCACGAGCGCATCGCCATCGGTGATGAACATCATCTCGCCGAAGACCGTGCCGGCGGGGAACATCCACTCGGTGCGATGCGTGTACTGGTTCGGATTGCGCTCCCAGTACACGACCGGCAGGACCTCGCCGTTCGCCTCGCCCGGCTGCCAGAAGTTCACGACGTACTGGCCCGACGCCACGCCGGTCGGGTGCCCAAACGGAAAGTGGAACGTCCCCGACTCGATGAAGAGCTGCGCGTGGCCACCGGGGACCGCGAGGTCGATCAGGTTCGCGTTGATCGTGTTCGGCCGCATGCCGATGGGCGCGACAACATTGTCGCCGAACGAGTCCTGGTAGCCGGGCACGAGCGAGGTGCGGTCGTACCAGTACGTGCGCGGTGACTCGAGGACATCGCGCAGGCGCCCCGCGGGGACGCACGGCATCGCGGCGGCGACCGCGGCGAGCTGGTCCGGGGCGAGCAGGTCGAGGTCTCGCACCTCGGACACCGCCACCGGGTCGGCGCACGGATCGACGAGCGGCTCGCCGTCGTCACCGTCTGGATCACCGTCGTCGACCGCATCATCGGCGGCGTCGTCGTCGGAGACCCCATCGTTACCGTCGTTCACATCGGGCGGAGCGGCCCCCGTACAGGCGGCCACCAGCAGCAGCGAAGCAATACCGGTTCGGACCATGTATCAAGGAAACTCGATTCAGCGGGCCGCGTCATCAACTTGTTGACTTGGAGTCAGTAACAACTGCTTGCCGAATCCGCCTCAGCCGAGCGCCGCCGCGTAGCCCCGGTCACGACGCGTTGCAGCGTCGGCCGCCGATCACGCCCGGACGCGGTGCAGCGATGGCAGCTCGATCGTGTCGGGCTCGTCATCGACCGCGGCCGGGAGGGCGACCTCGGTCGAGGTGTGGGCGCTGATCGTCGCGAGGTCGAGGATCGTATCCATGTCATCCATCTGCTCGTCGCCGAAGTCGGGGGCCGGGGTCGTCGGGAGGATGAACGTCTTCATGGTGAGACGTCATTGCGCGTGCGATGCCACGTCCAAGTTGCGCAGGAGTGCGCGGTTGGGATCGCGTTCGCACCGCCCAGCCTGCGCGCTCCGAGGTCCCGTCATCCCACCCCGGCGCGCCCGCCCTCATGGCAACGGGAGCGGTCACGCGTGTATTGTCTGCACAATGCGTAAGCTAGCTCTCGTCCTCGCCCTGGTCGGCGGCCTCGCCGCCTGCTCCAAGAACAAGGCGGCCCCGGCCGCTCCGTCGAACACGGCGCCCGAGCCGGCGCCCAGCGAGACGGACGCGTCGCCCGGCGGGGCGCCGGCCGAGGATGAGGTGCTGGAGGGCGGTGGCGGCGAGCCTCCGCCGATGTCCGATCCCTGCGCGGGCGGCGAGTAACCGCTTAGCCAGGCTACCGGCGCCGGCGCCGCAGTCCGATGAAGGCGAGCAGCGAGAGGGCGGCGGAGCCACCAGCGCCCGACGACGACGAGCAGCAGCCACCCATGGCAGCGCCGCCGTCGGTCGACGCGTCGTCGGTGGTGCCATCGTCGGTGGTGCCATCGGTCGAGCCGTCATCGCCGTCATCGCCGCCGTCGGGCGGAGCGATGAAGGGCGTCACGAGGCACACGTCATCCAGGGTCCAGCCACCGAACTGCAAGCCGGCATCGGCGGCGAGCTCGAAGCGGATCTTCACCGGGGACCCGGCGTAGGCGGCGAGGTCGACGTCGACGAAGCGCCACTCGGCATCGCGGTGGTTGATGTCGGCGCCCTGCTCCTGCGGACTCGCGAAGTTGCTCCACACCTCGGTGTCGTTCACGAGGATGCGCGCCTGGTCGAAGAAGCCGTCCTCGACGCCGAGCCAGCGGGAGAGCTGGAGGCGGACCTTCGAGTGACCGGCGAGATCGATCGCCGGCGTCTCCGCGAAGGCCATCGTGGACGGCGAGTACATGCCGTCGCCCGTGAGGTCGAGGCCGAGGACGCCGGTGCCGGCGCCGGCCGCGCGCGGATCGCCACCGAGGCCGCGCGGCGCGCCGACCTCCCAGGCATCCGTTCCGGGATCGGCGCCGAAGGTCCAGTCGGAGACCTCGGAGAAGCCGCCTTCGAAGCGTGCGCACCAGATCGGCTCGACGTCGCCCGCGTAGAACTCGTAGTAGGGATCGGCGGCGTTGCTCGGGAACGCGACGACGGTGCCGTCGGTGAGCGTGGCCGTCACCTTGTACTGGACGACCGTCTCGTCGGGCTGCGTCGGGATGACGCCGGTGAAGGCCTCGCCGGCGCGAGCGAGGGTGACGCGGGCATCGGTTCCTCCGCGAACGCGCCAGTCGACGACGGCGCTGACCACGGAGGGACCGGAGCACGCCGAGTCGCCCGCGGGCATCGCGTTCATGCGGATGGCAAAGCCGTCGCGCGTCGGACGATCGACGGCGACGGAGGTCATCGACTCCGCGAGGCCGTGGCGGAAGAACGCGGTGCTGATCTCGCACTGGTTCGGGGTCCCGTTGGTGACGTCACCGTCATCGTCGTCGGCGACGAGGGCCTCCGCATAGGTCGACGGGATGTCCGAGGCACGCTGCAGCATGCCGTAGAAGATCTCGGCCGCCTTCTGCTTGCCGGCCTCGGCGCCGAGCTTGCTCTCGAGGAGGACCTTGAGATCCCACATGGTGCCACCGATGATCTCGCCGTCGTTGTGCGGCTGACCGGTGGCATCAGCCGGCCACATCTTCTCGCGGCCGGGCGGATTCAGCTCGCGCAGCGGCTGGGCGCTCGAGAAGAAGCCGATGCCCATCGAGGCGTCATCGGTCATGAGCATCGCGAGGATGTCGCTGAGTCCCTCGGAGAGGGCGGACTCCCACTCGCCGACCCCCGCGATCAAGGCCTGCGCGTGCAGCGAGTGCCCGAACTCGTGATAGACGACGTCGGCGAGGCGCGCGGTGTTCTCGCAGCCACCACCCTTGCGCAGGAAGTGGATGTCATCGCCCGTCGAGAAGGCGTTGCAGTTGCCGGCCTCGTTGACGGACACCGCGAGGGCGCGATCGAGCCAGGGCAGCGCCGCGTCGAGACGCGTACGAACGAACTGCTTCACGAGGTTCACGTGGATGAACGCGGAGAGCTGGGCATCCAGCGTCTCCGAGGTCGCCTTGGACCACGCAATGGTGCCACCCGGCGCGAGCGACACGGACTCGGTGACCCCACCGGTGACCGCGGCGTAGGGGCCCGACGCGCGCAGGCCAACAGTCGCCGCGCCGGAGCCAGACCAGGTGACCTGGCCGTTGGGGCCAACGTTCACCGTCGAGTTGTTGAGCGTCACGGAGGCGTTCTCCGCGGGGCGCGCCGAGCGGGTGCCGCCCGGCCAGCGGTCCGGGACGTTGTACTGGATGGTGCCTGACGCGTAGCGGATGGTGCTGCGACGCGCGAGCGCCGATGCGGTCGAGGCGTCGACCCAGACCTCCCAGCGGTCGGGCGTCGTGGTCGCCTGCACGGTGACCTGTTCGGCGACGTGATAGACGATGTCCGCCGAGCCGTCGGCGCGGCGCGGCCGCACGATGGGCAAGATCACGCGCGTGCTGCCGGACGTGGCGAGCGAGGCATGGCCGTCCCGGGCGAGCCACGCCTCCGCGCCGAACGCGGCGGTGCGGCCGGGCAAGAGCGTCGCCGGTACGGTGGCGACGACGTGCGGGAGCGCCGTCGAGCTCGTCATGACGATGCGGTCGCGCTTGAACGTCACCCCGACCGCGCCCCCGACGACGCGCAGGCCGTTCGCGTACTGGGCGAACCCGACGCTGCGGGTGTCCCCGCGTGCGATGTTCGCGACGAGCACGAAGTCGCTCGCGCTCGCGCCGGGCGCCAGCGTGGACAGGTGCTCGCCCAGGAAGCGGCGCGCGGCGGACTCGGCGATCGAGGCGTTCGCGTTCGCACCGGCAATGACGGGACTCGAGCCCCACATCCGCAGCGGCACGCCCGTATCGCGGTCCCGCATGGCGGTCCACCCCGGCCCCCCGTTGGGGGCGAGGCGTACGACCTCGGTGTCGCGGTGGAGCCGTGGGCCCTGCCCCGCCGCGACGATGAAGGGCTCGCTCGTTACCGCCGCCTGACCAACCGACACGCTCGCCAATGCAGCAGCGAGCCCGAACGCGAATCTCCGCATGGGCACTCCTCCTCTAAGGGTGCCTCACCCTCGCGCGCTTGCTGACTACGAGTCAACAACGAACCAGGCTCAGCGGCCTGACGCCTGCTATCCAGCGAGCGAGCCCATGAGCCAGCCCGCTTCCTCGGTCTGCATCGCTGCGAGGGCGGCCTCCGCCTCGGGCGTGGCCTCGCCGGAGTAGACGTGTCGAATTTGCTCCGGGTCGAAGCCCGCGGAGAGCTTGCGCGCGAGATCGGCGACCAGGAGCGACGCTCCGCGCAGTCGCAGGTCGGTGCTGGGCCAGGGCATCACCGGAGCTTCGTCGGAGACGTAGAGGTCGTGGGTATCGGAGAGACACTCGCGGGCCCACGAGTCGTCGTCGCCCGCCGCAAAGATCCCGGCGTACACCTCGGTCAGGGTCGCGATGGCCGCGCTATCGACGTACGCGCGAGCCGGCTCGGCCCAGAAGCGCGAGAGCATCTCGCGCGGAAGGATCGACGCTGGCTGGTACAGCGCACCGCCTCGCACCACGAGCACCGGCGAGCGCACGAGCACCATGGGCCCCATGTCCTCGATGATCGGCGCGGTGCTCGTCAGCTGAGCGATGAAGCGAGTGACCACCTCGTCGAACCCCTCGCCGAACTCGGCCTCGGTTCCCGGAAAGAATTCGCGCGTAGGTGGCCTCTTCTTGAACCGATCGAACAGGCCCATTACGGGCGAACGTACTCGAACTCGGCGGGGAGATTGTTGATGCCCTTGAGCGGCGCTGCGATCCAGCCCGCCATCTTGCCCGGCTCGTAGCACGGCTTCATGAGGCTCTTGATGTAGACCTCGTCGGCCTCGCTGGGCAGCCACTCGCCGCGCCGCGCGTTGAAGGTCGCCTGGTCGATCATCTGGCCGTCCGGCGTGAAGTGCGTCGTCGACCACATGCCGATCTGGCGGTGGAACTTGTGCGACGGCAGCGTCAGCTCGAAGTCGATGCCCGCGTCCTTGATCGTCTTGTTCCAGCGATCGACGCCGCGCTGACAGTCCTTGATGTACTCGGTGCGGAGCACCTCGTTGAGGGCGTTTCGCATCGGCACGTCCTTGTGGACGACCTTGCCGCCTTCGAGCACGTCCATCGCGAAGTGGGTGCCGACCAGCTTGTGCTCGTCGTAGCGGTCTTCCTTGTAGCGACCCTTGAGGCCCGACGCGAAGGCGTCCGCCGCATTCGACGAGACTTCGCCGCCGAACAGATCGAGCGAGAGCGTGTACCAGAGGTTCGCGTACTTCTGGACCGTGGGCAGGTCGATGCCGCCGAGCGCCCGCGGGTCCCCGTTCGGATCCTGCTTCATCAGCTCGCACGAGCGCCGCACGACGCGCTGCACGCCCGTCTCGCCGACGAACATGTGATGCGCCTCCTCGGTCAGCATGAAGCGACACGTACGCGCGAGCGGATCGAAGCCCGACTCGGCGAGCGCCGACAGCTGGTACTTGCCGTCGCGGTCCGTGAACATCGTGAACATGAAGAACGACAGCCAGTGCGCCGTCGGCTCGTTGAACGCGCCGAGGATGCGCGGCTTGTCCTGATCACCGGAGCGCCGCGCGAGCAGCTCCTCCGCCTCCTCGCGGCCATCGCGACCGAAGTAGGTGTGGAGGAGATAGACCATCGCCCACAGGTGGCGGCCTTCCTCGACGTTCACCTGGAACAGGTTACGGAGGTCGTACAGCGACGGCGCCGTCGCCCCGAGGTCACGCTGCTGCTCGACGCTCGCCGGCTCCGTGTCGCCCTGCGTGACGACCAGGCGGCGCAGCATGTTGCGGAACTCGCCCGGGACCTCGTCCCAGACCGGCTGCCCCGCGAAGTCACCAAAGCCGTGCACGCGGCCCTCCTGCTTCGGCTCGAGGAAGATGCCCCAGCGGTACTCCGGCATCTTCACGTAGTCGAAGTGCGCCCAGCCGTCCGTCTCCACGCTGACCGCGGTGCGCAGGAAGATGTCGCGCTCTTGCCAGCCCACGGGCCCCATCTGCTTCCACCAGTCGATGAAGGCGGGCTGCCATGCTTCGAGCGCGCGCTGCAGGCGCTTGTCGCTCGAGAGGTTGACGTTGTTCGGGATCTTCTCGTCGGTGAGGACGCTCGGCATTACGGAGTTCCTACCAAGCACTTTATTGCTTGTCATCCCGAATCGACCTGCACTATATTGCAGTCATGGACCTCGCGGCCGTCGGCTCCGCCGTGCGCTCTCACCGGGAGCACCGCGGCTGGTCCCGCCGGGAGCTCGCCGAACAATCCGGCGTCTCCGAGCGCTTCCTGGCCCTCCTGGAGACCGGCGACGGCAACATCTCCCTTCGCCGCTTCGCGGACGTGGCCGTGGCCCTCGGCACCACCCCCGCGGCGCTCCTCACCGTTGCCGATGCCCCCTCGCCCGCCAGCGCGCGCCCTGTCGCCCTGCTCGGGGTCCGGGGGGCGGGCAAGTCCGCGGTCGGCACGGCCCTCGCGAAGAAGCGGGGCATCCCCTTCGTCGAGCTGGACCAGCAGATCGAAGCCGCCGCCGGTCTCCCCCTCGGCGAGGTCTTCGCCACCCACGGCGAGGCCTACTACCGCCGCATCGAACGCGAGGTCCTCGCCCGCCTCCTCGCCACGCCCGGCCCGATGGTCCTCGCGACCGGGGGCTCCATCGTCAACGACCCGGTCAACTTCAAGCTGCTCCGCGACCACTGCACGACGGTCTGGCTCCGCGCCCGCCCCGAGGACCACTGGAACCGCGTCGTCGCCCAGGGCGATCGCCGCCCGATGGCCGAGAACCCGCACGCCTTCGCCGAGCTCCGCGCCCTCATGACCGCGCGCGAGAAGCTCTACGCTCGGGCCGAGCACGTGGTCGATACGTCGGGCCTGCGCTTGCCGCAGGTGGTGGCGGCGATCTCGCGCGTCGCCTGAGTGATCGACCCCGGATGTTTCACCGCCAAGACGCGGAGACGCGGAGGACGCCAAGGTCAGAGGAGAGATTGTTCGCGCTTCGCGCGGACCGGACTCATGCCCTGACGCAGGCGGCGTTCGATGTCCGGGTGCCGGACATCATTCCTCGGCGTCCTCTGCGCCCTTGGCGGTCAGATCTCTGGAGCACCCGCGGCTCGGAGGCGCGCGAGGGATTCGTCGACGACCGCGGCATCACCGCCGGCGAGCCACGCGAGGGGATCCACGGGGTCGGACCCCGTCAAAACTTGGCG
>LNFM01003885.1_pt1 | contig 30269 bp, 36 predicted proteins | sample 596031 | NCBI WGS metagenome assembly LNFM01 (sample SAMN04254537, study PRJNA301005) | activated carbon metagenome | isolation source: dual media filters at the Ann Arbor, Michigan drinking water treatment plant | place: USA: Ann Arbor
CGCCGGTGGTCTGGTCGTGCCCATCCGCCAACCCGCACAACCCTCGACAACCTCAAATCAACAATCATCGGCGGGGTGAGAAATCCGGGTTAGGCCATCCTGCATTCAGGCGGTTTACCCGAATGCAGGACAGGCCATCGGACTAATAGCCGGTCTGAGAGGCGACCGTGGTTCGCAGGTCTTCGGCCTGGGGGTTGGCGGCGCGGCGCTCGATCAGGATGTCGCGGGTGGTGGCTTCCTGGCCGTAATACTTTTCGGCCATCTTGTTGCGCGCCTTGATCTTGGTGCCTTCCAGGCTGACGCCGGCGAACAGGCCGCCCTGGGTTTCCGCGTGATAATAGATGTCGCGGCGGCCCGTCGTGGTGCCGGTCGATTTGTCGATGCCGCTCTCGACCGCGACGGCGCTGACGTCGCCGCCCAACTGGGTGTCGCCGCTCATGATCTTGCGCACCGCGTTGTCGGTCATCAGGATCAGCAGGAAGCGGGTTTCCTGGCCGCCGAGCTGCAGGCCGATGCTGATCGAGCTCATGTGATAGAATGCGGGATAGCTCCACACGCCATCCTCGCCGCGCACCAGCAGCACGCCGCTGCCGCCCTCGCCGCCGATGCCGACAGCGCCCTTGACCACGGACGGAAAGATCATCACGCCCCGCGCGTCCTTGAGCAGCGCACGGACGGTCGCGTTGGTGCCCTTGTCGGTCAGGTCGTCGAAGGCATACTGCGCGGACATCACCAGCTCCCGCGCGTCGGACTCGGACGCCGCCAGGACCGGCTGCGACGGTATCAGCGCGGCGGTCGCCACGCCGGTGGCCAGCGCCACGGAGAGCGCCGCTACTTGGAAACCGCGCCGCGTGAGTTTCAGCATGTCATCTATCTCCTCGGTATTCGGGTGCCGCCCCCGGCCCATGGTCGATTAGATTTAAGTCATTCCGTCCACGGCGCAAACGATGGCGCGCGGAAACAGCGATTTCAGTGAACTCAGCGGCCGCGGGCGCAATCGATGCATTGCTGGGCGAAGGGCAGGGCTTCGAGCCTTGCCGGCGCGATGGCCTCGCCACAGCTGACACAGATGCCGTAGGTACCGTCCTCGATCCGGCCAAGCGCGGCGCGGATCTGGGCCATCTCGGCCCGGCTCGCGCCTTCCAGCGCCTCGTTGGCCTCGCTGGCTTCCATGCCGGTGGCTTGCTCGGCGAAGTCCGGGTCCAGCGGCTGGCGCAAATCCTCCTCCAGCCGTTCGACACGCTCGGACAACCGCGCCATGCGTGCCCGCAGGGATTCCGCGATGTGCTGATGATCCTTCATGAGGCGAGCCTATCGCGAACGGACGCGCTTTGCCACCAAATCAGGCCGTCATACGGTGCCATTCGCTGGGATAGGTGTGGCCGGACGGGGGCAACGCTGCAGTCGTTCCCCGTCCGACCGTCAGCACATCAGCTTGAGGGGGCTTGGGTGCTGAAGGACAAGCCTAGCGCAAAGGATCCGCGTCATGCAGCGCCAAATACCACAATCACGACGATGTGACCGCCTGCGGAATGATCCCCAGCCGCGCCGCGAGGGCGGCCCGGTTGTCCAGAAGGTCGGCCAGGGTCAGGCCGTCGAGAACGGCGAGGAACGCCTGCAGCGCCTGGGCGAGGGCGGTCTCGAGCCGGCACAGGCCGGCGATCGGGCAGGTGTTGTCCGGACCCCTGAAGCATTCCACCAGCGCCAGGCTCTCCTCCATGCGCCGGACCACGTCGCCGACGTTGATCTCCATCGGTGCACGGGCAAGCGCGAGGCCGCCGCCGCGCCCGCGCCGCGGCGCCAGCAGGCCGAGTTGTCCCAGCCTGTGAGCCACCTTCATCAGGTGGTTCTTGGAGATGCCGTAGCTTTCGGCGATCTCGCGGATGGTCGACGCGCCGCCGGACTTCGATCCCACATGGATCAGCACGCGGAGCGCATAGTCGGTGTGTTGCGTCAGGCGCATGGCCGGGTCTTCGTTATCGACGGGAATACGCATTTGAAGCGCGATCCCGCATTGATTAAAGATGTATCTATTATACATCAAATGGAGGACGACGTGGACTCTCTCTACAAGCGGCTAGGCGGTGCACCGGCCATCAAGGCGGCGGTCGATGCGTTCTATGGCAAGGTACTGGCCGACGACCGCATCCGGCACTTCTTCGATGGCGTGGACATGGAGCGCCAACGCGCCAAGCAGCGCGGCTTCCTCACCATGGTGACGGGTGGCCCCAACGCCTATACTGGCCAGAACATGCGCGACGGGCACCGGCACCTGGTGGCGCGCGGCCTGAACGACGGCCATGTGGACGCGGTGATCGAGAACTTGGCCGCTACCCTGCGTGAGCTGGGCGTGCCCGAAGCTGAGATCGCGCAGGTCGGCGCGTTGGCCAACTCGGTGCGCGACGACGTGCTGGACCGGCCCGCCGCGGCCTGATTTCAGTCCGTCCGGCGGCGGCGCAACAGGGCGGCGACCGCGGCCTCGCCGACCGGACGGTCGTTGCTTATCCTGAAGCTCTCCGCCCATTCCTGGGCGAAATCGCGCTGCAGCGCAGCGTTGATCGCCAGGGTCGCCAGCATGGCGATCAGCGCGCCCGTGCTGGCCAGCGCCATGTCCTTGTGGGCGTCCCACACATCGCCTTGGGTGCCGAGATAGGCCATGCCCAGCTCGCCGCCCAGCCCGGCGGCGGCGGCCCACTCGATCAGTTCGTAGAGCATGGACGTGGACATCATGACGTCGAGGGGGAGGAAGTATCCCCAGAAGCCGCGCACATTGACCACGCGCAGGAAAATCTCGCGTACCGGATAGGCCAGCAGCAACCCGTAGCTGAAATGCACGACCCGGTCGAAGTTGTTGCGTTCCCAGCCGACCAACTCGTTGAAGCTGCGGCCTGTCAGGGCGCTGAACCAGGCGTCGTAGGGAACCAGCGAATAGGTATAGTGGGCGCCGACCTCATGCAGACACAGGAACAGGAAGATCAGCGTCGCCGACAGTTTCGAGAAGGCGAAGTGCCGGTGGATCAGCACGGACGCCAGCAGGAAGCCGCCGACCAGCGCGTTCTCCAGCAGCCAGTCGGCCCGGTCGACCGGATGGATCGCCAGGGCGATGAACAGGATGGCGAACAGGATGCCGAGGATGGTCAGATAGCCGCGATGTCCCAAGGCCGTTCTCGTTCCGCAATGAACCTTTCCCGCAGCTAGCCACGATCAGCGCGGCCGGCGCAAGCGTCGGCTTTCCCGGAGGTTACTTGGCCCAGTCGGGATGCAGGTGCTGCTTGACGCGGGTGTGGCGTCCGTTCACGCCGACTTCCCAGAGCTGCAGCAGGAACGCGCCGGTCGGCGAGTGGATGCGGTTGTCGCCGAGTTGCAGGCGCAGCAGCTTTTCAGTCTGGCCGTCGACGTCGATGAACTGGACGGCATCGACACCCTCGAACAGCCGCAGGGGAATGCGGTGGATCGAGGCGACCTCGTCCGGATTGGGCGTCATCGACGACGTATCCTCGGCCCAGAACACGAAGGGCGAGATGACATAGCCCGAGCGCGAGGAGATGTCGTCCAGCCGGCCGAGGAAGTGACCGTCGTCGAGGACCAGGTTGACCTCTTCCTGCATCTCGCGCAGTGCCGCGTGCAGCGGATCCTCGCCCGCGTCGACCCGGCCGCCGGGCAGCGCCCACTGGCCGGCGTGCTTGTTCAGCTTGGAGGTGCGCCGGGTCAGCAGCATGGACGCGCCCTCGTCCGGCGTATCGCCCGCCACGATGGTGAGCGCGACGGCGGCGTGGCGAAAGCCCTCGCCGTCGATGAACTCGTGGGGGAACGTCTGCAGGTTGGCGGCGACGGTGTCGCGCAGGCTGTCGTGGAAATCGTAAGGCATTGCTGGCTCCTTTGCGCGCCAACCTGCCAAATCGGCGGCCGCTTGTGAAGGATCAACAAGCACGCATGAACGAAAAGGCTTGCGGCGCGGGGTGTGGCCTGCGGTAATCTGCGGCGATGCCGCTAACGGGGAACACGATGACCGTCGAAGACCTGCTGGAAATCGAGAAGATCAAGACGACGCGCCATCTCTACTCGCACTACTACGATGGCGGCGAAGTCGACAAGCTCGCTGCCTTGTTCACCGAGGATGCGGTCTGCGAGTTCGGCCCGAACTATGGCGGCGACTGGGTCGGCCGCGAAACGATCCATAGGAACTATCGTAAATTCATGTCGCGCTATGGCGGCATCTTCAACGTGATGCACGCGGTGACGAACCCCTGGATCACCCTGAAAGGGTCCGACCGGGCCATCGGCCGGTGGTATCTGCTCGATCTGCGGACCGCGGTCGGGACCGAGAACCCCTTGATTCTGTTCGGTATCTACGATGACGAGTATCGCAAGCAGGGCGACGAGTGGCTGATTCACCGCACCCGGATTCACTTCCTCTGGCCCAGCCGCGACGTGCATGCGTTCCGCGAATAGCCGCGCTCTGGACCCGAAAGGAGCCTCGTTCCGGTATCTGGGTGCCGCTCGCGCGGCAGGCCGCAGTGTAAATTGGCACAAATGTGACGCTTCTTGAGTCTTCACTTTAACTTTAGCTTGCACAACATGGCGAAAAATAAGACTCTTTCGGTTAGCGTCAATTTGCTCGTGGAGTAGGGCGATCCAAGGGAGGTTGTGGGTGCTGATCAAGGCATTCGGGCGGCGTTTCGCGCAAAAGCTGATCAGGGTGAACGTACTGGTGCTGGCCGCGCTCTTGACGGTCGGTATCGCCGCCGCGCCCCCGGTCGAAGCCCGCACCCACAAGAGCAAGTCCGTCAAGGCCAAGAAGGCCTCCACCTACAAGATCGGCACCGGCGCCATTGTCATCAACGAGGCGACCGGCGAGGTTCTTTACGCACGCAATGCCGACAAGAAGCTCTATCCGGCGTCCATGACCAAGGTCATGACGCTGTACCTGACCTTCCAGGCGCTGGACAATGGCTCCCTGACCCTCGATACCAAACTGCCGGTATCGCGCTATGCCGCAACCCGCGCGCCCAGCAAGCTGGGCCTGACCGCCGGTTCGTCGATTTCCGTCGAGGACGCCGTCCTGGGCCTTGTCACCCGCTCCGCCAACGACGCCGCGACCGTGCTGGCGGAAGGCATCGGCGGCACCGAGGACGATTTCGGCTATCTGATGACCGCCAAGGCCCGCGAGCTGGGCATGAGGAACACGATCTACCGCAATGCCTCGGGCCTGCCCAACAAGGAACAGGTGTCGACGCCGCGTGACCAGGCCCTGCTCGGCATCGCCATCCACCGGGATTTCCCGAAATACTATGCCTATTTCGGCACCCGCAGCTTCACCTACAAGGGCGTGACCCACACCACCCACAACCGGTTCGCCCTGAACTACAAGGGCGCCGACGGCATCAAGACCGGCTTCATCGGCCTGTCGGGCTTCAACCTGCTGGCGGCCGCCCAGCGCGACGGCACCCGTCTGGTCGGCGTGGTGTTCGGTGGGTCGACCGCCAGTTCGCGCGACCGCTACATGGGCGAGATCATGGATGCCAGCTTCTCCCGCGCCAGGGGCAACGACCTGCCGGGCGTCGAGTATGTGAAGGACGACGAACCGAACGGCCCGACTACGATCGCCGCCGCCCAGACCGAGCCGACGGTGATGCGGGTGAAGGTCGCCGGCTTCCCCGAGGACTCCGCGCCCAAGGCCGGCGCCGTCACCATGGCGACGCTGAACGATCAGCTCGCGGCGCAGGAGCCCGCCGTCGTGATGCCGGCCTCGCTGGCCGCGCCGCTGCCGGCCGACGTCTCGTCGCCCCGGATCGCCGAGGTCTCGACCAAGACGGTCGCCTCGGCCGCGATCGAAACCGGGCAGAGCGATGCGGACGACGTATCGCCGCCGCCGGGCTGGGCCGTGCAGGTCGGCGCGTTCAGCAAGCGCGACGCCGCCCGCGAGTTCGCCCAGAAGGTCGCCGGCAAGCTGTCGGACACGCTCGATCACGTCACCGCGTCGGTCAGTGCGGCCGGCGGCAAGAAGACGCTCTACCGCTCGCGCCTGATCGGCTTCAACAGCCGCACCGAGGCGCAGGATGCCTGCACCGTGCTGAAGCGCGGCAAGGTGAGTTGCATCATCGTCGCTCCGGGCACCGCCACCGCCAGCCTCTAATGGCTCACGCGGGCGAGAACACGGTCCGGACGAATTCCCTGTAAAGCACGATCTGGCGCGGCATGACGCTTACCGTTCGCCGAGGCCGCGTTCCTTGCGGAACTTGGCGAGCCGCTCGGCGTCCGACGTGAGGCGCGGACCCAACTCGTTATCGTTCAGCTGGCCATCCATATGCCGGGCCGACTTGCCGCTGTCGAAGGTGATCCATTGCGTGGGGATCACCTCCAGGATGGTGCGCAGCGGCGAGTTCAGCGTCTCGACGAACCGGTCGGCGCGCGCCTTGTCGTTGCGGTGAGACTTGTCCGCCAGCGCCCGGTAGAACCAGGCCTTGGTCTCGTCGTCGTCGTGGAAGATGCCGATGCCCTTGGCGGTGGCCGAGCCCAACGGGCAGTCCGGCTCGACGCCGGCCACGCCGCTGACCGCGACCGCCACTTTCGGGTTGCGCTTGATGGCGTTGGCCCGGTGACGGTGGGCGGCGAAGGTGATCCAGATGCGGCCGTTGCGCCAGACGAAGGAGTGATAGACGCCGACCGGCCAGTTGTCTTTGGTGGCCCACATCAGCACGCATTCGCGCGCGTCGGTCATCAGCCGGTCGAGCTGCTCGGGCGTGTACGGATAGACGGAAACGACTTCATGGTCATTCGGCGCGGACATGGTCTCTCCCTCGGGCTGAATCGCGCTCTCCCCTGCGCGGCTCCTATGTAAGCATCGGATGGCGCCCGATGGAAGCGTCATGCGCGCTGGTTTTGGCGAGGGCGGCTAATTCCGCCGGATCGCCAGCAGGGCCGGGATCACCAGAACGTAGAGCGCGGCCGCCGCCACCCAAACCATGCCACTCCAGGTCGCCGCCGTCGCCGCGTAGAACCACGTGGCGGCCAGCGGACCGAAGATCGAGGCGAGGCTCATGGCGCCCGCGACCGTCCCCTGCAGCTCGCCCTGCTGGTCCTCCTCGACCTGGCGCGATACCATGGATTGAAGGGCGGGAATGCCCACGCCCGACAGGGTCAGGAACACCAGCACCGGCAGCACCATCCAGGTCTGCGTCGCGAGCGCCATGAGCACGAAGCCGGTGGCGTCGCAGGCGATGCCCAGCGCCAGCGTCCGCCGCTCGCCGAGGCGCGCCGTGACCGGCCCGGTCAGGAACGCCTGGGCGACGGCGTGGAACAGGCCGAAAATGCCCAGCGACACGCCCACCATCCACGTGCTCCAGGCGAACCGGTCCTCGCCATAGATCACCCACAGCGAACCCGGCACCTGGCCGACCAGGTGCATGGTGAAGAAGATGGCGATCAGCGGCACCAGCGAGCGCATGCCCAGCGCCCAGCGAAACGATGCGAACGGGTTCAGGGTCGAAAGCTTAGCCCGGCGCCGCTCGGGCGGGTGGGATTCCGGCAGCACGAACAGACCGACCAGGCAATTGATGCCGTTGAGCGCCGCGGCCAGCAGGAAGGGATAGCGCAGCGACAGCTCGCCCAATAGTCCGCCCAGCACCGGCCCCGCGACGAAGCCGATGCCGAAGCAGGCCTGCATCAGGCCGTAGCGGCGCGCCCTTTCATCCGGCCGCGAGATGTCGGCGATATAGGCGGTGGCGACCACGAAGCTGGCGCCGGCGATCCCGGCGATGGCGCGGCCGATGAAGATGATCGCCAGGTGATCGGTCATGGCCATGATCGTGTAGTCGATGGCCGCGCCGCCCAGTGCGATCAACAACACCGGCCGGCGCCCGAACCGGTCGCTGAGCATGCCCATCACCGGCCCGAACAGGAACTGCATGGCGGCATAAAGCGCGAGCAGCAGCCCGTACTGGGCCGAAATCTCGGACGTATGCCCCAGTTCGCGCAGCAGACTGGGCAGGATCGGCATGATCAGCCCGATACCGATGGCATCGAGCATGACCGTGGCCAGGATGACGGTCAGGGCTTTGTTCATGTGACGGCGCCGTGGCGGCGTGCTCCCCGAAAATTTCCACGGACGCGCGGAATAATGGTCGAAGGCTACAGGAGGTAGTGCCGCGGTGGGAGATTACCAGATGGTAAATTGCCCGTCATTGCGAGGAGCGAAGCGACGCGGCAACCCAGTCTCTCCACCACGCGGTCGCCCGGTCGAGAAACTGGGTTGCCGCGCTACGCTCGCAATGACGAATAGTAAGGAATCTTACCGCGCCAACCGTCCCGGATGGCCCGGATGGTCCAGATCGTCGGCGCCCCGGTTGATGCTGCCGATGCCGACGACCTCGCGGCGCTTGAACTTCCATTGGCCGTCGACCTTGGCCAGCTCGTCCACCCAGCGTCCCCAGTAATGCATGGGGTTTTCCATGTCGGCCTTCAACCGGTGGAAGGCATAGACATAGGACTGCGCCGTCGCGCGGTCTCCATTCAGCCGGATCTGGACGTTGCTCAAATGATGCGACGTGGCGTGGAAGCGGTCGAGAATGCCGATCAGCCGTTCCTCGATGGCCTTGGGGCCGACGCAATCCTGCCAGTAGACGCCCAGCCCATCCTCGGCGAAGCACGCCGCCGCACCGGCCGGGTCGTTGGCGTCGATGCGGTCGGCATAGTGCGCCATCAGCTCGTGGATCGCCTGCTTCTCCGCCAGCTCACGGATGATCAGGTCGGTGCTCATGCATGGATCTCCCAGCCGCCGTCGAGATTGAAGTCGTGGCCCGTCATGTAGGAATTGGCGTCGCTGGCGATGAACACCATCAGCGGCCCGCCGTCTTTCATCGGGTCGCCCAGCCGCTTCAGCGGCACCGAATCGGCGTATTTCTTCACGTCCTCGGGCCGGGCCTTCTCCCAGTTCTCCCAGGCGTCGGTGCGCAGGAACGGGTTGACCGTGTTGACCTGGATGCCGTCCGGCCCCCATTCGCGCGCCGCCGTGCGGGTGATGACGCGGATCGCCTCCTTGGCGATATTGTAGGACGTGTTGCCCGGATCGCCGGTCATGCCGGCCGCCGAGGCGAAATTGATGATCTTGCCGCCGCGGCCCTTCATGTGCGGATAGACCGCCTGCATGGCCCACAGGCTCGCCAGCGCGCCGGTGCGGAAGGTGTATTCCAGTTCCACGTCGTCGGTATCCTGCACCGACACGAACACGGTCGACTTCTGCGGGTTGGCCTCGGTGCCGAAGCCCTGCGCATTGTTCACCAGGATATCGATGGGGCCGAACGCCTTCACCGCCTTGTCGACCATGGCGAAGATCTGGTCCTTGTGGCCCACGTCGCAGGCGATGCCGATGGCGGTGCCGCCCGCGTCCGTGATCTGCTTCACCACGCCGTCCAGCGTCGCCTGCGTCCGCGACGCCACCACGACCTTGGCGCCCTCTTGCGCATAGGTGATCGCCGTCGCCTTGCCGATGCCGCGCCCCGCGCCGCTGACGATCGCCACCTTGCCGTCAAGCTGTCCCATGCCACGCACTCCCCAGTTTCGTGAAGCGGTAGCCTGTCGCGGCCAACTCGAATAAGCAAGGCTGCTTTCTTCGCCGCGGGCCATTAGACTCGGGTGGTAAATCGGAGGGCAAAATGAAGATCGAGGGTGGATGCCATCACGCCGCGCCGCGCCACATATCGCAGGGCGAGCCCATGGCCCGCAGCGCCTTTGAATGCTTCCCCGGATGACTGGCGCGGTCGATTTCGACGCGCTCTACGACGCCTTCAATGCGCGCGACATCGAAGCGGTGCTGGCGCGTCTCGATCCGGATGTGATGTGGCCGAACGGCTGGGAGGGCGGCATGCTCTATGGCCGCGACGCGGTCCGCGACTACTGGCTGCGGCAATGGGCGGCGATCGATCCGTCGGTCACGCCGATGGGGCACACGATCGAGGCCGATGGCCGCACCGCCGTCCACGTCCGGCAGGTCGTTCGCGGGCTGGATGGCGCCGTCCTGTCCCGCGGCGACGTCATCCATGTCTACCGGATCATGAGCGGCCTGATCCGCTCCATGGAAATCCGCGGCGGGCGGGGCTAGAATTCAGGAAACCAGGGAGGATGCCATGAAGATCGAAGGTGGATGCTATTGCGGCGGGCTTCGCTATGTGGCCGAGGGCGATCCGATGATGCGCGCCCAGTGCCATTGCCGGGAATGCCAGTATATTTCGGGCGGCTCGCCCAACGTGATCGTCGCCATGCCGCTGGACGGATTCGCCTATACCAAGGGCGAGCCGAAGCAGTTCGCCCGCACCGACCTGGAGCGGCCGGTGACCCGCGAGTTCTGCCCGAACTGCGGCACCCACATCCTGACCCGCGCCAGAGGCTTCCCGGCGGTCATCCTGAAGGTCGGCACCTTCGACGATCCCACGCTGTTCGGCGGACCGGAGATGGCGATTTTCACCATCGACAAGCAGCCGTTCCACAGCATTCCGGACGGCCTCCCGGCGTTCGAACGGTTCCCGGGTTAGCGCGGCACGGCGCGCCGACCTATTTAAGCGAAAAGTTCAGCGCCGCCGCCAGGCGCACGGCCGCGCGGGAAATCTGCTCGGATGCCAGCCGGTGCTTCACATCCGGATATTCCAGGCTCACCAGCAGTTCGCCGTTGGACAGCCGCGCGGCGCCGCGAAAATCGTCGTGGATGTTCACCTTGGCGTGACCGGCCGACTCCTCGCACCACTTGATCAGGCTGCCGGAGGCCCACGCCCTGCGGTGTTCGGGCTTGATCTTGCCGCTCAGTCGGCTGACGACCTGGTCCACGGTTCCCTGCAGGCTCTTCGGCATGTCGGTTTCCCAGAGGTCGAACAGGGTGGTGCTCCTGTCGCCGAACTGGACCTTCACGTCGCGGCCATGGTCCTGTCCGTCGTCGACACAGCGCAACGGCTGGTGGATGTCGCCCATCAGATTGATCAGGAACTTGAGCGCTTCGGCGCGCCTCTCCGCCGGCTGGGTCTTGTCGGCCAGAATCTTCATGTCGGCGGCCATGCGGGCGATGGCGCAATTGCCGCCAGGACAGTCCCGCGCGGCGTTGTACTTGCCCTCGGCCATGGGAATGTTGACATAGTGCCAGGCCTTGGTCTCCGGGCGCCGGGCTGCGATCTCGTCGGCCCAGGTGGACGCCTTCACCATGGCGGCCGGGGCGCTTGCGCCCAGTAGCTCCTCGACCTGCGCCTTGGCGTTCTTGGTCAGATACAGCGCCGCCATCCGGGCGATGACCTGATGGCCTTCCGGCGACCAGGCGGCGGCGGGCCCGGACAGGGCGAGCAAGGCCGTCGCGGCCAACAGCGGAATGCAGAGACGACGGATGGGCATGATGGTCCTCGGCGCGAAAGTCTTCCCGAGTCTTGTTATAGAGTGCGCGGTGACGAAGAAAACCGGAATGCGGCCTGAAGTCGGGGTTTTGTGGCGCCCGCCGCGACCCGACTCGCGTCCGCGGCGACCGCGATGCGATAGAAACCAAAACAATAGGCGCCAACAGGGCCGGCTACAGGGGCAGCCGTTGAAGCAAATTCATCAGGTATTCAGGCACCGGTTCGTCGCAGACGCAATCATATAGCTGATGCAGGTTGCGGATCAGATCTCCATCATTTGGCACGACCCTGTAGAGCGCATCCTTTTCCGATGAGATGTTGTCGTGCATGACGTCGTTAACCTTTCTTCCTCTCCATCATTAAACTCAGCCGAGGGTAATTGGTTTCTGTCCGTGCGGTTATTTGTCTTCTTTACCCGAATCCTACCAGGAACCGGCGCCCGGAACCGGACGTATATGCTATGCTCGTCCGCAGGCGAGGCGTGTCGTTCGAAAGGAAGGACCAAGCCATGCCCAGAGTGCTGATCGAGTGCCCCGACACCGGGAAGCAGGTCTACACCGGCATCAATCTCAACTGGGAGACTTTCGAATCATACAGGTTCGGCGCCCAGACGCTGCCGTGCCCCGAATGCGGCCGGGAGCATAGATGGTCCCGGGCGGACGCGATCCTCGACGAGGCCGGCGGCGGCGGGTAGCGCGTACCGAAAAAGAAGCCCCGCCAGGTGGGGCCTCCGGCGGGCTGGTTCCGAGGCACGGTCGAGAGTGGTCGCGGGCTCCGCAACGCACTAACGGCTGTGCCGCGGGCTTGGTTTCGGACCGGGCGAGAAGTCGCGTGAGGAGGGGCGAGCCCAATACGCTGATGGCCTTCCTCGGCCCTCGACGTCCAGCGTCCGCCGTTTGCCGGCGTTCCCGGTAGGCGTCCGGCCTCTGAGCGGTGCTGAGATTGTTCTGAAATGGTGCGCCCGGCGGGATTCGAACCCACGACCCCAGGATTAGGAATCCTGTGCTCTATCCTGCTGAGCTACGGGCGCTCCGGGGAGACTGATACCGGAAATCTCCCGCCCGGACAACGCTCGCGCCATGACAACCTGCCAGATGCGAAAACCCTCGCAATCGCTGCGCCGTCTGCGTCATGCCAGCGTAATGCCGCCTTAATATTGCCGAACTCGAACGCTATCCAGAATTGAAAGCGCCGCCATGTTGAAGCGGCCTCTGGGGTTGAGGGAAATGGACTCGGCAGTGTTTTCATTCTTGCGGGGGCTGGTGCTTCCCGTCCTCGTCGTGATCGTCCTCGCCTATCTGGTTCTCGGCGCGGTCTTCGCCTGACGCCCTGGCGGCGCGGTGATACGCTGCCCTCATGAAAATCCGGCTGTTTCTCGTTCTGCTTCTGGTGGCGGCGCCGCTCACTGCGCGGGCAGCCGTCACGCTGCCGCCACAGGCTTCGAAAGCGTCCGGCAGCGCCACCGTCGCCGAGGTGACCGACGGCGACACGCTCATCCTCTCCGACAAGGTCACTGTCCGTCTGGTCGGCATCCAGGCGCCCAAGCTGCCGCTCGACCGGCCCGACTTCAAGGAATGGCCGCTGGCAAAGGAGGCGAAACGGGCACTGGAGGAGATGGCGCTGGGCCGCACGCTGACCCTTCACCCGGCTTCGAAGCCAACCGACCGCTGGGGCAGGACGCTGGCCCATCTGGCGCGCGACGATGGGCTGTGGCTGCAGGGCGAGATGCTTCGTCTCGGCTGGGCGCGGGTCTATACCTTTGCCGACAACCGGGCGCTTGCGGGCGACATGCTGGCGCTGGAGCGCGAGGCGCGCGCGGCGCGGCGCGGTATCTGGCGCCATCCCTATTATTCGATCGTCACGCCCGAGCGGGCAGGGAAGGTGATCAACACGTTCCAGCTGGTCGAGGGCACGGTAATGGATGCGGCCGAGGTGAAGGGCCGCGTCTATCTCAATTTCGGTGCCGACTGGAAGACCGACTTCACCGTGCTGGTGCCGGCGAAGGCACGCAAGGTGCTCGCGCGGCAGGGCATGGACCCCGCAGCCCTCAAGGGCCGCACGATCCGGGTCCGCGGCTGGCTCAAACAGTACAACGGGCCGATGATCGAACTGACCCATGCCGAGCAGCTCGAGCTGCCGGAAGCGGCGCCGGAAGAGAAAAGGGAAGGGCGCGAACCCTTCCCTTGATCGTGCGATGGGCCGTTCGTCAGGTTGACGGGATCAGGCCGACGCGGTGCGGGTCGCCGCCGACGAGGCGCATCAGCGCCTTGCGCAGCTTGCCCAGCGCCTGGTGCTCGATCTGCCGCACCCGTTCCTTGCTGATGCCGAGCTGGTCGCCCAGTACCGCCAGGGTGACCGATTCCTCGCCCAGCCGCCGTTCCTGGATGATCAGCTTCTCACGCTCGGTCAGCGTCTCCATGGCCTCCTTCAGCCAGCCGAGACGGATTTCCGTGTCGTGGGTGTTCATCACCGCTTCTTCCGGCACGGCGCGGTCGTCGGCCAGGTAATCCTGCCACTCGCTGTCGCCTTCTTCGCCGACGGGCGCGTTGACGGACTGGTCGCCGCCCGACAGGCGGGCCTCCATATAGTCCACTTCCTGTTGCTTGACGCCAAGCTGGGTGGCGATCCGGCGCCGGGTTTCGGACGAGATCGGCGCGGCGCTGTCGTTGCCGGTATCCTGGCCGATCAGGCTGCGCAGCCGGCGCAGGTTGAAGAACAGCTTCTTCTGCGCCGCCGTGGTGCCGGTGCGGACGATGGACCAGTTGCGCAGCACATAGTCCTGGATCGCCGAGCGGATCCACCAACTCGCATAGGTCGAGAAGCGGATGTCGCGTTCCGGCTCGAACCGGTCGGCGGCCTGGATCAATCCAAGGCAGCCTTCCTGCACCAGGTCGTTGGCCGGCAGGCCGTAATGGCGGTACTTGCTCGCCATGCTGATGACCAGCCTGAGATAAGCGGACATCAACTGCTGCAGCGCCTCGTGGTCGCGGTTGTCGCGCCAGCGGTGGGCGAGCTCGAATTCCTCCTCCTTGCCGAGGAGGCGGGCATCCGTGGCTGCCTTTACGAGGCGCTGATCGATTCTCTGCGGGCTCAGATCCATGACGGACCTCCTACTGTCGCTCCCTCCTGCGGTGGTGCGGGTAACCGACAACCATTCTTACGGTGTGGCGAGCAGTTTGGATCAATTCTAATATCATATGGGGACCCGCGCACTCAATTTAAGGTGGTCCCCGACGAAAAAGGCCCGCCGAGTGGCGGGCCTTTCTGCAAACGCGTTGTGCGCGCCTGCGTTACGCCGCCTTGAGAGTCTTTTCCAGTTTCTCGATGGCCGATCGTTCGTCGATCTTTTCCACCGCCGCTACCTCGCGGGCGAGACGACCCAGTGCCGACTCGTAGATCTGGCGCTCGCTATAGGACTGCTCCGGCTGATCCTCGGCGCGGTGCAGGTCGCGCACCACTTCGGCGATCGAGATCGGGTCGCCCGAGTTGATCTTGGCCTCGTATTCCTGGGCCCGGCGGCTCCACATGGTGCGCTTGACCCGCGCGCGACCGCGCAGCGTCGTGAGCGCCGTCTTCATGATGTCCGGCGAGGCGAGGCTGCGCATCTGCAACTGGTCCACCTTCGCCACAGGAACCCGAAGCGTCATTTTTTCCTTATCGAATTCAATAACATAAAGCTCAAGCTCCATGCCGGCGATCGTCTCCCTGTCGATGGAGGTGATGCGGCCAACGCCGTGCGCCGGGTACACGATGTGCTCTCCCTTGCGGAACTTCTTCTTCGCCGGATCGGGCTTCTTGCTGACAACTGTGCTCATGGGTTCTCTCGCCAACTTCTCTCCAAAGCCCGGTTGGTGGCCGTGCTGGTCGTTGCCAGCAGTTGACAGTCATGTCATCCGACCCACTGCGGCACGTCGCCGCATTGACCGGGTGATGTCTGTACTGTCGTCTCAAGGACGACCGGTTCTCACCGAAACGGGAGACAAACGCCGCGACAAGGGTGCTTCGACTGTCGTCGATAGTGTCCCGACGCGGAGGGGATCATTATCATAAAATAGTAAAAAATGCACCCCCGAATTTACGCTACGGGGGTGCCCAGAACACATAGCCATATGCCGTCATGCGCCCGGCGCTCGTCCGGGCGTCGGGGTCAGCCGCCCGGATTGGGCGAGAAATACTTGTCGAACTTGCCGGTTTCGCCCTTGGCGTCGTCGGCGCCGGCGAGGGCTTCCTTCTTCTCGGTCAGGTTGGGCCATTCCTTCGAGAACTTGGCATTGAGCTCGACCCACTGATCGATGCCGTCCTCGGTGTCCGGCACGATCGCCTCGGCAGGGCACTCCGGTTCGCAAACGCCGCAATCGATGCACTCGTCGGGATTGATGACGAGCATGGTCTCTCCTTCGTAGAAGCAGTCCACCGGGCACACTTCGACGCAGTCTGTGTACTTGCACTTGATGCAAGCTTCGGTCACGACGTAAGCCATCGCGGTCTCCTTAGAGCCTCTTATTCCGTCACACCCAGGCGGCTGAGTACCCGCTTGCGCGCATCCCCTCGTTCACGGTCGGAAACGTAGAGCAACCCCGCGATTCGGCGCAACAGATTTGCTTCGTAGTCGTGGAGTTGGCCGTCCGCATACACCACTTCCCAAAGCAGTTCAACGAGTTCAATGCGTTGCGCCTCGGAAAATTCATCCTTGATTGTCAGCGTATAGCGATTGAGATCCGAGGCCGTGTCGCGCTTGCCGACGGCGAGCGAGACCAGCGTGGCCAGCGCGTCGTCGGTCAGGCCGAAATGGCGCTTCAGGACGCTGGCGACGATTCCGCGCTCATACTCGCCGAACTCACCGTCGATGCTCGCCGCATCGACCATCAACACGGCGGCCGCCAGGCGCAGATCGCCGACGTCGAGCCCGGCGCTCGGGGCGCCAGCTCCCAGCAGTGCTTTCAGGTGTTCCAACATCTCCCGGCGGTAGCACGCCAGACTGGTTCCCCGCAAGCCCGGCTTCTATTCCGCCGCGGCGACGGCGCCCTGGGCGCAGGTCGCGGCCACCTGTTCGGCCAGGTCGTGATAAAGCGTCCGGGCCTCGGGCGCCGGTCCGCGTCGGTCGCCCAGTGCCACGACTTCGATGACGCGAATGGTGTCGCCCAGCGCGAAGGTCAGAACGTCGCCCACCTTCAGCACCGCGCTCGCCTTGGAAATTCTTTGTCGGTTGACCCGGAATTCTCCGGCCTGCACGTGCTTGGCCGCCAGCGAGCGGCTCTTGAAGAATCTGGCGTACCACAGCCATTTGTCGACGCGCAGGGCGGTTTCGTGCATGGGGTCTCCGTTCTAGCCTCTGCCGAGGGCGGTTTTCAGCGTCTGCAGTCCTGCGAAAGGCGAATGCTCGGCGCGCTGCCGTTCCTGGCGCTGGTCCTTCGCCGACGGTTTCCTGTGTTCCCTGCGTTGGCGGATATACACCGTGCCGCCCTCGGCGTCGTGCTGCGGCCGGTATCCCAGCAGGGCCAGGATGGCGGCGAATTCCTCGTCCCAGCAGCCGACATAGGCGGTAATCTCGCGGTCGGCCCGCAAAGCGCCGGCCTCGTGCCGCGCCCGCGCCGCCTCGGCGACCTTCTCCAGCATGTCGAGGCGCACGGCACGCGCGCCGATCACCCGGTATCCCGCCGCCTCGTAAAACCCGTCCGGCGCCGCCGTCGCCGCCACCGAGGTCGTGCCCGGCGCGGGCGCGGCCGGCAGGTCGCGCAGGCCGCGGAAGATGCGCCAGCACATCAGCCGGTGCCGCGTCACGCCCGGCTTCAGCACCGCCGGGATGAAGATGCTCGCCTCGCCGAACTTCACGCCCAGCGACCGGAGCTGCCAGCGCTCCTGCGGCGCCAGCTTGCGCAGGTCCTCCATGGCCGTCTCGCGCGGCATGGCGCCCAGCGCCTCGACCAGCCGGAAGGCGATGCCGCGGGCGAGGCCGGTCAGCTTTGCCGCCGGGTCGCGGTCGGAGGCGGCGAGCGCGTCCTTGAGCCGGAACAGCGGTCCCAGCGCCCGGCGCAGGTGGGCGTCGGTGAACGCCGTCAGCCGCGCCATGACCAAGAGGCGCTCGGCCTGTTCGACGAAATCGCTGGCGAGCACCTCGACACGCGGGCTGAGCGGATCGGCGCCCTTCGACAGCCGGGCCACGGGCGCGCCGGCGAACACGATCTCGCCGGTCTCGGTCGCCAGGGTGAACTCCGTGTCGCCCGTCTCGTGGATGCGGCGGACCCGATTTGCCACCTCGCGGCGCAGCGCCCGTCCGGCGGCGTTCAGCAGCATGCTGCCCTCGGCGCCGCGCGCCGCTTCGTCGACGTCGAAGATCAGGCCGTTCAGGCGCCCCACATAATGGCCTTCCACCACCACGTCGCTCTGGGCGTCGACGGCGGCGAAGATCTGCTGGTCCGACTGCAGCCGCTTCATCAGTACCGCCGAACGCCGGTCGACGAATCGCAGGGTAAGCTGCTCGTGCAGTGCGTCGGACAGTTTGTCCTCGATCTTGCGGGTCTCGTCGCGCCAGTGGGCCGGATCGGTCATCCAGTCGGGCCGATTGGCGATGTAGGTCCAGGTGCGGGTATGGGCGATGCGCGTCGCCAGCGTGTCGATGTCGCCGTCGGTGCGGTCCAGCCGGCGCACCTGCCCGGCGATCCAGTCCTCCGGCAGCCTGCCGCCTTCCTCCATCAGGTGGACGAACAGCTTCTTCGCCAGCTGGGCGTGTTCGTCCGCCATGGTCTTGCGGAAGTCCGGCACCTGGCAAACCTCCCACAGCCGCGACAGCGCGGCGCGGTGACCGGCCAGGTCGCGGACCTCGGCGTCGTTCGCCAGGGTCTTCAGCACGGTCAGATCCTCGGCCTCGCGCGCTTTCAGCAGGCCGCCGATGTCGGGCGTGCGCTCCAGGCTGGCGATCAGCCGGGGCAGGGAGGTGTAGTCCAGCGCGGCGTTGCGCCACTGCAGCTTCTCGACCGGGGTGAACCGGTGCTGCTCGACCGCCTCGATGATCTCGGGCGCCATGTCGGGTTCGTCCATGCCGTCGCTGAGCACGCCGAAGGTGCCGTCGTTCATGTGTCGTCCGGCGCGCCCGGCGATCTGGGCGATCTCCTGGCTGGTCAGGGCGCGGTGGCGCAGGCCGTCGAACTTGGTCAGCGAGGCGAACGCCACATGGTTGATCGACATGTTGAGGCCCATGCCGATGGCGTCGGTGGCGACGATGTAGTCGACCTCGCCGTTCTGGTACATCTCGACCTGGGCGTTGCGGGTGCGCGGCGACAGCGCGCCCATGACGATGGCCGCGCCGCCCTTTCGCCGCCGGATCAGTTCGGCGATCTCGTAGACGTCCCGCGCGGTGAACGCGACGATGGCGCTGCGCCGGGGCAGGCGGGTCAGCTTCTTCGCGCCGGCATAAGACAGGTGCGAGAATCGCGACCGGTTGATGATCTCGCACCGCGGCAGCAGCCGGCGGATGATCTTCGCCATGCTGTCGGCGCCCATGAACATGGTTTCCTCGCGGCCGCGCGCGTACAGGAGTCTATCGGTGAAGGTGTGGCCGCGCTCCTCGTCGGCGCAAAGCTGGATCTCGTCGATGGCCAGGAAGGCCACGTCCTTGTCCAGCGGCATGCTCTCGACCGTGCACACCCAGTAGGACGGATGGCGCGGCACGATCTTCTCCTCGCCGGTCACCAGCGCCACGCAGTGCGCGCCGCGCATGGCGGCGATCTTGTCGTAGACCTCGCGCGCCAGCAGCCGCAGCGGCAGGCCGATCATGCCCGAGCTATGCCCGAGCATGCGTTCGATCGCGAAGTGAGTCTTGCCAGTGTTGGTGGGACCGAGGACGGCGACCAGGCGCCTTGTGTCCTGATCGTTCTTCATCCCGCTCCGTGGCCCTTTATCCGGCCCGGCGGGCATATATGGGGGAGCCGAGTCATCTGGACTCTATATTTGCCCATCAGGCGGCGCAGGCAACAGAAATTATTGTGACGCGGCCTATGTGGTGTGAGCGCGCAGCCAGACGACAAGATGTTCGAACCGAAAATCCCGGTTTTCATAGAGTCCGTTGATGAAGTCATAGGCTTCCAGCGGATCGGCGTCGATGGTCAGGCCGTTGGCGGCGAGGAACACATAGGTGCCTGCGAAGGCCATGCGCTTGTTGCCGTCGATGAAGGGGTGATTCTGCGCCAGGCTTTCCCACAACGCGGCGGCTTCCTCGATAAGGTCCGCGTAGTAGCCGGTTTGTGGCCGGAACAGCGCGGACTCAAGCGCGCCCATGTCCCGCACGCCATGCGAGCCGCCATACCGCTCGATCTGGTCATCGTGGATCGCCAGGATATCGGCGATCGTCAGGTAATCGGTCATGGCTCAGGCTATTTGGCGAGGCGCTCGTAAAGCGGCCCGAACTTTTCGACGCTGGTGCGGTAGTGGGCCAGGATATGCTTGCGCGGCGTGCTTTGCTTGCGCTTCTCGATCAGGTCGGCGAGCGCCTCCTCGATCAGGGCCTGAAGCTGCCGACCTTCTGAATCGGCAAGCGCCCGCACTTCCTGCAGGATGGTTGGGTCCACCTGGGTCGAGAATTTCTGCTTCATATCGGTCATGGGAGCTATCCTATCATGATGTTTCATGATGCATCAAGATAGGGTTGCGTTGACTCGATAGGAAGTGGTCCGCCATTCTGCGGGGCGAACAGGGAGAATATCATGCCAGTTTCGCTTGCCACGCCGCTCGATCTGCCTTGCGGCATCACGCTGCCCAATCGTCTGTGCAAGGCGGCGATGACCGAGGGACTGGCCGATCCGCAGCTCCGCGCGACCGAGCGGCATGTGACGGTTTACAAGCGCTGGGCGGAAGGCGGCATCGGGCTGTCGCTCACCGGCAATGTGCAGATCGACCGCAACCATCTGGAGCGCCCCGGCAACGTCGCCATCGACGGCAATGGCGGCATCGAGGCGCTGAAGAAATACGCCGAGGCCGGCAAGACCGGCGGCGTCGAACTGTGGATGCAGATCAACCATCCCGGCCGCCAGGAGCCGGCGTCGATCAGCGCCCGCCCGCGCGCGCCGTCGGACGTGCGGCTTGGCAGCAACGAGGCGGTATTCGGCACGCCGATCCCGCTGTCGCATGAGGAAATCACCGACATCATCCGCCGCTTCGTCCACGTAGCCGAGACCGCCAAGGCCACCGGCTTCGGCGGCGTGCAGGTCCATGCGGCGCACGGCTATCTGCTCAGCAACTTCCTGTCGCCGGTGGTCAACCGTCGCACCGACCGCTGGGGCGGCCCCATCGAGAACCGCGCCCGGCTGCTGCTGGAGATCGTCCGCGGCACCCGCGACGCCTGCGGCAAGGACTTCGGCATCTCGGTGAAGCTGAACTCGTCCGACTTCCAGCAGGGCGCGTTCACTCTCGACGAATGCCGCCAGGTGGTGTCGTGGCTGGGCGAGGCGGGCATCGACCTGCTGGAGGTCTCGGGCGGCACCTACGAGCAGCCGGCCATGGTCGGCCAGCGCGGCAGCGCCAGGACCTGGCAGGACCCGCTGAAGGACTCGACCCGTGCCCGCGAGGCCTATTTCGTCGAATACGCCAAGGCGATCCGCCCGGCGGCGACCATGCCGCTGATGGTCACCGGCGGCTTCCGCACCCGCGAGGCCATGGAAGCAGCGCTGAACGAGGGGGCGCTCGACGTGGTCGGCGTCGCCCGGCCGCTGTGCGGCGACACCGAATGCCCCGGCCAGCTGATACGCGGCGAGATCGACGCCATGCCGGCCTATGAGAACAACCTCGTCGTCCGCGAGGAGGACGCCCCGGACCTCAGCCCGTCGCACCGCGCCATGCTGCAGCAGCACGGCCAGCAGGGCTGGTTCTGCGTCAACATCGTCCGCATGGGCGATGGCCGGGAACCGGCCCTCGACATGACCTGCCTGGAGGCCGCCCGGGCCTATGACGAGAACGAGGCCGCCACCAACGAAAGGCGCCAGGCCGCCATGGGACTGGCGGCCGCGCAATAGGCCACGCGGCGGCGCGAATCACCCATGCAACGGCGCGATTTGACACGCGCCCCCGTTTGGCGATATGCCGCCGCCCATATAGGTTGCCATTGCCCTGTCATGGTATTCTGACGGGTGAAACGCAGGGAGACCGGGATGTCCGAGCAGAAGAAGCCCACCGTCGAGGATTGGAAGGCGCTGGCCCAGAAGGAACTGGGCGAGAAGACGCCGCTGTCCGATCTCGATTGGCACACCCCCGAAGGCATCACCGTGAAGCCGCTCTACACCTCGGCGGACCTCGAGGCCATGGCGGAGGACGAGAATTTACCCGGCTTCTTCCCGTTCACCCGCGGCGTGCGCGCCACCATGTATTCCAACCGGCCGTGGACCGTGCGCCAGTACGCCGGCTTCTCCACCGCCGAGGAATCCAACGCCTTCTATCGCCGCAACCTGGCCGCCGGCCAGATGGGCCTGTCGGTCGCCTTCGACCTGGCCACCCACCGCGGCTATGACAGCGACCATCCGCGCGTCGTCGGCGACGTCGGCAAGGCCGGCGTCGCCATCGACAGCGTCGAGGACATGAAGATCCTGTTCGACCAGATACCGCTCGACAAGATGTCGGTGTCGATGACCATGAACGGCGCGGTCATCCCGACGCTCGCCTTCTACATCGTCGCCGCGGAAGAGCAGGGCGTGACGCCGGATCTGCTGGCCGGGACCATCCAGAACGACATCCTCAAGGAGTTCATGGTCCGCAACACCTACATCTACCCGCCGACGCCCTCGATGCGGATCATCGCCGACATCATCGAGTACACGGCCAGGAACATGCCGAAGTTCAACTCGATCTCGATCTCCGGCTATCACATGCAGGAAGCCGGCGCGACCCAGCTCCAGGAACTGGCCTTCACCCTGGCCGACGGCATGGAATATGTCCGCGCCGCGCTGGCCAAAGGCATGGACGTGGACGCCTTCGCCGGCCGCTTGTCTTTCTTCTTCTGCATCGGCATGAACTTCTTCATGGAAGTGGCCAAGCTGCGCGCCGCGCGGCTGCTGTGGGCGCGGATCATGAAGGATTTCGGCGCCAGGAAGCCGTCGTCGCTGATGCTGCGCACCCACTGCCAGACCTCGGGCGTGTCGCTGACCGAGAAGGACGCCTACAACAACATCATCCGCACCACGGTCGAGGCCATGGCCGCGGCGTTCGGCGGCACCCAGTCGCTGCACACCAACGCCTTCGACGAGGCGGTCGCGCTGCCCACCGACTTCTCGGCCCGGCTGGCGCGCAACACCCAGCTCATCCTGCAGGAAGAGACCGGCATCACCCATGTGATCGACCCGCTCGGCGGCAGCTACTATGTCGAGAGCCTGACCAGGTCGCTGGCCGACGCCGCCTGGGAGCTGATCCAGGAAGTCGAAGGCCTGGGCGGCATGACCAAGGCCGTGGACAGCGGCATGCCCAAGCTGAAGATCGAGGAAGCCGCCGCCCGCAAGCAGGCGCGCGTCGACCGGGGGGAGGAAACCGTCGTCGGCGTGAACAAGTACAAGCCGTCCAGCGAGCAGCCCTTCGACGTGCTCGACATCGACAACACCAAGGTGCGCGAGTCCCAGGTGATCCGCCTGAGAAGCGTGCGTGCGACCCGCGACGAGGCCGCCTGCCAGGCGGCGCTGGCGGCGCTGACCGAAGGCGCGGCCGGCAACAGCAACCTGCTCGAGCTGGCGGTGAGCGCCGCCCGCGCCCGCGCCACGCTGGGCGAGATTTCCGATGCCATGGAAAAGGTCTTCGGCCGTCACCGCGCCGAAATCCGCTCCATCTCCGGCGTCTATGGCGCCGCCTATGAGGGAGATGAAGGGTTCATGGCCATCCAAAAGGACATCGCCGCCTTCGCCGCCGCCGAAGGCCGGCGTCCGCGCATGCTCGTCGTCAAGATGGGCCAGGACGGCCATGACCGCGGCGCCAAGGTCATCGCCACCGCCTTCGCCGACATCGGCTTCGACGTCGACGTGGGCCCGCTGTTCCAGACGCCGGAAGAAGCGGCCCGCCAGGCCGTCGAGGCCGACGTGCACGTCGTCGGCGTGTCGTCGCAGGCGGCCGGCCACAAGACCCTGGTGCCGGCGCTGATCGACGAGCTGAAGAAGCAGGGCGCAGGGGATATCCTGGTGGTCTGCGGCGGCGTCATTCCGCCGCTGGACTATGACGCGCTCTACGCGGCCGGCGTCGCGGCGGTATACGGCCCGGGTACCAACATCCCGAAGGCCGCGGCGGAGATTCTGGGCCTGCTGGATAAGAAGCGCGCGGCGGCGTGATGCTCCAGACCGAGACGTCGTCGCGGGGAGCTTTGTCCCCGCCGCCTTCTGGGCATGGCAAGCCTTATTGACCGGTGCCTGAAAGCCGGCCGATCAGATCCCCCAGCGTCTTGATGTGACGCTGCAGTTCGTCGATGGCAGCTTCATATCTTTCGCGTTCCTCGGCGTTGGGGTCGTGCGGCGGGTCCGCGTAGTCGTGCGAGAATTTCAGCTTGGCCTCCACGGTGCCGATGATGATGCCTGGGTTGCTGAAGCTGATGTCGCGCTCTTCTACCGGATACCAGTCCGTTGATGTCGCGCCTGCGGGCGGGGTTGGATGCTTGAGAGTGCAGCATTCGTAATTCCGCTCGAACCAGCGAATGAATTTGTATCGAACCGGTACCGACACCCTGAAGCTGGCCACGGAATCGCCGGTCGCATAGGTTTCGCCACCCAGCGTCACGGTTGTCGATGCCCTCACGTCCATCTCCAACACTTGGCATTCAACGACATACGCGATCGTTGTCGTGTAGCAGGGCGTGGGCTGGTTCCAGTCAGGCGGCTCGTTGGATAGGTCGATATCGAGTGCTGAGTATCCGAGCTCTTTACAGACTCCGGTAAACAGGTCGAGAAAACCCGTGCCGCCGCTGGGGTCGGCGCCGGCGACTATCCTGCTGACCTCGCTGTCCTGCAGATACTCGCTGACGGCGCTGATCGGCCAGAGGATTTCCGGGTTGGCCCTGTTACGGCTGCCGCGCGGCGGTGGCAGGCAATCATAGACAACGATCACCTGACCTTCGGTGGTTGTCCGTTCGCTCCTCGAACCGGTCGCGAAGTTCAGATTGCCCCGCACGACACTGGTCATGCCACCCTCCCAACAAGCGTTCCGGTATCCCGGCACCATACCAAGGCGATGTTACGCGCGATCCGGGTTGTGGGCCAGCGGCCTGAGGTCGAGCCTATTCGACCTTCAGTCCGTTGTTCTCCTCCCACATCCTGAACCAAAACCCCAGCTACGCGTTCCTGAAACCAGGCACCGAGGCGGTGACGTCATCGATGACGAGCGTCTCCGGCGTCGGCTGCCTGGTCAGGCCCCACGCGGGAAGTCCGGTCCCGTTGGGATTGCCGGTCTTGGCGAAGTTGGTCCAGTAGTCGGCCATCATGGCCGAGACGCGCCGGTCCTCGTCCGTGGGATACTCGGCCCAGGTGCCCGGCGCGAAGACCACCTCGGGCTTGTAGTCCAGCCCGAAGACGTACATGCCGTCGCCGCCATGCGGCACGCCCTTGACCTTGCCGCGGAACTCGTCGGCCATCGGGGAGAGGCGATGTCTATCGAATTGTCTCAGGTAGCGGCCTGCAGGGCGCCTTCGGCCTGCCGCTCGAGATGGGCGATCAGGTCGGCGGGCAGCTTCAGCCGATGGCCCAGCGCTTCCAGATAGGCGCGCTCGGCCGGATGGTCCGGATCGATGGCGAGGCGTGACACCAGGTAAAGCTCGCTGGCCTGCTCCGGCGTCGTTGCCGCGGTGGCGATCCCCGCCAGGTCGCTCGGCCCGGACAGGGCGTCGAACACGAATGCCTTGGCCTCGGCGTCGAGGCCAAGCCGTTCCACCTGCTCGAACAGCAGCTTCTGCTCCTCGGCGTCCACGTGGCCGTCGGCCTTGGCCGCGCCGATCATGGCCCGGACCAGCGACAACTCGAACGGCTGGCCGTCCGCGCCCGGCGTCGCGGTGGGCAGGGCGAGCGGCGGCATATGCTGGATTTCCGCCGGGGTCGGACGCGGCGCGCTGGCGACGGTCTTGCCGTCCTGCCAGTTCTGGTAGGCCTTGAGCGCCAGCGCGCCCAGCGCCGCCGCGCCGCCATAGCCGACCACGCCGCCCGCCATCTTGCGGACCTTCTTGCTGCCGAGCAGCAGCGCCACCAGGCCGCCGGCGGCCGCGCCTCCGGCCAGACCACCCATGCCGCCCATGTTTCCCATCTTTTCCCTGGCGAAGCCGCCGGCCTGGCCGAGAGTGGCCTTGGCGTCACCGCCGAGGAATTGGTCGAGCAGCTTGGTCGGGTCCATGTGGTGTCCTCGTGTTACCGGAAGTTTTCCCTCAGGACACAATTGGGGATGGCAATCCCGGTGTTCAACCGGCCGTCAGGCGATTTTCACCATCCGCTTGCCCCGGTTCTCGCCATGCAGCAGGCCGATCAGCGCCTCCGGCAGGTTCTCGAAGCCGGAGACGATGTCCTCGAATACCTTGAGCCTGCCGTCGGCCACCCACGCCTGAAGCTGGGCCAGCGCTTCGTCCCGCTTGGCGAAGAAGTCCGAGACGATGAACCCGCGCACGGTCAGGCGCTTCACCACGAACATGCCGGGCACGCCGCGTGGGCCATGGGCGGGCGGTGTGCCGTCATAGGCGGAAACCGCGCCACAGCAGGCGATGCGGCCCATCAGGTTCATCTGGAACAGCACCGCCTCGAAGACGTCGCCGCCCACATTGTCGAAATAGACGTCGATGCCGTCGGGGCAGGCGGCCTTCAGGCTCTTGTAGACTGGGCCCGCCTTGTAGTTCACGGCGGCATCGAAGCCGAGTTCGTCGGTCAGCCAGCGGCACTTCTCGTCCGAGCCGGCGATGCCGACGACCCGGCAGCCCACGATCTTGGCAATCTGGCCGACGATGTTGCCCACCGCGCCCGCCGCCGCCGACACCACCACCGTTTCGCCCGGCTTGGGTTGGCCAACGTCGAGCAAGCCGAAATAGGCGGTCAGGCCGGTGATGCCGTAGACGCTCAGCAGGTGCGGCAACGGCTCCATGCGCGGCTGCTTCATCAAATTCTTTCCGGGCCTTACGGCATATTCCTGCCAGCCGCAATCACCCGACGCCAGGTCGCCCGGCTTGAAGTCCGGATGCCGGGACTCGACCACCTCGGCGAGTGCGCCGCCGGCCATCACCGTGCCTTCCTCGATGGCGGCGCGGTAGGTGGCGCCCTGCATCCACGCCCGGTTGGCGGCATCGAGCGAGATATAGCGCGCCTTGAGCAGCACCTCGCCATCGCCGGGCTTGGGGATATCGCCGCTGCGCAGTTGAAAGCAGTCCGGCGTGAGCGGGCCGCTCGGGATGCGCGCGAGCATGAACTGGCGGTTGGTCATGGCAGTCCCCTCAGATGGTCGGCAGCTTGTAGTCCCGGAACCGCTCGCGCAGCGCCGTCTTCTGTACCTTGCCCGTGGCGGTGTGCGGCAGTTCCTCGACGAACACCACGTCATCGGGCAGCCACCACTTGGCGACGTGGCCGCTCAGATAGTCGATCAGCGCCCGCTTGTCCGGCGGTGCGCCCTTCGGCACCACCACCAGCAGCGGCCGTTCGTCCCATTTCGGATGGTGGGCGCCGATCACCGCGGCTTCCGCCACGCCGGGGAAGCCCATGGCGGCGTTCTCCAGCTCGATGGAGCTGATCCATTCGCCGCCGGACTTGATCACATCCTTGGCCCGGTCGGTGATCTGCATGAAGCCGCGTGGATCGATGGTCGCCACGTCGCCGGTGTTGAACCAGCCGTCGGCGTCGATCGGGCTGTCGTCGCGCCTGAAATAGCCCGAGGTGACCCATGGCCCGCGCACCTGCAGATTGCCGAAGGTCTTGCCGTCGCGCGGCAGCACGGCGCCCGCGTCGTCGACGATGCGCATCTGCACGCCGAACGCGCCGCGGCCCTGCTTGACCAGCACGTCGAGCTTCTTCTCCTCCGGCCAGTCCAGCATGTCGCGCTTCAGGGTCGCGAAGGTGCCCATCGGGCTCATCTCGGTCATGCCCCAGCCCTGGCGCACCTGGATGCCGAGCCGGTGGAACCGCTCGATCATGCTGCGGGGCGGGGCGGTGCCGCCGACGCAGACCCGGTTGAGCTTGCCGGTGCCCTTTTTCGAGTTCTCGACCTGGTTTAGGAAGTCGAGCCAGATCGTTGGAACTGCAGCGGAATGGGTCACACCTTCCTTCAGCATCAGCGCATGGATCGTGGCGCCGCTGACGTCGCGTCCGGGCAGCACCAGCTTGGCGCCGACCGCCGCCGCGCAATAGGGAATGCCCCAGGAATTGGCGTGGAACATGGGCGCCACCGGCAGGATCACGTCCCAGGCGCTGAACGCATGGACGTCGGGCAGCGACGCCGCATAGGTGTGGATGATCGTCGACCGGTGGGCATAGAGCACGCCTTTGGGGTCGCCGGTGGTGCCCGAGGTGTAGCAGAGCGACGAGGCCGTATTCTCGTCGAACTGGGGCCAGGCGAAGTCGTCGTCCTCGGCGGCCAGCAGATCCTCGTAGCACAATACGCCTGGCAGCGAGGTCTGCGGCATGTGGGCGGCGTCGGTCAGGATGATCACCGCCTCCACCGACGGCATCCGGCCGATCAGCCGCTCCACCAGTTCGACGAACGTAAGGTCCACGAACAGGAAGCGGTCCCCGGCATGATTGGCGATATAGGTGATCTGGTCGTCGAACAGTCGCGGGTTGATGGTGTGGCAGACTGCGGCGATACCGGGGATGGCATAGAACAGCTCGAAGTGCCGCCAGGTGTTCCAGGCCAGCGTGCCGACCCTGTCCCCGGTTTCAACGCCAAGTCTTTTCAGTGCTTTGGCGAGCTTTCTCGTGCGCCTGGCGCAGTCCGCGTAGGTATAGCGGTGCTCGCCGCCCTCGATCGGGCACGAGACGATCTCGGTCTCGCCATGGTTGAGCTCGGCGTGCTCCAGCAGCGCCGAGATCAGCAGCGGCCGCTGCTGCATCAAACCGAGCATACGGCGCTACTCCGCCGCCTTGAGGTCGGCGTGGCCGGCCTCCATGCCGGCCATCTCGAGCGCCAGCGCCTTGTCCCGCTTCATGTCGTAATGGTTGCTGGTGACGATGCGCTGGGCATAGAGGCCGCCGCCCGCCTGCACGTTGGTCACCGCGCGGAGAGGTCGCGGATGGCGTGGAACAGCCGGGCGCGGTAGACGCCGTCCACCGACTGCTTGGTGCCCAGATATTTGCGCAGCAGGTGGCCGGTTTCGGCGTTGTCCAGGTCGCTCATGGACGGCACCGTCAGGATCGAGCCGCCGGCGATGTCGTGCAGGTGGCGCACCATCAGGCTGTAATTGGCCGCGCCGTGATACTTGCCGGCGTTGGTGAACAGCTCGTTGGGGAAGGCGGCGCCGTCGGCCGTCACCTCGCTGTGGGCGATGGCCGCCTCCAGCGATGCGCGCACCAGCGTGGCGTGGATGATCATCTCGGAGATCTTCTCCTTGATGTGCCCGACCTTTTCCAGACCGTTCGCCTCGGCGATGAGCTGGGCGAAGCCGACCAGCAGGTCGGCGCCGTCGGCCATCGAGGCAAGGCCGCCCAGGCGTTCCCAGAGGCCGAGGGAATGGGCGAACACCGCCGCCGCGCGCCATTCGCCGTCGAGGAAGATGCGGTCGTCGGGCACGAACACGTCGTCGAAGATCACGAAGCCTTCCGGCACCACCCGGTTGCTGGAGATCGGAAAGTCGCGCGGGTCGCCGTGGCGCGGCGCATAGGTGGTGTTGACGATCTTCACGCCCGGCGCGTTGACCGGCACGGCGCAGGCGATGGCGTATTCCTCCTCGCCCTCATGCATGGATTTCGTCGGGATCACCATCAGCTCGTGGCCCATCGAGGCGCAGGAGATGTGCAGCTTGGCGCCGCGGATCACCACGCCGCCGGGCTTGCGCGCCACCACATGCACATAGGCGTCGGAGTCGTCCTGCTGCCCCGGCTTGCGGCTGCGGTCGCCCTTGGCGTCGGTGATGCACTCGGTGATGCGCAGGTCGTTTTCCTGCACGTATTTCACGTAGCGGTGGATCGCCTCGGCCCCCTGCGGCCGGATGTCGCCGATGCGGTCGGCGGCGGTCAGCAGAGTCATGATCGAGGCGTAGGTGACGTGCGTGAGCAGGTCGACCTCATGATGCATCTCCACCTTGGCGCGTAACTCGGCGACCGATCCCGGCACGGTCATGTAGTCGCTGATCGCGTCCTTCCCGGGCTTGTAGAACCGGTCGTAGGACGCGGCCGTATCGGCGACGGTCTTGCCCAGGATCGGGTGGTTCACGACGTCCTCGATCCGCTCGCCCTCGAAATAGGTCGCGCGTCCGTCGTACAGCGACGCCTTGTACTGCTCGCCCGTCATCATGGCTCAGGTCTCCCGTTTCCCCGCATGCGCCGAGAACGGTGGCAGGACTCCAGGCGGCTGTCCAGCGGCGCCATCCTTTGGTAGGCTTTGGCCACGGGCGAAAGGGAGGCCGCATGCCCAAGCTGTTCTGGATCGGCGTCGCCGTGCTGGTGCTCGGCACCGGGCCGCTTGTCGCGATCATGATCGCCGCCGCGGTGGGACTGACCAGCGACCCCAACCCCAATCCGATCGGACCGGGCATCCTGGCGGGTTTCACCTTCTGGCCGGGCATCGCCATGACCGCGATCGGTATCCTGCAGGCGGTGCGGCGCGGGGCGGGGAAGTGACGATATTCGGGTTGGCCCCGCGTATTGGTTGCAGCGCAACAGCATGAAATCTACTATATAGACCACACGAAACGGCCCAGCCGGGCATCGGAAGCGGCGGGCGCACCATGAAACGTCCCGGGAGAAGCGGACGCATGAAGATCCTTCTGGCGCA
>LNFM01003581.1_pt1 | contig 30263 bp, 28 predicted proteins | sample 596031 | NCBI WGS metagenome assembly LNFM01 (sample SAMN04254537, study PRJNA301005) | activated carbon metagenome | isolation source: dual media filters at the Ann Arbor, Michigan drinking water treatment plant | place: USA: Ann Arbor
CAGGCGCGCGACGTCCTCCGCCGCCTGCGCCGCGCGGGCGGCGCGTCCGCCCGCCCGGGCGCGGACCGCCGCGAGGTGCTCGGCCGCGCGGGCGGCACAGCGGTCCGCGGCCCGGCGCCGGCGCAGCACCCGCGCGAGGGCGGCGGCGGCCGTCTCGGCATCGGTCGCCGCCGCGGCGGCCGTCTCGGCGGCGAGCGCCTCCGCCTCCTGCGCCCGGCCGTGCAGGGCGCGCCGCGCCCACGATCCGGCCGCGCGGAACACGAGCCCGTCGGCCGGCCGCAGCGCCAGGCCCTCGCGGGTGACCATCACCCCGGGGGTGGCGGGCGCGACGGCGTCCAGGTCGTCGACGAGCCAGGCGTCGGCCAGCAGGCGATCGAGGTGCGGCCGGGCCTCGTCGGAGCACGAGATCACCAGGTCGAGCACCCGTCGGCCTCCGGGAACGGCGGTGGAGGCGGCACGACCGGGAGCCGGGACGACCGCGCAGTCGGCGCCCTCCTCGAGGGCCGCCGTCGCCTCGGCGATCGAGGTGGCCGGCACCGCCTCGGCCAGCGCGCCGAGGGCCGCGGCCACGGCGTGCTCGGCGCCCTCCTCCACCACGAGCCCCTCACCCAGTCCGCGCCCCTCGCCCTCGCGGCGGTCGCCCGGCGCCAGTGCCCGGGCGGCGACGCGCGCCTCGCGCAGTCGCACGTCGGCGACCCCGCGCGCGGCGGCGGCGTCGGCCTCGGCGAGCTCCGCGCGCCGGTGCAGCTCGGCCCAGCGCACGGCGCGGCCGGCGGAGATCTCGTCGCGCCGCTCGGCGCGGGTCAGCGCGTCCGCCTCCCCCGCGTCCACGCCGAGCGCCCGCAGGCGGTCCGTGGCCGACGCGAGCGCGGAGCGGGCCTCCTCGACCCGGCGCGCGGCCGCCGTCGCCTCGCGCTCGGCCCCGAGCAGGGCCGCCGACTCGGCCGCGGCGGCGTCCTGCAGGCGCCGGTGCTCGGCGCGGGCCGTGGCGTCGGCGGCGTCGGCGGCGGCGGCAGCGGACTCGGCGGCGTCGGCCGTCGCGCGGGCCCGGGCGACGGAGGCGGAGGCCTCGGTCGCGCGCGCCTCGAGCGACTCGAGCAGATCCGCCGCGGCCTGCCTGCGGCGCCCGCGCTCGGCCGCCTCCGCCTCCGCTGCGGCGACACGCTCGGCAGCCAGCTCGGCGCGACCGGCCGTGCGGTCGGCAGCGGTGCGCAGGCCCGATGCGACCTCCTGCGCGGCCGCGGCGGCGCCCGCGGCGTCGGCGCGCGCCTGCGCGGCCAGCGAGCGCGCCGCGCGGGCCTCCTCCAGCGCGGCCGCATCCGCCCGGGCGAGCGCGCGCAACCGCTCGGCCTCCGCGAGCGCGGCGGCGTGGGCGGCCGCGGCGGCCCGGGCGCGCGCGGCGCCGACGGCGCGGCGGGCCTGGGCGATCTCGGCATCGAGCGCCTCGGCGCGCTCCGCGGCGCGCGCCTGACGGTCGAGCGCACGCGCACGGGAGCGGACCTCCCCGGCGATGTCCCGCGCCCGCTCGAGGCGGTCGGCGACCCGGCCGAGCTTCTGCTCGGCGCGCCTGCGGCGGCGCTTGGCGACCGCGACCCCGGCCGCCGCGTCGACCATGGCCCGCCGCTCCACCGGGGTGCTGGTGCACAGGGCCTCGACCTGCCCCTGGCGGATCACGGCGAGGGCGTCCGGCCCCGCGCCGCGTGAGGCCAGCGCCTCCTGCACGTCGAGCAGGCGGCACGCCTGCGCGTTGAGCCGGTAGTCGGCGTCGCCGGCGCGGGTGAGGCGGCGGCTGGCCTCGATCTCGGCCGGGCCGCGCCCGTCGCTCTCGTCGCCCGCGAGCACCAGGCTCACCTCGGCGAACGGGGCCGCCGCACGGCGGTCGCCGCCGGAGTAGAGGACGTCGCCCATTCCCCCGGCCCGGAGGCGGCCGGCGCGCTGCTCGCCGAGGGCCCACACGACGGCCTCCGCGAGGTTGCTCTTGCCGGATCCGTTGGGACCCACGACGACGTTCACTCCCGGCCCGAGGTGGAGGGTGGTCGCGTCCGCGAACGACTTGAAGCCCCGCACCGAGAGGCGGGTCAGCATGCGTCCGCCTCCTCGAGCCGGGCGAGGGCCTCGCGGGCTGCGGCCTGCTCGGACGACTGCTTGGACGGCCCGGAGCCCTCCCCCATCACCTCGCCGTCCACGAGGACACGGCTCGTGAAGACCGGACGTTGCGGGGGGCCCTGCGTCCCGGCGAGCTCGTACGCCACCGCGAGCCGCACCCGCTGCACGCGCTCCTGGAGGGTGGTCTTCGGGTCCCGCGATCCCGGTGCGGCCGCATCGAGCGCGGGGGCGAACGACTCGAGCACGGCGGCCCGCGTGGGCTCGACGCCGAGATCGAGCCATCCGGCGCCGATCGCGGCCTCGGCGAGCGCCGCGCGCAGGCCGGCCCGCTCGGCGAGCTCGGCGGCGGCCTCACGGCGCGCGGGCGGCGCGGCGGCGACGAAGGCCTCGGGCAGCCCGGCGGCCGTGGCGGCCGCCGCACAGGAGTCACGACCGACCACGGCCTGCCGCATCCACGAGAGATCGCCCTCGTCGACGGCCGGGTGGCGGCGCATGAGCTCCTCGCTCACCACCACGTCGAGCACGCTGTCTCCGAGGAACTCGAGGCGCTCGTAGGACGCCTCACGGCGAGGCGCCCACGAGCTGTGCGTGAAGATCTGACGACGCCGCCGGCCGTCGAGGGCCAAGACGATTCGAGCAAGGCCGTCACCGGCGGCGTCCGGAGCGCTCAGGCGGTGTTCGCCAGAACGTAGTCGACCGCCTGGCCGACCGTCGCGATCTTCTCCGCCTCCTCGTCCGGGATCTTGATCTTGAACCGGTCCTCCATCTCCATGATGAGCTCGACCAGGTCCAGCGAGTCCGCGTTCAGGTCCTCCTGGAAGGACGACTCCACGGTGACCTCGGCCGGATCGACTCCGAGCTGCTCCACCAGGATGGCGCGGACCTCATCGACAGCTTTATCTCGGTCCAACACGTCCCCCTCTTGTCTCTCCATGCCAGTGGCCGCTCGGGCCTGGCTGGGCAACTTACACACGGTCTCGGACGAACCGCCGCACCAGCGGCGCGCCGGGATCCTACGTGGCCGGAGGCCTCTCGGCGCCCTCGAGCGCAAGCGCGGCCCCGAATTGCTCGACGAGACGGCCGCGCGTGCCCCTCGCCGCGACCCGGACGGCGTTCGCGATGCCCCGCCCGGTGGAGTTCCCGTGGCCGATGACGGCCAGCCCGCGGACGCCCAGCAGCACGGCGCCGCCGTAGGTCTCGGGGTCGATGCGATCGCGCATGCGGCGCAGGGGCGGCCGGATCAGGATCCCGCCGACCCGGCCGAGCACCGTCGACCGGACCGCGTCGCGGACCTCGCCCATCAGGAAGACCGCCAGGCCCTCCATGGTCTTGAGGACCACGTTGCCGGTGAAGCCGTCGGTGACGACGACGTCCACCCCGCCGGCGGGGATGTCGCGCCCCTCGACGTTGCCGATGAACCCGGGTGAGTCGCGCAGCAGGCCGTGGGCGGCGAGCACCAGCTCGCTGCCCTTGCCCTCCTCCTCGCCGATCGACAGGAGGCCGACGCGGGGCTCGGCGACGCCGAGGACGTCGCGCGCGAAGAGGCGGCCCATCATCGCGAACTGCGGGTAGTGCTCGGCGCGGGCCTCGGCGCTGGCGCCCGCGTCGAGGAGGACGACGGGCCCTCCGCCGGTGCTCGGCAGCACCACGGCGATCGCCGGGCGGATCACCCCGGGGACGCGGCGCATGTAGAGCGTCGCCGCCGCCAGCATCGCGCCGGTGTTGCCGGCCGACACCGCCGCACCGGCGCGTCCGTCGCCCACGAGGCGGCAGACCATCGACACCGACGAGTCGGGCTTGGCGCGCACGGCCCGCGCACCCTCCTCGCCCGATGACACGGCATCGGGGGCGTGGACCACCTCGATGCCCGCGACGCCGGTCGCACCCTGGCGCCCGAGCTCGTCGCGCAGGACGCCCTCGTCGCCGACCAGGAGGACGGAGATCCCGTCACCCGCTGCATCGACGGCCCCCTGCACCGGAGCGGCGGGGGCGTTGTCGCCACCCATGCCGTCCAGCGCGACCGTGGGCTGGGTCGGTACTACCCCTCGATCTCGAGGACGGGGCGACCACGGTAGTAGCCGCAGACGCCGCACACGTGGTGCGGGCGAACCGGGCTCGCGCACCGCGGGCACCGCCCGAGGCGGGTCGCCTCGATGGCGTGGGTCGCACGCCGCGTGTCGCGGCGCTGCTTCGATGTCTTGCGCTTCGGGACGGCCACGTACTCACCACCGGTCGGAGGACTCGCGGAAGGGTAGCGGGCCGCGGGCCCGTGGGAAAGGGTCAGCCCGAATCCGCGCCCCAGGGGGGCGGGCGGGCCGGGGAACCCTACTCCTGACCGGCCAGGCGCTCCGAGATCTCGCGCAGGGCGTCCCAGCGGGAGTCGGTCGCCGGCTGCGCACAGTCGCACGTCGCGACGTTGCGGTCGATGCCGCACGTCGGGCAGAGACCCGCGCAGTCCCCGCGGCAGAGGATCATCGCCGGCAGGCCCTCGGCGATCGCGTCTCGCGTCCACAGGCCCACGTCGAGGGCGTTGGCGGCGACATACGCCGAGTCGAAGTCCTCGTCGAACGGATCGTCGCCGGTGCGCCCGTCCGCCTGGAACTCGGACGAGTCGACCACGACCTCGACCCGCGCGGGTCCGACGCAGCGCCAGCACGGCCCGACCAGCACGGCCCCCGTGCGCAGGCGGAAGTGGAGACCCGCGAGCGAACGGCTCACGTCCAGCCGCACCTCGGGCTCCGCCGGCTCGGTGGTGTAGTCCTGCCCCCCGAGGCGGAGGGCGACGGGCGGGACCCGCAGGTCGAGCCGGGTCCCCGCTCCCGAGGAGAGGTCGAGGGAGCGGAGGTCGACCATGGCGACCCCCTCGGCCATCGCGCCTACAGCGGCGGCTCGGGCGTGAGCGCGTCCCCGTCGAGCGACTCCTCCGACCGGCCCTGGAGCCGTTCGCGTCCCCGCTGCACCGCCTGGAGGAACTTGCCGAGGTTCACCTCGAGCGTGCCGAGCACCTCGTCGGCGTAGTCCTCGGCGCCGAGGCGGACCTCGCGCTCACGGCCGCGGGCCTCCTCGAGGATCTCGGCGGCCTCGCGCTCGGCGCGCTTGACGACCTCCTGCTCGGAGGCCTCCTGGGCGGCCTTGTCGCGGGCGTCGAGCACGAGGCGCTCGGCCTCGCGCTTGGCCTCGGCGAGCATCTCCTGGCGCTCCTTCACGATCCAGCGCGCCTGCTTGACCTCTTCCGGGATCGTGGAGCGCATCTGGTCGAGGAGGTCGTAGATGGCCTCCCGGTCGATGCGCACCTGGTCGGTCAGGGGGACCGCCCGCGCGTTGTGGATCAGGTCGTCGAGCTTGTCGATCAGTTCCAGTACGTCCAACGAACCCTCCTCAGGGGACCGAGCCGACACCACGTGGGCGTCGCGCCCGCAGAGCCTCCGCGACGAAGGCGGGAACCCAGTCATCGACCGAGCCCCCCCAGGCCGCCACCTCCCGCACACCGCTCGAGCTGACGAAGCTGTACTGCGGCGAAGCCGGCAGATAGACGGTTTCGATCTCCGCTGCCAGATGCCTGTTGAGCTGCGCCATCTGGAACTCGTAGTCGAAGTCCGAGATCGCGCGCAGACCTTTTACCATGACAGAGGCGCCGAGGCTTCGCGCGTGCTCGGTGATCAGCGTGTTGAACCCCTCGACGCGGACGTTCGGCAGGTGGGCCACGCTGGCCTCCACGAACGCGATCCGCTCCTGCGCGTCGAACATCGGCATCTTCTTGAAGGACCCGGTCGTCACCGAGACCACGACCTCGTCGAACAGGCGCGAGGCACGCTCGATCACGTCGATGTGCCCGAAGGTGACCGGGTCGTACGTCCCCGGGCAGACCGCGATCCGGTGCATGCCGTCGGCGCTCACGGCAGTGCCACGCGCATCACGCTGATCCCGGTGTCGCCATAGGTCCGATCAGTACGCGAGACGATCTCCAATCCGCTCGGCTCCGGTGGAGGACGCGCGGCGGAATGCTCGATCACCACGATCCCGGGGGCCGCCACCAGAGGCTCCAGCAACGCCCCGAGCTGGGCCACAACCCGATCGGTGAGGCTATACGGCGGGTCACAGAGGCACAACCCGAACACCCTCCCGGCGGCCCGCTCGGCGGCCAGCGCCGCGCGCCAGTCGCGGGCGATCACGCGGGCGCGGTGGCCCACGCCGAGGGCCTCCGCGTTCGCGCGGATGCAGGCCACCGCACGACGGTCCCTCTCGACGAGCGCCGCCGACGCCGCCCCGCGCGAGAGGGCCTCGAGGCCGAGCGCGCCGGAGCCGGCGAACAGGTCGAGGACGTCCAGCCCCCCGACCGGCCCGACGATCGAGAACAGCGCTTCGCGAACGCGGTCGGCCGTGGGGCGCGTGGCCGTCCCGGCAGGCGCCGCGATGCGCCTGCCCCGGTGCTCTCCGGCGACGATCCTCACGCGTCGAGCAGCCGCGGAAGGGTGTCGAAGCGGCGCAGCACGGCGGCCCGCAGCAGGGCGTGCTCGGGTCGCTCGAGCCACGGATCGACGGCCAGGGTCCTGCGGGCCACGTGTCGCGCCTCGGCGAGCTCGCGCCGGTCGCGCGACAGGCGCGCGAAGCGCAGGTCGGTGGGGCCCGCCTGCCGCAGCCCGAGGATGCTGCCCTCCCCGCGGATCTCCAGGTCGAGCTCGGCGAGCCGGAAGCCGTCGCTGTTCTGGGTGAGGGCCTCCAGGCGACGGGCGCCGTCCTCGGTCTGGGGCTCGCCGAACAGCAGGCAGCGGCCGGGGTGCTCGCCGCGGCCCACCCGGCCGCGCAGCTGGTGCAGCTGGGCGAGGCCGAAACGGTCGGCGTCCTCGATGACGATCGTCGTCGCGTTCGCGACGTCGATGCCCACCTCGACGACCGTCGTCGCCACCAGCAGGTCGGTGCGGCCCTCGGCGAAGTCGAGCATCGCCGCCCGCTTCTGGTCGCCGGGCTGGGCGCCGTGGACGAGACCGACCGAGAACGCGGCGAACGGCCCCTGTCGCAGGCGCTCGGCCTCGGTGGTCGCCGCGCGGGCCTCGGCGGCGCCGCCCTCCTCGACGAGCGGGCAGATGACGTAGGCCTGCCGGCCGGCGCGCAGCTCGGCGCGCACCATCTCGTAGGCCTCCTCGCGATCGGCGTCGCGAACCCAGACGGTCTCGACCGGCGAGCGCCCGGGCGGTCGGGTGCGGATCGTCGAGACCGTCAGGTCGCCGTAGGCCGTGAGGGCCAGCGTGCGGGGGATCGGAGTCGCCGTCATGTAGAGCAGGTGCGCGGCCCCCTCGCGCCCCGTGGCCGTCTCGGCGAGCGCCTGGCGCTGCTCCACCCCGAAGCGGTGCTGCTCGTCGACCACCACGAGCCCGAGGCGGTCGAAGGAGACCCCCTCCGACAGCAGCGCCTGCGTGCCGACGACCACCGGGGCGGTGCCGGTGCGCATCGCCATGCGGCGGCGCTCGGCCTCGGCGCGGGGGATCCGCCCGGTCAGCAGCACGGGGGCGAGGCCGGCGGGCGCGAGCAGTGCGTCGAGGGTGCGCAGGTGCTGCTCGGCCAGCGTCTCGGTGGGCACGAGCACCGCGGCCTGCGCGCCCGCCTCGACCGCCTGGCAGATCGCGAGCACGGCGACGAGTGTCTTCCCGGAGCCCACCTCGCCCTGCAGCAGCCGGCGCATCGGCACCGGGGCGGCCAGGTCCCGCGAGATCTCGCGCACGGCGCGCCGCTGGGGCGGGGTCATGGTGAAGGGCAGCGCCGCCAGCAGCGGCTCGCTGTGGGCGCCGGTCGCCCTCAGCTCGGGAGCGGAGCGCTCCGCCGCCTGCGAGCGGCGCACCGCCTCCAGGCCGAGCTGCAGCACGAGCAGCTCCTCGATCACCATCCTGCGGCGCCCGAGGCGCCCCTCGCGCCGCGACCGGGGGAAGTGGACCCCCACCAGCGCGTCGGCGGCCCCCGGCAGATCGAGGCGGGCCCTGATCCACGCGGGCAGACGCTCCGGGGCGGCGCGCGCGAGCGGCCGGGCGAGATCCACCAGCTCGCGGATGCGGCGCGGCGGCATCTGCTCGGTGGCGCGGTAGACGGGCACGAGACCGTGGGTGTGGAGACCCTCCGAGCCCCCGCCCCCGAGGATCTCGTGGCTGCGGACCGAGATCTCCCGGCGGCCGTCTCCGCCGACGCGGCCGCGCAGCAGGAGCTCGTCGCCCGGGCTGAGCAGGCGCGCGAGGTGCTCCTGGTTGAACCAGGTGGCCACCATCCGCCCGGTGTCGTCGTGCACCCGCGCGCGCACGAGGCGCAGCCCCCGGCGGCGCGTGGGGCGCACGGTGATGTCGTCGAGGCGCACCCGGACGGTCACGTCCTCCCCGGCGCGCAGCCCGGCCACCGGGCGCAGGTCCTGGTCGAAGGCCTCGTAGCGCACCGGCAGGTACTCCAGGAGATCCCCGATGGTCGCGATCCCCAGGCCGGCCGCGCGTCGCGCCACCGCCGGCCCGACGCCCTCCAGCTCGGCCAGCGGGGCCGTCCACCGGGCCGGTCCGGGCGTCCGCGGGGGCGGTGGGGACGGCCACGCGGACCCGCGGCCGGAGCCCAACGGAGGGGTCGGCGGGGGCCACGCGCCGATCGCGGTTGCGCTCGGGACCATTGAACGAGCATAATCCGGGGCCGCTCGGACGCCCCGTGCGTTCACACCGACGGACAACGCAAGCGAGGACGACGAGAGATGGCAAAGGTCTGCAGCGTCTGCAACAAGGCGCCCAAGTTCGGGAACAACCGGAGCCACTCGATGCGCGCCACCCCGCGGCGCTTCAACGTGAACGTGCAGAAGGTCCGCATCCTCAAGGGTGTGACCCCGGTGCGCGTCTACGTCTGCACCCGGTGCCTCAAGGCCGGCAAGGTGGTCAAGGCCGCCTAGCTGCGGTCGGACCCGGGCACGGCCCGGATGCCGGTCCCCGCGCTAGCGGGAGTCGGCGAGCATGTTGACCATCACGATCGCGGCGTCTGCGGCGTCGATCCCCGCGTTGCCCTTGTCGCCGCCCGCGCGGGCCTCGGCCTGCTCGCGGTTCTCGCAGGTGAGCACCCCGAAGGTGCAGGGGACGCCGGTCTCGAGGTTCACCCGCATCAGCCCGGTGGCGGTGGCGCTGCAGATGTGGTCGAAGTGCGCCGTCTCGCCGCGGATGACGACACCGATCGCGATCACCGCCGCGTAGCGCTTGCGGTGGGCCATCGACCAGGCCGCCAGGGGCAGCTCGAAGGCGCCGGGGACCCAGTGGTCCTCCAGCTGCGCTGCGGGCAGCCCGGCCTCCTGGAGGCGCTGACGGGCGCCGTCGAGGAGCTTCTGGCTCAGGTCCTGGTGGAAGCCGGCCACGACGGCGGCGACCCGGATGCCCGGGTGCTCGAGGCGCGGCGCGGGCGGGTACGGGCCGGTACGGGCCATGTCAGGTCGCCTCTCCGCCGGGCTCGCCGGCCGGGGGCGCGTCGGCGCCCTCCTCGTCGAACCTCAGGTCCTGATGGTGGAGCACGTGGCCCATCTTGTCCCTCTTGGTGCGCAGGTACTCGAGGTTGTCCTCGACCGGCTCCATCTCTATCGGCACGCGGTCGATGACCGACAAGCCGTAGCCGCCGAGGCCCACGATCTTCTTGGGGTTGTTGGTGAGCAGGCGGATGGTCGTCAGGCCCAGGTCGACGAGGATCTGGGCGCCGATGCCGTAGTCGCGCAGATCCGGGGGGAAGCCGAGCGCGATGTTGGCCTCGACGGTGTCCATTCCCTGGTCCTGCAGCTCGTAGGCGCGCAGCTTGTTGAGCAGCCCGATGCCGCGCCCCTCCTGGGCGATGTAGAGGAGGACCCCCGTCCCCTCCTCGGCGATGGTCCGCATGGCCGCCCTCAGCTGGTCGCCGCAGTCGCAGCGCTGCGAGCCGAAGACGTCGCCGGTCAGGCACTCCGAGTGGACGCGCACGAGCACGTCGGAGGCGCCGCGGACGTCTCCCTTCACCAGGGCCAGGTGGTGCTTCCCGTCGAGGACCGAGCGGTAGCCGACCGCCGACCACTCCCCGTAGGCCGTGGGCAGCCGGGCGGCGGTGCCGCGCTCGATCAGGCGCTCGGTGTGGCGCCGGTGCTCGATGAGCTGGGCGATCGTGATCATCTTGAGCCCGTGCTCGGCCGCGTACGGCACGAGGTCCGGCACCCGCGCCATCGTTCCGTCGGGGTTGCTGATCTCGCAGATGACCCCCGCCGGGATCAGGCCCGCGAGGCGGGCGAGATCGACGGCCGCCTCGGTGTGGCCCGCCCGGCGCAGCACGCCGCCCGACTGCGCGCGCAGCGGGAAGACGTGGCCGGGCTTCACGAGGTCCTCCGGGCCCGTGTCCGGGTCGATCGCGACCATGATCGTGCGGGAGCGGTCCGGCGCGGAGATCCCCGTGGTGATGCCGTGGCGCGCCTCGATGGGCTCGGTGAAGGCGGTCGCGTTGCGCGCCTCGTTGATCTTGACCACCGGCCGCAGGCCGAGCTGCTCGCAGCGCGCCTCGGTGAGGGCGAGGCAGATCAGCCCTCGCCCGTGCGTCGCCATGAAGTTGATCGCCTCGGGCGTCGCGTACTGGGCGGCCATGACCAGGTCGCCCTCGTTCTCGCGATCCTCCGAGTCGAGGATGACCACCATGCGCCCGGCGCGGATCTCGTCGATGGCCTCGGCGATGCTCGCGAACTTCACTGCGGTGCTCGTCATTGCCCACTCCCTCTCGGCGGGGCGTACGGCGCCGCCAGCGACTCCACGTATTTTGCCACCACGTCGACCTCGAGGTTCACCGGGCGGCCGAGGGCCTGGGGACCGAGCGTCGTGACCGCCATCGTGTGCGGGATCAACGCCACGGTGAAGGCGTCGGCGAGCCGGCCGGCGATGGTCAGGCTGACGCCGTCGACGGCGATGCTGCCCTTCTCGACGACGTAGCGCAGCAGGTCGGGGGGCGCGGACACCTCGAGGACGGTGCTCGCCCCCTCGGGCGTCGCCGCGCGGACCGTCCCGACGCCGTCCACGTGCCCCTGCACGAGGTGCCCGTCGAGCCGGTCCCCGATGCGCAGGGGCCGCTCGAGGTTGACGCGGTCGCCGGGTGCAAGGGCGCCGAGGGACGTGCGGCGCAGCGTCTCTGCCACGCAGTCGACCGCGAAGCCGGAGGGCCCGATCTCGACGGCCGTGAGGCAGGTGCCGTTCACGGCGACCGAATCGCCGACGGCGAGGCCCTCGAGCACGAGCTCGGCCGAGACGACCAGTCGCGCGCCGCCGTCCGAGGGGCGGATCTCGGCGACGCTGCCACCCTCTTCGATGAGCCCCGTGAACACGGCCTCAGACCGTACCCGGAAGGGGGCGCAGGCGCCCGCTCACGAGGACGTCCTCCCCCACCCGCACGGCGGTCAGGTCGCGCAGCCGCGGCGCGAGGGCGAGGGTCGCGGCCCCCTCCCCTCCGAGGGCCGAGGGAGCGCCCGCGCCGCCGATCAGCATGGGCGCCAGGAACCAGGCGATCCGGTCGACGGCGCCCGCCGCGACGAGGGCGGCCGCGAGCCCGGCCCCGCCCTCCACGAAGACCGACTGCACACCGAGGTCGGCGAGCACGCGGAGGCCGCCGGCGATCCGCTCGGCCGGGCCGCCCGCAAGGGGCACGACATCGACCCCCGCGGCCGTGAGGGCGGCCACCCGGTCGGCGGGAGCCGTCTCGGACGCCAGCACGATCACCGGGTGCTCACCGTGCGCGCCCGACACCAGCACCGAGTCGAGCGGCAGGCGCGCCGTGGCGTCGAACACCACGCGCGCGGGCTGGCGCACGGGGCCCTCGATGTCGCGGGCGGTCAGCGAGGGGTCGTCCGCGAGCGCCGTCCCGATGCCCACGGCCACGGCGTCGCTGTCGGCCCGCCAGCGGTGCACCAGCTCCCGCGACGCGGGCCCGGAGATCCAGCGGCTCTCGCCGGAGGCGGTCGCGATCTTGCCGTCGAGGCTGGTCGCCATCTTGAGGGTCACCTCGGGCAGCCCGGTCATGGCCCATGTGACGAACGGCGAGTTCATCTCCGCGCAGAGACGGCCCTCCTCCTCGGGCGCGACGGCGACCTCCAGGCCGGCCGCCGCGAGCACCTCGCGGCCCTGCGCGCGCCCGCGCTCCAGGGGGTCGAGCACGCCGATCACGACCCTGCGGACGCCGGCCGCGATCAGGGCGTCGGAGCAGGGTGGAGTGCGCCCGTGGTGGGAGCAGGGCTCCAGCGTGCAGACCACCGTCGCGCCGCGGGCGGCGTCGCCGGCCGCCGCGAGGGCCATCGCCTCGGCGTGCGGCAGCCCCGGGCCCTCGTGCCAGCCCTCGGCGACGGTCTCGCCGTCGCGGAGGATCACCGCGCCGACCAGGGGGTTGGGGCTCACGCGGCCCCGCCCGCGCAGCGCGAGCTCGCGGGCGCGCGCGAGCGCGGTGAGCTCGGCCGCCGACGCGGGCGGCCCCGGTGCGCTCACCCTCCCGCCGCCAGCCCGGCCAGCTCGCGGAAGGCGGCGACCGGGTCGGGAGCGCCGAAGATGGATGAGGCCGAGACGAACATCCCGGCCCCGGCCGCGCGGGCGTCCGGCAGGGTCGCCCGCCCGATGCCGCCGTCCACCTCGATGACGACCCGGTCCGGCAACAGCGCCCGCAGGCGGGCGATCCGGCCGGGTGTGGTGGTGATGAACGACTGTCCGGCGAAGCCCGGGTTCACCGCGAGCACGTTGACGTAGTCGAGCTCGCCCCCGAGCTCGGCGACGTGCTCGACCGGCGTTCCCGGGTTCAGCGCGAGCCCGGCGCGGCAGCCCGCCTCGCGGATCGCCCCGAGCAGGCGGTGCGGGTGCGGATCGGCCTCGACGTGCACGGTGATCGCGTCGGCCATCGGCGCGAAGAGCGGGATCATGTCGCCGGGCCGTGAGACCATCAGGTGGACGTCCACCAGCCCGCCCGCGGCGTGGAAGGGCCCCGCGACGGCGCGGGTGAAGTCCGGCCCGATGGTCAGGTTGGGCACGAAGTGCCCGTCCATCACGTCCACATGGGCCACCCGTGCCCCCGCGGCGATCAGCGCGTCGAGCTGCGCCCCGAGGGCGAGCATGTCCGCCGACATCACCGAGGGCAGCACGACGCCCTCGCGGGGCAGCTCCGGGGCGCTCACGAGCGCTCCGGCCGCCGGAGCCGGGCGATGAAGAAGCCGTCGGTGCCGTGCCGGTGGGGCAGCGTCAGCAGGGCGCCCGGCAGCCGCGGGTGAGCCAGGTCGGGGTACGCCTGCGACAGATCGTCCAGCGGCGCGCCGGAGGCGTTGACGACGTCCTCGTTCTCGGGCGCGATCAGCGTGCAGGTGGAGTAGACGACCCGCCCCCCCGGGCGCACCAGCTCCAGCGCGCGGCCGAGGAGCGCCGCCTGCAGGCGGGTCAGCGGCTCGAGCGACTCCTCGCGCCGGCGCCAGCGGGCGTCGGGGCGGGAGGACAGCACGCCGAGGCCGGTGCACGGCGGATCGACCAGCACGGCGTCGAAGCCGCCCTCGAGGGGCACGTCCACGCCGTTCCCCTCCACGACCTCCATCGCCGCCCCCATGCGGCGGGCGAGCTGGCGCAGCGCCTCGGCGCGGGCGGGACGGAGCTCGACGGCGGTGATCCGGGCCGCCCCGCGGGTCAGTGCGGCGAGATGCGTGGCCTTGGCGCCCGGAGCGGCGCAGAGGTCGAGGATCCTCTCCCCCGGCTGCGGATCGACGACGTGCGAGACCAGCTGCGACGCCCGGCTCTGGCCCATCACCAGACCACGCGCCCACGACCGGGACTCCTCCAGGGCGAACGGCCCCGACAGGACGTAGGCCTGGGGCATGCGGGGGTCGGTGGCCCAGCCGCCGGGCAGCTCGGCCTCGAGGCTCGCACGCGGCCCGCGCAGCGGGTTCCAGCGCACGGCCGACTCGGCCGGCTCGGCCGCGGCGCGCATCACCTCCACCGCATCCTCGGCGCCGAGCGCCGCGATGAGGCGGTCGGAGATCCAGTCGGGCATCGAGTGCTGGAGGGCGGCTGTCGCCGCCCCACCCCTCTCGAGCTCGGCGAGCCGCGCCGGGGAATCGGCGGCGATGCGCCGCATCACGGCGTTGACGACTCCGGCCCGGGCCGACGAACGCGTCTTGGTGCCGCGTAGCGAGCGCGCCTGGCGCACGGCCTGGTCGACCGCCGCGTGGTCGGGGACGCCGTCCGAGAAGGCGATCTCGTAGGTGCCGAGGCGCAGGATGTCGCGCACGGCGGGCTCGAGCGCGGCAGGGCGGTCGATGGCGCCGTCGATCAGCCAGTCGAGCGTGCGCCGGCGCTGGACCGCGCCGTATGCCAGGCGCATGGCGTGCGCGCGGGCCCGCGGGTCGAGCTCCGCCCTCCGCACCTCCGCGGCGAGCGCGCGGTCGGCGTAGGCGCCCTCTTCCACGCGGCGCAGCACGCGCAGCGCGACGCTCCGCTCGCGCGCGATCCCCTCACCGGTCACGGTGGCCTCTGTCATCCCGCATCCCCCCACTCGAGCGAACCCCTCCAGCCGCGCAGGAAGGAGGCGGCGTCCATTCGTCCACGGCCGGGCGGCTGGAGCTCCAGCACCTCGAGCGATCCCTGGCCGCATCCGGCCACGAGCCGGCCGTCGCGCGCCGACAATCCCGAGGGCGCGCCCTCGGGAAGGGCCCGCGCCGACCAGATCTTGAAGGGCTCGCCACCGATCCGCGCGACCCCCCCGATGTGCGGCGAGAGCGCGCGCACGCGCCGCGCCAGCTCGGCGGCGGGCCGCCTCAGGTCGATCACGCGGTCCTCGGCCGTGATCTTCGGCGCCAGCGAGACGCCGTCCTCGGGCTGTGGCACCGACACGAGGCGTCCGGCCGCGAGGTCGTCGAGCGCGCGCACCAGCATCGGCCCGCCCATGCCCGACAGCCGGGCGACCAGCGAGCCGGCGTCCTCGTCCCCGGCGATCGGCGTCGCCTCGGCGGAGATGACGGGGCCGGTGTCGAGACCCGCCTCCATGAACATGATCGTCACGCCCGTCACCTCGACCCCGTCCATGATGGCCCGCTCGACCGGCGCGGCACCCCGGTACGCCGGGAGCAGGGAGAAATGGACGTTGATGCAGGGCCAGCGCCCGAGGACCGCGTCGCGGAGGATCTGCCCGAAGGCCACCACGACCAGGGCCTCGGCCCCCCCTGCGGCGATCTCGGCGACGACCTCGGGGTCGTTGATGGTCGCCGGCCGCAGCACGGGGATCCCGAGCTCCTCGGCGGCGGCCCCGACGGGGGTCGGGCTCGGCCGCCGGGTGCGCCCGCGGGCGCGATCCGGCTGGGTGACGACCACGGAGATCTCGTGCGGCGACGCCGCGAGGGCGCGCAGCGGGGCGACCGCCGCCTCAGGGCTGCCCGCGAAGGCCACGCGCATCGGCGTCAGCCCCCGTCGCGCAGCGCCCGGAGAGCCTCCCGGCGCTGCTCGGGCGCCGTGCGATCGAGGATCAGGATCCCATCGAGGTGGTCCATCTCGTGCTGGATGACGCGGGCGGCGAAGCCCTCGGGTGCGATCTCGAACGTCTCGCCCCCGACGTCCTGGGCGCTCACCCGTATCGCGACGGCCCGCGGCACCTCGACGCTGATCTCGCCGATCGAGAGGCACCCCTCGTAGTCGATCTCCTCCTCCTCGGACCGCCAGGTGATCTCCGGGTTGCAGAGGACGACCGGCGGGGCGTCCTCGCCCGTCAGCACCACGGCGAGGCGCCGCAGCGAGCCCACCTGGGGGGCGGCGAGGCCGACGCCGCGCGCCTCGTTCATGATCGCGATCATGCGCTGCGCCTCGTCCTTCAGCACGGCGTCGAAGGTCGTGATCGTGAGCGCGGGAGCACGCAGCACGGGGTCGCCGATCTGGCGGATCTCGGCCAGTGCGGCGAGCCGCCGGCGCTCGAGAACGGGATCGTCGAGGGCGCGCGAGGACACCCCCGGACTCTAGCAGCGCCCCGGTACGGCCCCGGGCGCCGGGGATCAGGCCGCCGGCACCATCGCGTCGCCGCGTGCGCGCGCCAGGCGGGCCAGGTAGCGCACGGGGTCGTCGAAACGCCCCTGGATCGCCAGCGCGCGCGTCCCCGACGCGTCGCTCAGCACCGCCATCGCCCACCGGGGCGCCTGGCCGGTCAGGTCGATGACCAGCGGCGGGACCGCCAGCGTCCCGATCATCCGGCCGTCGATCACCACGGGCACGACGCCGTAGTCGGAGGCACGCAGCGAGGCCCGGGCCGGAGCGAGCGCCGACCAGCCGCCGCGGAGGGCGGTGACGCGCACGTCGCCGCCGACGTCGGCCGCCATCGCGCCGGCCGGGGTCGCGTCGCCGGGCAGGTCGCCCGGGGCGACCGGCGTGCCGGTGAGCTCGCCGCCGTCCGCGCTCGGCACGGTCAGCGGCAGCGGCGCCGCCGGGGGCGGAGCCGGCGATGCGGGCGGCGGCGCACCCTCGCCCAGGACGGAGGTGATCACCACCGCCCCGCCGCCGACCGCCGCGAGCCCGGCCACCGTCGCCAGAACCGGCACGAGAGCCCGGCGGGCGCGCCGGCGGGGGCGGTGGATGCGTGTCATCGCCCGGGTCGGCGCGTCGGCGTCGAGCCCGAGGCCGCGGGCGAGCGAGGAGACGAGGGCGGAGCACGTCGGGGGCCGATCGCGCGGGTCCTTGGCGAGACCGCGCGCCATGGGCTCGTCGAGGCCGCGTGGCAGCGCCGCGCTGACATCGGACGGCCGCGGGGGCCTGCGATGCGCGTGCGCGTACAGGACGCCGGCGATGCCCTCGGCCTCGAAGACGCGCCGCCCGGTGAGCGCCTGGAACGCGACGGCGGCCAGCGCGTAGCGGTCGGCGGCCGGGGTGGCCCGCTCACCGCCGATCACCTCCGGGGCCATGTACCCCGCCGTCCCGATCAGCTCGCCCTCGCCGGTCAGGACGGTCGCGTCGATGCGCCGGGCGATGCCGAAGTCGGCCAGCCATGGCCCGTCAGGGTCGAGGAGGATGTTGCCGGGGGTGACGTCGCGGTGGAGCACCCCCGCGGAGTGGGCGGCGTCGAGGGCGGCCGCGACGCCGCGGAGGATCCCGAGCGCCTGCGCGGGCCGCATCGGCCCGGCCACGAGGCGCTCGGCGAGGCTGCCGCCGGTCGCGAGCGACATGGCGAGGTAACCCCGCCCGTCGTCCTCGCCGCAGTCGAGGATCGGCACGATGTTCGGGTGGCTCAGCGCCGTGAGGGCATCGCACTCACGGCGGAAGCGCACCCGGAAGGCCCGGTCGGCCCAGACCGACCGGTGGAAGAGCTTCACCGCCGCGGGCGCGCGGGTGCCGGCGTGCCGGGCGCGGTGCACCACGGCCTGCCCTCCTCCGCCGATGCGCTCGCCGAGCTCCCACTGCCCGGCGAGCGCTCCGCCCGCGACGGCGGTCATGCCTAGCGTCGCGCCGGCAGGAGGGACCGCGCGGTGGTCTGGGCCCAGGCCCGCGCGGCGAGGTAGTCGCCGGCGTCGGTCACCGAGAGGGTCTGCCAGCCGGCGTCCCCGGCGTCGAACCCGGGACCCGCCGACGGGCTCGCGATGTTGAGCGACAGGCCGCCACCCTTGAGCGAGATCTCGGCCTGCGCGTCGCCGGTCCGCGGAAAGGCGACGCGCGCCGCGCCGGCCTCGTTCTGGATCAGCGGGGCCGGGGCCAGCTCGTTGAGGTCGAAGAACATGCCCGCCAGGCTCGGCCGGAGGGCCGGATCGACCATCGGCATGAGGCCCTCGAGGCGGTAGAGCTCGGCGACGCGGGGCGTGAGGAAGTACTCGGCCTCCCGCAGCAGCAGCAGGTCGTTGGCGTCCTGCACGCGGCCGCGCTCGGGGCGCTCCTGCACCCAGTCGCGCACGCGCAGCCAGCTGCGGTGGCGGATGTTGCGCCCGCCCTCGGCGGCCGCGGTGACCGACGCGGGCGGCTTGCGGTCGGGCGTGACCGCGATGACGATGCACTTGTCAGCGGTCTCCGTCAGCGCGTCGTAGGTCGCGGTGAGCCGCTCCTGCTCGTCGCCGTCGAAGGCGAGGCTCGCCTGGATCGCGAACGTCCAGCCGGCGCCGCGGGCCACGATGTCGCCGAGAAGCCCGTCCGACAGCGGCCGCTGCTCGCGCACCAGGATGGCGTCGGCGTCGGGCAGCGCCTCGCCCGACATCTCCTCGACCAGCGCGGTCCTCGTCTCCGGCCCGCCGAGGGCCAGGAGGGTTGCGAGGACGTGGACCCACTGCTCACGCGGATCGCTTGACGCCTCGAAAAGGCGGGGAACCGGCATCGACGAGGACTCCTTGACGGGGGACGGCCGCACGCAAGCGTAGCGAAACCTGTCGACAGTCCTCGCGCGCGTGGGCGCGCGAGGGGATCAGCCGAGGTCGTCCGGAGCCCCCGGGAGACGATCCAGGTCGTCGCCGGGGAGCCGGTCCTCATCGACCGGCGCGATCAGCGCCCCGGGGACCCGGCCCCGCCCCGGGCGGAGGCGAGGATCGTGCCGTGGCCTGCGACGCATCACCTCTCACGTGTCCTGGGGATCGACGTCGACGGCCGCGCGCACGGCCGCGCGGCGCAGATCCGGATCGAGCCTGTCGAGGCAGATGCGCAGCGGCGTCGTCACGGTGGAGGTCGCCGGGGCGCTGAACAGGAGGGCGCGTCGCGTGCGCCCGCGCAGCCGGTGCATCGGCGAGGGGCCGAGCACCCCCACCTCCGGCGCACCCGACCGCATCGCATCGGCGAGGGCCGCGGCCGCGCGGGCCACCGCCTCGGGGCGATCGCCGTCGAGCACGACCCTCACCAGGTGCCCGAAGGGCGGCAGCCCGTGCGCGCGGCGGCGCTCCACCTCGCCGGTCAGGAACTCCTCGACGGCGTGCCGGGCCCCGAGCTGGACCGCGCGCGCGGCGGGCTCGTAGGCCTGCACGATCACCCGGGCCGGCTCACCCCGTCGGCCGGCCCGTCCCGCGAGCTGGACGATCAGGGCGAAGGCCCTCTCCTCCGACCGGAATCCGGCGTGCTGCAGGGGCGCATCGGCATCGACCGCGGCGGCGACGGTCACGTCGGGGAGGTCGTGGCCCTTGGCCACCATCTGCGTTCCGAGCAGGATCGCCGGACCGGGGGCGGAGAACTCGGCGAGCAGCCGCGCGACGGCGCCCCGGCCGGAGGCGCTCGAGCCGTCCATCCGCACCAGGCGCGCACGCGGCACCAGACGCGCCAGCGCCGCCTCGACGCCCTGTGAGCCGGTCCCCTGCCGCACGACGTCGGTGCTCGCGCAGACGGGGCAGATGCCGGGCACCGGCTCCTGGTGACCGCAGTGGTGACAGGCGAGCCGCCGGGGGGCGGAGTGCTGCACGAGGGCGACGTCGCAGTCGGGGCACCGGGCGATCCATCCGCACTCACGACACAGCGCCATCAGCGAGAAGCCGCGGCGACTGGCGAGGACGACCGCCTTCTCGCCGCGCATCGCGGCATCGTGGAGGGCCGCCGCGAGGGGGCGGGAGACGGGTCCGGCCCCCTGGGTGCGCATGTCGACGATCTCCACCGCCGGAAGCCGCGAGCCGTCGGCGCGCGCGGGGAGCGTGAGCCGGGGAAGCGCGTGCCACGCCTCCGGCCGGGGGGTCGCGCTGCCGAACACGACCGCGGCCCCCGCCGCCCGGGCGCGTTTCGCGGCGACCTGGCGCGCGTCGTAGCGCGGCGACGTGTCCTGCTTGTAGGAGGGGTCGTGCTCCTCGTCGACGACCACGAGGCCGAGCCGCACCACCGGCGCGAAGACCGCGCTCCGCGCTCCCAGCACCACGTCGGCCTCCCCCTCGCGCACGCGGCGGTGCTCGGCGGCGCGCTGCGCCGGGGTGAGGGCGGAATGCCAGATCGCGATGCCCTCGCCGAGGCGGGCCCGCAGGCGCCCGAGAAGCTGCGGCGTGAGGGCGATCTCGGGCACCAGCACCAGGCTGCCCCGGTCCCGGGCGCGGGCCGCCTCGATCGCGCGCAGGTAGACCTCGGTCTTGCCCGAGCCGGTCACGCCGTGCAGCAGCAGCGGCCCTCCGCCGGAGTCCATCAGCCGCTCGATCTCGGCGACCGCCGCCGACTGCCCGGGGGTCGGCGGCGGCGGGATGTCGGACGCCGGGGCGGCGCCGGCCGTGGCCGAGAGGGAGTCCTCGCCCCAGCGCTCCCGCGCGAGCGTCAGGACGCCGTCGCGCTCCATCGCCTTCAGGGTCGGCAGCGTGGTGCCCGCCCGGCGGCAGAGCTCGGCGGTCGTCAGCCGGCCACCGGCGGCGGCCAGGACGGAGGCCACCTCGCCGCGGCGCGCCCGGAGGCCGTCGGGCGGCGACCCCTCCATGCGGGCGGTGAGGTGCAGGCGGGGCCGGCCCGGGGGCGGGGCCAGCACCCACTCCCCCGCCGCATCGCGCCGCAGCGCGCCACCGCCTCCGGGGGGGAGCACCAGACGCAGGCACGCGGCCACCGGGGCCATGTAGTAGCGCGCCATCCAGGCGGCGAGATCGAGCAGCTCGGCGGGGACCGGGCGACCCTCCACGACGCCGGCGAGCGGCACCAGGCGCCCCTCGTGCATGGGCGGCTCGCGGCCGACGACCACACCAAGGACGCGGCGCGGGCCGAGCGGGCACACGACCATCGCGCCCGGCTGCGCGGTGCCCTCCAGCTCGGAGGGCACCGCGTAGTCGAGGATCCTGTCGAGGCTGCGCGCCTCGACCAGGGGGAAGACCTGGGCCGCGGCGACGGGCCCGGGCGGCAGCAGCGAGAGCGGTGCGGGAGCGGCCCGCGCCGTGGCTCCCGCCCCTTCCTAGTGTCCTGATTCAGAAGTTGGCGAGCAGTTCCCGAGCGAATCTCCCGCGAGGCAGCCGGGAAGTGCCGCCGAACTTCTGAATCGGGACACTAGGCCGAGGCGGCGAGCGTTCCGCCGGCCTCCTGGGCCACGGCCGTGCTCTCCCAGGTGAAGTCCGGGTCGGGGCGGCCGAAGTGGCCGTACGCCGCGGTCTTCTGGTAGATCGGCCGGCGAAGGTCGAGCTTCTCGACGATGGCGCCGGGGCGCAGGTCGAAGTTCTCGGTGATCCACTTCTCGATCGACTCGACGTCCCGGGTCTCGGTGCCGTAGGTCTCGAGGCTCACCGACACGGGGCGCGCGACGCCGATGGCGTACGCCACCTGCACCTCGGCGCGCTTGGCGAAGCCCGCGGCCACGACGTTCTTGGCGACCCAGCGCGCGGCGTAGGCGGCCGAGCGGTCGACCTTCGACGGGTCCTTGCCGCTGAAGGCCCCGCCGCCGTGCCGGGCCATCCCGCCGTAGGTGTCGACGATGATCTTGCGGCCCGTGAGGCCGCAGTCGCCGAGCGGGCCGCCGACGACGAAGATGCCGGTCGGGTTGATGAAGAACGTGATGTCGTCGTTCCACAGCGAGAAGCCCTCGAGCACGGGCCGGACGACCTGGTCGATGACGTCGGCCTTGAGCTCGTCGTAGCCGATCTCGGGCGCGTGCTGGGTGGAGACGACCACCGAGACGACCTCCGTCGGGACGCCGTCCACGTAGCGCACCGTCACCTGCGACTTGCCGTCGGGGCGCAGGTACCCGAGGGGCCCGCGCCGCATCTCGGAGAGCCGCTCGCAGATCCGGTGGGCGAGGGTGATCGGGAGGGGCATCAACTCGGGCGTCTCGTCGGTGGCGTAGCCGAACATCAGGCCCTGGTCGCCGGCGCCCTGGAGGTCGAACTCGTCGCCCTCGTCGCCGGCCCGCTTCTCGTAGGCGGTGTTGACGCCCTGGGCGATGTCCGGGCTCTGCTCGTCGAGCGCCACCGAGATGCCGCAGGTCTCGGCGTCGAAGCCGTACTTGGCACGGGTGTAGCCGATCTTGCGGATCGTCGAGCGGACGATCGACGGGATGTCCACGTAGGTGGTCGTGGAGATCTCGCCGGCCACCATCACCTGGCCCGTCGTGATCAGGGTCTCACACGCGACACGACCGAGCGGGTCGTCGGTGAGGACCGCGTCGAGGACCCCGTCCGAGATCTGATCGGCGATCTTGTCGGGGTGACCCTCGGTCACGGATTCCGAGGTGAAGAGGTGCTGTCCCATGCGCTGCGGCTCCTTCGGGTATCGAGGCGGCGGCGAGCATAACAGGGGGTCCGGAGCGCCCGGAAATCGCCACGGGGGCCCCGCGCGTGGCGCGGGACCCCCGTGATCAGCCCTGCCGACGGCTCAGCCCGCGAGGCGCAGGAACACCTCGAACGTCGGCGTGTCGCCGCCGGTCGTCCACGCGGTGATGCTCTTCACCGGGCGCAGGTTGGCGAGGCTCTCCGCCGGGGCGTCGTCGAACGCGCCGGCCGCCTGCGCGGCCGCGACGGCCTCGCTGACGTTCAGCCACATCACCGACGTCACCTCGTCCGGCATGCCACTGGTGCCGGCGGCGAAGTCGGCCGAGGCGCTCAGGGGCGAGACGGGGCGCTGCACGGCGGTCACGGCCGGGACGCTGGTCCCGACGATCGCGAGGTCGCCGTCCACGCCGTAGACCACACCGGCCTCGGGCGACAGCGGCAGCTGCCATCCGGTGACGCCGGCCGCGAGCGGCACCTGCTTCCAGGCCGGCAGCGTGGTGCCCTGGCTGAAGGTCTGCAGGAGGCGCGGGACGCCGACCCGCAGCGCGTCGAGCGTCGTGGTGGCGCGGGCGCCGTCCTCGACGGTGAGCAGGAGGGCGGCGCCGGGGTTCGGCGTGCCCGAGGTCGCGACGATCGCGTGCTCGCCAGAGGTCAGCGCGGCGAGATCCTCGATCGAGACGCCGAGCAGGGCGGGCAGCTGGCCGGTGAGCGCCTCCAGCTGGGCCAGGGTCTCGCTGCTCTGCGCAGCGCGCGCCTGGTCGAGGGCGGTGGTGAGGCTGCCCGCCAGGTCGCTGAAGCCGAGGTAGGCGATCGCGTCGGCCGGGACCTTCTCATCGAGCGTCGGCGAGAACTCGCCCGCCCCCGCGTCGGGTGCGCCGACGATCACGCCCTTGACGCGGGCGCCCTCGGGCTCGGCCGCGACGGACGCCGCGACGACCGCGTTCTGGTACTCGGAGAGGCCGAGCTGCTCGAGCTCGGGCTGCGACTGGGCACCGGCCTGCACGATGGCGCCGATGTCGAAGTAGGCCTGACCGAAGACGTCGGCCGGCAGCTTGGCCAGCGCGTCCGTGAACCTGGCGGTGCCGGCGAGCGTCTTGTCCCCGCCCGCGGCGTGCGCGTCGAGGGCCTTGAAGAGCTGGGCCTCGGTGTCGGAGATCACCAGCACCCCGTCACTGACGGCGGCGACGGTGTCGGGCTCGTCCGTGAAGTAGTCGGCGCCGGCGTGCGTGCCGGCCTTGGTCGCGCCGCCCTTGACCAGGAGCGCCTCGACCTCCTCGTCCTTGCCCTCCGCCAGCTCGACGACGCCGACGAACTCCATGTCGTCGGCGGCCTTCGCGGCGGCGTCGGCGTCCGGCGCGGTCAGCGAGCCGCCGAGGGCCGGTGCCTCGGGCAGCGAGATGCCGGCGATCGCCGCGTGCTCCCCGAGCAGCGGCTTGATCTCCGTCTCGAAGTCGACGTCGTCGGACTTCAGCGCCTCGTCGACCTTCTCCCGCAGCTCCGGGTACGCCGGGAACAGCTTGGCGAGTGCATCCACCTGACTCCACTGGGGCCCGTCGAAGTCCGTGGAGGCCTCGAGGTAGATCGGACTGCCGGCGGGGATGTAGGAGGCCACCTCCCCGGCGGCCGCGCCCGATTCCGAGCTGCTGCCCCCGCATCCCGACACGGCGAGCGCCGTGCCTGCAAGGGCGGCCGTCGCGAGGACGACCGGACGGCGTCGACGCAGGCTCTCGATCATCTGCACTGCCATCCGCTGGGACCTCCGAGTCGGGAATGAGGGCGCTGCGACCGACAGTAGCAACGCCCCTCACCAAGCCTTCGGGGCCCGTGGTAAAGGTCTGGTTCAGAGACGGCGGGTCCCGCTGCATCCTTCCTCGGCCGGGCCCCGCCCGTGCATGAGCCCCGGAGGCTCAGTCGCGCGTCTTGACCTCGATGATCAGGGGCACTCCGTCCAGGTCGAAGCGCTGGCGCAGGCGGTTCTCGAGCCAGAAGCCGTAGTCGCGCGTCATGAGCGAGCGGTCGTTGACCTCGAGACGGAAGGTGGGCGGCCCCTCGCTCGTCTGCACCAGGTAGCGCAGCGACAGGCGCCGCTGGCCCTTGCGCGGGCCGGGGCGCTCGGCCGCCAGCTCGCGCAGCGCCTCGTTCAGCTCCCGGGTCGAGATGCGCGCCCGGTAGCGCTCCTCCAGCCGGAGGGCGGCCGGCAGGATCCGGTGCAGTCCCTCCCCCGTCGCCGCCGAGCAGACCTCGATCGGCGGTCGCTGGCGCGACTTCGACCTCAGCCGTCCCCGGATGTGCTCGAGGTCGGGCTGGGCCAGGTCCCATTTGTTGATCACGAGCAGGGTCGCGCAGTGCGCGCGCGCCGACCGGTCGACCGCGGACAGGTCCGAGTCGGTCAGCCCCTCGGTGGCGTCGCACACGACGATCGCCACGTCGCTGCGCTCGGCCGCCTGCAGCGCCCGGATCTGGCTGTAGTGCTCGACGCCGTCGCGCATCTGGCCGCGGCGCCGGAGCCCCGCGGTGTCGATGAGGACGACGGGCTTGTCGTCCACCTTGATCAGCGTGTCGATCGGGTCCCGCGTCGTGCCGGGCTGGTCGTGCACGACCACGCGGTCCTCTCCGAGGATCGCGTTGAGGATGGAGCTCTTGCCGACGTTCGGCCGGCCCATGATGCAGATGGCCGGGACACGTTCGCGCTCGCGGTCGACGGCCGGGGCGTCGGGGAGCCGCGCGACCAGGGCGTCGAGGAAGTCCCCGATGCCGCGCCCGTGCTGGGCCGAGACCGCGAAGACCTCGCCCAGGCCCATCTCGGCCAGGTTGTACGCCTCGGCCTCGCGGCCGGCGCTGTCGACCTTGTTCGCCACGAGCATCAGCGGCGTGCCCACCCGGCGCAGCCGGTCGGCGACCTCGAGGTCGCCGGGGGTCGGCGCGGTCTGCACGTCGACCACGAACACGATCAGGTCGGCCTCCTCGATGCCGCGCACGGCCTGCGCCGCGATCTGGCGGCCGACGGCGCTCGGGTCGGCATCGTCGATGCCGCCGGTGTCGATCAACTGGAAGGCACGGCCGGCCCACTCGGCGCCCGACTGGCGCCGGTCCCGTGTGACGCCCGCAACCGCGTCGACCACCGCGTCGCGGCGGCCTGCGAGCCGGTTGAAGAGGGTCGACTTGCCCACGTTCGGGAAGCCGACGATCGCGACGACCGGCTGGTCCGTCGCCAGGGTGCTGCCCGCCGACTCCTTGCGCGGCTTCCAGCGTGCGCGCTCCGCTCCGCGCTCACCCATCGACGTGCCCCGGGGGATCGGTGTGCGGGCCGCCGGCGACCGGGATCAGCGCCGCGATGGCGGCCATCATGCGATCGACCGCCTCGCGGGAGCGCCGGCTGCGCGGCCCCGGTGCGATGTCGGAGAGGTCCACGGGCGGTCCGAAGGCGACCTTCACCCTGCGGAAGAGCCGGTGGCTGCCCCAGACCGCCGCGGGCACGACGGTCAGCCCCGGCTCCAGGCCGAGTGAGCCCGCGCCCGGCATGCCGGGCCGCAGCACGCCGTCCGTGAAGCGGGTGCCCTCGGGGTACATCAGCAGGACGTCGCCGCGCTCCAGGATGTCGCGCGCGAGCCGCAGCGCCCGCCGGTCGGCGCCGCCGCGCTCGACCGGGAAGGCGCCCATCCGGTAGACCGCCCGTCGCACGAAGGGGATGCGGAACAGCTCGGCCTTTGCCATGTAATGACTCTTTCGCGGCAGGACGGCCACGCCGAGGATCGGCGGGTCGACCTGCGAGATGTGGTTGCTGACGATGAGGACCGCGCCGGTCGCCGGGATGTTCTCCCGGCCGACCACCCGGAGCCTCAGCAGCCAGCGGACCGGGGGGACGAGGAGGATGTGCCCCGCCACCCACCAGCGGCGGGTGACGACGGGGGGCTGTTCGAGGTCGATCATCCGGGCTGCGCCCCGGCGCGCTCGCGGACGTCCTCCACCAGGCTGACGATGAGGTCCGCCACCGAGTCGGCATCGAGCTCCGAGGAGTCGATGACGACCGCGCCCTGGGCGATGCGCAGGGGGCTGGCGGAGCGGGTGCTGTCGGCGTGGTCGCGCCGGCGCACGTCCTCCAGCACGACCGCCTCGTCCATCTCGACGCCCCGCGCGCGCAGATCGGCGCGGCGGCGGCGGGCCCGCTCCTGGAGCGACGCGGTGAGGAAGACCTTGAGGTCGGCGTCCGGGCACACCACGGTCCCCACGTCGCGCCCGTCGGACACCCACGACCCCTGCGAGAGCAGGGCGCGCTGGGCGGCGACGACCTCGTCGCGCACGCGCGGGTGCGCCGAGACCTCCGAGACCTGTGCCGCGACCGCCGGGGTCCGTATCGCGGCGGTCACGTCCTGGCCGGTCACCCGCACGCGGTCGCCGTCGTCGGTCGGCTCGATCTCGATGGGGTTGGCGCGGGCCAGCGCGACCAGGGCGTCCTCGTCGGACGGCGGCACGGCCTCCTCCAGCGCGAGCCAGGTGAGGGCGCGGTACATCGCCCCGGTATCCAGGTAGGCGACGCCGAGGCGGCGGGCGACCGCGCGCGCCACCGTGCTCTTGCCCGCGCCGGCGGGCCCGTCGATCGCGACGATCACGCGGGCACCGCCCCGAGCGCCGCGAGGTCGCGGGCGAAGCCCGGGTACGAGACGGCGACGGCCCCGAAGTCGCCGACGGAGACGCCCTCCCGGCTCACCAGGCCGGCCACCGCTCCGAGCATCGCCAGCCGGTGATCGCCCACCGAGTCCATCGATCCGCCGCGGATCCCGGCGCCGCCGGCCACGGCGAAGCCGTCCTCGCGCTCCTGCGCGTCGACGCCGAGGCCGCGAAGGGCGCGGACGACGGAGGCGATCCGGTCGCTCTCCTTGACCCGCAGCTCGGCGGCGCCGCGCACGACCGTCGTGCCCGACGCACGCGCCGCCAGCAGCCCGACCAGGGGCAGCTCGTCGATCATCGAGGGCACCTCGTGGGGAGCGACCTCGGTCGCCCGCAGGTCGTCGGTCCGCGACACCGACAGCGTCCCGCAGGGCTCCCCGGCGACCGGCGCTCCCGGCTCCTCGCGGATCTCGACGCCCATCCGGCGCATGACGGCCAGCAGGCCCGTGCGCCCGGGGTTCAGGTTCACGCCCTCGAGCCGCACCTCGGGGTCGCCGAGCAGCGCGCCGGCCACCAGGTGGGCGGCGGCCGAGGAGAAATCACCCGGCACCTCCATGTCCGGCAGCGCGAGCCCCTCGACGGGGCCCGCGACGCCCACCGCCCCGCCCTCCCGCAGCACGGAGACGCCCGAGGCCTCCAGCATCCGCTCGGTGTGGTCGCGCGATGGGACCGGCTCGTGCACCCAGGTGGTCCCCTCGGCGAAGAGGCCGGCCAGCAGGAGGCAGCTCTTCACCTGGGCGCTCGCGACCTCGAGGTGGTGCTCGATGCCCCGCAGCGGCGCCCCCCCGCTCACGACCAGCGGCGGCGTGCCGCCGGGCGCCGTGAAGATCTGCGCGCCCATCGCCCGCAGCGGCCGCGCGATGCGCGTCATGGGGCGCCCGCGGAGCGACTCGTCGCCGTCGAGGACGACGTGGTCGATGCGCTGCCCGACGAGGATCCCCGAGAAGAGCCGCATCAGCGTCCCGGCGTTGGCGCAGTCGAGCGCCGGCGGCGGCCGCAGGCCGCGAAGCCCGCGACCGGTGATGCGGACCGCGTCCCCGAGGTGCCCCGTGACCGCGACGCCGCAGTCCTCGAGGGCCTGGAGGGTGGCGCCGGTGTCGGCGGAGTCGAGCGGGCGGCCCACCCGGACCTCGCGGCCGGAGACGCCGGCGAGCATGATCGCGCGATGGGTCAGCGACTTGTCCGGCGGCACCTGGAGGGTGCCGCGGAGCAGTGTCACCGGTGCCACACGGACGGCCGCCATCCGGCCAAGACTAACGACACCTCGCCTGGGCCACCGGCGGCGGCCTCAGGGGGACGTGCGCGGCGACACCGATCGGGCGACGCGCAGGGCGGTCTCCTCGCCCAGGCCGGCGCCCCTGACCTGCAGCCCGAAAGCGCGATCGGGCGTCTCCCAGACGAGGGTCACCAGACCGCGGGCCCGCAGCACGGCGGGCGCCCCGTCCACGTCGACGACCCGCGCGTCACGGCCGCCGGCGTCGGGGCTGGCGAGCGGCGCGGGACACTGGCGCAGCAGCACCCGCGAGCCATCGGCGCCGGTCCAGGCGACGATCACGGCAGGCGGCGCCGAGGGGTAGGAGATGTCGGGCTCGATGCGCGGCAGGCCACGCGTGAGCCCGGGCGGCGTCCAGCCCGGCAGCCAGGGCGCATAGCCCACCTCGAACGCGGCGTCGGCCAGCCCGGAGGCCCAGCGCCCGTCGCCGATGCCGGCGCCCATGCCGTGGGTCGCCCCCATGCGGCCGCTCACCGAGGCCCCGTCGAAGCGCAGCTCGGAGATGCCCGCGCGGGCGAGGCGGCCGATCGGCTCCCCCGAGGCGTCGATCGCGTCGACGCCGATCACCGGGACGTCGGAGGGCAGGCGCATCAGCACGAGACCCCCTCCACCCACCGCGACGGTCCCCGGCGCCTCCTCGGCCGCCAGCAGCGGCGCGATGGAGGAGGCCTCGGGGGCGACGCGGGCCACCAGCACGCGGTCGTCGGGCAGGGGCGGCACCTCCAGCGCCACCACGGCGGCGACCACCGGGCGCCAGCGGCTGGGACGCCCGGGCGGACAGGCCACCCGGGCGAGCACGGCGCCGTCGGGGCCGACCCACGCCACGCGCGCCCGGGGCGGATCGCCCGCCACCGACGCCGCGACCAGCGGCGCCCCGGCGGCGGGGGCCAGCAGATGGGGCACCGGGTGCCCGAGCGCCGCCTCGGCGGCGGCGCGGTGGGCTGCCAGGGGGTCGTCCACGAGCCCATCACACCACACCCCCGGTCCGTCCGGGCCCGCCGTCATCCTGTCCGTCATGACCATTCACCACTGCCACGACTGCGGTCAGCCGGTGCCCGAGGGCACGGAGATCTGGCTGTCGCCGGTGACCGGGCGGCCCGACGAGGCCGCCGGCGAGCCCTACTGCGGGGGATGCGCCTCGCCGATCGGGATCGCCGCCTGACACCCCCCTCCGCCGCTGAGCCCTTCGAGGTCGTGCGCGGCCAGGTGACGCTCCGCGGCGAGAGCGCTGGAGCGGGCGACGCCGTCCTGCTGCTCCACGGGCTCACGGCCACGCGCCGCTACGTCGTTCACGGATCCCGGGCCATCGAGCGCGCGGGGCGGCAGGTGGTGATGTACGACGCCCGCGGCCACGGCGCGTCCTCGCCCGCCGGCGCCTACGACTACGGCGAGCTCGCCGCCGATGCGATCGCGGTGCTCGACCACCTGGGCATCGAGCGTGCCGCGCTGGTCGGTCAGTCGATGGGATCGGCCACCGCCGTCGCCGTGGCCCTCGCCCACCCCGGGCGCGTGCGCTCCCTGGCGATCGTGACCCCCGCCCACCGGGGCGCGCCGAGCCCGAACCTCGAGCACTGGGACGCGCTGGCCGCCGGCCTCGAGCGTGGCGGGCCCGAGGGATTCCTGGAGGCCCTCGGGCCGATGCACGTCGGCGAGCGCTGGCGCGACGCCGTCCGGACGGTGATCCTGCAGCGGCTCGGCCGCCATGAGCACCCGGCCGCCGTCGCCGACGCCCTGCGCGGCATCCCGCGCTCGGCGGCGTTCGCCGGCCTCGAGGCCCTCGAGGCGATCACCGTGCCGACGATCGTCGTGGGCAGCCGCGACGACGTCGACCCCGACCACCCGCGGGAGGTGGCCGAGGAGTACGTCCGCCGCATCCCGGGCGCCGCCTTCACGATCGAGGCGGAGGGAGAGTCCCCGCTGGCGTGGCGCGGAGGCGCTCTCTCGAAGGAGATCCTGCCCCTGCTCTGACCTCGAGCGCGGACGGGCACCGCCCGCCTGCGCTACCCGTCGGCCGGATCCGCGGGCGGACCGTCGTCGGTGGGCGGTTCGCCCGGATCCGGCTCTCCGTCGCCGTCGCCCTCACCGGGATCCTCGTCACCGAGGTCC
>LNFM01004107.1_pt1 | contig 30261 bp, 28 predicted proteins | sample 596031 | NCBI WGS metagenome assembly LNFM01 (sample SAMN04254537, study PRJNA301005) | activated carbon metagenome | isolation source: dual media filters at the Ann Arbor, Michigan drinking water treatment plant | place: USA: Ann Arbor
TCCGTTTCGGGCATGAAACGCTAAAGAAGCAGGGTTTGGAAACTAACCCTGTTTCAAAGGGAATCCTTCGGCTTTAGCTGAAGGAGGGTGTCAAATTTAAACATATCGAAGTAACTTGGTATAAGAAGGATAGCCTAAACATTCACTCTTCTTTTTAAGGAAAGAAATTGTTCACTTACGTACCTGACTTTATCCCAAGCTCCATAGTTCTTATTGGGGCGGGTGGGACAGGATCTCGACTAATGCCTATGCTTGGGCAACTAGTCAGGTCATCCCTTCGACAGCATAACCCGATGGGGTGGATCGAGAGACTTCCTGTCTATGTGATCGACGGCGACGTAGTAGAAGAAAAGAATCTACTGCGTCAAAACTTTATCAGCAAGGATGTAGGTAGCCCTAAAGCAGCAGTTCTTGCAACGAGATATAGCAACGCATACGGCATCCCTATCATCCCGAGTACCAACTTCCTTGATAAGAAGCACCCGAAAATAGAATTCTTAGGAGCTGATCCGACACTGGAATTTACCTTCCAAGATAGTCTTGTAATTTTGGCAGTAGACTCCGCCAATGCTCGTAGAGAAATCTTGAACTATATGGTTAACAACCGTTACCACAAGATACATACTCAAAATAGCAAATGCTTCGTGATTGATGCGGGTAACGAGGACTCTTTCGGTCAAGTTAAGTTCTTCAACATGAGGACCTTGCTGAAGGATACGATAGAGAGTGCGCAGAACAACAATGCGTACAGGGAATTTGTAGAGAAGTTTCCGAAGCAGATGCCAGATCAGTACAAAATGTCATACATCCCGTATGATCCTCAGTACTATAAGGATCTAGGCTCTTCTACTGCCGAGTTGTCCTGTGCCGATCTACCTCAGACATTGGCTATCAATGCAATGATGGCTACTATGATCTGCTGTATCGTTCAGAACTTTCTGCAGTTCCGCCATATGAACTATGACGGGTTAAGGTTTGATATGAACGGATCTATGTCGACGGACTATAATAGTCCCCGGCGTTGGTTGAAGCGTGCGTTACCCGGGGTGGATGGCCAGGATGGATACCCGGGCATCAACAGGCATATGCTTATCGATTCCGGTATTCTGCCTATGCAAAACAAAGACTTCACAGGTCCGCTTAGATCAGCGACTTTAAAGTACTCATTGGCAGGGTTGCTTATCACGTCGGAAGGGGACCTGGTACCTAAGATCGTACCTTTGCCTAAAGCGGAAGCTATTCCGGTAGAGGAAAAAGTTAAGGAAAAGAAAGCTGATCCTTCTATTCCCACAGTGGTTACGGAAGAAGTGACCGTAGCGGTTGCGGCTTCAGGTGTCCCGGAGCTTAGCCCTGTAGAGACTATTCCTCGACAAGAACCGGTCGCTGTCCCGGTTACGCCGCCGAGACTTCGTCCGTTACCCAGGCGTCGTGCGGTAACTCCGCCGATAACTATTAACCTGGATACTCAAACGTTAGCTGCAGCAATGGAGAGCGGTGTACTGACAGCCGTAAACGTAACCTAACCAAGGTTATGTTCTAAAACCAGTTTCGGCTGGTTTTTTTAGCTTAGTTAATTCGTTCTCTTGAAGATTCAGTCTGACTATCAATAATCTTATGGATGGCCAAGGCTGCGCCGTTTTGACGAAGCACAGTCAGAGTGCCTGTTGACTTATTCCAGTTCCAGCTTCCAAGAGCTTCGTCTTCTAAGTTAGAAAGCATAGCGAACGGAGATTTGTCGAAGCATTGGGCACGGAATTTAACTTCACCGAAAGCGTAGAAAGTAAACACGCCTGTTGTCGTAGGCGTAAAGGTTACTGTCCACATATTGGTGCCTACGATTTCTGTCGTCGTAAATACAATATTGCTAGCCGAACCATTAACGTATAGGGCAGCGTCAGAAGGCGTAGTAAATGCAGGGCCTTCAAACACTGTGGAGAAAGAATTATTAATTACTAGTTCAAGCATGAAGCTCTCCCTTCATATGGCTAATATAGGTAAGGAGGGCTTGCTCCTTCATCTTGATATCGTTAGGCGTTTGACCAGCCTCTAGTTTTCCAACTGGGATAAAGTCAAAAGGGTAAGAGGGCTTAGAAAACCCTTCTAACTTCAGTAAATAGGAGACTATATCAATAAGTTCTTCAGAAGCTTTGAAAGACTGTCCCGTCAGGAACCCGACTCTCTTAATCTCTTCAATGGCCCAAGCTAACTCTAGCGAAGAGGGGAGACTTAAAGTATCAAATTCGGCATGTTCGTTGTTGCAAACTGAAGTAGTCCAAAGTAAGAACTCGGGCAAGGAGATGATGCTATTTAAAGCCTTGTTTAAACCCTGAAGAACATAAATCTTCTCAGCGACCAAATATTCTGGGCACTGAAATTCTAGCAATATAGTCTCTGGCTCAAAGTCAAGCCAAACACCTTTGCCGTAATTCTTATCTAAAAGAACTTGGAGGTCGGAAATTCTAATGTCTTTAGCCAGCATTTTTTAGCAAAGTAGCGAGTACGCGTTGAGTGTCCATAGGTAGAGATTCTACCAAAGCCTTGGCCGAAGCGGGGTCTGAACTAATTTCCTTTTGAAAGTCGGCACCTAGATAGTCATTGACGTAAGCAGGCGGCAGATTCATGATTTTACCCATAGGGTATTCTACCCCACAAACACAGGCGTTCATGCCCTTGACGGCAGCTTCTTTTTCGATCAAAGCTTCTTTGTAGAAGTTAAAACCCTTCAGCCCTAGATGAGCCTTCTTGTCTAAGCCAGAAACCGTTTCGCACAGATTTCTAACCAAAGCTCCCGGCGGGATAATTTCTTGCTCTTTGCCTAAGGCAGCAGCAATCTTGACGAAGGTATCATTCTTACTGGCGTAGAACCTAGCCCCCAAAGCGTCTATAGCGGCCTTCTTTGAGAGGTAAAGGTTACCGGAGTACCTAGACACCTCCTCGCTTGGTTTAACGCCTAGAATGGCCGCTTTTTCCCATAGGGCTACAGCTTCCGTGGCAATCTTTTCCAAGTCTACAAAACCGGTCAATTCACCTTCCCAGCCAGCCTGCTTCAAGAGGTACGTGTCTTCTGATTCTGAGCTGGCTTGCTTGACTAGGCGGTGATTCCACGCTTCTATCATTTTGGAAGCCAACGTATCAACTTCTTCTTCTAAGCCATAGGCCGTCACAGCACTTGCAACCTTATCCATAACTTCGTAGTCCACGGCGCTCTTACTGAGTTGGACGTTATATGCAACGGATAAAGCCGAAGCTAAAGAACTATCCCGGCTATCCGTAGGGTAATCCTTTTCCACGCTGGCTTGTTTGACTAGAGGCAAGGCTTCAGGAACCAGGTCTAGTACATGTTTAAGTGTATATCCAATCATATTATTTGTGCGTTAATGGTTAAGGTTGATTTGGCGGTCTAACTGGGTTCATCGTGTCTTCGAATGCATACTGGGCATGATACATGTCGGGCAAAGTTTTACCAAGGACATTTGTGGAATCATACTCCAACTTATCTACGACCTTATTAAACAAAGCATCTCTTAGGGGGTATTGCTTAGCATAAGTGGCGCCGGTAGATAGTACGCCTATGATATTCATATCACTAGGGTCTTTACTAACCAACCCGATTTGATTCCGTACTGCAAGTCTTGCCCTAGCTTGGTTTTTAGCGCGAAGATAGCCAGCACCAGCACCTACCGCCCCTGCTAGAATAGCCCCGGTACCGATAACTAAAGCCAAAGACTTATTGTGAGCCATAGAATTGGCCAAAGACTTGGGGTTGGACTTGATAAGCTGCCAAGCACCTGCTCCTGCCGCTATTCCTGCACCAATTCCTGACATGGTACCCGAAGCGGTTGCGGAGGTTATACCTGCTCGTTCACTGGGGGTCATGCCAGGAGACGATCCTTCATATAAAGTCTTGGCATGGGTTCGAATAGCGTCTACTTTGTCAGGAGTTTTTAAATCCCGAAATACAGGATCATCCAGCATGTAGGATAGGTCTACGCCCTTAGACTTATAGAAGGCAATTAGGCTATTAACGATTTGATCGTTTGATAATGGCATGTTCAGATTTTAGTTTAAATCTTGAATAACCCGGCGTAAATCTGTATGTAGGCACGGTGTATTCAAGGTATTTATGGAGATATTGGCTTTGAGTCTATCGGGGTACTTGTCTGAAGAAGGTAAATACTTATTGTGTATAAAGTAAAAATCCCAGGATCCACTAATAGTAATTGTGCAGATGGCAAGTATATCGAAAGAACCTCTTAAAGTACAGGAAGTTCTGGAGCCGTCTTCCATCAAAGTAGAATCTGAGAACCCTACGAAGACCTGGCCCGTAGTGCCCCCGTCTAAGAGTAGCTCTTTACCTGTATTCGATCTAACGCACTTGACTTCTATTGAGAACTTCTCATCTAAGTCAGCAGACTTATAATGGACTAGTAAATCGCCTTTTCTCTTATCTTGATCCGGTATTTTGATCACGGAAATAAAGCAAGGATCTTCTAAAAGTTTGTTTTGAAGGACTTGCTCAGCAATGTACCCTGTTAACATGCCTTTACAGGAAGGGTTGCTATCTATCATAAAAGCTAACTGCTCACTCGACAGCGTTTTTATCAAAGAGTCTCCGGATATACTCATTCCTTCATTTTAAACGGCGTTCTTATAACAGTCAAGTTTTGAGCTATTTATGGTATAAGTAATGTGTACAGGCACTGTAAACTTACCAGTAGTAAGACTGCTAAGGTTATCTGTCCCAGGTACTAGTTACTACTATAAAAATAAAAATGATTGAAATCATTCTCGAAAAAATCAAAATGCTGGCACAAATCATGATTGCAGCAGGGCACATCTTAGAAGGATTCTTGGAAATTATTGAAGACCTAACACGGAAACTTATCAACGCAAAATATAACCCGGCACCTGCCGTGTAAAAAAATTTGGGGCAAGTGGGCCCCATTTTTAGTTTGTTGCTTAACGGGCCGCTGATACTAGCGGTGAATAAATGGAAACTTCAACAGTTACAGTACCGCCTGCAACTCCGGCAGCTCCTAGAATAGTTCAGGATTCTATCCTTAGCACAAATGAGCTACTGGACATATCGGCTATGCTAGCGGATAGAGGTATAGAGAGTGCTACGTATACGGGGCCAACGCCCTTAGTTCCCGATACCGGAAAAATGGTCTTTAGCGTGACTAAAAACCTGGTCCGGAAATCGGGGTACTACATCGTCTTAGCAAACGACGTATTTAACTATTTCAAGATAGGAGACATTCTCCCTCACAACGACTACTTCTATAAAATCAGCTCTAAGAAGCCCCCTGTCCTTAGAGAAGGTTTTGTAGTAGTGGAAGGAGAATTGCACTATGTCACCATTAAAGACTTAATGAATGGCATAGTTAGAAAAAGCAGAAAACTAGAACTAAAACGTGAAACACTGACCTATGACGACTTTATCAACGGAACAATTTACCCCGCCCCCGCTAAAACCTCTATTAGTAAATCCAAACCCGATGCAGGGTCCGCAGGAGGTTCCGAAACTCAGCCCGCTGGTAACCCTCCTCTTAGTGGAAGCACTGGGGGCGGAGGAGAAGAAAAAACTTCAGCAGAAGGTGGACGAGTATCCAATATCTCTGTCAAAGATATCCTCTCAAGTACTAAAAATAGAAAACACAAACCAGTTAGCGAGGACGCTGAACTGGCCGAGCTTGAAGGCGCTGACCTGGCTTTCGAAGAACAAATCAGATCACTATACGATTCTATTTCTGAAAAAGAGGGGACAGGCGGGGAAGAATGGGAAATTGAGGAAGCTTCATAATCCAGACAAGGTGATGCGGGTAGTACAGTTCAAGATCCTTACAAAGGTTTTAGAACTGGCACCCGTCCCGGCTTATGTACATGGGTTCGAGAAGAACAAATCTATTCCTGTCATGGCAAGGGCTCACGTAGGCAAGGACGTAGTCATTAGCTTGGACATCAAGGACTTCTTTCCGTCTATTAAGCAGTTCATGGTGCAAGCCATGTTCCAACAACTGGGTATAGATAAGAAATCTTCTGGAATCTTAAGTGAGCTGACAACGTATAAGTCTTATGTGCCGCAAGGCTCGCTTACCGCCCCGAAGATCAGTAACTTGATAGCTGCAGGCACATTCGGTAAAGAGGTAGAGGCGTACTGTAAAGAGCAGGGCTTAAGCTTAACCATTTATGCCGATGATATTACGGTGTCCTACTCTGAGCCTAAGGACGTTAATCGGGAAGAGGCTAAGCTAAAAGCTACTGGCATCATTCAAGCCATCACTAGAACAGTTAGTAAGTACGGGTTCACTATTAACCTCGAAAAGACTAAGGTGATGAGGCGCAATAGTAGACAGTGGGTATGTGGAGCTGTCGTAAACGACAAAGTAAATATGAAGCGGCAGGAACGGTATCAACTCCGGGCAATCGTACACAACGTTGCTAAAAACGGTATTGAAAACGAAGCTAGAAAGTCCGGCATGGACCCTGAGGCGTTTATCAGGAAATATGCAGGGCGAATTAACTGGATGTGTCAGCTAAACACTGATGCGGGTGTTAAGCTTAAAGTAGCGTTCCGAAAGGTAACGTTGCCGTATCTTAAGCACCATCCGGAGATGGAGATCGAAGAACTTTCTTGGAACTCTGGAATCGAGATGCCTTATGTGCCTACCGAAGAAGATGAAATGATTTTCTCAAGTAAACCAGATAAAGCCTTAACGGCAGATTCTCCGTTCTAAAGTGTAATGTAGTTTGAAGAAAAACAAAGGCTCTTAGTTAAGAGCCCTGTTTTTTTTAGCTTAACAAATTACAATATGACAAGTTTACCGTCTAGGTTAACACTAAGTGCAATAGGCACTCTAACGTTAGGACCTTTACTTCTCGGGGGGTTGGAACCTATTGCCGTCATATACACGGGCATATCTTCTAACGTTATGTTAATAGCCCCGGTATTCGTCGGCAAAGTAACTATGGCACTACCGGTAAATACAGCGTCCGCAGTGGTGACGTTAAGTGAACTTCCTGTAAATATGCTGGACGCAGATACAGACGTCGTAACAGGGGATAGAGTGACGTTAAATCCTGTATTACTGGTTGCACTTGCTACTGCTGAGCCTGAGAATTCTGCCGCGTCCAGGCTTACGCTTATATTGGCAATAGGAGAAGGTAAGCTTATAAAGGAGCCTTCAACTACGGTATCTGCAGTGATTACGTTAAGAGAAGAATCAGAAGTAACTATGCTAAATGCAAATCCGATGAATAAAGCGTCGTCCGTTCTAACAGAGAATGAACTACCTATTCCGGAGTTGGAGGCTACTACCCCCTCGATATTGTCAAGGGTTATAGAGAAGCTACCGAAGTTGCCAGACTCTAGGCTTAGACCCGTTCCTACTTCAGCTAAAGAAGTGCTGATAGAAGTTAACGGAGATACGGATACGGAACCAGTAAATGTAGTACCCTCTGTGCTGGTCTGGATAAACGTAGTAATAGGAACAATAGCGGAGATCCCGGTACTGACAGGGTCCAGGGTTACCGATATTACTCCTGATATCTGTTGATTTGCAGATATGGAAGGTGCAGTAGAGTCAAGAACGACGTTTAGACCTGCAAATACCTGATCCACCACCACAAGGTTTGCATTAGCCGATCCTAGGTTTACGTCGTCTACGATAAGGTCATACTGGAAGGTATAGGTTCCCGCTGGCGCGCCTTCAAATGTAAACGAAGTATCATCCTCAGCTATCAAAGTACCTGAAGTCGGGAACGTAGTTATAAATCCTCTGATAAGTCTTTCATTATCGGCTGGCAGCTCTAAGTCGTTGTATGCATACGGTGGACCGTCGGTACCCGTGCTTGGAATAGTGTCCCCACGCACGCCTACGAGGTTTGTAGTTAGAAGTCTCTTGCCCGAGAAAGCTTGGTTCATATCCCGTAGGATAGAGGAAGTACTACTACCTAAGGTAATAGAGAAGCCAGAATATCCAAATTCCTCCCCGTTCTTATATCCAAGGACTGTTCCTGTATATGTACCGGCAGGCCCAGTAATTTGCAAGCTACTGTCTTCGTTGAAGACTAGGGAAGTAAAGCCCGTTGGGTACTGCGTCAATACAAGTCTAAATTCATCTGCGTTTTCAGCAGGTAAACTTAGATCATCAAAGAGCAAGGGTACGCCATCTGAGCCGGAAGAAGGAACGTTAGATCCTAAAATTCCGTGGCCAGGATAAGCCGAAGATAGCCACCCTCCGGAGACTAATTCTGTACTGTCGCTAAGCCAACTCATAATTAAATATTGCCCTTTTTAGGTAAGCGTATTACTACTATTTTACCCTATTAGGTAGCAGCTTTTGTAGGCATACGGCGTTGACCAGAGGCCGTCTCCCAGTCTACTTTATAAGTAGTGCCAGGTACAATTGAAGCAGATACTACTGCAAAAATGCCGCTAGAATTAGTGCTCAAACCTGTTTGTCTAACTACTAAAGCACCTGTAGTATTATCATATAGGGCAACGTAGTTCAAAGCTTCACTAGCTACTACAGTGCCGTTGTTACGTTTTAATACATCACTAGTAAAAGTGCCTGCAGACGATACCGTATACGTGATCGAAGACGGGTTAGTTAAACTACCGTTGTTATTAACACTGATCGTCTTAGCGCCCGTACTAGTCGGAGTGTACGTGAAAGTTGCAGTCGGAGTTCCATTGCTGATAGCTACGCTGGTCGGGGTAAAGGACCCGCCACCGCCACCTGCATTTGGTGTAACAGTAACCGTACCCGTGATCGTGCCGTTAGCACCCACCGTAAAGTTAGTCGAGGCCGTATTGTTTGCGCCACTGCTGGGTCCACTTAGAGTTACTGTTGTTGCAGCTGCGCCAGCCATTGTAAACGGGCCTACGCTTACCACGTTACTGTTGCCGCCTGCCCCTACTTGAACGATGTCCACGAAGTTGTTAGTACTGGCTGCCGTGAAGCCTGTCATAGTACGGCTTTGCGGGTTCGCAGTTGCAGCTTGGCTCTCACCTGTACTTGCAATAGTGGCTGCAGACGCAGCAGATCCACCTACTCTGCGTAGGAAGCGCATTGTACCGTCAGAAGGGAGATCGGTGGTGGCGCTGATCGTAATGCTAGTTGAACCTGGAGTACCGGCGGTAGGCACTGATAAGGTAGGGGCTGTTGAACTGACAAATTCAAATACTTGTAGATCGTCAACTTGAACCACCGGGCCTGTATCAGAGGTGCCAGAAAAGCCAAGGCCAATCCCACCAGTAGCCAGCGGCGAGGAGTCGGTATAGCTGATGGCCGCCGCTGCCCCATTAACGCGGACGGTATGCACGCCGCCGGGCGTCCAAGTCCACTCTAACTCAAAGTTGACATCCACCGTGCAAACGAAAGTCCCAGTCGCAACACTGACCCCATTCCGCCAAAGTTGCAGGTTGTTCGTTCCCGTGCCCGTGTTGTTCAGTACGCGCAGATCGTAGAAGTTGCCGCCTACCATGCAGCTTCGGAAGTGTAAAGTGCCGCTTTCTGTACCCGATCTGAAAGACGGGAATCGAATCTGACTAAGGATACGCCCATCACTAATGTTGGCAGGAGTAGTACCCAGCGCCCAATGGATGGTCCAGGTTGCGCCAGTGGAGCCGGCTTGGAGCCTGTCAACGTCGCCTAATGTGCCATGTTGCGGGTTACCTGAAGTGCTCAGCATGGTGTAGGCGCCACCCTCTTCAGGAGTCCTTACGACGAGTTGCTCCAGAAATAGATCAGTCGAGAAAGTGTCGTACCAGCGACGGATATAACTCATTATTTTTCCTTAGAACTTGAAAACGCGCATGTTCTCAACGCCAGAGGCGTTGCAGATGACCGCGTTGAGCTGAGGGCACCACATCATATGGCGCCAGTTGTACCCCGTGTAATTCGGGTAGGCGCCAGCAGTTGGTGCAAGTCCGATAGTCCACGGCGTCGTCGTTGGATTTATCTCGTAGACGGTCGTGGTCGCCGCCGAGTTCCAGGTTGTCATCCAAATCCGGTTTATCGCCGGGATGTACACGGCCGCTTGCCCGTCAAAGTAGCTGCTGTAGCGACGGAAACTATCCCTAGTTAGGCCATCGGTGAACTGGTAACCCCCGAGGCCTAGTTGATCCGGGCTCTGACTTTGTGTGAATACGTTAGTGTCTAAATTAAGTGAGCCATACCAGCCGTCGCTGCCACCACTACCGCTCACATTGCCTATTGGCGTTCGGAGGAAGTAGACGATGCGACCGTTGCGGGCCGTACATTGTGTGATGCGCTGCCAAGGTGAACCGTCGCCTCCAGGAATCGAGCCGGAGGCCGAGGTTCCAGACACCCACTGGTTCGTTAACGTATTGTAACGAGAATGACGCCCGTTCCCGCCGTAGTTGCTGCCCAACGAAGTTGTACGCAAGATGCCAGTGACTTCGACCAAGCTAACAGTAAAGTTTCCAGACAAGGACCCAACGTTGCCGGTAGCCGTACCAGGAGCCGTCAAGGTTAAGCTAGGCGCAGGCCTAGCATTACCTACATATGCAGTTAAGGAAGAGACGACGTATTTATTAGATCTTGGAGTAGCCATGCTGTTTTATTTTAAACCGCTTTAGGCTACTGTCACTGATTCGTAATAAACTTTATCCGTTGTTGAATTAGAAGTCCCAGACGTAGCTCTGAAAGAAACCAGTAAGATTCCGGGTCCTGTAGGCAGGCCGTTAATAGTTAATACCCCGGTACTATTCGTAGTCGCCGTAGCTTCTAGCATAGTAATACCTGATAAAGAACCTAGTCTTCCGGCGGGGAAGAATGTGTAATTCATCAAAGTACTGGCTAAAGGTGTACCTGAGCCATTACTGATTACTGAGGTGCTTACGGAAGTGGCGTTAAGACCCACGTCTGAAGCAAGGATATTGCTGCGGTTTCCCGCTGCGTCAAAAGCCCTGACTCGACATTGATCAATCGAGCCAGGAGTACGGCCCGTGATGTTTACCGTTAGTACGGTACCTACGCTAGTCCAAGTAGAGCCTCCGTTAAGGCTTCGCTCATACCCTGTTACTGCCACGTCGTCTGTGCCCGCAGCCCAAGTTAACGTATAGCCGGTTGTAGTAATGTTTGTGACGGCTAAGCCGCCAGTCATAACTGGGCTTGTAGGCAGACCTTGATCCTCGATTTGAAACCAAGAAGTGTAGGCTACGGCACTAGGGGCCGAAGCCCCGTCCTCAATTTGAAACCAAGAGGTATAGGCTGTCATTGTTTAGGCCTGTTGTTCAATTTCTACACGAGTAGCTGTGCCAGTTAAGGTTACAGGCAAGGTGTACGTTGTTGGAGTCGTGGTTATTAACTGGTCTGCTGTTACGCCCATTACAGTACCTGAATCGTTGACAAATCTGATACGGGCTGTACCTGTTCCTGACGCGGTCCACATGCGGAATTTAACACCGCCATAAGTACCAGCAGCGTAACTCTTGCCTAAAGCCAAGACACACTTGGCCGGAGTAGAGGTTAGGACAGGACTGGTAATGAAGGTTGCATCGTCAGCAGTGTTCTCAGAGATCATAGCTGCAAGTACGCCGCCAGCAGAAGCCGTGAAACTACCCGGAGTAACGTCAGATACTAAACGACCTGTACCTGGATACGCAGCTCCTAATTGAAAAACGTTACTATCAGCACTAGCTGCATTGGTATGGACTACGAAACCCCAGTATGTCAAGCCTGTGGTAGCGCCAGTGGCAGCAGCAAAAGTCTTAGCTCCGCTGCTGGTAATGGTTAAGTCAGCAGGTTTGATTACGCCAGTAGTATTACCTGCGGCATTGAATCCAGCTTTGACGTTTGCAACGCTAGGAGTAGTAGGTACCGTAGCAGAAGCTACCCATACCATGCGAGCCGTGCCGTCTGTGCCTGTGGTTGTGAAGCCGCCGGTCAGCGTTGTAGCGGTGTCGGACTTAGTTGCATTGGTTAACGTCGGGCCTGTCCCTGTTTCCGAGAATTCATGTGCGCCAATATCGTTGACACCGCCTTGGGGAAGGGATGTGCCAAAGATATCAGTCGTAAGCCCCGAGATAGCGACACCGGTGTTACCCAGCCGAGTACTGGACGGCGCACGGCGATAATCCTCCGAACCCGACGTGGTGTTGACAAAATCAGCTGCTGACAGGCCAGACTGCGCGCTGGTACCGTATCCTGTACCGCCAGGGGCAATGTCGTAGGCGTTGTGAGTAGTGCCGGCACTAGCGCTACCAGAAGTAGAAGAAGTAAAACCAAGGACTGCATTACCTACGTACCGCCCGACGGAATAGTTATCCACACGGATGCCCACGCCCCCCGCCTGAGAGCCTACTACGGTGCATCGTTCAACCACAAGTAAATCGCCGGTTGAGCGTACGCCATTTTGCAAGGCGATAACTAGTGACTTACGAAAGCTACCTCCGCCAGTCTGGGAACCTACGGCGTGCCCCGTACCCGCTACCCGACGAACAATGCAACTTTCCGCGACTGCGCCCTGTCGAAACAACAAAGTGTCAAAGCCGTCAACGTTTGTGCCTTCGATCTGCAGGCCGCGTACTAAGAGGCTGGAACTATTGAGCGTATAAGGATATGCGGTACTAACGCTGTTCGTTAGGATTGCTCGGCCGCTTGTTAACCACCACAACCGACCCCCGTCGCTAACTGATTGACCCGGGGCTGCTTCTAGGGTCACCGTAAAACCGTTGGCCGTCCAGCCGCCGATGTTTACCCCCGTCGTGTCGGTAACGGTACCAGTGACGCGGCCTACTTCGTTTTCTGTCAAGCTCAGCGCATTGACGTAGGTTGCCCAAGCTGCAAGAGTTGCGTAGTCGCCGCCACTGCCGATAGTTTTAATTCCCATTATTTATCCTATTTGATGTTGAGAGTCGATAATATCGACTGATTGTGATGTACATTTGATAGTTTGCAGGAGCTTTGAAGTACTACTACACGGTAAGGTACTAGTCCTAAGTTTAAGCTATATACCCGTGATCTAAGTATTTTAGAAGCTAGTAGCCAAGCTTTGCCGTCTTTCCTGTCAATAGTTTTAGTATCTATCATTCACCCGATCACATTTTCAGGTCCGGCAATCTCGCCAGGACGCATAGGAGTTTCTTCTGCAATCTGCGTCAATAGATCCAAAGAGATATCCTCGTCACCTTCTGGAAGACGGTCGAGATTCAGGCGCCAGTGCCGGCTACGGCCATGCGACGAGCCTGCGAAACCCAGCGCTTCCGAGATTGTTGCCGTGCAGTGTAAAACGCGCCACCAACCTAAACGTGGGATCTCTGAGCCAAAGTCAAATCGACCAGGACGTACGTCGATAACGTAACCCTTCTCGTACTCGCCGGAAGGCTCTGCGCGAGCCCATACCAGTAACGTGCTGCCTTCAGACATAACCAGGTCTCCACCCGCTATATTCCTGTACTATCTGACCTTGGGGATCTCTGTGAGCGTAGACGCACCAAAATTCTCCAGGCTCAAGACACTCAATCTCATGTTCTACATCGGCTTTGATTAACGCATGAGCTGGTGCAGTAAAGTCCTGCTCGATCAGTCGACCGTCGGGTGTCTTAGCCTTTACACGCCACTTACCAGTGAAGAAGATCGTTGTATGATCGAAGTTGTGCGTGTGGCCGTGTGTGATTTGGCCTGCCAGTTTCGGGTTTGGTCGAATAAAGATATTTCCGCTTTGCCATTCCATAGACCTAAGCCTCCTGTAAAGTGGTCGAGTTAAGCGTGGCAAGCACGCTGTCGAATTGCCGTCCCCGCCAGTGCCCGGCCACTTCCATGCGGATGGGCAGCCAGTCCCGATCATGGTGAGTCAGCCGGCCCTCCAGCGGCTTAAGACCGAGGTTGTGTAGCTCGCACTTTCCGGCCGTGAAGAACGTGCAGCAGGCCCTGCTGTGCGGCAAGTCGTGGGCGCCCTCCTGCCCCTTGGGCGCAGGCGCAACCATCGCCAGCCGAGTCGGGTCCGGATAGAAGCGGTAAGTTGTGAGGCGACGGCCGAACCCCGCGCGAATGAGCGCCCGCGCCTCTGCCGGCGTGGGCATGCAGGTCGAGTGCTCACACATGGCGGCGCACTTTTCACAAGAGCACTGGATGGGCTGCATGGTTAGCTCAGCTTCACAGCTACGAGGTTTTGTGATGCGTCGTGCAGCACACCCAGAAGACCTGGTCGCAGCGCAACAAGTCGCTTCCATATATGCGCAGGCGATCCTGGGATGGTGCCGCTTATCGGGCGAACCGTTTGTGTCAGCGTGAACGGGTTTGCTGTGGTACCCGCACCACCTGTCGGGGTTAGGTTAACGTTCAACAATTGGTTCCGCTTCGCAGTAGGAGAGAAGTTCCAACGCCAGAAGTTGACGCCATCCCACACGCATGGCAGTGTTTCCTGAGGGGCGCCGTATGGGTATGTTGAATCTGAAGGGTCATCTCCTACTAAGGTGAACCACTGGAAGGCTTTAGTATCCATGTCGAAGATGAATCCCCGACGGTGAACGCTGGGTGAGCTATAAGAGGTTTGCTCTCGCTTGAAACAGTAGATCTTACGACCTACGCGGGTCCAACTTTGTCCTGCAGTCATAGTGCCATACATATTACTTGGCAGGGCATAGCCAGCCACGCAATCTCGGGTTGTAGGGTTGAACTCCAACACGCCGTTTCTACCACCGCCACTGTTGTCACCTGCGTTAAGCGTAGAATAGATGCGGTTCGTCACTTCGTCGTAGATTGAGCTGGTGCCAACGTCCAGGCCTTGAATATTACCAAACGGTGCGTAGCCGGAATTGAGAGCTATTAAATCCGTGTTAAAGTTGTAACTCAACGTATTTACCCAGGTACCGCTTGCTATGTTGAACTCAGCGTAGCGCAGGTACATATAGTGAATGACTGATCCAGCTAAAACCGCAGCACCGTACATATGCGACGAAGACCTTGCAATAGGTGTTGCATAAGGTAGGTCAACCGCTTCCGTGAGCGGGGGTGCAGATAAGAAGAAACCGTTGCCGCTCACCCCACTAGGGTATGTCAGTGGCCCGGGTTGACTCGATCCGCCGTTCACAAAGATGGGTGGATACTTTGCCGGTGGGGTAGGTAGTCCTGCCAATGAGTAGGTAAGCGTATTCCAGTCCAGCTTTACAACAGCATTACAAGAACCATCTCCGTGACCCCCTCCGAAGAAGTACTGACAGGCTTTAGCCTCGTCCCAAGCTGGGTCACAATATGCAGTAAAAAGTGCACCTAGAGGATCAGTACCTTGATAAGCACCTGCAGGGATACCTCCTGCCTGGGCCCAGGCTTTACCACTCGTTCCTGCCAACGAAGTCCAGGTATTGGTAGGTAAAGAGGCTGCCCATTCAAAACCACGAGGGCGAACGGCCCAGTGCGGACAAAGCCCATCGAAGGTGGCTACTCCGCTGTTGAAGTTGCTCGCTCCAGTCACCCTTTCATAACCGGCTAACGCTCCAGGAGCACCGAACTCTACGCAATAGGCAAGTGCCGGCATGAAGTTGTGCCAGTAGTTCTGCGGGTTAGCTAGACCACCTCCACGAAGTGTACCATCACCAAGCTCTTTTACAGGGGCATCTGCGTTGTAAGGAGGGGTATATCCCCGGTACACAGTGTTTCCGTTTAAGGGTGCCTGTGCGTAAGGTACTGCAGTCGTTTCCTGCCATACTTGTGACCAGTTAGGGACCCATGGCCCACTACCATCATTCCAGTTTGGTTGTGTAGCTGTAGAGAAAACAAACTGATACGGATTCTCAGCGTCACGGTACAGATACTCTGTGGCTGGGTTGATGCCGAGCCGCCCAGTTACGCTCTGAGCCGCCCAGGAGAACCACGCTGAAAACTTTGCGCCCTCTACTGCATCGGCTGTCAGGTGTCTAGCATACCCCATCGACTGTATGATGAAGTTCTGCATAAACGTCTGACCGATGAAAGGGCCTCCCGGGATAGGGATGATGTTATCCGGGTTGTACTCGCTCATCATACCTAGGGGGTTGCTGGTTTGACCCACATAACGAGCATGGTTAAAACTTATCGTGCTTGCCATGTGATTCTCAAACTCCGCACGCATAGGATCGGAAGTAGGCGTAATAGCGATGGCTTGTCCTAGAGTACGAACGGCCCATCCAAAACCACGAGGCTGCATATAGGCACGTAGGCGGTAAGCCATCGGCTCGGCGTTCCATCGGCGGTACTGGTCCGATTGGTAAAGACCTTGAATAGAGGCAACGAACTGTGTGGTCTCTACGTGAAACCAGCGACCAGAGACTAATGCTGCCACAAACCCCATGCTTGGGTGATGACTGACTTTCCAAACTGGTGGTACAGTACCCGTCTGCGGGGCCGTAACACTGCCCGTACTACTGATACCAGTGTCGCCAATACCACCGTTAGCAAATACTCGCGTAGTATGTAGACTAGCTTGTGCTGGGCGCAGCGTATTCTCATCGCGGTAATGGATACCCCAGCGACCTGCACGGTAACCTTGTTGCTGCAGGATGCGCCACACCTTTGCGCCGCCAAGAGTCAAGTACATAGCGTCCCACTGGGGTAGCAGACCGATAGATTCATGAGCCCCGGCTGAGCCTAAACTTGACGGATATCGTCCTTGTTCCTGGGGGGTAGTGATAGTTTCTGGCCACGAACTGACATGTGAAGTAGTGCTGGCAGCCGTATGGTTAGGCACTAGCTTGGTAGACTTAAGGTACGTGGCGTTATGTAGCGCTACCACGCCCGGATCGGTACCAACCCAGTGGGCCAATTTAGTACCCGTAATCAGTACTAGCCGCGTGCGAGCCGCAAAGTTTGCTGCGATACTTTCGCGCTGAGTGCCGCCAAGCGTAAAGTTCCATGTAGCGTTCTGGCTTGCCGCTTGGGTTATCATCACCTGACCGTTTTCGACCCACGGCAGCACTTCGACGGCGCCGTTGCTCCACAGCCTGACTTCGATCCAGGCCACCACGTTAGGGTCCGTGCCCATCGGCTTGCGGTAGACCCACTGTGACATCAGAGGACCGGTCGCAACAACGCGATGCGGACTCAGCCAATCGGCGCCCGACCAAGACACTGCCGCCACGCGGCTGACGTTGCTGGCCGCGTAGGTATTGCCGGTTGAGCCGTTCCACTCCAGACCGCCGCCAGTGCGAACCCACGCCACCGTGGTCTTCGATGCGCTGTTTGTCTGAACGCGGAGGGCCGTGCCGCCGCTGGTATATGTGCCAAAGCTAGTTGAATCTACGTTGATCTCGATCCACAGTGAACTGGTCGTGTCAACCGCCGTGATCGTTGGCGTGAGGCCGTTCAGTTCGACCATGCCGCCCAGGTCGGCCAGCGTGGCTGTGTTGCCAACAGACCAGCCGGGAACCGCTGCCGTGAATGTGATCCTAGCGTTTGTCGCCTTCGTCACTGACGCAATGGCTCGTTTCTGTCGATAGACCACGCCAGCCGTTGCAGTCTGCACAACGCCCACCGTGCCACCAGAGAGAGTGCCTGTGACATTGGCAGAAGTGCCCGACTTGTTGGCCGAGCTTGATGTGATGGCCGCGCCGTTATTAACCGTGTAGGTGTGCGACACAATTTCATCGAGCGCACCGGTCATCGCAAACGACTCGCCGACCGTCAGCGGGTTGGTGTCAAACGTCCAATCCTTTGCACCAGACACGCCCAATGTCACCGGCTGGGTTATAGCCGCCTGCAGGTCTGCCGTGGTCAATGTAGTACCGCTTGGAGCAGTGCCTAGAGTTAAGGCAACAGCCGTGTCTGTACTGGCAGGTAACGTTGTTACACCGGCTAATACGGTGAACTTAGCGCTACCATCAGGCCACGTGGTTACCACGTTACACTGCACGTTAGCCAGGGTTGCACTCGATGCTAGATCACCTTGTTTAAATGCATGGCCTGCCGCCCAAGCGTGCGTACCTGCGCTTGGTGCATTGAGGGTAAGACTTGTCAACGTCGAGCCTGGAGCGGGTGCAGGCGCTGGCGGCGGAGGTGAAGGCGTAGGTGCAGCGACACCTGTAAGAGTTTTAGGACTACCTACGATAGTAGCGCCGGAAGTAGTACTTGTCAGAGAAATAGACTTAGATCCGCTCGTTAATGGAGTCGGAGAAATATTAACGGACCCACCAGCAGCCAGAGTACCCGTTTGATTAGTGAAGGTAACTTCGCCAGGAGAGGCTGCAACCGCGTAAGCACCACTTACAGTTCCGCTGTTAGCTACTGACCAGCCAGTTGCTGCAACTCCGACTGTAGAGCTTGTCTGACCTTGAGTTAGCGTCAAGGTAGGAGTAGCCATAGCGGCTACCGTTAAAGTAACAGGGACCGGGTTAGTGATCCCTTTGTTATTATCAATGCTAATTAAATGAACCGCAGCCGACAAAGAATTGACTGTAAAGTACGCCGTCGGAGAACCCTTGCTTACGGTAAAGCTACTAGGTGTAATAGTAGCGGTAGGCGTAGTTGCCGGGGTTACCGTAACTGCGCTTTTTCCGTTAAGCAAAGTAACTGTAAAGTTACCAGACGTTACTCCAACTGTAGTTGGGGCGGGTCCTGTTAGCGTAAGAGCGGGTGCTGCTACGCCTCCATAAATACCGCCGTTTACACTGGATGTATACGAGTCATTTGTCGGCTGTGCCATATTATTTAGCCGCCGATACTATTAAACGTTACCTTCGGTCAGCGTCGATGCGTTCAGGGTTACGTTAACGCCCGTAGCAATCGTACCGGTAAACTGCATGTTACCAGCACCCGAGCCAACGTCGATGTCAAACACGGGAGTCGTATCGGCTCTAGCCAGACGAACCCAAGTAGGTGTGCCGTTAACGTGCAGCGAGTTATTCTGAGTAACTGAGCCAAACGTCAGGACGCCAGAAGTCACAGTACCGACAGCGCCGGAGAATGTCAGCGTAGCCAGCAGAGTTTGCGAAGTAATTGAACCTAGGGCGGCAGGCTTGGTGCCGTTATAGAATCTCAGCGTAGCGTTGGTGCCGCCGGCATCGGTTACGATGGCAGTAGCGCGGGCAGATCTGAGGGAAGTAGATAGGGAGAGAGCCATTTGTTTTTACCTTGAATTTAGTTAAGGGACTATTTTATTTTAATGCAAGTCCTACGTCAATCTTTTTTTATCCTACCTACGTTAAGATTGACGGATCCTGGTAACGTAGGGAGAGTTTTGTAATTATCTTTGTATCTGTCTGTGTAGTACGGAGAATCAACTTCTCTAATACTACTGTTCTTATTTCCAAATAGTATTTTAGGTTGAGAAGTGGAAATATTTCCACGATACCCAGAAGCGCCTAAGTTCGATGCTACTGGACCAGTAAACGTAGCAATGCCGGTATCTGACTGATTTGCAATAGAGACATCGGTATATACGTCTTCTAGAACTATCTCTATCTTGTTTCCAGACAGGACTTCTACTAAAGGACTTAAGAACTGAGTGTTTAAGAGGAAAGTTTGTCCAGAAACATCTACGTCGATGCCGCTCTGGCTAGGCGTAAAGACCAGATCACTACTAAGCAGCCACGGCTCTACTTGCGTAGATATAGTTACAGATCCCGCTACAAAAGAAGTACTTGCCAATAATGTGACTTGCCCCGTAGCGGTATCTATGGAAACTTGCGGGACCAGGAATGTACTATTGGCCGTGAGTAAGGAAGCTTCAACTACAGCGTCTGCACTAACGGTACCAGGCAGGAATGTACTGGATAAGGTTAGAGTAGCGTAGTTTACGTTAGCATCTGTTTGTACGGATCCAGGTACAAAACTTTGTAAGCTTGTGAAAGTAAAGGGTTGTACCGTTGCCTCGGTTCCTGTAGAAGCACCGCCAGGAATGAAGTTTAAAGTTTGTACTAAGGTCGGTATAGGAACAGAAGTACTTCTAGTAGTCGTAACTACTGGCTCTACGAATTCTTGTAAGCTAGTTAATACTATGCCTTCAACCAATGCGTCTCTGGTAGTACTTACACTTGGGTCTATCAGAGACTGAATTGATGATAAAGTAGCACTGTTAGCCGTTACTTCTCGGGTAGTACTTACAACGGGTTCAACTAAAGATAAGGCGTTAGTTAGAACTTGTCCGCTTACCGTCGCGCTAATAGTTGTACTTACAGCCGGGCTTAGTAAAGACTGAGTCCCTGTTAACACCCAGTTATTAATCGTAACGTCAGAAGTCGTACTGACCGTAGGGCTTAGTAAAGACTGCGTTACAACAAATGTTTCACCAACCGTCGATACGGTTCTCGTAGTTGTTACTGTTGGCTCTATCAGCGACTGCGTAGCAATCCAGGTATCACTATTTGCCGATACCGCACCGGTCGTAGTTGCAGTAGGCGTTAGGAAAGACTGTACTGCGCTTAGTACTGGGTTACTTACTAAGGCGTCTTGGGTAACTGTTACGTTGGGGGCTAAGAAAGACTGGGTGGAGTCAAACGTTGCACTGTTTACAGATACTTCTCTGTCTGTAGTAACTGCGGGCGCTAAAAAAGAAACGACCCCAGTTAAAGTAGTATCTGAGGTCGTTACGTTTAACGAGCCCCCTTGGAGCAGTGACTCGTAAAGGAGAAGCATTTAATTACTTATAGTAATCTAATTAAACCCAGCCATAATCAAAGCTGATGATATGCGCTATCGTTCCAGCAGAAGGTGCAGTACCAACTTTTTTCTTCACTACTGCAATAAATTCACCCGGGTTTACGACGACAGGTCTAGTGAAGGTAACAGTGATAGTCTTTAGCTCAACCAGGGCAGCGGCAGCAGAGGCTACTACATGAGTGCCTAAGGCAACGCGTCTGGGAGCCTTGGTAGTCGCAGCTTCAGCAGTGGCCAAGGATACGCTAGTGTGTCCAAAAGCCAAGCTCCAAACAGCGTTGTAACCGCCGCCTGTTAGAGCTGCTTGTACAAAGCTTTCTATCTTCAAAGCCTTGATAATCAGTCTTCGTCCCGGCGCGGAAATAGTACCTGCGGGTACTTGGTAGCTACAGATGATACCGTCAGTAGTGACAGCCAAGGTGTCTGTTTCCCAGAACTGGCCTCCTAAGCCCGTACCTAAAGCAGCCGTGGTGTTAGTAGGTACTGCAGCGGTGGGGTTGGCACTGTTTGCAAAGTTGGCAAGCGTACCCATGGTACCGCCACTTAAGCCTTGATATGAGCCGTAGATTGAGTTGCCGATATCGTCAAAGTCGATAACTTGGGTTACGCCGCCCTGAGTTATAACATAGTTATATATCTTGGTTTGTAGCACAGAAGCTGCTGTACCGGGCTGCCTTTGCTGACTGAACCACGGTAAGCTAAGAGAAGAAAAAGGAGTACCTGATGACGAAGGGACGGGTACGCTTGCAGCAAGCATATTTTCAATCCAGAATTCTACTTCTCTTAAAGTAACAACAATTTGAAACTTGTAAGCTTGGTTACTAGAGAAAGACCAGGCAACTGGTACGGATTCCGCCGTCTCTGAGCCGTTGAAAGTGCAGATGCATTGCATACCTGCAGAAGTTAATCTGAAAAATGCACCATCAGTAGGGGCTGCAGTACCGGTGTTGTTAGTAAGACCCAGTCCAAATTCAACTATGACGTTTGCAGTGGGTTGAGCGGTAAAAGCTGCTACGGTTTCTACGTATAGGTTTCCGCTACCAAATAAGGGGAAGAAGGCATAAGTACGGATCTCACAGCCCGTAGCTGTAGTTGTTACACCAGCTCCGTTAAGTGTAAGACCTCCGGCGCCCCAGGTAACTGTTAAAGTAGTGTTTCCATAACGGTGCTTGCCTGTGTTTTGAGCGGTGTAATAAAAACTCTCAGAATCTAGTAAAGAATCCGTTGCCACTCTTAGCCGATAATCTTCGTCTGTTTCTGGGGATTTTAAATATTTGCTTCCAAATATGGTGCCATCATCATTCTCTGTAAACAAGACCATTCCACCGACGCGCTCGGGGGAAGTTAGAGACGTCAGTCTCAGTAATTATCTTCAGTTGACCAGCAGGCGTAGTTTCCGCTTTAACGTTAGATGTGCCGCCTACGATACTCAGTTCCATTGCCATTTGTTATTCCTTGTTATTAATTAGACTAAAAGTATCTGACGGTCCAATTTCCTGTTAATTTTTCAAAAGATTTTGCATATATAGTAAAACCTACCCCTGCAGTTGGAGTGCCGCATGTGAGGTTTGCGAATATGCCAAAAAATCTATGATCATTTGCTGTGTGATCTACCGAGGTGTCATCTGCCATAATGAAAGCAAATACCTTACTAGTAGCCTTTATTCCCGTCTGTCCAGTAACGTTGACAAAGACTTCGTTTGATCCAGGAGTAGTCCCGAAGTCTATAGTGGTCACGCCGTATGTTGCGCCTGGTACGGGATTAGTTACACTCATGAGAATTCTTGAATAGATAGATCAGAGCTTGCAGCCGCTGCTATTGCAAAAATTTCAGCCGTGGTAAAGGTATACTGGTCCATAACCCAAGTACCATAAGGGGTCAAAGTGATACCTCTATTAAGCACCGCTGCCGCCCCTAATCCAAAAGAAACGTTCGAAGTGGATAAATTTATTACCACCAATCCTTTTCTTAAAGAGTTGGCCGCTACGGCAGAGCTACTAGAAGTTCCAACTGATACGGATACAGGCGTGCTAGGCGTAAGAGGTGTAAATGAAGAAACCGGTAAGGGTTTAGCCGTGGTTACGTCATCAAAGTTACCATCTATGCCATGGCCTACCTTTACACGTTGAACCTTTAAGCCTGCAGTCGCACCCCCGCCGTTAAGTGTAGAAAGTTCATCTGAAGCTATCAGGTCCCCTCCGGAACCTGGATTCATCGTAGTATTGTCAGCCATTTAATCAGTTCTGTACTCGGATAGTGCCAGCACTTAAGTTAAAGTTACCGTTTGAAGAAATCTGATCTGTACCAAAGTCTACGACGGCAACTAACTCATCGGCAGTCGATGCACCGCCACGAACTTTGTAGTAAACAGCTTTACGAGCTGTAATAGTGGAAGACGGCCACGTCACTGCGCCAAGTCCGATATCAATTCGGTCGTTGGTCGTATCCTTAGTTACGGTAACAGTGCAAGCAATTCCGCCAGCGGTGTAGCCAGTGCCAGTAACTTCGTTAGTTACCGATGAGCGTTTCAGGTGTGCGTCTTTATCTTCGGTATAGGCCGAAGTAGTAAGTATTACCTTGAAGGAGTCTGTGCTTGGATTAATGTTGCCACGGGCAACGTCGTCATAGAAAGAGTTATAAACCAGAGAAGCCATTGTTGTACCTTAGATTAGAATATTGAAGAAACTCGACCGTTAGAGTCTAGGGTTACCGTTTTACTAGCACCCGTCGTATTGGAAAAAATGCACGTAAATGCATCTGGATACGTAACTGTATGGTCTACGCCAGAACGTCTGTAAGAAATCATTCTTCCTTGACCGTCATAGGCCACATTAGAAATTTCACTATCTGACAAGTTTTGTACTAGTGCAGTTTGAGTAGCATTAAGTCCACTGATAAGATTGACCCCGTCCCAGATATATTCAGTGTAGGGTGGCTTATTCAAGACATATGTAACGCCTATTTCTGGGACAATTCTATCTAAGTCTGATACTGTTACGATCTTCTTAGGGTCGAGGACGTTATACTCCAGCACTTGGCCATCAAGTACTTTAACAGTCCATTCTTCTGCCGTATCAATATATACGTTTAGATTTGCCTCATCGTCGAGAACGGCAACGCCTTGAGTAGATAAAATTCCTCCCAGAGGACTTTCTAGGATAACTGCGGGAACACCCGTCCATTTATTAGAAATAGTAACGACGGAATTTCTTAGCCCCGATTCGAAACTTCTGGAAAATAGTGCATATGCCATATCTAGCTATTTTAGGTGATAGCAACGCCACCTGCAGTAACAGATACGGAATGTCCTCCATTAGAAATTTTAGTCTCTCCAGCACTGACTAAAGCCGTACCTGCGCCTAGGCTACTCGTGATGCTAGAGCTGTTCATAGTAACGGTACCGCTAGCATAAGTAGACACGATACTGGAATTGCTCATGTTTACATTACCTTGTTGAAACGTAGCTCGAATCCCTGCGGCATCCATGATCAGATCCGCCCCATCTTTGTGTACCGCGTGAATAGATACTCCGTCTATAGTAACCGTGTCTTGATCGTTCCAGCTCAAGGTTAGCTGCTCGGCAGTAGACTTAACTCGGGTGAAGTGAGTACCGTTAGTAATCCAAAATTCTTGATCTCCATTCAAGTGGAGTGTTCTTCTCATCAATTCTCTAGGGGCACCTGTAACAATGTCTGTGACCTGTTCCTTGAGAATAACGTTGTCAGTAGCTGGGGCTCCCGTATAGGTTTGATAATTAGTCTTAATCGTCTCTGCGGCCTTAGCATCACCGTAGTAAAAATGTAGACGATAATCTTCGATCTTGCTTTGGGTAAACGTCGAGGCGTACCCTACATACCGATATACTCTACCTTTGAAATTCTTTACTACATCCGAGCTTACATCTGTAAAGTGCTCCCAGTTTCTAGATACGATTCTAACTAAAGAGTGGAAATTAGATAAAAAAAGCTCTGAGCCTCGGGTAGAACGTAGTATGACAGAGCCGCCTCTTAAAAGACCAAGAAATGCCCCACCGACGGTGCTTAGAAGCCTATCTCCGTGGATGAAGTCTTTAGGCTTGTTCTGGTCACCCCACGCAGTACTACCTTCCGGGCTATAACTGCCCATATCAATGAACTGGTCCCCGTCGTTAATAGCAAGAGGAGTGGCTCCGTCTTCTGTTTGTAGCCTAGGTAGAAATCCTACAATTACTGGATACCCTAGGCCAGAATTAATCATTACTCGGTCACCTACTAGTGGGCTAATTCTATCTGCGCCTCTAGTAGAACCCCCAGATGGAAGCAGCCACTGAACTGCGTGAAGAGTCTGACCGTTCAAAGTTTTAACTTTGCAGAAGGATCGGTTGGGATCAACTTGTACAACAGTGCCTTCGTCTACTGTTGAATCGGTTCTTAAGGGATTTGAAAACATGTCTTTATTATAGAATAAAACCCAACAAAAAACCCCGCCGAAGCAGGGTTCTTGTAGCAGGCCGGGGCCTTATTAGAGCTGGGGAACAATAAGAAAGAGAAGAAAAACCCAGCTCTGAATATAATTATATCTTAGTTAAGCGCGATAGGCAAGAATCTATCAAACTCAATTGCAACAGATTCCACGATAACCGGGCTAGCTGATGCGACTTGGAATGAATAGTTGGATAGCATGGCGTATTCTAGATACAGCGCAGTAAGCACCTTACCTTCACCGTCATTACCACCACCACGAGTCTTGAAGAGCATCATTAGACCGAACGGGGTACCGAAATACTCCGAGTCAATGTTCATCATGATATCCGGTTGGGGATTCTCAGCTCCGCTCGGAGAAGTGGGGGTGTATGTAGGACGATACGCATTTTGCGTCAGAGCAGCCAGAAGGTTTTTCTGGTCACACAGCATTCTACCTAAGCTCATAGCGGACGCCGTCTTACCTCGCGTGAAGAAAGAACGGTTCGATCCGATTTCGAACAGTCTAGCCAGTGAAGGGTTCGACTGAATCGAGATTTGATCCGCTAACCCAATAGGCACCAAAACGGAAGCGTCTCCTGATAGCCCGGTGAAACGGGCTGGCCCGGCATAGAGAATGGTTGTATCTGGGGTAGCGGAATACTGTGAAAAGCGCTCCAAGCCGTCAGTTGCAAGGCCCGATACGTAGGAACTCTTCCAGTCCCATGCCGTATTAAAGCCTTGCCCCTCAGTGGAGGCTAGTTTGTCGTTTGTGTTGTCAGCCATGTTTTATATTTTAACGTGTAGGTAGTAAGTTGTACGGGCTATGGTTAAACCAAAGCGCAAACCTACTGAGTACTATCTTAGTTTAGAGTTGTTTATTTAGGTACTGTAAGTTATAATACATAAAAATAATGTCTAGAATTATTACCTACTCTTTTCGTATCAAGGACACATCAAAGTCTTTGAGAAAAGCCTTACTTGAAAAAAGTAATAGTGTTAATATCGTTTGGAATTTTTGTAATCAAACGCAACTAGATGCGCTCCGACACGGCAGACTTCCCTGGGAAGGGCCTTCAGACATCGATCTGATGTCCTTAACGGCAGGCTCTTACGAGGAATTAAAATTACATGCTAAAAGCATTCAGATAGTATGTAGTCAATATTGGATCAGACGAAACACGTCTAAAAAACGTAGTCTAAAGTGGAGAAATAAAAAATCTCTGCCGTGGATTCCTTTTGGATTCAAATCTATAAAAGTTAACTCAGAAGAAAGTATTGCCCATTTGATGGGGCTAAAATTTAAATTCTGGAACTCTAGACCTATCGAAGGTGAAATTCGAACAGGTAGTATTAATTGTGACAACCGTGGTAGATGGTACTTAAACTTGACTTGTAAACTTCCAGATGTCTTTGGCCCTTGCAGGCAAGACGGGGTAGGTATTGATATAGGTCTTAAAGATGTAGTTACTTTAAGTACGGGTAAGTCAGTTAAAGCTATCCAATATACCAGGAAATATGAAAATAAACTTGCTAAAGCTCAAAGGGCTAATAAAAAGAAGCAAGTAAAGAATATCCACAAGAAAATTGCAAACTCCAGAAAAGACTTTAATCATAAACTTAGTACTGACATAGCTTCTAAGTTCGGTTTGATTATAGTAGGGGATGTAAAGTCAACAGACATTATTGCCAAACAAAATATGGCAAAATCTGTCTATGATGCCGGCTGGTATCAGCTAAAGACCTTCCTTAAATATAAGGCCTCAGCCAGAGGGTCTACTTATCGTGAGGTGAGCGAAAAATACAGCACTCAGATTTGTTCTGATTGTGGCTGCATTTCCAGCTCTTCTCCAAAGGGCATCAAAGGTTTAAAAGTAAGAGAATGGGTTTGTGAACATTCTCCGTTTCGGGCATGAAACGCTAAAAAGCAGAGTTTATTTCTAAACTCTGCTTTAAAAGGAATCTCCGATCTAAGGATCAGAGAGGATGTCAAAAATTAATGTAGTTTAATAAATAAGATACAGATTTATATAATTCATTACTGTCGGCATGGTTACCGGCATTTCAATGATGACCGTATCTTTATTCACAGGATCTTGAGCAATAGTCTTGATCTGGTAATCCAAGAGCGGAGGACCAATCTTAGGCAACTTCTTACCTTGCAGCAGCTTAGCACCAGCAATGATGGTAGTTCTAAGAATTTGCAGAGTATCCGGCGTGATGTTGTAACGTCCCGGGAATCCTTTAAGGATATCGTGGAAGAAGTAAGACAGGAAGTCAATGTTCTTAACTTGTTGCAGTTCACGGTACTGCAGTACGCTCATATCCGTAGTCAGAGAATGGCGAATATAAGGAATCGTACCGGCAGCTTCTTGTACCAGCAGACAAGTACCGGCAGCAGAGATTGTGCTAAGTTGAGCCCTAGTGAAATATCTGTTCGAATGCAGCAGATCGGTAACACCCGCAAGGCCGATGTTAGTTAAAGACTGCTGGGCAGGTAAACCGGACACCAGCCCAGACATAGCGGCACAGAGGTAGTAGCCGGGGAGATATTTAGTAACGCCGTCTACGATCACACCAACCAAGTCGGGTTGAACGTGGATAACTCTGCTAGAAGAAAATGTTGTGCTGTTGGCAGCTACGATATCAGCCTGCTGTGAACGGCTCAGCGTGCGCTGAACGTAGTAGCTTACTGCAGTCAACGGGATAGGCGAATTAACAACAACTTGTTGGTTGCTGATAACGGTCTGAATGGTCAGCGAAGTGATGGTCTGTGAAGTAACACCGTGGGAAGCAACCTTCACCGTATCGCCAGGAACAACTCCGTCAGCAATAAACTGAGCATTGCTTGAAGTCAGAACGTAGCTGCTATTGACTAAGGTAACAGCGTTGTTACCGGCGTTGGCGTTAACTAAATCAGGATTATACTGACCGATATATTTCAGGGCAGGAATCTCAGTATTCAGCATAGCAATACGCCAGCTAGCGTTTTCCGGCGTAGACATCTGCTCTACGTGCTGTTGTACGGCCGATAAGATATCGATACGTTGCGTTAGCGGAACAATGGCGTAGAGGCGATCATTTTCAGCTAAGTCAAGAGCTTCAAGATAGCCGGTCAGATCGTCTGAAGAAATAGCGATAGCGCGGATCCTTCCAACCGTATTGGCAAGGGCTAAGTTCACGGCTAGGGCTAGCGGGTTCTCATCCGTAGCTTCTCCTAGAACGCCTTGTTGGTCCAGTACGTTGTTAATATCCAACACGGAACCAGCCAGGTCCAGGCGCAGAGCCTTGTACGCGACGTGAACAGTGCCTGACACAACTGTGCCGTAAGAAACTGACGGTAGCGGGTTGATGGAAATACTGCCGTTCACAGCAACGTTCGAAGCGTTATAGTTGACGTAAGAGTTGTAAGAAACAGGCAACAGTAAGTTGTTGTAAGTCTTTCTTACGGATACGGTAAACGGAACCGTCAGACCGGAAGGCATCACGTCCGAAGTAACAATACCTGTAATAATGTTTCCAGTGCCTGTCACTGACAGTACTGAAGTATTGATAATGGTAGAGCCTTGAGTAATAGTAACTGAGTCGCCCGGCTCCACTCTCAGCGTAGAACTGGCAGAGTTCAGGTTGTTGAACGAAGTTCTGCTTACGCTTGAACCGGTAACAGTGGCGCTTGCGTTCATAGACATCGTAACGTTGCCACCGCTGACTGAAACAATCGTCGTAGTCAGTGACGCACCCCCAGCACCGCCGCCAGCAACCGTAATAACGTCGCCCGGGTTTAGGTCAGTAGCGTTAGTAACAGAACTCAGTACGTTAGATCCGCTAGTAGTCGTGCCGGTGCCAGTGTACGTAGCAAAAGCTAAGACGTTGCTACCAGCAGTACCGGTCATACGCAGAACCTTGGTTTGTACCAGAGCGCCGTTCATATAGACCGCAACCGAGGATCCCAGGACCATCTGTCCAACCTTGGCGCTACCTAAGTATACAGTGTTTACTTGCGTATTGTCCGTCAGAGTGAAAGATGCACCCGCAGCGTTTAGGGCGGCTGTAGAAATGAGGCTAGCAGCAGAACCCGCCACATAGCTCACTACGTTGTAAGCGGGTCCGATTATGCAAGCATCTAGGTCTGGTGTTACGTTTGCTACGCCACCGTTTGAAGCTAGTTGTTGATAAACTAGAACACTTGGAATTACATAAGCCATATTTGTTTAATCTCTGTTGTAAGTCTAAGCTGAAATCCGGGTCTAGCTTAGAATAAATTACTAAATAAAGGCTTTACGGCCTTACTGTCTCAGATTTTAACCTATAGAGAGTGAGCGTCTGTTAAACTATCGTTTAAATCTAACATTGCTAAGTTACAAAATAAAAGTTATAATATAACATCTATTTTAGAACAATAAATAGTACCTGAAAAAATGTCTAGAATTCTCACCTATTCTTTTCGAATCAAAGACTCTTCAAAGTCTTTACGGAAAGTTTTACTTGAGAAAAGTAAAAGTGTTAATGTTGTCTGGAATTTTTGTAATCAAACGCAGCTTGATGTACTTAGGCGCGGGAAGCTCCCTTGGGAAGGGCCTTCCGAATATGATCTAATGTCTCTAACGGCCGGTAGCTCTAAAGAACTAAGGTTAAACGCTACGACCATTCAGATGATTTGTAGTGAATACACAGTTAGACGTAAGGCATCAAAGAAACGTAGCTTAAAGTGGAGGGGTAAAAAATCTTTACCTTGGATTCCTCTCAAGGGCGGTGCTTTGAAAGTTAGTCAGGAAGATGGTAGCGTCCGGTGTATGGGGTTAAAGTTTAAGTTTTGGAATTCCAGACCTATAGAAGGTGAAATTAAAACCGGTAGTATTGTTTGTGATAACCGTGGTAGATGGTATGTAAATTTTACATGCAAACTTCCAGATATTTTCGGTCCCTGCAGACAAGACGAGGTTGGTATAGATTTAGGTCTTAAAGACGTTGCTACTTTAAGTACTGGTAAATCTACTAAGGCTATCCAATATACTAGAAGATATGAAAATAAACTTGCTAAAGCTCAAAGGGCTAATAAGAAGAAGCAAGTAAGGAATATTCACAAGAAAATTGCAAACTCTAGAAAAGACTTTAATCATAAGCTTAGTACTGACATAGCTGCTAAGTTTGGTTTGATTATCGTAGGAGATGTAAAATCAACAGACATTATTGCCAAACCTAATATGGCAAAATCTGTCTACGA
>LNFM01003583.1_pt1 | contig 30250 bp, 29 predicted proteins | sample 596031 | NCBI WGS metagenome assembly LNFM01 (sample SAMN04254537, study PRJNA301005) | activated carbon metagenome | isolation source: dual media filters at the Ann Arbor, Michigan drinking water treatment plant | place: USA: Ann Arbor
GCTCACACCAGCTGAGTTCGCAACACGCTCCGATGAGGGGCAAAACTGGAACAGAGTCTACTTATAAACGGGGGCAAGTTGGGGAGCAGGTCACAGGCAACCATAGGTCAATGGGTTGGTCGCGTGGCGGGAGCGAAGCGATGGCCTGAACGAAAGAAGCAAATTGAGGAGAGAATTGGCGTAGTACAAAACCTGCTTGCCTACTGGAGCGATCAAGAGCAACCGATCCAAAACTTAAAGAATAGAGTTTCAGATGCACAGAAGGACTGCGAAGTCGAGCGCAACGCAGCCGCGATGCGGGCCCGGTCGCTTCCGATAGCCCCACCTTCCCGGGGTCCGCTTTCCAAGTCTTGCGATTTGGAAAACAAACTTCGCTCCGAACTTTTCCCCCTACTTGATCGCCAGAGCAAGGCACTCCGCGATAAGCCTGCGCTGCTGCAAGAAGTTAAAGCGTTGGAAGCGGAATTGTCAGCAGACCACCGCGATCCTCCGGAAGGCCAGCAACTAGTCGAGCTTAAATTCACTGATATTTCAGAGCAAGAGCGGAAGTCGGACGAAAAGCGGCTCGTTTGCCGCGGCCAGCTCTCAGTGAAGATCCTGTATCCCGAAGCAATGGACCTAGGCACTGCGAATGTTTTGTATTCGGTGCAACCAAATTTGGCGACGCCGGGGAATTACACAGTGAGAGTGAACTTACTTTAGCGGTGCACTTTTTTCTGCACCGTTGAGAAGAAACTGCGTGTTATCGACTTCAATCGTCACTTTCCATCCACCAGCCATCAGGAAATTCAGGAGGACTAAGCATCGTCAATTCTTGTTCTGCTGTTTGCATCAGCAATCCATTCTGGACACTGCCTGAAAGCTGTTGCTTGTAAACGAGTGGATCCGTAGAATCCGGCGTAACGGCCCGAATTGATCCGTCCTTAAATCCGATAATGAAATAGCGCTGACGACGCTCTGGGTCTGCCAGAGCGCGTTTCAAATTGTCGATCACATCGGCAGCGCCTGAATCTGACGGTTCAGACAAGAGAAAGAGAATTGCCTTTTCAATGCTCGGAACGCTTCCGACCGAAGCAACGAAAAACGTCTCAATGAGCGACTTGAGACTCGCTGCGATGCGGGATCGAAGCTTATAAACGTCGTCACCCGAAGAATCCTGAATTCGGTCTAACAAGGACCGAATTTCAATCTTGCTCTCATGGAACATTGCCGCGCGCGAATTCAATACCTGACGTTCGGATTCCCTGAGTTGTATCTGGCTAAGCAACTCCGATCGACGCCCGTCATTCTCAGACAGCTTTCTAGAAATAAAATCAACGGCCACCCCGTCCTCACGTAAGGCATAATCTTGCTCCATGAGTCGTTCGATGTGTGCAACTCGTCCGTTTAGCTCATTAATTTCAGATGACAATAGAGTCTGCTTGGCCATATCTGATGCATCCGACAGCATACTCTCAACGTTTAGCTCGCGTACAAACGCGAGCACGGACGCTTCAAAGTCTCGGTATCTCCACCTAACACCAGGACACCCAAGGCGGCGAATTGCGCGTTCGCAAATAATGTACTGCCCTCCTTTCGGCCCCCCTCCTTTATTCTCGAATTTCATAGCGGAACGGCAATAGGCACATTTGGCAACGCCGGAGAAAATATTGGTGACATGTGCGCCCTTGCGCCCGCGTCCATTGACTTTGCGTTCTGCCCGCCCTTGCTGGGCTTGATAAAATAAACGCTCGTCAACAACGGCCGGAAAATAGCCAGTTAAAGGCTCACCGGCAGGCTTTCGGACTCCGTCAACTCTATGGTGCGGCTGAAATTCACCGATTGCAGCGCGATTACTTAGAATCTTTGCCACATACGATGGGTGCCACCCATTTGACTCATTAAACGTCGGTGTACGACTGCGGTTAAGGCGGTCTGCTATGGAATAGATACCGATACCGCTTGCAGAATCTTTAAATACCGACCGAATAATCTCGGCCCGCGGCTCAATGATCTGATATCTCTGTCGATCGTCTGCCAGTCGCAACCAAGCGGGACAAATAGCCGTCAATGGAGTCGTCGAAGCACGAGAGCGCTTGTTACTCCACGCTGCTGCTACGCGAAGGCTTTTAGTGCGAGACTCTTCGTGCGCGCGGCTCATGATCACAAGCGATACAATCAAGTCTGCGAGTTCGGTCTTCCCGGCACTGTAAATTCGTCCATCGGCTAATGTGACGAGATTGATTCCGGCCTGAATAATGCTGAGGAACACGGATTGCGCAGTGAGAACCTCTTCTCGACTGATCCGATCCAGCGACTCAACAATGAGATATGATCCGGCTGGTACCGTCTTGCTCTTCACCGCCTCAAGGAATTTGCCTAATGCGCCCTCTCGGATGTTGGCGCCCCTGAAGGCTGAAATCCCAATATCTTCAAGTTGCGTTTCATCGACTAGCTCAAGCCCGTGCTCTTGGGCGTAAACCTGTGACGCTTCAAATTGCCGTCGACGACTGTCCCCTTTGAGTTGGAGGTCAGTGGACATACGCAAATATGAATAGGCCCGAGGCTTGACCGTTGGTTCGGATGACATACCCCGACTATACCGAAAAACGAATTAATTGTACCCACTATCTTGAAGGCCGGCAGGCCCGGCGCAACCTGCACCTGCACATCGACGGCGCGGGCATCAATGCCCTCGAATGCAACCGTCGCGACCCGCTGGACCATGGTGCGTATCCCCACCTGCTACCTGCGAGTGTAGCCCAAGTTGTGGACGCCGACAAGAACATTTGCAGAACAAATTAAGTCCACTATAATTCGAATCACACAAGAACCGGCAAAAGGGAAGCCCGCCATGATCGACCGCAAAGCGATGGAACACGACCTCCACCAGGCGCGCATGGCGCGGCTGGAAGCCGAAGCCGCCAATTCCGACGTCGAAGAATTGCTTTGGGAGTTGCAGCATGTGCGGCTGGGGCGCCAGCGCATGGTGTTCACGATCGCCGGTTTCGAGCAGGATCAGGCGGCCTGAACCCGGCGTAGGCGCAGGGGCTTAGCCCTTCCGCTTCTTCTCGATGACGTCCCACACCAGGGCGGCCGCGTCCGGACCGCCCAAATTCTTGACCGCGCGGATGCCGGTCGGCGAGGTGACGTTGATCTCGGTCAGCCAGTCGCCGATGACATCGATGCCGACGAAGATCATGCCGCGCTCGCGCAAATGCGGGCCGAGCCGGTCGCAGATTTCCCGCTCGCGCGGGGTCAGATCGGTCTTCGCCGGCGAGCCACCGCGCACCATGTTCGAGCGCAGATCGTCGGCCGCCGGCACCCGATTGACCGCGCCGGCAAACTCGCCGTCGACCAGCAGAATGCGCTTGTCGCCTTGCTTCACCGCCGGCAGGAATTTCTGAACGACCCATTGCTCGCGGAACGTCGCCGCGAACATGTCGTACAACGAACCGAAATTGAGGTCGTCGCGGGTGATGCGAAACACCGCGCCGCCGCCGTGGCCGTAGAGCGGCTTCATGACGATGTCATTGTGCTCGGCGCGAAACGCCTTGATCTCGTTGAGGTCGCGCGTGATCAGGGTCGGCGGCATCAAATCGGGAAAATCGGTGACGAAGATTTTCTCCGGCGCATTGCGCACTTGCGCGGGGTCGTTGACGACTAAAGTTTTGAGATGAATGCGCTCGAGCAGATGCGTGCTGGTGATATAGGCGAGGTCGAACGGCGGGTCTTGGCGCAGCAGGATGACGTCGAAATCGGCGAGCGCCACGCGCTTCTGTTCGCCGAGCGTGAAATGGTCGCCGGCCTGGTCGCGCACGCTCAAGGACTCGACGGCGGCGAACAGCCGGCCATTGAGTTGGGCGAGGCGGTCGGGCGTATAGTGGCTTAACGTGTGGCCGCGTCTTTGCGCCTCAAGCAACAAAGCGAATGTCGAATCGCCTTTGACGTTGATCCGCTGGATCGGATCCATCTGGACTGCGACTTTGAGTGTCATAACGACCTTCCGGCGGCGCGATTAAGGAAAACAAAAAGTTAACGTATTAGCGGCACTATGCGCTTTCTAGAGCCTGTGCCGTACGGGGTTAAGACCGCTGTGACCTTGCCGAAGCTTTCTATTGCCGCCAAGCTTTATGCCATCTTCGCGCTTATGGCCACCACGACGCTGGCGCTGGCCGTCGTCGTAACGCTCGGCGCCCGGCAACACGCGCATTCGGCAGACGAATTCGAGTCGGCCAATACCGGCACCCTGCACGCCGCGCGCGTCAACGGGCTGATCTACGCGGTGGTTGCCGATTCGCGCGGAATCTACATGACGGCCGACGCCCCCGGCCGCAAGCAGTTCATCGACGGGATCGGCGAATTCACCCGGCAGATCGCCAGTGAGGTCGAAGACTGGCGGAAGTCTATTCGCGCCGACGACGCCGAGCTGTTTGCCGCCTTTGAAAAGCGCATCGGCGCATTTATCGAGCACCGCCTCGAACTGGTGCGGCTGGGCCGTGAAAATGTCGCGGCCGCCCGAGCCTGGGGCGAGTCGTCGCGGCAAATGCGGCAGGCGTTGAACGCGGACCTGGAGCGCTTGACGGCGCTGTACGCCGAACGCGCCAGGAATGCTTACGCGCAGATCAACGGCGGGCTGAACAGCTCATCGATTTCGCTGGCGCTGTTCGCGATACTGGGTTTGCTCGCCACGATCAGCGTGCTGGTCATATCACGCGGCGTGGTCAAGCCGTTGAGCGAAATCACGCGGGTGACCGAAGTCGTCGCCAAGGGCAATGACAGCATCTCGATCCCGTTCCACGATCGCAGCGACGAAATCGGCGCGCTGGCGCGTTCGATCAGCATTTTCCAACAAGCCATGCAGTGCAATGCGGCGCTTAACCTGACCGTCGTCGACGAAGCGGCGATGCGCGCCGCCCGGCAAGAATCGATGGCCAAGGAAATCACGCACTTTTCCGCCGAGGTCGAGGCGACCTTGGCCGATCTCGGGCGCATCGCCGACCAGATGCTGGAAGCATCGACCCAGCTCTCCACCACGGCCGACGATGCTGCCGTCAAGACCGCGCGCGCAGACGCCGCATCCACCGAGGCTTCGGCCAATGTCCGCGACATTGCCTCGGCGGCGGACGAACTGTCGGCGTCCGTCAATGAAATCGATCGGCAAGTGGCGCAGGCCAACACCGTTGCCACCAAAGCGGTGCACGAAGCCAGCCACACCAATCTCGCCGTCAAGGAATTGGGCGAGGCGGCGGCGCGCATCGGCGATGTCGTCAAGCTCATCACCGATATCGCAGAGCAGACCAATCTGCTGGCGCTCAATGCCACCATCGAAGCGGCGCGCGCCGGCGAAGCCGGCCGTGGATTTGCCGTCGTTGCCGGCGAGGTCAAGGCGCTAGCCGGCCAGACCAGCCGCGCCACCGAAGAGATCAGCGCCCAGATCGCCGGTATGCAGCGCGCGACATCGACGTCGATCGCGGCGATCGGCGCAATCGAACGCACCATCGCCGAGATCGGCAATATCAGCACCGCTATTGCCGCGGCGGTGACCGAGCAGGGCGCCGCCACCAGCGAGATCGCGCGCAGTGTCGAGATCGCGGCGAAGCGCACCTTCGAGACCGCCGAACAGGTCAACCTGGTCGAAGCCGCGACGTCGGATACGCGCGCCAGCGCCACCGCCGTCAAGGTCGTGGCCGACGATCTCGGTCAGGTCGCAGGCCGTATTCGCGGCCAGGTCGATCAGTTCTTCGATCGTCTGAGCGCTTGATCGTTTTTACGTTTCGAACGCGCCGGGAATATGCCGCGGCGGCTTGCCCGGCACGATCAGGATGGCGTCGAAGCGCAGGTCCTGAAATTCGATTTTCGGATTATTGGCCAGCCAGATTTCCGCCGCCGTTGCGATGCGTTCGCGCTGGCGTTGCGTGACGGACAAGGCGGCGTCGTCGAAACTGGCGCGCGCTTTGACTTCGACGAAAATCACGGTCTGGCGGCGGCCGGCGACGATATCGATTTCGCCGGCGGCGCATTTGAAGCGCCGCGCCAGAATGCGATAGCCCTGGCCGACTAGCCAGGAGGCGGCCTGGCTTTCCGCCGAGATGCCGCGGCTGAAGGCAGCCTGTCGTTCGGGATTGGGTTCGCTCTTCGGCACCTTCGGCCGCAGACCGGGGACACGCGGCGCGCGCGGCAAAGACGGCAATTTGAATGGCCATTTCGGCGGCAGCGCGTCGTCACCTTTCGCCACAGTCGCCGTCCTTCGCCAATTCGAGTGCGCGCTGATATACTTCGCGGCGGGCACGGCCGGTGGCTAGCGCTACTTCGCCGACCGCGTCTTTCACCGACACGCGGCCGAGCGCCTGACGCAGCAAGTCATCGACATCGGTATCGGCGGTTTCAACCATCGCCGGCGGCGCGATGACGATGACGATCTCGCCGCGCGTCTCGGCATCCTCGGCATAGTGCGCGGCCAGCGCTATCAGATCGCCGCGACGGATTTCCTCGTGCAGCTTGGTGAGTTCGCGGCACACCGCCGCTGGACGCGGTCCAAGACCTGCGGCGAGATCGGCGAGGCTGGCGCCGAGCCGCGGTCCGCTCTCGAACAGAACCAAAGTCGCCGGAATGGCGGAAAGTTTGGCGATCCGCTTTTGCCGCGCGCCCTGTTTCGGCGGCAGAAAGCCTTCGAAGAAAAAACGATCGGTGGGAAGCGCCGCAAGCGACAGCGCGGCGAGCACGGCCGATGCGCCGGGCAGCGCGGTGACCGCGTGGCCGGCTTCGACCGCCGCCTGCACCAGCCGGTAGCCCGGATCGGAAATCAAAGGCGTGCCGGCGTCCGACACCAAAGCAACCGACTGGCCTTCGGCCAGCCTTTCAATGATTTTCGGTAGCGCTTCGTCGGCGTTGTGCTCGTGGTAGGACATCAGATGCGTACTGACCCCGTAGCGCTCGGTCAGCTTGCGGGTGACGCGGGTATCCTCGCAGGCAATGCAGTCGGCGGCGGCCAAAGTCTCCAGCGCGCGCAAGCTGATATCGCCCAGATTGCCGATCGGCGTCGCCACCAGATAAAGGCCGGGCTCGAGCGAACCGGCAACGACAGGCTGGCCCAGCGGCGCGTATTGCCGGAGGCCGGCCCTGGTCTTGCGATCATCTGTCATGGCATCCACTCTAGAACCTTGGCAGCGCAACTGCGATGGCCGCCGCCGAGCGATTGTGGAGCGCCCCGATAAGCAGAAATTCTCTCATGTTTTCATTGCCTTAACTTTTAGAGGACAAAATAGCCGATAACGTTTACGACAGTGACGGTTTTTTTGTTGCGTGAAGGAGCGGCCCTATTGGGAACGCAGGTTGAGAACAAAGGGCTGGGGCGGCGCGGTGTCTGTATGGCGCTGGGCATTGCCATTGCGGCAATGGCGCTTGCCGCCTGTACCAGCAGTTCATTCGACCGACTTGGCACCGATGCGCCGCCGCCGCAGGCCGACGGCCCGCCCACCGCGCCGATTGGCGCTGGGCAAATTCGTGTCGCGTTGATCCTGCCGCTGTCGGCGCCCGGCAATGCCGGCATCGCCGCGATCTCAATGAAGAACGCCGCCGAAATGGCGCTCGCCGAATTCAAGGAGCCCAACGTCCAGTTGCTGGTGAAGGATGACGCCGGCACGCCGCAGGGCGCGCAGGCCGCGGGGCAGCAGGCGATCGACGAAGGCGCCGAAATGATAATCGGCCCGCTGTTCGCGCAATCGGTTAGCGCCGTTGGCGGCGTCGCCCGCTCGCGTGGCATTCCGGTGATCGCTTTCTCGACCGATGCCAGCGTCGCGGCGCGCGGCGTCTATCTGTTGAGCTTCCTGCCTGAGTCCGATGTGCGCCGCATCGTCGATTACGCCGCGACGCGCGGCAAAAGATCGTTCGCGGCCTTGCTACCGGACAATGCCTATGGCGCGGTGGTTGAAGCGGCGTTTCAGCAGGCGGTGGCACGGCGCGGCGGCCGCGTGGTGGCGCTCGAAAAATATCCGGCCGATCCGGCGAGGATGGGCGAATCGATTCGCCGCATCGCCCAGGCCGCCGGCGGCGCCGACTCGCTGTTCATTCCGGACGGCGCCGACGCCGTCCCGCAAGTGGTGCAGCAGCTCGAAGCCAATCGCGTCAACCTCAAACGTTTGCAGCTGATGGGCACCGGCCTGTGGGACGATCCGCGCATCATGGAAAATCCGTCGCTGGCCGGCGGGCTTTTCGCCGCGCCGGATTCGGCCGGCTTCAGGGGATTCGCCACGCGCTATCGCGCGCGCTACGGCGGCGATCCGGTGCGCACCGCGACGTTGGCGTATGACGCGGTGGCGCTGGTCGCGGCTTTGGTGAAGACGCAAGGCCCCCAGCGTTTCAGCGAACAGGTGCTGACCGGCTCGTCCGGCTTTGCCGGCATCGACGGCATTTTCCGCTTCAAGTCCGACGGCACCAACGAACGCGGCCTTGCCGTGCTGCGCGTCGCGCCCGGCGGCAGCCAGGTCGTCAGCCCGGCGCCGAAGGCGTTTGCGCCGGGGACATAAGGGTTTTAAGCCGCCAGATCGGCGACCACCGCATCGAGCAGCGGAAAGCCGCTTTGCGTCACGCGCAGGCGGCCATTGTCCATGGTCTCGACCGCGCCGCCGTTTTGCAGAAATGATACGCGGTCCGGATCCAGCGTGCGGCCGGACAATGACGTGAAGCGCTCGGGATCGATGCCCTCGGCGAGCCGCAATCCCATCAGCAAGAATTCGTCGGCGACTTCGTTCGGCTGCAATTTCTCATCGATGACGAGACCGTGGCCGTTGCGCGCGACCAGATCGAGCCAGGCTTCCGGCTTCTTCTCGGTCTCGGTGGCATAGCGGCGGCCGTCGATGTTGAGACGGCCATGCGCGCCGGGGCCGACGCCGGCATATTCATGGCCGCGCCAGTAGACGAGATTGTGCCGGCACTCGGCGCCGGGACGCGCGTGATTGGACACTTCGTAAGCCGGCAGCCCGGCGTCATTGCAGATCGCTTGCGTGAGATCGTACAGATCGCGGCCATGATCGTCGTCCGGCACGATGAGCTTGCCGGCTTTGTGCAGGCCGAAGAACGGCGTGCCCGGTTCGATGGTGAGTTGATAGAGCGAGAGATGTTCGGCGGCCTCCGAGATCGCCTGCTTCAACTCGGCCTTCCAGCCTTCCAGCGTCTGCCGCGGCCGCGCATAGATCAGATCGAACGAGTAACGGTCGAAGATCGAACGCGCGACGTCGATGGCGTCGAGCGCTTCCCTCGCGCTGTGCAAGCGGCCGAGTTCTTTCAGCGACTGATCGTCGAGCGCCTGGACGCCGAGCGAGACGCGATTGACGCCGGCCGAGCGATAGCCGCGAAAGCGCGTCGCCTCGACGCTGGTTGGGTTTGCCTCCAGCGACACTTCGACATTGCTGGCGACGGTCCAGTGCTGTCCAATTGAATCGAGAATGGCGCCGACGGTCTGCGGCTGCATCAGCGACGGCGTGCCGCCGCCGAAGAATATCGTCGATACCGTGCGGCCGGGCGCGCGCTGCGCCGCCGCGGCGATTTCGGATTGGATGGCGCGCACATAATGCGTTTCGTCGTAGCCGCCGTGGCGGACGTGACTGTTGAAGTCGCAATACGGGCACTTCGACAGGCAGAATGGCCAGTGCACATAGACGGCGAATTCGGGGGAAACGGTGGTTAATGACATTTAACGACTATAGGCATGCGCGCTCAAAACGGCCAGCTTTTCAACCGTTTTGCTGCGGACAAGTACTTACAATTGTAATGATCTAGGGCTTCAGACAAGCCTGTGCGAGCTTCACGAAGGCGCGGGCGCGGTGCGACAGGCCAAGCCCGAGCGGCGGCAGGCCGTGTTTTTCCAGCGCGGTCATCTCGCCGAAGGTGGTGGTGAATCCATTCGGCAGGAACAAAGGATCGTAGCCGAAACCGGCGTCGCCGCGCGGCGGCCATACGATGACACCATCGACGCGACCTTCGAATTCCTCAACGTGCCCGTCCGGCCAGGCGATGCACAAAGCGGCAACGAAATGCGCCTTGCGCTGGTCCGGCGTGGTGGCGCCTTTTTCGACCAGCAAGGTCTGAATGCGATTCATCGCAAAGCGGAAATCCTTGTCGGGACCGGCCCATCGCGCCGAGTAGATGCCCGGTTCGCCGGCGAGCGCATCGACGGAAAGTCCGGAATCATCGGCAAATGCGGCACGTTCGGTCGCGGTCGATGCGGCCATCGCCTTGATGCGCGCATTGGCGGCGAAGGTCATGCCGGTTTCATCCGGCTCGGCGAGGTTCAGCTCGGACGCCGATTGCGCGGCGATGCCGTAAGGCGCCAGCAGCTCGCGCATCTCGGCGAGCTTGCCGGAATTATGCGTGGCGATGACGACCGAGCCGGTAAGTTGACGGTGCGACGACAAGTTCAAGCCACCGCGATCTTCTGCAGCTCGACCAGTTTGCCGACGCCCTTGCGCGCCAGCGCCAGCAGCGCCAGCAACTGCTCTTCGCTGAACGGATCCTTCTCGGCGGTGGCCTGGATCTCCACGATGTTGCCTTTGCCGGTCATGACGAAGTTGCCGTCGGTGTCGGCTTCCGAATCCTCGGCGTAATCGAGGTCGAGCACCGCGGTGCCCTTGAATACGCCGCACGACACGGCGGCGAGATGATCGCGCAGCACCTTCGGTTCGCCGCCCTTGAACATGTCGCGCGACTTCATCCATGACAGGCAATCGGCCAGCGCCACCCAGGCGCCGGTGATCGACGCCGTGCGGGTGCCGCCGTCGGCCTGGATCACGTCGCAGTCGATGGTGATCTGGCGCTCGCCCAGGGCTTGCAGGTCGATGACCGAACGTAGCGAGCGACCAATCAACCGCTGAATCTCGACGGTGCGGCCGCCCTGCTTGCCGGACGCCGCCTCGCGGCGGGTGCGGGTGCCAGTGGCGCGCGGCAGCATGCCGTATTCGGCGGTGACCCAGCCGCGGCCCTGGCCCTTGAGCCACGGCGGCAGGCGTTCCTCCAGGCTGGCGGTGACCAGCACATGGGTGTCGCCGAACTTTACGAAACAGGAGCCTTCGGCATATTTGACCACGCCGCGCTCAAGCGAGACGGCACGAAGTTCGTCGATTTCCCGGCCGCTGGGCCTCATAAGCGTGTTCCTTTTGCGAATGCGGCACACCATAACCATATGCGACGCTTGAACAAGGTCCGAACCCGCTTGAACAGTGCGGTTCCGGGCGTCATTGTAACCGCCTGTAAGGAGTAACTGTTTTGGCTTCTCACGACGTGCCGATCGGCGCCAGCCAAGTCAGCCTCGCGGCGCTCAATGAGCGCTCGCGCGAGATTTTTCGCTCGATCGTCGAAAGCTACCTGACCACCGGCGAGCCGGTCGGTTCGCGCAACCTGTCGCGCATTCTGCCGATTTCGCTGTCGCCGGCCTCGGTGCGCAATGTGATGTCGGACCTCGAGGACCTCGGCCTGATTTTCGCGCCGCATACCTCCGCCGGGCGCCTGCCGACCGAACTGGGCCTGCGATTTTTCGTCGATGCGCTGATGCAGGTCGGCGACCTGACCGAAGACAGCCGGCGCTCGATCGAGGCGCAGGTGGCGGGCGCCGGTGCCAACAAGTCCGTCGAATCCGTGCTGACCGAGGCGTCGCAGATGCTGTCCGGGCTGACGCGCTCGGCCGGCGTGGTGCTGACCGCCAAGATCAACACGCGGCTCAAGCACATCGAATTCGTCCGGCTCGAGCCGGAGCGCGCGCTGGCAGTGCTGGTCGCTGAAGACGGCCAGGTCGAGAACCGCGTGCTCAACGTGCCGGCGGGCTTGCCGAGTTCGGCTTTGGTCGAAGCCGGCAACTTTCTCAATTCGCGCATTCGCGGCAAGACGCTCGACGAATTGCGCCTCGAGATCGAAAACGCGGTGACGCAAGGCAAGGCCGAACTCGATCAACTGACGCAGAAGATCATCTCGGCCGGCCTGGCGAGTTGGTCCGGCGGCAATACCGACGAGCGGCAACTGATCGTGCGCGGCCACGCCAATCTGCTCGACGACCTGCATGCGCTCGACGATCTGGAGCGCGTGCGCTCCTTGTTTGATGCTTTGGAGACCAAGCGCGGCGTCATCGATCTGCTTGGCCGCGCCGAGCGCGCCGATGGCGTGCGCATCTTTATCGGCTCGGAGAACAAGCTGTTCTCGCTGTCGGGCTCATCGACCATTGTCGCGCCGTACCGTGACAATGAAGGCCGCATCGTCGGCGTCATCGGCGTGATCGGCCCGACCCGGCTGAATTACGCCCGCATTATCCCGATGGTCGATTATACCGCCCGGGTGGTCAGCCGGCTGTTGTCGGGCTGAGGCTTTAAATGCCGGGGGATGCATGTTTTTCCCGGATGACGCCCGGAAAGCTTGATTTTTTGGCCGCCAGCCCTGATATCCCGGGCATTCAGACATTTCGAAGATTGGACCAAAGCTATGACGGATAAGCCCGCCGCGAACGATGACGCCGCAAAGCTTGAAGGCTTGCCCGAAGGCGAGGCGCCCGCCGTTGCCGCCGCCGCGCCGCAGCTAGTGCCGGCTGAGCAGGTGACCGCCGCGCTGGAGGCCGCCGCCGAGTTCAAGGACAAGCATCTGCGCCTGTTGGCCGAGATGGAAAATCTGCGCCGCCGCACCGAGAAGGAAGTCGCCGACGCGCGGCAGTATGGCGTCTCCCGTTTTGCTGGCGACGTTCTGGCGGTCGCCGACAACATGCATCGCGCACTCGCCACGCTGGACGAAGAGGTTCGCGCCGGTGCCGATGCCAAGCTGATCTCGCTGATCGAGGGCGTCGAGCTGACCGAGCGTGAATTGCTAAAGACGCTGGAAAAGCATGGCGTCAAGAAATTCACGCCGCAGGGCGAGAAGTTCGATCCGAACCTGCATCAGGCGATGTACGAAGTACCGAATTCCGACGTGCCCGCCGGCCATGTCGCGCAGGTCATCCAGTCGGGATACATGATCGGCGAGCGTATGCTGCGCCCGGCTTTGGTCGGCGTGTCGAAGCCGGCGGCGAAAGCGGCGTCGAACTAACATCTTTTCTTTACCCTCTCCCCGTAGGCGAGAGAACGCTCGCCGTTCGGCGAGCTATGTGGGAGAGGGTGCCGAGCCATAAGCGCGTTTACGCGCGTCTTAGCGCCGTGTTATGGCGAGGCGGGTGAGGGGTCAATCTCGAAATTGAATCCGACCCCTCACCCGGCTCGCGCTTCGCTTTCGCTCAACGCGATCCACCCTCTCCCACAAGGGGAGAGGGTAAGAAGAAGCAGCCCCAACTATTTTGGCTCGACGCCGTCGCGCACGGCGCGGAAGCGGGTGAACATCGCGTCCCAATCATCCTTGCCGGCGACGCCGATGATGCGAAGAAAGCCGCTGCCGCCGAAGCGGACCCACTGCACCAGCGACACCGGATCGCCGCGCGGGCCGACCGCCTGCGCCCGGATTTCGTAACCCGGTCCGCCGCTGATGCGCTGCGGCTCCGACAACTGCACCCGGAGATTGGCGAGCGGCGCGGTGGCCAGGAGATCGTTGGCAAAACGGCCACGCTCGCTGGCGTCCTGCGGCGCGCCGGGGCCAACGGCCACGATCAGATAAGGCTGTGTGGTGATGTCATCGGTCGGCCCTTCGGTCAGGATGACCCCGCCGGCCGGCAGCACCTGCATGACCCGGAAGCCGGCCAGTTCGTTGAGCTGGAACGGCAACAGGCCGAGCTGTTCTTTCACTGGCGTCGGCCGGAACGTGACGCTGGTCAGCGCCTTGCGAATGGCGGCGTCGGAGTAGGCCGAAAGCGCTGCTTCCGGCACCTGAACCTGCACCAAAGTGGTCAGGTCCTTGACCTCGCCGCCGAGCGACTGTGCCAGCAGAAACCATTTATGGACAGGGCCGCCGCCTTCGTTGGCGGTGCCGGTGATGAGGACGCCGATGCCGTTCTCGAACGGGAAGCTTTCGCGCTTGAGATTGGCGATACCCTTCTGGTCATCGGCGAAGGCCGAGCGGGCCAGGTCGTCATAGGCGCGTGCCGGCAGGTCGAGAATGGTGATGACCGCGTTGCGGCCGGTATCCTCGAAGCCGGGCAGCCTGCTGCTGACCGTGAAATCGCCGGGCGGCTGCAAGCCGACGCGCAGGCCGGGCGGAAACACCACGTCGGCGGCGCCGGCCGCTTGGACCAGAAGGACCGGCACGGCGAGAAGGGCGAGAAGCGGGACCAGCAATCGTCGGCTCATGCGGGGGGACTGCTTTTCGTTGTTAACGGAAAATGACGAAGACCTGCCTAACCGGCCCGGCCGGAGGCGGCAATGGGAAGCCGACATTCAGGCTATTTTAGTGCCCTGCCGCAGTTCGCAATCGCGATTTTGTGACCGCCCGGCTTGCGGCCTAGGGTGGCCCTCCTATATGAGCCTTGAGCCGCGAAACAGCGGTGAATCGCGTATCCAGGGGGCTGGATCGGGGGTCTGCGGATTGGCCGTGGACGTCTCCATCGGGCGCTAGTTAGGCCCGGCCGGCCTGCCGCAAATTGAAGAGGGACAATCATGGGCAAGGTCATCGGTATCGACCTCGGCACCACCAATTCCTGCGTTGCCGTTATGGAAGGCAAGGCACCGAAAGTCATCGAGAACGCCGAAGGCGCGCGCACCACGCCGTCGATCGTCGCCTTTACGGACGACAACGAGCGTCTCGTCGGCCAGCCGGCCAAGCGCCAGGCGGTCACCAATCCGGAAAAGACCATCTTCGCGGTCAAGCGCCTCGTCGGCCGCCGCTATGACGATCCGATCATCGAGAAGGACAAGAAGCTCGTCCCGTACAAGATCGTCAAAGCCGGCAACGGCGACGCTTGGGTCGAAGCCGACGGCAAAACCTACTCGCCCTCGCAGATCTCCGCCTTCATCCTTCAGAAAATGAAGGAGACCGCGGAAGCCTATCTCGGGCAAACCGTCGATCAGGCTGTCATCACCGTTCCCGCCTATTTCAACGACGCGCAGCGTCAGGCGACCAAGGATGCCGGCAAGATCGCCGGCCTCGAAGTGCTGCGCATCATCAACGAGCCGACCGCGGCGGCGCTCGCCTACGGCCTCGACAAGGCGAAGCAGGGCATCATCGCCGTCTACGACCTTGGCGGCGGCACATTCGACATCTCCTGCCTGGAAATCGGCGACGGCGTCTTCGAAGTGAAGTCGACGAACGGCGACACGTTCCTCGGCGGTGAAGACTTCGACATGCGTCTCGTGAACTACCTCGCCGACGAATTCCAGAAGGAGCAGGGCATCGACCTGCGCAAGGACAAGCTGGCGCTGCAGCGCCTGAAGGAAGCGGCCGAGAAGGCCAAGATCGAGCTGTCGTCGACGACGCAGACCGAAGTCAACCTGCCGTTCATCACGGCGGATGCGTCCGGTCCGAAGCATCTGACGATGAAGCTGACGCGCGCCAAGTTCGAGGCGCTGGTCGATGACCTCATCCAGCGCACCATCGAGCCGTGCCGCAAGGCGCTCAAGGATGCCGGCCTCACCGCCGCTGAAATCGGCGAAGTCGTTCTGGTCGGCGGCATGACGCGCATGCCGAAGGTCCAGGAAGTCGTGAAGCAGTTCTTCGGCAAGGAGCCGCACAAGGGCGTCAACCCGGATGAAGTCGTCGCCATCGGCGCCGCCATCCAGGCCGGCGTTTTGCAAGGCGACGTCAAGGACGTGCTGCTGCTCGACGTGACGCCGCTGTCGCTCGGCATCGAAACTTTGGGCGGCGTGTTCACCCGCATCATCGACCGCAACACCACGATCCCGACCAAGAAGAGCCAGGTGTTCTCGACCGCCGAAGACAATCAGAACGCGGTCACCATCCGCGTCTTCCAGGGCGAGCGCGAAATGGCGGCCGACAACAAGATGCTCGGCAATTTCGATCTGGTCGGCATTCCGCCGGCGCCGCGCGGCATGCCGCAGGTCGAGGTCACCTTCGACATCGACGCCAACGGCATCGTCAATGTGACCGCCAAGGACAAGGCGACCAACAAGGAGCAGCAGATCCGCATCCAGGCCTCGGGCGGCCTGTCCGAAGCCGACATCGACAAGATGGTCAAGGACGCGGAAGCGCATGCCGACGAGGACAAGAAGCGTAAAGCGCAGGTGGAAGCCAAGAACCACGGCGAAGCCTTGGTGCACTCGACCGAGAAGGCGCTCACCGAGCACGGCTCCAAGGTTAGCGATGGCGATCGCGCCGCGATCGAAGACGCTATTGCCGATCTGAAGGAAGCGCTCAAGGGCGACGACTCGGAGCTCATTCAGGCCAAGACCAACGCGCTGGCGACAGCGTCGATGAAGCTCGGCGAGGCCATCTACAACCAGCAGCAATCCGGCGCTGCCGGCGAAGGCGCTTCGGCCGACAAGAAGGAAGACGACGTTGTCGACGCGGAGTTCACGGAAGTGGACGACGACAAGGGCGGCAAGAAGTCGGCCTAAGGTGATGGGCTCGATGATGTCGTCGGGCGCGCAGCATACTCTCTTCACCTCCCCCCTTGCGGGGGAGGTCGACTGCGAAGCAGTCGGGAGGGGGGTAACTTCTCCTTTCACTGCGAAGAGATTACCCCCCTCCCTAACCCTCCCCCTCAAGGGGGGAGGGGACTTGCTGCGGCTTGCGGCAACTTCAATGCGACAAACAGCATTTTGGCGACGACCGCATGTCTAAGCGCGACTATTACGAAGTTCTGGGCGTCTCGCGCACCTGCACCGAGGTCGAACTCAAGGGTGCATTCCGCAAGCTGGCGATGCAGCATCATCCGGATCGCAATCCGGGCGACAGCGAATGCGAACACAAATTCCGCGAACTCAACGAAGCCTATGAAGTCCTCAAGGACGGCGACAAGCGCGCCGCCTATGACCGCTTCGGCCACGCCGCTTTCGAGCAGGGCGGTGGCGGCGGCCAGCACGGCTTCGGCGCCGACTTCGCCTCGACCTTCTCCGACATTTTCGAAGATCTGTTCGGCATGGGCGGCGGCCGCCGTGGCGGCGGCGGCGGCCGTGGCGCTGGTCGCGAACGCGGTTCGGACCTGCGCTACAATATGGAAATCAGTCTCGAGGAGGCTTTCGAGGGCAAGGAAGCGCAGTTGCGCATTCCGACCTCGGTGACCTGCGAAGTCTGCTCCGGATCCGGCGCCAAGGCCGGCAGCAAGCCGAAAACCTGCGCCACTTGCGGCGGCGCCGGCAAGGTGCGGCACGCGCAGGGCTTCTTCACGCTGGAGCGCACCTGTCCGTCCTGCCATGGCCGCGGCCAGGTCATCGACAATCCGTGCGACGCCTGTTCCGGCGCCGGGCGCGTGACGCGGGAGCGCATGCTGTCGGTCAATATTCCGGCCGGCGTCGAGGACGGCACCCGCATCCGGCTCGCCGGCGAGGGCGAGGCCGGCGTGCGTGGCGGGCCGCCGGGCGACCTCTACATTTTTCTGTCGTTGCAGCCGCACGAACTTTATCAGCGCGACGGCGCCGACCTGCACTGCCGGGTTCCCATTTCGATGGTGACCGCCGCGCTCGGCGGCGAAGTCGAGGTTCCGGCGATCGATGGTAGCGAGGCCAAGGTCAAGATCCCGGCCGGCACCCAGACCGGCGGCCAGTTCAGGCTAGCCGGCAAGGGCATGCCGGTGCTGCGCTCGAAACAAATGGGCGACATGTACGTTCAGGTCGCGGTTGAAACGCCGCAGAAACTGACCAAACGCCAGCGTGAGTTGCTGGCCGAATTCGAAAAGCTGTCGTCCGAGCAGACCCAGCCGGAATCCGCCGGATTCCTGAGCCAGGTCAAGGCCTTCCTCGGGGGCTTGCGAAATCAGAACAGCAATAGCGAGTAGCCATCTTGACCCTGTGCCCGGCGCGCTATACCCAAAGAATACCGCGGGCCAGCTTCCGGCCGTACGCGCGCGTGACCCAGTAGCAATGCCTTTGCACACATTCGCCCGCGTTGAAAAAAAGCCGCTGCGTCTCGACGACGAGATGCAATTCATCCGCTCGTGGATGGAAAAGCCGCTGCGCACCGGCGCGGTGATGCCGTCGAGCAAGGCGTTGGCGCGCGTCATGGCGCGCTATGTCGATCCGCAATCCACCGGCCCTATCATCGAGCTTGGACCCGGCACCGGCCCGGTGACCGAGGCGCTGGTTCAGCGCGGCGTCGATCCGGCCCGTCTGGTGCTGGTCGAGTTCAATCCCGATTTTTGCCGCCTGCTGCGCACGCGCTATCCGGCCGCGACCGTGGTGCAAGGCGATGCCTATCGCCTGCGCCGCCTGCTGGAGAGCATCGTGCGCGATCCGGCCGCTGCCATCGTTTCCGGCCTGCCGCTGGTCACCAAGCCGCTGCGCACGCGTCTGCGCCTGATCTCCGACGCGATGGGCCTGTTGAAGCCCGGCGCGCCGTTCGTTCAGTTCACCTATGCGATGGTGCCGCCGATCCCGAAGGCCTTGTCGGGCATCAAGGGCGAAGCCTCCGAACTGATCTGGATGAACCTGCCGCCGGCGCGCGTCTGGGTTTACCGCGGCGTTTAGTCTCCGCACACGCCCAATTCAGAATTTGTCATGGCCGGGCTTGTCCCGGCCATCTACGTCTTTAGGGTATGGCGGCGAAACGAGAGCCGTCATGTCCGCGCCGAAAATTCTCATCCTGCCGGGTTCGACCCGCACCGGGTCGCTCAACGTGAAGCTGGCGGCTTTGGCGGCCAAGGAATTGACGCTGCTCGATGTCGATGTGACCCGCATCTCGCTGGTCGATTATCCGATGCCGCTCTACGACCCCGACCTTGAAGCCAGCCGCGGCGCGCCGGACGGCGCCGTCAAACTCAAGCAGATGATCATGGCGCATCAGGGCGTGTTCATGACCAGTCCCGATTATTCGGCGTCGGTGTCGCCGGCGCTGAAGAACGCCATCGACTGGGTGTCGCGGGTGCGCGAGCGCGGCGATCCCACGCATGCGGCGTTCAAGGGCCGCGTCTTTGCCATTGCGTCGGCCTCGACCGAGCCGAATGGCGGCCTGCCCGGCCTGATGGCACTGCGGCAGATTCTGGAAGTCGGCTGCGGCGCGCTGGTCATTCCGGAGCAACTGGCGCTGGCGCGCGCCGATCACGCCTTCGACGACACCGACAAACTGACCGAAACCCGCACCGCCAATCTTTTCCACGCGCAACTGGCGCGGCTGGTGGAGATGACCAGACTGATGGCTTAAGAACGCGCCTGACCTGGTTTCGATATATGGAGAGTTATCTTGGACGCGCGTGACCGCCTGATTGTCGCTCTCGATGTGCCGTCAGTGAAAGACGCCGAGTCCATGGTGACGCGGCTCGGCAATTCGGTGAGCTTTTACAAGATCGGCTATCAGCTCGGTCTCGCGGGCGGGCTGCCTTTTGCCGCCGACCTGATCGCGGCCGGCAAGCACGTCTTCCTCGATTTCAAGCTGCATGACATCGGCAATACGATTACGCACGGCGTCGCCAGCGTCGCCAATATGGGCGCGACGTTTCTCACCGTGCATGCCTATCCGCAGACGATGAAAGCGGCGGTCGAAGGCGCGCGCGGCTCAAAGCTCAAGGTGCTGGCGGTGACGGTGCTGACCTCTTACGACAATGACGACCTTGCCGCGGCCGGTTACAGACTCGGCGTCAGCGAACTGGTGGCGCGTCGCGCCGAGCAGGCGCGCGATCTCGGCATCGATGGCCTCGTGTGTTCGCCGGAGGAAGCGGCCAATCTGCGCGGCATCGTCGGCGCTAAACTGGCTTTGGTGACGCCCGGCATTCGCCCGGCAGGCAGCGTCGCCGGCGACCAGAAGCGCATCATGACGCCGGCCAAGGCTATCGCGGCCGGCGCCGATTACCTCGTGGTCGGCCGGCCGATCGTCGAAGCCACTGACCCAAAAGCGGCGGCGGACGCTATCGTGGCGGAAATTGCGGACGCTAAAAAATAGAGGGAGGCTTGCATGGCGAAGGGCTACTGGATTGGCCGGATCGACGTGAAGAACGAGGAGGGCTACAAGCCCTATGCCGCAGCCAATGCCGCGATCTTCAAGAAGTTCGGGGCAAAGTTTATCGTCCGCGCCGGTCAGTTCGAATGCCCGGAAGGCAGCGCCCGCTCGCGCAATGTGGTGATCGAATTTCCCGACTATGCTACCGCTCTCGCCTGCTACCGCTCGCCGGAATACCAGGCCAATATCAAGGTGCGGCAGCCGCATTCGGTGGCCGATATCGTGATTATCGAGGGTTATGACGGTCCGCAGCCGTGACGTCATTCCGGGACGGCGCATCGCGCCGGACCCGGAATCCAGTTACAGCAACTGTACTGGCTACCGGATTCCGGGTTCGCCGCTTCGCGGCGCCCCGGAATGACGAGGTTGGCCGTGACAGGTGACAGCGCCCGCGTCCGCCCGCTATACCAAAGCCTAAAGTCCGGGAGCTTCCGATGGCCGAAATGCGTTTGATCGTGGCCGGTGCCGGCGGGCGGATGGGCCGCACGCTGATCAAGGCGATTGCCGAAAGCAAGAACTTCAAGCTCGTGGGTGCGCTGGAAGACGCGCGCTCGCCGCTGATCGGCTGGGATGCCGGCACGCTTGCGGGCTTAGGCGAGAACGGCGTCAAGCTCACCGGCGACGCAGAAGGGGTGATCGGCCAGGCCGACGGCATTATCGACTTCACCATTCCGCAAGCGACGCTCGAACTGGCCGCGGTCGCGGCCAAGGCCGGCAAGGTGCACATCATCGGCACGACCGGCACCAGCGCCGCCGACGACGCCAGGATCACCGAGGCCGCCAAGACGGCGGTGATCGTCAAGTCCGGCAATATGAGTCTCGGCGTCAATCTTCTGGCGGCCTTGACCAAGCGCGTCGCCAAGACGCTCGATGCCGCGTTCGACATCGAAGTTCTTGAAATGCATCACAACCAGAAAATCGATGCGCCGTCCGGCACCGCGCTGATGCTCGGCCGTGCCGCGGCGGAAGGCCGTGGCATCGATCTCGACAAGAGCGCGGTGCGCAGCCGCGACGGCCACACCGGGGCGCGCCGCGCCGGCGATATCGGCTTCGCCACCTTGCGCGGCGGCAATGTGGTCGGCGAGCATACGGTGATGTTTGTCGGCCCGGCCGAGCGCATCGAACTGGTGCACAAGGCGCAGGACCGCATGCTGTTCGCCAGCGGCGCGCTGCATGCGGCCTTGTGGGCGCGCAAGCAGAAGCCTGGCCTCTATTCGATGATGGATGTGCTGGACCTGAAGGATTTCTAGAGCCTTTCCGTCTTTGATAGAATCAAAGACGGGGCTCTAGTCTTTTGTTTTGTCGCGTTTTCTTTACGCGAACCGGTACCCACTTCGCTCGAAAACGCTCTAGTCGCGCAGCAAAGACTGCCCGGTCATTTCCGCCGGCTTCGGCAGGCCCATCAATTCGAGCAATGTCGGCGCGATATCGGCAAGACGCCCTTCCGCTACCAGCAACCGGTTGCCGGCGCCCATCAGGATCACGGGTACCGGATTGAGCGTATGTGCGGTGTGCGGGCCGCCGGTAGTCGGATCGACCATCATCTCGCAATTGCCGTGGTCGGCGGTGACCAGCAGCGCTCCGCCCGTCGATTCGATCGCGTTGGCGATTCTGCCGAGACCGGTATCGACGGCCTCCACGGCCTTGATCGCCGCCGGAATGCTGCCGGTGTGACCGACCATATCGGCATTGGCGAAGTTCAGCACGATGAGATCGTACTTGCGCGATGTGATCGCCTCGACGGCCTTGGCGGTCAATTCAGGCGCCGACATTTCCGGCTGCAGGTCGTAGGTCGCGACCTTCGGCGAGGCCACCATGATGCGGTCTTCGCCTTCGAAAGGCTCCTCGCGGCCGCCATTCAGGAAGTAAGTGACGTGCGGATATTTTTCTGTCTCCGCCATGCGGAACTGCGTCCGCTGTGCGCCGGCCACGACTTCGCCGAGGATGTTGGGAAAGGTCTGCGGCGGGAAGATCGAGGCCATGAACCGGTCGAGGTTCTCGCTGTATTGCACCATGCCGACGGCGGCGGAAAACTTCGGTGTGCGCCTGCGCGCGAAACCGTCGAAAGCCGGGTCGAGCATCGCATCCAGAATCTCGCGCACGCGGTCGGCGCGGAAATTGAAGCACAGCACGGCGTCGCCATCCTTCATGCCGCGATAGTCGCCGATCGCGGCAGGCACGATGAATTCGTCGTAAATCTTGCTGGCATAGGCATCGGCAATCGCCGCTTGCGCGCCGGCGAAGCGCGGGCCCTCGCCGGCGACGATGGCATCGTAGGCCTTCGACACCCGATCCCACCTTTTGTCGCGATCCATCGCGTAATAGCGTCCGATCACCGTCGCCACGGTCACCTGTGGCGGCAGCGCGGCGGTGAAGGTCTTCATGTATTCCGCCGCTGATTGCGGCGGCGCGTCGCGGCCGTCGGTCAAGGCATGCACGACGGTCGGGATGTTCGCAGCCGTGAGAATCCTTGCCAGCGCCACCGCGTGGTTCTGGTGCGAATGCACGCCGCCCGGCGAGACGAGGCCGAGCAGGTGGCAGGTCCCGCCGCTCTGTTTCAGTTTGGCGATCAGGTCCATAAAGACCGGCGCGCGCGCGATCTCCCCGGCGGCGATGGCGTCGTCGATGCGGGGCAGATCCTGCATCACCACACGGCCGGCGCCGATGTTGAGATGGCCGACCTCGGAATTGCCCATCTGGCCAGGCGGCAGGCCGACGTCCTTGCCGGAGGTGCGCAGGAAACCGTGCGGCGATGTCGTCCACAAGCGATCGAAGGACGGCGTCGAAGCCTGGCGCACGGCATTATTGGCGATGTCCTCGCGCCAGCCCCAGCCGTCGAGCACAACGAGCATGACTGGGCGCCGTTTTTGCATCACACGATGATCCCTGGCCGTTCGAGAAACGAGCCGTTGTGCGGGATCGGAACGCGAGCGTCAACGGGGTTCGGAAACGGCAAAAAGCCCCGCCGGAGCGGCGGGGCTTTTCACTGTCGTGCTAGTTGCGGCGATCAGTTGATGATCTTGACGACCTTGCCGCTCTTCGTATCGACGATCACGCGGCTGTTGTTGACATAAGCATAGCGGAACTGGGTGTGCTGCGGCACCGGGCGAAGCTGCACGGTGGCGGGCACCGGCTCGCCGACGACGATGCGTTCCCGCACGGTCACGGACGGGCTGTTGTCACGCTCGACATAGGTGATGACTTCGGCCGGCGGTTCGGCTGCGGCGCCTACAGCACCACCAACGCCGGCGCCGACCACGGCGCCCACCGGGCCGCCAACAACGGCGCCGACCGCCGCGCCGCCAACGGCGCCGCCGACAGTCGAGCCCTGAGCAAATGCAGCGGCCGGGGCGAGCGCCAAGGCAGCTACTGTCGCGAGCATATAAATCTTCATTAAATTCCTCCTCGGTTTCGTTGCACTTTTCGATGCCCCGCACACGGGGGAATCGAAGCTCAACGCAACAGGCGAGAAGTTGTTTCGTCACATCGACTATCAAGTTGTGTCGCGAAAGTTCCCGCCTGAATAAATGTTCAGGCCGTCACGCGCCGCTATCAAGCAGCCGAGATGCCGGCCTCCCAGCCGAGCATCGCGCGCTTGCGGCTGATGCCCCAGTGATAGCCGGTGATGTCGCCGTTCTTGCCGACGACGCGATGGCATGGCACCACGAAGCTGATCGGATTTTTACCGACCGCGGCGCCGACCGCGCGCGCTGCCTTCGGCGCGCCGGCGCGGCGCGCGAGATCGGAATAAGTGGTGAGCTTGCCCATCGGAATGGAGAGCAGCCGCTCCCAGACGCGGATTTCGAAATCGGTGCCGATCAACACGACGCGCAACGGCTGGTCCGGCTTCCACATCGCAGAGTCAAAAATACGCCGCGCGGTGGCGGCGGTGGCCGCATAGTCCTCGACATATGTCGCCTTGGGCCAGCGCCGCCGCATGTCATCAAGCGACGCGCGTTCCTCGCCGGGATCGGCAAGCGCGAGTCCGGCCAGCCCGCGCGGCGTCATCATCACCAGCGCCATGCCGAACGGGCAAGGATGGAAGCCGTAATTAATCGTCAGGCCTTCGCCGCCCGCTTTCCATTCGCCCGGCGACATTGCTTCGTGCGTGACGAACAGATCGTGCAGACGGCCCGGTCCGGACAGGCCGACTTCGTAGCTTGTGTCGAGCACACTCACCGATGCGCGCAGCAATTCGCGCGCGCTGTCCAGCGTCAGCGCTTGCAGGAAAGCCTTCGGCGTCAGGCCGCACCAGCGGCGAAACAGATGATGCAGATCGGTGGCACTGACGCCGGCGGCATCGGCGATGACGTCGATCTCCGGCTGGTCGCGCCAGTTGCCGCGAATATGCGCGATGGCGCGGCGCACGACATCGTAATCAGCCGCCGCATTGGTGAGCAGCGTGCGATCCGGAAAGGTCTCGATGAAAGCGGGCGTTTGTTTCGGCATGATGGTTTCTGTCTGTGTCATGCCATTGATTTAAGTTGCCCCGGGCCTTCGGCCCACCCGATTTCTGCTCTAGTGAAGCATCGTCCGCACCGGCCCGCGCCGGGCTTCGCTGAGAGCATTGCCGAGTTGAACCGCGAAGTCCGCACGCTCGTCGGGGCCGAGGTCGCTCGCTACAGTGAGTTGCTTGCCGCGCATTGTCAGAAAGAGCCGGGCGATGCCGAATTCCTCGGTCGATTCGCGATCGAGCCTGACCCAAAGCGGGTTGAGCAGCCATTCGCGCACTTGGCCGCGAGGATTGACCTTGCGCACCGTCAGCGCCGAGGCCGTCACCTTGATCTCCTCATAGGCTGCCGCGGACCGGTAGCTGACACGGAACGCCCAGTACAACAGCAGTACGTCGAGGCCGAAAAAGCCGAACACCGGCCAGGCGCCCATCAACAGGAAGGCGATGCCAGTGAGAAAGCTCACCGCGCCGAACAAAACCATCAGCACGACAAAGCCGACGCTGCCGAGCGAGCGGTGCGGCGTGATCGTGGCGGAAAACAGCGTCGGTTCGAGTTCGCTGGCGTTGTCGGCGGTCATGGCGCTGAGTATACCGGAAATCATGGCGAAAAAATCGACCCTGAAGAAGCCAGCCGCGAAAAAGCCTTCGGTGAGGAAGGCGCTGGTCAAGGCCGCCAAGGGCAAGGCCGCCAAACCCAAGTCCGTGGCCAAGCAGAAAAAGGCCGACGCCGAGGCTTTTGAAGGCACCGCCAAGCGCTGGACGGCGGACCAGATCGAGGAAGCGTTCCGCCGCTTTCAGGCGCAGGAGCCGGAGCCGAAGGGCGAACTCAAGCACAGCAATCCGTTCACGCTGCTGGTGGCCGTGGTGTTGTCGGCGCAGGCGACCGATGCCGGCGTCAACAAGGCGACGCCGGCTTTGTTCGCGCTGGCGGATACGCCGGAGAAAATGGTGGCGCTCGGCGAGGACCGCATCCGTGACCTGATCAAGACCATCGGCCTGTTTCGCATGAAAGCGAAGAACGTCGCGCTGCTGGCCAAGAAGCTGGTCGATGAATTCGGCGGCGAGGTGCCGAAGACGCGCGAGGAACTGGTAACGTTGCCGGGCGCGGGGCGCAAGACCGCCAACGTCGTTCTGAATATGGCGTTCGGCCAGCCGACGATGGCGGTCGATACGCACATCTTTCGCATCGGCAACCGCACGGGGCTTGCGCCAGGCAAGGATCCGCTGGCGGTCGAGCTGGAGCTGGAGAAGGTCATCCCGGCGAAATACATGCAGCATGCGCATCACTGGCTGATATTGCACGGACGTTACATCTGCGTCGCGCGCAAGCCGCATTGCGACCGCTGCATCTTCGCCGATCTGTGCCAGTGGCCGGGAAAGACGGCCTCATCTGTCATGCCCAACTCTTCTGTCATTCCCGCGAAGGCGGGAATCCAGTAACCCCGGCAGGAGCTTGAGTCGCTGGGGCAGGGAGTACTGGGTCCCCGCTTTCGCGGGGACGACAACTGAAACTAACGCGCTAGCGCGGTGCGCTCGCCCGCCAGCTTCTTGTGGATATGCACCATGAAGGCCATGGCGAAAACCGGCGTCGCCAGATTGATGATCGGCAGCGACACGAAGGCCGCGATCACCATGCCGGCCATGAACACATAGGCCGCGCGGGCCTTGCGCATCGCTTTCGCTTCGGCGGGCGGGCGGAAGCGCATGGCGGCGAGTTCGAAATATTCGCGGCCGAGCAGATAGGCGCTGCCGAAAAACAGGATGAGCAGGCCAAAGCCGAAGAACATGAATGGCAGCGCCAGCAGATAGACCACGAGCGCCAGAAGTGCGATCTTGATGCCTTCGATCAGCCCGCGAAATACCGGCAGCGCCTGGCCTGGCGGATCGTTGGGATAGTGCGCCAGCTCGACCTTCTCGGCGACCTCATCGACGAAGAAGCTGCCGACAAAGGCGCTCACCGCCGGCATCAGGAACAGTGCGCCGGTGACGATGCCGAGCGCCGCCATGATCGACAGCACCCAGGCGAGCGCCGCCCAGACCGAATGCGGCGCGAAGCCGGATGTCTGCTCGGCCCAGGTCGCGCCGCTGTCGGCGAGGCTGGCGAGCAGCCGCTGCATGGCGATGCCGATGATGACGATCAGCAGCAGCGCCAGTCCGACGGCTTTCAACAGCACGCGGCGCAAGGGGGGCGACAATAGTTGGGAGAAGGCTTTGGCGATGGCGTCGATCATGCCGCCACAGTTATGATCGATTGACGGCGGGGGCAAGGACTCCTTGCCGAGCGTCAGACCGCCGCCAGCTCTTTTTCGGATTGCGGTACGCTGTCGGCCGGCACCAGCGACACCAGCAGATCCGGGTCGGTGGCCGGCAAGTCGGCCCAGGCCATCGCCTTGTAGTCGAAGCCGCGCACCAAAGTCGGCTTGACCACCTCGAAATAGGGCGAGATGTCGAAATCGCGCGGCGCATAAAGCGACGAATGGCGGATTTCGAGGATTTCCTCGCGCGCCACTTCGCTGGCCAGCAGCGTCACTTTCGGCAGGATCGGATAGCGCACATATTCGAAGGCCTGCGCGATCAGCGCCGAGCAGATGATGCGGGTCGGGTGGCCCGAGCCGAGCGCCATCATGCGGCGGCGCCAGCGCTGCGGGATCGGCAGCGGCAGCAGATAGCGCATCAGGTCGATGATGTTTTTCAGGTCATAGTCGAAGCCGATACGCTCTGAGGCATAGGTGCAAACGCGGGCGCGGTCCTCGTCGGTGAGGCCGGTCGGCCGGCAGATGCGGGTGTGAAAGCGCGCGTATTTCGATAGGGGAGCTGCGACGACGCCTTCGCCAATATTGGCTTCGACCAGCACCAAAGGTTCGCCGTCCGCGGTGCAGCGATCGCCGATCGGCCCGACATAGAGCGCGGCATGCGACCAGGTCGATTGCGTCAGATACTTGATGACGCCGGAAATGTGGTTGTTGCCTTCGACGAGGATGACGTCGCCGGGCTTGAGCGTTTCGCGCAGGACTGTGGGATCGGTCGGCGTGAAGGGCTCGTAGCCCTGCGCCGGCTTTTCCAGATAATTGGCGAGAAACCGCCCGATTCCGTCCGCCACGAAACTCATGTCCCGCCCTTATCGCACCATACTGGCGCTCAAGCCGACGCTTGCTTCCCCATACGCGGATTTTTCTTCCGCGCTTTTGTTGCCTCCAAATTACGCAGGACTCATTGCAAATTGGTTCATTCGCCACGGTATCGAGTAACGATCCGTTAGCCACAGAAATCGTTGCGGCACATGGATTCATGCCGCGGCTGGCGGGAGAAGCGAAAGCATTCGTTGACTATCCGCGCAACACGCCGCCGGTGCGCTTGGCGACTTCGGCGACGATCTTCTGCCCCAGTGCGTCGATTTCCTGATCGGTCATGGTCTTGTCGCGCGGCTGCATGGTGACCGCGATGGCGACCGACTTTTTGCCCGGTTCGATGCCGGTACCCTCATAGACGTCGAACACGGTGACATTGACGATCAGCTTCTTGTCGACGTTCTGCGCCGCGCGCACGATATCGGCGGCCTTGACCTTGGTCTCGACGACAAAGGCGAAGTCGCGCTCGACCGGCTGGAACGGCGACAGCTCCAGCAGCGGCTTGGCGCGCGTGCCCTTGGCCTTGGCGGCCGGGATGTTGTCGAGGATGACTTCAAAGGCGACCACCGGACCGTCGGCCTTCAGCGCGGTGAGAATGCGCGGATGCAACTCGCCGAAATGGCCGATGATGTTCTGCGGCCCGATCTGGATGGTGCCGCTACGTCCCGGATGAAACCACGCCGGTCCGCCGGGCACCACTTGCAGCGCCTGCATCGGCGCGCCCGCGGCGGCCAGCACGGCAAAGGCATCGGCCTTGGCGTCGAACACATCGACCGGCAGCGGCTTGGCCGACCAGTGGCGGCCAACGCCATCGGCTTTAGCCAGCGCACGGCGCACGCCGCTGGCGGCAATGAACTGGTCCTCGGGCCGGTCGCCCTTGAAAATCTGGCCGACTTCAAACAGCGCGACATCGGCGGTGCCGCGATCGGCATTGCGCTGCGCCGAGGTGATGAGACCGGCGAGCAGGCTCGGCCGCATGTCGGATAATTCCGAAGCGATCGGGTTGGCGAGCGCCAGTTCCGGCTTGCCGCCGCCGAACAGTTCGGCCTCGCGCTTCGACACGAACGACCAGGTGACCGCTTCGATCAGGCCGCGCACGGCCAGCGCACGCTTGGCCTTGCGGGTGCGGATCTGGATCGGCGTCAGCACGGCTTTGCGCGCGTCGGCGCTGCGCGGGAACGGCGTCGAGGGAATGGCATCGACGCCGACAATACGCACCAGCTCCTCGACGATATCGGCGCGGCCATGCACGTCCGGACGCCATGACGGCACCGCGATCTTGAGGCGGTCGCCCTGGCCGGCGACAAAGAAGCCGAGCCGCTCCAATGTGCGGCGAATTTCGACCGACGACAGCTTGATGCCGGCAAGACGCGGCAGTTCGCTGACCGGATAATCGACGATGGTTTCCTTCGCCACCGGATCGCCGGCGACGACGACTTCGGACGGCTCGCCGCCGCACAGGTCGATGACCATTTGCGTCGCCAGGTCGAGGCCCGGCAGCATGAAATGCGGATCGACGCCGCGCTCGAAGCGGTAGCGCGCATCGGTATTGATGCCGAGCTTGCGGCCGGTCTGCGCGATGTTGACCTCGTCCCACAGCGCCGATTCGATCAGCACATCGGTGGTCGTCTCGTCGCAGCCTGATTCCTCGCCGCCCATGATGCCGGCGAGCGATTCGACGCCCTTCTCATCGGCAATGACGCACATCGCGGCGTCCAGCGTGTAGGTCTTGCCGTCGAGCGCCAGCAGCGTCTCGCCATTGACGGCGCGGCGCACGGTCAGATCGCCTTTGACCTTCTTGGCGTCGAACACATGCAGCGGCCGGCCGCGGTCGAAGGTGATGTAGTTGGTGATGTCGACCAGCGCGTTGATCGGACGAAGTCCGATCGCGGAGAGACGCTTTTGCAGCCAGTCCGGCGACGGGCCGTTCTTGACGCCGCGCACCAGACGAAGACCAAAGGCCGGGCACAAAGGATGCGTCGCGCCGAAATCGAGTGTGACCTTGACCGGGCAGGGAAACGTCCCGGCGATGCGCTTCGGCGCGTTTTCCTTGTAGTCGCCGAGCAAGGTGGCGCCGAGGTCGCGGGCGATGCCGTTGACACCGGTGCAGTCGGAGCGGTTCGGCGTCAGATTGATTTCGATCACCGGCTCGTTGAGGCCGAGCACTTCGGCGAAGGGTTTTCCAATCGGCGCGTCGGCCGGCAGTTCGATGATGCCGTCGTGGTCGGCGTTGAAGCCGATTTCGGCGCCGGAGATCATCATGCCTTGTGATTCGACGCCGCGAATCTTGCCGACCGCGAGCGTGATGTCTTTCGCCGGAATGTAGGTGCCGGGCAGGCCGAGCACGGTTTTCAAGCCGGCGCGCGCATTCGGCGCGCCGCAGACGATCTGCAACGGCGTGCCGCTGCCGTTGTCGACGGTGCAGACGCGCAAGCGATCCGCGTTCGGATGCTGCTCGGCGGTGATGATCTGCGCGACTTTGAAGGCCTCGAATTCCTTGGCCTTGTCCTCGACGCGCTCGACCTCGAGCCCGATCATGGTCAGCTTCTCGACGATCTCGTCGAGCGTGGCGACCGTGTCGAAATGTTCTTTCAGCCAGGACAGTGTAAATTTCATGATTCGCTCTCTCCGCGCATCGCGGGGGGTGCGGTGTCGCGCCCCCTCCCCCGCTTGCGGGGGAGGGTTAGGGAGG
>LNFM01007591.1_pt1 | contig 30249 bp, 24 predicted proteins | sample 596031 | NCBI WGS metagenome assembly LNFM01 (sample SAMN04254537, study PRJNA301005) | activated carbon metagenome | isolation source: dual media filters at the Ann Arbor, Michigan drinking water treatment plant | place: USA: Ann Arbor
CGAAGCGCTCGTTCGGATCCTTGCCGCAGCAGGCCTGGAAGAAGCCGTCGATCGCGTCGGCGAGCTCGGCGGAGGTGTCGCCGGGGAGGTACGAGCTCGGCAGCGTCGGCGACCGCTCGCGGTGACACTTGAACAGCACCCGCGGGTGCTCCTCGAAGGCGTCCTCGAAGGGGTGATGGCCGGTCACGGCCTCGAAGAAGGTCATGCCGAGGGCGTAGAGATCGGCGCGGTGATCGATCGCGCCGGCCGGACGCGTCTGCTCGGGCGCCATGTAGCGCGGGTCGCCGAGCACGAGGGTCGGATCGTCGCCGCGCGGATCGTTGAGGTCGCGCGCGACGCCGAGGTCGAGCAGCTTCACCACGCGCAGCTCGGGGTCGTACGGATCGCCGTTGACGAAGATGTTCGCCGGCTTGACGTCGCGGTGCACGACGCCGCGCAGGTGGATGTACCGCAGCGCGTCGAGGACCCCGCGGAAGATCTCGCAGAGCACGTGCATCGGCACCGTGCGCCCGCCCTCCATCGCGTCGCGGATGTCGCGGCCCTCGAGGAACTCCATCGCGAACCAGAACAGCCCGTGCTCGCGGGTGGTGCCGACGTCGAGGACGCGCACGAGGTTCGGGTGGGCGAAGCCGCCGCCGAGGCGGGCCTCGAGGCGAAACCGACGCTGCTCGGTCTCGGGGACGTCGGCCTTCATGACCTTCAGCGCGACGTAGCGGTTCATGAACGGATCGAAGGCCTTGAAGACCTTGCCCATGCCGCCCTCGCCGAGCGGGCCGACGATCTGGAACCGCTTGTTGAAGGCGATCACCGTGCCGGGCGGGAGATCCGGGGTCGCCGGCGGCTCCACGACAGGTCCCTCGAGCGGGGTCGCCGACGTCGGTGCAGTGGGCCGCGTGTCCATGACAGTCGCAACGCTATCAGCCGCGGCGGCGCTGCGGTGTCCGCTTCGCGGTCGCCCCGGTGGGCAGCCCGCCTCGCCGGCCCGTCACGTGCCGGTCGTGCCGACGTCGGGTGGCTCGCCACCGGTGCTGCCCGAGGGCGGCTCGGGCACCGGCTCGCCCGGATCCCCTGCCCCATCATCGGGGCCGCCCGTCGATGCCTCGGTGTCGCCCGTGGTGCCGCCCGTGGCGATCCCGTCGTCGGTGCCCGTGTCGTCCGAGCCCGCGTCGTCGGTGCCCGTGCCGTCCGCATCGTCGCCCGTGCTCGAGCCGCCGTCGGTGGTCCCACCGCCGAAGCCCGTCACCCCGGGTGGTCCCGCCGTCCCGCCGTCCGTCCCGCCCTCGGGATCCGCCCCCGAGGTGCTGGTCGCATCGTCGTCCGACGGCGGGTCCATGTCGCCCGCGGTGAAGCGATCGAGCCCTTGGTCACCGAGCTCGATCCCCGCGACGCTGGAGCAGGCCGCGAGTCCGAGCACCACGAGGGCGCTCGTCATCGCTGCACGCCGCACGAGCGAGACCGTCACACAATCGAGTGTAGCACGCACGATCGGCGCGCCAACGGAGCCGCGCCGCGCTCTCACCCCACACGCGTCCCGCCGCGATGCCGCGACGCGCGTGTCATGGCGCAGGTGTCATACGCACGACCGTCCCATCGGCCGCGATCTCGTACGTGCCCGACTCGGCGCGCACGTGCGACACGCGGCCGCTCCGCATGCCGCGGGTGACGGTGAGCGGGTGCGGATCGGGCAAGGCGACGACGATCGGATCGCTGGCCAACGCGCCGCGCGGATGCACCTCGAGCGCGCGGACCAAGGGCGGCAGCTCGGGTCGTTTGTCGCGCTTCGGCTTGCGCGGCTCGTCGGTGGCGAGCTCGAGATCCGGGCCCGCGTCGTCCTGCGCGAGCGCGAACACGACGGTGGCGACGCGCTGCGGCTTCTTCTTGTTGCCGGTCGGCTCGGCCTGGAAACGATCGACGGTGTAGAACGCGGCCTTGGGCGCGCGGCGCTGCAGCTCGGCGGCAGCGACCAGCAGCGCGCCGATCCGTCGCTCCTCGACGCTGCCGCGCGGCACCTCGCCCTGCAGCAGCTCGAGATCGATGACGCGATCGGGCCCGAACATCATCGCGACCATCACCCAGCGCTGCGCGTCCTCGACCCGCAGCGGCGCGGTCGACCGCTTGCCGTTGGGCCAGCGGATGAACACGACCTGGCCCGAGGTGCCCTCCGGATCGATGTCGACCAGCGGCATCACCACGTCGGCATCGACGGTGCCCATGCGATCGACCACCGTGACCGTGGCGAGTTCGAGCGCGCGCGCACCGAGATCGAGCCAGCGCCCGACGCGGGTCATCTCCTCGAGATCACCGCGCGGCACCGCGGCGTAGATGCCCGGCAACCGCTCGGTGACCGCCCCGCCCATGCCGATGTCGACGAGGAATTCGTCCTTGCGCTCCTTGTCGCAGCCGGACGACGCGCCCGACACCAGGGTCAGCAGGGCCGAGCACAGCGCGATGCGTCGCATCCCGTGGGATTACCACGGTCCGCGGGCTCGACGACCGCCGCGCGTCAGATGTCCGAGAACTTCTTGCCCCGGACGCGGACGCGCCGCAGGCCGTTCTGCAGCCGGCGGTGCGCCTCTTCGAGGGTGTCGCGGTCTCCGGGCTCGGCCGCGTCGAGGTGCACCGACAGGATCGCGAAGGCGTCGTTCGCCGAGCGGTACAACGCGTCCCACTCCTCGCGGTGGATCCGCTCGCGCGACTTGGCGAAGGTCTCGACCTCGGTCATGACCTCCTCGAAGGCGGTCTCGGCCGCGACGCGGTCGATCTGCCCGTCGCCGTACGGCGCGTGCTCCTCCGACGCCAGCCCGTGCTCGCGCTGGGGGAGGTTGCGCGCGCGCGCCTGCAGCTCTCGCCGGTCGCGCGCCGCGAGCTCGCGCTCGTCGACGGGATCGCCGTCTTCGTCGACCGCGAGCTCGTCGACGATCTCGTGGGTGCCGGGATCCGCGATCCACCACCACACGCCGACACCGACCGCGAGGGCCGGGAACAGGACGAGGGCGAGGGGTCGCAGGCGCATGGCGGCTCGGGTTCAACGTGCGGGCCCGGGTGGGCCTACACCGCGCCCGCATTGTAGGATCCCGCCGTTGTCCCCGCCACCCGACCTCGAGTCCGCCGCCGCCGCGCTGTTCGCCGGGCCCCGCGAGGCCTTCGTCGCCGAGCGCAACGCCCGGGCCAAGCAGGCCAGGTCGGCGGGCGACGCGGGCCTCGCGACGCGCATCGCCGCCCTGGTCAAGCCGACCGCGACCGCGTGGGCGATCGATCGCGTGTGGTGGACGGCGCCGGAGCGCCTCCACGCGCTCTTCGACGCCGCGGCCGAGCTCCGCGCGGCCCTGCTCGCCGGGCTCGGCACCCACGGCGCGGACGCCGTCCGGGCGCGACACCGGCAGGCACTCGCGGCCGCCACCGCGGCGGCCCTCGGCCACCTGCCGACGACCGCCGGATCACCCGCGACGCGCCGACGGATCGCGACCACGCTCGAGGCCCTCGCCGCCCTCGGCCGCTGGCCGCCACCGGGCCCCGGATGTCTGGGCGAGGACCTCGATCCACCGGGCTTCGAGGCCCACGGCGGCCTGCCGGAGGTGACCCCGTCGGCGTCCGAGCCCGGCGCCCCCGCAGAGGCGGGCGCCAACGACAGCCAGCGCGCCCGCGTCGAGCAGGCCGCCGCCGCGGTGCGCATCGCCGCTGCGCGCCTCGCCGTCTGCCGCGAGCAGCACGACGCGCTGGTCGCCGCGCACCGGGGCGCCCTCGCGCTGCTCGAGCAGGCCGCCGCTGCCCTCTCGCGGGCCCAGGTCGAGCACGAGACGTGCGCCGCCGCCGAGGTCGCGTGCGCCCGCGATCTCGAGCAGCGCAAGGGCGAGCTCGAAGCCGCCAGCGACGCCCACGCGGCCGCGTCCGCGGCCCTCGAGGCCCTGCGCGACGCGTCGGTCAGCAGACCGTGACGTCGGGGTTCTTCGCGCAGCCCAGGTCGTCGCAGTGGCCGCAAGGGCGCCTGGGGCGCTCGCTGCCCCGTCTGCCGGGCGGAACGTGGATTTCGTCCCGCGCCGACCACAATCGCCCTCGCGTCCTGGCCATCGCCTGCTAGATTCGCGGCCGCAGTGGTGGGCCGCCCCACGTTCGGGTCCCCGATCGACGCGACGCGCACACCGGCTTCGGTCGGGAGTGTCCTCGCGTGGGTGTGTGCGATCGCGGGTGTGATCGCGACCCCGACAGCCGCGCTCGCGATGGCGCCGGCTCCCGGGCCGGCCGAGGATCCGGCCGCCCGCATCGTGCCGCCCGAGCTCGTCGAGGCGGTGAGCATCGACTACCCGGCCGACGTCGCGGCCCGGCCCGATCCGCCGCGTGGCGACGTGGTGGTGCGCTTCGTCGTCGGCGTCGACGGCATCCCCAAGGAGATCGCGATCGAGACCGGCATCGATCCGGCGCTCGACGCCCTCGCCCTCGAGGCGGTCGCGCGCCTGCGTTACCGCGCCGCGACCCTGGACGGCGAGGCGGTCGAGATCGAGACGCGCATCGCGATCCCGTTCGTGCCGCCGGCGCCCGAGCCGAAGCCGGACCCGAAGCAGGATCCGGACCCGAAACCGGATCCGACCGAGCCCGACGCCGAGCCCGACGCCCCGAGCGACGCGAGCGTGGGCGGCACGACCGACGATCCCGCCGCGCCGCTGCGGATCACCGGCACGATCCTCGAGGCCGGCCAGCGCACGCCGATCGCCGGCGCCACGATCACGATCGTCCCGGTCGACGCCGCGACGCCGACCGGCCGCGTGAAGAAGCGCGACTACACGGCGATCGAGACCCCGCGGTGGCAAGAGACCCGACGGGCCGACGCCGACGGCGTGTTCTCGGCGCGCGGCCTCGAGCCCGCCCGCGTCCGCGTGGTCGTGCTGGCCCCCGGCTTCGAGCGCGTCGAGTACGTCGAGCAGCTCTCGGCGGCGACCAGCCTCGAGGTGAAGTACTACCTGCAACGGCTGCCGGAGAACCCCTACCGCACCGTGGTGCGCAGCGTGCTCGAGCAGCGCGAGGAGGTCGCCCGCCGCACGATCACCCCGGAGGAGATCGGCAACCTCCCGGGCACCCAGGGCGACGCGCTGAAGGCCCTGCAGAACTTCCCCGGGGTCGCCCGCGCGCCGTTCGGGCTCGGGCTGCTCGCCGTGCGCGGCACCGGCCCCAACGACTCCGCGGTGTTCATCGGCCACCACGAGGTGCCGCTGCTGTACCACTTCGGCGGCCTCACCTCGGTGTTCAACGCGGACATCCTCGAGCGCATCGACTTCATCCCCGGCAACTTCGACAGCCGCTACGGCGACGCGCTCGGCGGCATCATCGACGTGCAGCCGCGCAAGGGCCGACGCGACGGCTACCACGGGTACGTCGACGCCGACATCTTCGACGCCGGGTTCCTCGTCGAGGGTCGGGTCGGCAAGGGGTCGTTCGCGATCGCGGCGCGGCGCAGCTACATCGACGTCATCCTGCCGCGCGTCCTGCCCGACGACGCCGGCATCGACCTCGCGGTCGCGCCCCGCTACTGGGACGATCAGATCCTCTTCGACTATCCGCTGGGCGGCGGCAACCTGTCGGTGCGGATCTTCGGCTCGTCGGACAAGCTGAAGCTCATCGCCGCGGACCCCAACGAGATCGACACCGACGATCGCGATCGCTTCGAGACCTCGCAGTACTTCCACCGCGCCGACCTGGTCTACACCAAGCGCAAGGGGCCGTGGGAGTTCCTCATCACGCCGTCGTACCGCTACGACGCGCTGCAGTTCGCCATCAGCGACGTCTTCCAGTTCGACCTCGGGGTCCACAACCTCACGCTGCGCGCGGAGCTGTCGAACCAACTGTCGCCACGGGCGAAGCTCCGCGTCGGCACCGAGGTCCGCAGCGGCCGGTTCGACATCAGCGTCGACGCGCCGCCCGTCTCCCAGATCATGGGCGGATCGACGGGCACCCAGCTGCAGACCCAGCAGACCGGGTGGTTGGTCACGCCCGCCGTCTACACGACCCTCGACTGGAACCCGCACAAGGCCGTGACGCTGTCGCCGGGGCTGCGCGTGAGCTACTTCGGCGGCATCTACGACCGCTCGGCGATCGAGCCGCGCCTGCGCGGCGCCGTCGCGGTCGCCAAGAACACGGTGCTCAAGGCCGGCGTCGGCATGTTCGCCCAGGCGGCGCAGCCGGTCGAGGCCAGCACCGTCTACGGCAACCCGCGCGTCGGCCTCGAGAAGGCGGTGCAGACCAGCTTCGGCGTCTCGCAGAACCTCCCGTACGCGATCACCATCGATGGCACGGTGTTCTTCACGTACCTCTACGACGAGATCGCGCCGTCGGTCGACCTCGTGCGCCGGCCGGACGCCACCGTCGGTGCCGAGGTGTTCGCGAACACGCAGACCGGCCGCACCTACGGCCTCGAGATCCTCGCGCGCAAGCAGCTGACCGGCTCGGTGTTCGGCTGGGTCGCGTACACGCTCAACCGCAGCGAGCGCCGCGCCGCGCCGGGCGAGCCGATGCGCGTGGCCGACTTCGACCAGACCCACATCCTCACGCTCGTCGGCGTGTGGCGCCTGCCGAAGAACTGGCAGATCGGCGGCCGGTTCCGCCTGGTCTCGGGCAACCCGTACACGCCGGTCGTGAGCGCGTCCCTCGACGCTTCGACCGGCGCGTACCAGCCCATCAACGGTGGCATCAACTCGCGGCGCCTGCCGGCGTTCCACCAGCTCGACATCCGCATCGACAAGACCTTCGTGTATCGTCGGGTGAAGTTCTCGCTCTACCTCGACGTGCAGAACGTCTACAACCGGCAGAACCCCGAGTTCGTCAACTACTCCTACAACTTCGCCCAGAGCAGCTACATCGCCGGCCTGCCGATCATCCCGTCGATCGGCACCAAGCTCGAGTTCTGATGAACCCCCGCGCCCACCGCCTCGCCCCCGTCGTCCGCCTCGGCCTCCTCGGCCTGGTCGGCGTCGCGGCGTGCGCCGACGGGCTGCCCGTGGTCGAGCGCATCGCCTCGGTGCGGCCGCTCGCGGTGCGCGTCGACGTCGAGGATCCGCCGGGCACCGACCCGGTGATGACGCGCGCCGAGGCGCTGCCCCTCGAGACCGCCGTGCTGACCCCACTGTTCGCCGATCCCGGCGGGCCGATCGCCGCCGATCGCATCACCGCAGAGATCGAGCCGGTGTGGATCGCGTGCAACCTGCAGCCGACGCAGGGCCTGCTCGGCTGCATCTCCGAGGCGGTGCCGGTGGCCGTCGATGACCTCGTGGACTGCCCGCCGCCCGATCTGACGGGGTTCGATCCCAGCTCCGGCGAGCTACCCACGCAGCCGAGCCCCTGCCGGATCCCCGCCGACGATCCGGCGCGGCCGTCGTACACGGTGCCGATCGACCCGACCTACCTGCTGGGCGGCGACATCGAGGTGACGATGGTCGGCCATCGCCCCGACGAGACCTCGACGGCGGCGTGCCTCGAGGCGCTGCTCGGCGGCGGCAACCCGGACGACGGCTGCCTGTACGTGACGCAGCGCCTGGCGGTCGGCCCCGATGCCGCGCTGCTCGAGCTGGCCGAGCAGTTCGGCGTGCCCGACTCGGCGCTGCCGCCCGGGCCGGACGAGGTCCCCGACGCGGACCGCAACCCGCGGATCACCGAGATCCGCGTCGCGGCCTTCGAGGGCGAGGCCGACGACGCCCCGTCGCTGGGCACCTTCGTGCCCGCGGCCGGCGAGGTGATCGAGCTGCCCTGGGGCGCGCGGCTCGAGATCGAGGCCGAGGCCTCCCCCGACGATCTGCAGACCTACCTGGTGGTCGGGGACGCGGGCGACTTCTCCGAGCGCACCGAATTCTTCGAGGGCTCGTGGTTCGTGACGTGGGGCGCGCTGCTCGCCCCCAACAGCGACGACCCGCTGTCGCAGAACACGTGGACGCTCGAGGCCGCCGACCAGGACGAGACCGACGTCCCGGAGACCGGCCTCGCGACGCTCGTCTACGTGCTGCGCGACGATCGCCAGGGCGTGACGTGGACGCACTTCCAGGTCCGCGTCACCGGCTCGCCGGACGACGGCACCTGAGCCCCGGCGCTGCCAGGGTCAAGCGGGGCACGCGGCCTTCACGACCTCGATCGCGGGCGCGAACACCTTGCTGTAGTCGTGCTCGCAGATCGACCCGATGTACGAGTGATCGAACTGCTCGGCGAAGGTCTCGAGCCCGGGCGCCAGCGGGCTGAGACACGGAGCCTGCTCCGTGCTCGCGATGAGCACCACGACGATGTCGTCGTAGCCGCCGACCACCTCGACCAAGCCCGTGGACGCGAAGTAGGGGTCGACGTCGGTGACCTGGACATTGTTGGGATACGTCTCGGCGACGATGACCAGGACCAGCAGCGCGCCCTCGCCGAGGAATCCATGGTTGCACTGCCCCGGATCGGTGAGCGGCGGCGACACGGCCGACAGCGCCGCGACCAGGGGCAGATCGAGATCCGTCCCGCCGACGCCCACCTTCGCCGCGCAGCGGAACGCCGACTCGAGGTTGTCGTCCTCGGTCATGTAGTTCTGACCGGCGGCATACGGACCGCACGTGCCCAGGCTGGATCCCGGCCCGCCCGTGCGGATCACGAGGCCCCCGAGGACGTCGCACTGCGGATCGTTGTACGCGTACGCCCCGGCCGTGATCACGCCGATGTGCGTGGTCTCGATGCTCGAGATGGCCGCTTCGATGCCATCGATGAACACGTCGTAGTTCGCGATCACATTCCCCTGGTACTCCCCCATGCTCGGCGAATCGTCGATCACGAACAGGAAGTCGACCTCTCGGCACAGCTGTGGGGTCGGGTCGCCGCCGTACGTCGCGTCGTCCTCGTCGTCCTCGTCGTCCTCGTCGTCGTCGGGCCGCGACGATCCGCCCCCGTCGCCCCCGCCATCCGCGGGTGCGAAGCCCGTCCGTCCGCACGCGGCGACGACTCCCCACCCGGCGACGACGGCCGCCGCGGCGCGCCACTGTCCAATCACGGCGGGCACAACGGCGCCGCACGCGGCGCCTTACACACGCCCCCGACAGCGATGCTAGCGTGAGGGCGTGGGTTGCCGCGGGCGATCGTTGGGGCGGGCCGGGCTCGCCGTGCTGCTCTCCGCGGCCGGTTGCGGCGCGTTCTCCCTGCCCGCCCCGCCCACGAACGACGACGGCGGCAGCGAGTTCGATCCGATCGACGCCGGCGTCGGCGACGAGCCCCCGATCGATCGTGCCAGCGTCACCCACGAGTTCGGCATCGACGTGCTCCCGCCGCTCGGCGAGACCGAGCCGTGCGCGTCGTGGACCCTCGACAACGAGGAGCCGCTCTACGTGCAGGCCGTCACCCTGTCGAACCTGTCGGGCTTCCACCACAGCAACTGGTTCGTCGTCCCGGACGACGTCTACGACGGACCCGACGGTTATTGGGCCTGCTCGGAGCGCGGCTTCGACGAGGCGTCCGCCGTGTCCGCGGGCACGGTGCTGTTCGCCCAGTCGACGCAGTCGTGGGTCGAGACCCAGCAGACCGCGGCCGGGGCGGTGATCAAGATCCCCGCGCACAGCCGCATCGTCGGGGGCGTCCACCTCCTCAACCTCGCGCCGCGCGAGGTCGAGACCAATCTATGGTTGACGCTGGACATCATCCATCCGCGCGACGTCGAGGTCGTGCTGACGCCGATGCGCCTCAGCTACGTCGACCTCGAGATCCCGGCGATGTCCCGCTCGCGCCACAGCGCGAGCTGCGACTTCAAGTCCTACTACGAGGGCTACACGTCCTCGAGCTACGCCCTGAAGCTGCACTACGCCCTGCCCCACTACCACAGCCTCGGCGACTTCTTCGATGTGTCGGTGGTCGGCGGGCCCGACGACGGCGAGAGCGTCTATCGGCTCGAGGGCTTCAACGCCGACGCCAACGGCAAGACCTACGACCCGCCGCTCGACCTCGTCGAGAGCGACGGCCTGGCCTTCACCTGCGGCTTCGACAACTTCCGCTCCGAGAGCGTCGGCTGGGGCATCGGCGACCAGGAGATGTGCGTGATGCTCCTGCTCGTCGAGTCCGAGCTGGTGCTGGACGCCTCGGTGGTCCTCGACTCCCAGTTCGTCGGCACCGAGGGCGACATCGAGGAGTACGAGGGCGCCTGCCTCATCATCGGCTACCCGAAGAGCGGCGCCCAGGGCCCACCGACGCGGGCCGAGATCGCGGGCGCGCTGTATGTCCCCCCGCAGGCCGACGGCGACGTCGACCTGCCGCCGGTGCCCCAGTGCATCGACGCGGACCCGGGGGCCGCGCCGCTGGCCGACGTCTCGCTCGACACCCTCCGCGAGACCCTGTTCCGCCCGGCGTGCGCCTTCGGTGCGTGCCACGGCTCGGGCGGCGCGGCCGGCCTCGATCTCACCGTCCCCGACCTCCACGCCGCGCTGCTCGGTCACGCGGTGCAGGCCGACACCGCGCTGCCCTTGATCGCCCCGGGCGACCCCGACGGCAGCTGGCTGATGCGCGTGCTCTCGCTGTGCGAGCCGGTCGACGACGCGGGCAACGTCGTCGCCCACATGCCGCGCAACGCCCCTGTGCTGATGGACGACGCGATCGTCGCGACCGCGCGCGCATGGATCGCCGCAGGCGCGCCCGAGTGAGCGCGGATCACCGCGCGGGCGCGTAGACGACATCGAGGACCGGCGCGCGGGCGTGGGGCAGCGAGAAGTGCCACCACTCGCCGTCGTGCGGCGAGAAGCGGTGCTCGAGCATCGCCTCGCGCAGGCGCTTGCGGTGGGCCAGCGCGTCTCCGGTGGCCGCGAAGGCGGCGCTTTCGGGCAGGAAGGCGTCCCACGCCCCGCCCATGTCGAGCGGCGCTCCGGTGTCGCGCGCGACGAGGGTGAGATCGATCGCGAGGCCCCGGTTGTGCTGCGAACGCTCGGCGATGTAGCCGTCGCGCAGCAGATCGCTGCGGCCCTGCGCGCGCGCCCACGCGACCATCGCCGCGGTCGCGCGCTTGGGTCGGTACGCGTCGAACACCAGCAGGCCGAGGCCCTCGGGCGCGAGCGCGTCGTCGACGGCCCGCAGCGCGGAGGCCAGCTCGGGGTGCGCCCACGCTCCGGGCGCGTCGTAGCCGGGCAGCGGCGCGCCGGTGAAATTCTCCGCGGTCGCGTAGCCGATCGCGAGGCGCAGGCCGGGGACCGCGACGCGGAGATCGACGAGCTCGGGCGGCGGCGGCCCGGCCACCGGTGGGGCCGCGGGCGCGTCGACAGCGGTCGTGGGCGCGGCGACGCGAGGGGCCGCATCGATCGCGGTGGGGGCCGTCGCAGCGACGGGCGCCGGCGCTGCATCGGGCGCGGGGGCCGGACCCGCCCCGCACGCGAGCAGCAACCACGCCGCGCCGCCGCGGAGCCCCCTCGTCACTTCGACTCGGAGAGGAACGCGAAGTCGCGATCGAGCACCGTCTTGCGCCCGTCCTCGCGGGCGTGGAGCACCGCACGATCGCACAGCCTGCGCAGGTGATCCGACAGATCCTCGAGCACGCCGTCGGAGGTGTTCATGCCGTAGCGCTGACGGATGTACTCCTTGAGCCGCGACGCGATGACGAGGACCTCGCGCGGCGCAGGTGGGGTCGCCGGCGCCGACGGCACCGCGATGCGTCGACCGCCCTCGCCGTCGCTGCGCCGCACGACCGGCGCAGCGGCGGGGGCCGGGGCGGCCACGGGCTTGCCTGCGCCCGACGACGATGCCGTCCCCGTGCGAGCGCCGTCGTCCTGCGCCAGCTCCTGCGCCCACGCCTCGCGCGTGGGCGAGGTCGCCTCGACCGCCCACGCCTCGCGGTGACGCATCATCGGAAGGTGGATCTCCCAGCAGTCCACCGAGCAGAACGCGTAGCCGGTCCGCTTGCGCGTGCACGTCGACACGCTGCATTCGAAGTACGTCACCGCGAACCCGATCGGCTTCTTGCAGGAACTACAGCGTCGCCACTCCGAGGCCTCGACCATGCGGCCGCCATCGTATCAGGGCACGGGGCCCGGCGGCGCGGGGGTCTCGAGGTCGGTCCCGCGGCGGCGGCCACCGCGGCGGCGCTCGACCTTGCGGTGGGGGACGATGTCGCCCTCGAAGGAGAACCCGACCGCGAGGTAGGGGATCCCGGCGCTCGACTGCTCGCCGGTGCGGAACCGGTGACGGAGCCACCACTGCGACAGCAGGAACACGGTCGGGCGGTTGAAGCGGGCCCCGGGCCGATCGAAGAACGTGTAGGTCACCGCGGGGCCGAGGCGCGAGGTGGGCCCGTTGGGCTGGCTCACCGGCTCGGCCGGGAGGAAGTCGCGGCGCCGGTAGAACGCGTGGGAGACGCTGTGGCGCACCACGAGCCGCAGCCCGCGGTCGAACATGTACAGCAGGTCGGTCTCGTTGATGATCGACCAGCCGTCGTTGGGTACCAGGAGGTCGAGCGCGGCGTCGTAGTACACACGATCGCCGTCGCGCAGGCGCATGCGCGACCAGTGCCCGCGCGTGGCGGTGCGCAGGGCGACGCGCTTGTACTTGAACTGCAGCATCGCCGAGAGGGTCACGAGGTGCCCCCACGTGCGGTAGTTGTCACCGGCCTCGCCGTTGCGCTTCAGGTCGTCCGGGCCCCAGCGATCGGTCGGCGTGGCGAACGATTGCACCTGCTTGAAGTTGCCGAAGGCACCGACGACGTCGTAGGTCGCGCCGACGTTCAACACCGCGACCGGCTGGAACTCCACGGTCGGGCCGACGCGCACGAACGCAGGCGTCACGAAGGCATGCGCGCCCAGCATCGCGTAGGAGTCGCGGAACAGCGGCGGGGTGCGGCGGAGGATCTGCAGCCGATAGCCGAGCGTGAGGTCGTTGACCGCGCCCCGCGGGTTGATGCGGCCGGCCACGAGGTTGCGGTAGATGAGCCGGTGCCGGGGCATCCACGCCTTCTCCGCCGGCTCGACCTCGGGCGCGATCATCTCGTCGACCGACGGCCGCGCGGCGGGCTCGGGGTCCACCTCGTGCGCGAGCTCTGGCTCCGGCTCGGGCTCCGGCTCCGGCTCCGCGACGGCGGCGGGCTCGATCGCGACGGCGTCCGGATCGGCGCCGACCTCGGCGGGCCCGTCGTACTCGCGCACCGCCGGCGGCGCCGCGGCCACCGTCGTGGCGCCGCCGAGGCTGCCCAGGACCAGACCTACGCAGCAAACGAGAACCCGGCGACGCGCCATCGAGACGCGCACGATACACCGACGCCCTCGACCCCGTCACCCGCGCGCCCGACGACGCGCGGCCAGGGCCGCGGCCAGGGCCGCGGCTAGCCCAGGCCGAGGTCGTCCTGGTTCATCACCTGCGTGGTGCCGTTGGGATCGGCGCCGTCCTCGTCCTCGTCCCCGAGGAACGCGACGCCCTCGGTCTCGAGCAGGCCGCGGACGATCACCGGGTCGAGCTGGTAGCGCCGCGCCAGCCCCTCGAGATCCCAGGGCGCGCGCTCCGGGAAGCCGCGCACCTCGTAGAGCAACGAGTCGATCTTGGCGCGTGCTGCCCGGTCCATGCCTATGCCTCAGCTTGACACCCATCGACGCAACCGCCACTCGCACCGAGGTACGTCGACGCGCGCCGGTGTTCGCCGTCACAGCGCGTCGATCGGCGCGCGGCCGGCGAGCGTCGCCTCGAGGACGTCACGCCAGAGGTTCTCCGCGACGCGACGCCGGTACTCGGCCGTCGAGCGCACGTCGTCGATCGGGTGGATCTCGGAGGCGAGCGCACGAACTGCATCATCGATCGCGTCGGCGAGGCTTCGCCCACGCAGGGCCGAGGCGGTACGCGACCCCACGAGCGGGACCGCCGCCACGCTCGAGAGCCCCAAGCCACAGTCGATGACGACGTCCCCCTCGAGATCCATGGCGACGGCCAACCCGACCTTCGCGATCGCCTGGGCCTTCCGCGTGCCGACCTTGCGATAGACCTGCACGCGGCGACGCGCGGTCGACGGGCGCGGTCGCGGCAGCAGCACGCTCGAGATGAGCTCGTCGGGGCGGCGCCGCGTCGTCTTGTAGCCGGTGTGGAAGTCGGCGTAGGGCACCCGGCGTCGCCCCCCGGGCCCGACGAGCTCGATCTCGGCCCCGTAGGCGAACAGGGCCGGCGGCGTGTCGGCGGCCGGCGACGCGTTCGCGACGTTGCCTCCGATGGTTCCGCGGTTCTGGATCGCCGCGGCGCCCGAGAGCCGCGCCGCGACGCCGAGCATCGGGAACTCGCGCGCGAGCACGGGGTGCTGCGAGACGTCGGTGTACGTCGTCAGCGATCCGATCGCGACCTCGTCGTCGCGCACGTCGATGCCGCGCAGCCCGGGCACGCCCCAGATGCTGACGTACTTCGCCGCGGGGAGCTGCCCCGCCGCGAGCACGACCATCACATCGGTTCCGCCGGCGAGCGGCAGCCAGTCGCCGTCGGCGAGGTGCGCGAGCACGTCGTCGACGTCGCGCGCGACGTGGACGGTGAAGTCCGGGAGCCAGGCCCTCATGGCGTCCCCCCGGCGTCGGCCGCCCGCAGCTCGGCGAGGGCGTGGACCACCGCGTCGACGATGCGCACGTAGCCGGTGCAACGGCACAGGTTGCCCGCGAGCGCGGTGCGGATCGTCGCCTCGTCGGCGTCGGTGTCGACCTGCACGAGGGCCGCGGCCGCCATCAGCATGCCGGGCGTACAGATGCCGCACTGCGCCCCGCCGTCGCGCACGAACGCCTCCTGCAGCACGCGCAGCCGCGGGTGCGCCGACATGCCCTCGATGGTCTCGATGCGCGCGCCGGCCACCTGGCACACCGGCACGAGGCAGCTGTTGACCAGCACGCCGTCGACGAACACGGAGCACGCCCCGCACTCGCCCTCGCCGCAGCCCTCCTTGGTGCCGAACAGGTGCAGGTCCTCGCGCAGCACGTCGAGCAGGCGCGACATCGGGTGGGCGTGGACCGCCGCGGGCGCGCCGTTGACGACGAACGCGACCTCGGGATGGGCAGGGGCGGGGGCGACGGATTCAGCGTGCGCCATGGCGCGACTCCTCGAGGATGGTCAGCAGTTGCTCGGGCAGCATGGGGATCGCGACGGGCTCGGTGCCGGTCGCGTGGCCGACCGCGGCGAGGATCGCCGGGGCCGGGCCGTCCATCGGCAGCTCGCCGATGCCCTTGCACGGCGCCGCGTCGCCGGCGAACGGCGGCACGAACTCGACGCGGATCCGCGGGGTGTCGACCGCGGTGGGGATGATGTAGTTCGTCATCTGCGGGTTGCGGACGCGGCCGTCCTTCCACACCACGCGCTCGTAGATCGCCCAGCCGATGCCCTGGGCGACGCCGCCCTCGATCTGCCCGGCGGCGAGTGTGGGGTTCACGATGCGACCGGCCTCCTGCACCGCGACGAAGTCGTCGACGCGGACCTCGGCGCTGCGCAGGTCCACCGTGACCTCGGCGACATAGGCCGCCCACGCGTATGCGGCGTAGGCGTCGCCCTGGAAGTTCTTCTCGTCCCACGCGATGCCCTCGGGCGGCCGATAGCTGGCCTGGGTCCGCAGTACGCCGTGCCGCGCGACGTAGGCCCGGGCCGCGGCCGCGAATGCGTCCGACGCGTCGCTGCGATCGTCGAGCAACCCGGCCTCGACGAGGCGCACGCGCAGCGCCCGGGAGGCCTCGCCGACCAGCCGACCGACGACCATCGTCGTGCGCGACGCGACCGTCGGGCCGCTGTTCGGCACGAACTCGGTGTCGGGCTGCACGACATCGACGCCCTCGATCGCCACGCCCGACGCGTCGGCGGCGATCTGCGCGAAGATCGTGTTGGTCCCCTGCCCGATCTCCGTGCTCGCCGCGAGCACGCGCAGGCGCCCCTCGGCGGTGATCTCGGTGTGCGCGACCGAGGCGAGGTGGACCTCGCCGGCGCCGGTGAACCCCGCCCCGTGGTAGAAGAACGCCAGCCCGAGGCCGCGCCGCAGCGGCCCGCCCGCGCCGTTCTCCGCCTCGAAGCGCGCGCGCGTCTCGGTCCAATTCGACATCGCGAGCGCCCGGTCGAGCACGAGATCGAGATCGACAGGCTCGGTGATCAGCTGGCCCACCGCGGTGCGGTCGCCCTGCCGTAGCAGGTTGCGCCGGCGCAGCTCCGCCGGATCGATCCCCAGGCGCGTCGCGACGCGGTCGAGGTGGCGCTCGATCGCGAAGACGCTCTGCGGCGCTCCGAACCCGCGGAACGCCCCGTGCGGGGGATGGCTGGTCGCGATCGCCCGCGCCCGCAGCCGCACGTGGGGCCAACGGTACGGCCCCGCCGCGTGGATCGTGCCGCGCGACAGCACCACCGGCGACAGCGTCAGGTACGCGCCACCGTCGATCACGAAATCCAGATCGAGCGCGACCAGGGTCCCGTCCGGGCGCACCGCCGTCCGCACCACCGTGCGCGACGGGTGGCGCTTGGTCGTCGCCATCACGTCCTCGACGCGGTCGTAGATCATCTTCACCGGGCGGCCGGCCTTGCGCGCGAGCACGGCGGCGTGCGCCGCGATGATCGACGGGTACTCCTCCTTGCCGCCGAACCCACCGCCGGTGGTCGCCTGGATCACGCGGATGCGCTCGGGCGGCAGCTCGAACAGCGCGACCAGGGCGGCGTGCACGTAGTACGGGCACTGCAGCGAGCCGCGCACGGTGACGCCGTGCTCCGGATCGAACTCGGCGATCATGCCCTGGGGCTCGATGTACATCTGCTCCTGGGCGCCGGTCTCGTAGGTGCCCTCGAGGACGATCACGTCGGGCTCGGACAGCGCCGCGTCGACGTCGCCGTGCGCGACGCGATACTCGCGGAACAGGTTGTCCTTGCCCCACACCACGACGTCGCCGCGGATCGCCGCGTCGAGGTCGAACACCGCGGGCAACGGCTCGAGGGCCCGCTCGGCGACGGCCTTGTCGGCGTGCGCGAGCAGCAGGATCGGCTCGTCGCAGTGGCGGACCTCGCCGTCGGCGAGCAGCGGCTGATCGACGTCGATGAGCTTGACGACGTTGGGACCCGGCAGATCCGCGGGACCGACCACGACGACCTCTTCCCACGGCACGCCCGGCCCGAACGAAATCCCCCGGATCCGCGCCCGCGCCACCGGGCTGCGCACGGTCACGCCGTGGAGCATCCCGGGCAGCGACAGATCGTCGATGTAGGCCAGCTTGCCGTTGACCTTGTCCGATCCCTCGCGCCGCTGGACGCTGCGACCGACCCAACCCCCGTCGTGCATCCGCCGAGGATAGGCCGCGGTCGGTCGCAACGGCAAGCGCCGCGGCCGATCTCAGAGCGTCTTCAGGTACTCGAGCACCGCGGTCCGCTCGTCGTCACCGAGGTGATCCCCGAACGTGTGACCGCCGTTGTCGTGGGCGAACTGCGTGGTGTCGTAGATGTACTTGGCCTCGGCCGGCGCGAGCCCGTCGTGACCGTGATCGACGGCGAGCCACGGCCAGCCGAGGTCCTTGTCGTCGAAGTTCGCCGAGTCGTAGTCGACCCGCCGCCAGTACGTCGGGCGACGGGTGCTGTCGAGGACGAGCGCGATGCTCGGGACCGAGCCGTTGTGCAGGAACGGCCCGGTCGCCCACACGCCGTCGAGGGGCGGCGCGGCGTAGCCGACGAACGGATCGTCCGGCTCCATCCGCGTGATCTGGCCGAAGAACGACTCGTTGTACCACTGCACCATGTGCGGCGCGTGGACGGTGCCCCCCTCGGCGACGACCGGATCGGTGCCGATGACGTCGAGCGGGAACAGCAGGTTGGGATACGTGTCGTCGTCCTCGGTCGCGCCGTAGGTGCCATGGCAGCCGGCGCAGTCGCGCACGAAGATCCCCTCGCCCGTGGCGGCGAGGGCCGCGTCGATCGCGAACGGATACGCAGGGGCCCGCACGGATCGCACGTACGCGTGGATGTCGTCGAAGTAGCTGGCGATGATCGTCGCCTCTTCGACGGTGTCCGTGCACAGCGACGACGCGAGCATCATCGTGCCGCGGTGATCGCCGCGGGCCATCGCGTTGTAGAACAGCGCGTTCTTCTTGTGCGCGCGCCACCACGGCGGTGGATCCGACGGCACGATGATCTCCGGCAGCGGCTCCTGCGGCTCGTCCGACCAGGCCAGCGTGTGGCGATCGCGGTGGGCGACCAGCGTCACCGCCATCGCCTCGGCGGGGTTGGTGCCGATGGTGCGCATCGCCGTGTACGGGCCCAGCGCCTTCAGACGATCGAGGAACTTCGACATCGCGCCGAGGTCACCGGCCGGCAGGTCGGGCGTCGGCACCAGCGACAGCAGCTGATCGAAGCGCTCGGTGAAGTCGGTGTGCGCGTTGCCGAGGCCGACGACGAGCTCGCCGTTGAAGTAGCCGCCGTGGCAGGTCAGGCAGTTCTGCGACGCGATCTTCACGCCGTCGGCGTCCAGCGCGATGTTCCAGTTGTACGGCATGCTCGCCGCCTCGCCGGTGCGACCCGGCAGCGGATCGCCGTCGACGAACGCGCCGAGGAACGGCGACACCAGCGGCCACATCGACATCGGGATGCCGCACGACACATAGCCGGCGTGCACGAGCTGGATCCACCCGGCCTCGGGGTTGCCCTCGGTCTGCGGCTCGGCGGGGATCGGCCAGCCCGCGTCCCACGGCCCCGGCGTCGGCCCGGTGTCGGCTCCGGTGGTGCCGGGGCTGGCGCCCGTCGACGTGCCGTCGGCCGCGCCCGAGGATCCCGCGACGCCGCTCGACTCCGAGGTGCCTGCGGGCGCCGCAGCGGCGCCCGAGTCGGCGCACGCAGGCAGCACGATGGCGACGGCCCACGCGATCGTCCCCCGCGCGGCGCCGCGTCGAAGCCCCATGCCCCGAGCGTCCCCGCGATCGACCCGCAGCGTCAAGCGCGGCGCCGGGAGGAGCGACTACGCCGTTCGCCGGCGGCGACGCAGCGCCCCGAGGCCGAACAGCCCGACCGCCAACGCGCCCCATCCTCGCGGGCCGGGCTGGCCGGGCGGACTCGGCTGACGGCAACCACACCCGCCGCCGTCGCCGTCCTCGTCGAGGCCCCCGGTGCCCGAGTCGGTGTCCGTGTCGCCGACCGGCGGCGGCGGCTCGACGCCGACGTAGACCGTGACCACGTCGCTGACGGTCTCGTTGCCCGCGGGATCGCTGGCCTTCACCGTGAACTCGTACACGCCCTCGGGGATGTCGACGACCTCCCAGCCGTAGGGCTCGGAGGTGTCGACCTGGAGCGCCGCGTCGCCGTCGAACAGCTGCACCGAGGCGACCGCGTTGTCATCGGTGACGGTGACGTCGATGCGGAACTCCGCGCCGACCTCGTAGGTGTCGCCGTCGGACGGCGCCGTGATGGCGACGACGGGCGCCTGCGTGTCGGGGATCGACGAGCCGAAGATCTCGAGCAGCTCCTTGTGGGAATTCTGCGAGGTCCCATCGGCGCAGTGGAGCATGTGCTGCGGACCGCACGTGCCGCCCTGCACGATCGGCAGGCACGCGTCCTTGAACGTCGGATCGCCGCCCGAGTTCACCGGGTTCATGATGTCGGTCGGATCGTCGACGTGCTCGAGCCCGAACGAGTGCGCGACCTCCTGGCCGATGGTCGTCGCCGCGGTGATCGGGCCGAAGCCATCGCCCGCGCCGTGGAAGGCGTAGGTGATGTTGTTCGCCATCGCGTCGTTGCAGTCGAGCGGCGCGATGCCGAGCACGCCGCTACCCGCCCCGAAGGGGTTGGTCGGCGAGGTGATGTTCATCGTGTAGTCGCCGGCCGCGGGGCGCTCGTCGACGAACAGGATGTCGTAGGGCGCCCAGTCCGAGCGGACCGCCTCCATCACCGCGGCGCGATCGCTCTCGGCGCCGCCGAAGGCCGCGAACTCCTGGCCGAAGATCGACGACACGTTGGTCTTCGAGTCGTCGAAGCCCATCGTCACCGTGATCGCGTCGAAGTTCACGAACACCACGCCGTGCTTGGCGGCCTTGGGCTCGACGTCGGCCTGCTTGTCGGGCGAGGGCTGCACGGGGATCGGCGCGGCGCGGGTCTGTCCGAGCCCGACCGCCTTCAGCTCGTCGATCGACATGTCCCAGGTCGCGGGGCGTTCGGCGGGATCACTGGGCCCGTCGGCCGACGCCTCGGCGGCGGGGAACAGGGCGAGCGCAGCGACGAGGGCGAGCGAGCACGGGGCGGTGGAACGCAGCACGGGGGCTCCTGCAGGGGGGATTGCGGGACGCATTGCGAGGATCCCCAGCAATGCAGTTCGGGAGGATAGGCGCAACGACTCGCGGCAGGCAAGCGCGGCCGCGCTCGGCTCGCGCGGTGTCGGCGGGGTCGCGTTGGGACGCCGGGGCGCGCGAGGCGGCCTCGCACAGACGCTCACGTTCGCCGCGCGCCCGGCGTCGGAGCGGCCCGGTGATCCGGCGGCTTCAGGGCAGCGGGCCGTCGAACAGCGTCGCGGCCGCGGTCCCGATCGCCGTCGATGCGGCGAAGTCGTCGACGCGACGCGGCGCGCGAGCCCCTCCCTCGCGACCTCGGCCCGAGCCGGGATCGAGCGTCACCCCGCCGAACAGCAGGCGCACGGGGCCAGCGCCGTGGGCGGAGGCCGAGAGGCCCTGCAGCGGCAGCGCCTCGTCGAAGCAGCGCGCGCCGATCTCGACCCACGTGACGCCGTCGCTCGAGCCTTCGCCGCGCAGGCAGGTCCCGCCCGACTCGGCCTGCAGGCGTACGAACGCGACGCCCGGCCCGTCGAGGGTGTTGTCCGGCGCGACGGCGGCCTCGATCGCAGTGCTCGTGCCCCCCGGATCCGCGCGCCACTGCACGCGCAGCGGCTCGTCGTCGGCGGGTCGGCACACCGCGAAATAGCGCGCGCCGGGCTCGAGGCTCGCGCGCGCCATGAGGCAGCCCTTCGCGAACGGCTCGACGTGGCTGTTGGCGGTCGACACGAACGCCTGCCACCGCCCCTCGGGCGCCGCGCTGCGATCGTCGTGGAGGAACCACGCCGAGTCGGCGGCGTCCCAGACGTCGCCCGACTCGACCTCGACGCCGATGATCGGCGCCTCGTCGACGACCGCGGGGGGATCGCACGCGCTGCGACACGCGAACGGCCAGCCGCGATCGTCGTGCGTGCGCGCCCATGGATCGACGGCGTCGTGGACCTTGTCGGTGGCGACGTGGTGGGCACCCGCGGCCACCGCTGCGTCCCACCGCGCGGCGTCGTTGCAGTCCCACACGCGCGCGACGAACCCGGCGTCGACGTACGTCTGTGCGTCGGCAACGTCGGCCGCGGCGAAGTTGAAGATCGCGGTGCCGGGCCAGCTCTCCGCGTCGTCCGGCGCCGAGACGGCCGGGGCGACCAGGGCACGCCTGCCCGGGCCGTCGTGGTAGACGCGCAGCACCGGCGCGGCGCCGGTGAGCGCGACCAGTACGCGGCCGCGCAGCGCCTCGAGCGTGGGCCACCCGCACGCCGGATCGAGCAGGCCCGCCTGCACGGAGGGCGCGTCGGGACAACCGGCCTGCGCGAGCAGTTGGGGGCCGGTGATCAACGCGTCGCCGAACGCGGCCTGCAGCGCGTCGTCGAGCTCGTCGGGGCCGTGCCCCGCGTCCCAGTCGTCCTTGAGGTCGACCCAGAGCGTGAGCACCTCGTGGGCCGCGGCCGCGTCGGTGAAGGCACCGACGGCGTCGAGGCAGTGCCCGAGGCGCACGCACCACGTGGCGTCGTCGACGACGTCGGTGTGATAGACGTACCAGACGCCGTCCTCCGTGGGCTCGAAGGTCTTGCCGACGTGGATGTCGAGCTCGATCGATCGGATGCGGTGGTAGACGAGCTGGTCGAACGGCGCCTCGTCGCGCTGGTAGCTGTTGTGCGCGGACTTCTGCCGGACCTCGTCGTAGCGCAGCGCGATCGGCTCCGGGCCGGTCGTGCCGCCGTCGACGGACCCCGACGACTCGACGCCGCCGGTGGGCGATCCGCTCGCCTCCTCCGGCGCGCCCGAGGACGACGACCCCGGCGCGGGCGTGTCTCCCGGCCCGCCCGTCGACGCGCCCGCGCCCGTCGACGTCGCGATCCCGTCCTCGCGGGCGCAGGCGCACGCGAGCATCGAGGCGATCGCGAACGACGGGGATCGAGGTCGGATCGCCATCGACGTGGATCATAGCGCGCCGGCCCGCGCGGATCGTCCGTCGATTTGTGCGTGCCGCGGGCCCGCGGGATCCGTGTCACGCTGACCCGGGGCTGGTCACACCGTGCCGATCGAGGATGGACGCGACACGCCGCCCGATCCCACACTCGGCGCCACGCCCCCCGCAGCACACGCCATGCACTCGAGCGTCCGGTTCCTCCGCAGCGCCGCGCTGTCGCTCCTCCTCGCTGGCACGGCGCTCGGCGGCACGTCGGTCCGCGCGGCCGCCCCCGAGCCCGCGTCCACCGAGGCCGCGGTGCCCGAGGACGCGCGCGGCGAACCCAGCGTCGTCGCGGTGCCGTGGTCCGATCCGGGGACCGCGGACACGCCCGCCGCGCCGCCGACCGTGGCGACCGCGACGCCCGAGCCGACCACTCCGACGAACGCAGCCACGCCGGAGCCGACGCCCAAGCCCGCAGAGGCGGGCTACCGCAGGCCCAAGGGCGAGGCCGAGCGGATGACCGAGCGCAAGCTCGGCGAGCACATCACGTACAAGCCGGGCAAGGGCATCACCTTCGCGACGACCGACCAGCACTATGCCCTCAACATCGGGCTCGGCCTCGAGTCGCTGTACACCTTCACCGATCGCCGCCCCGCGCCGGCCGGCGAGAAGGGCAGCATCAACACCTTCGAGATCCGCCGCGCCCGCCTGTTCCTCTCCGGCAACGTCTTCACGCCACACATCAAGTACTACACGCAGCTGCAGTTCTCGCCGCGCGACCTCGGGCTCACCGACGGCCAGATCCGGCAGTCACCGGTGTTCATGTCGTGGATCGCGTTCGATCGGATCCGCGACTTCGTCCCGCAGGTCGGCTTCTTCTTCATCCCCTACTCGCGACAGCGGGTGCAGCCGGTCCTCAAGCTGCAGTTCCCCGACTTCTCCCTCGCCAGCAGCGAGTTCGGGCTCGAGCGGGACATCGGTATCGACCTCGGCTCGAAGGACCTGGGCGGCCTCGGCAAGCTGCGCTACCACGTCGGCGCGTACATGGGCGACGGCACCGACTTCGGCAGGCCCAACGACTTCGGCTTCACCTACGTCGGGCGCCTCGAGGTCCAGCCCATGGGGGACTTCGACGACTACGTCGACGGCGACCACGCGCGGCGCAAGGCGCCGAAGCTGTCGATCGGCCTCGGCTATGCGTACGCGAACAAGGACCACCGCAACAAGCCGATCAACGGCGTCGCGCCGAGCGACGGCGGCACCACCGACTCGCACAACGCGACGGCGGACATCATGTTCAAGGTCGCGGGCGTCTCGATCCTCGGCGACGTGTGGTTCCGCGACGGGCGGCGCCGCTTCGGCAGCGCGACGGTCACCGCCGACGACGGCACGATCAGCCCGGCGGCCCGCGAGAAGGCCCGCAGCGGCGTCGGCTGGACCGGCCAGGCAGGCTGGCTGCTGCCGCGGCTGCCGCTCGAGGTGGCCGCGCGCTACTCGGGCGTCCGCGGCATCGGCTCGACGAGCCTCGTCGACACCGACGAGGTCGGCCCGGGGCTGTCGTACTACTTCGCCGAGCACGCGCTGAAGCTGCAGCTCGACTACGCGAACGGCTGGGCCCACCCGGCGGGCAGCGATCGGACGCGCACCGATCGCGTGCGCCTGCAGCTCACGCTCGCGTTCTGAGTTGCGGTCGCGTCAGCCGGTCTTGGTCTTCGGGGCCTTCTTCGCGTCGGGTGCCTTGCCCGCCGGCGCCTTCGCGTCGGGCGCCTTCGCGTCGGGCGCCTTCGCGTCGGGCGCCTTGCCCTCGGGCGCCTTGCCCTCGGGCGGCGCGGCCGCGGGCGCATCGAGCAGCGGGTGGCGCACGCCCTGGATCGCCATGATCGCCGCGGCGCGCTGGCGCTCCCAGTCGTCCGGCGGATCCTCGGCCTGCCACGTCTCGAAGCGCGTCCACTGATCGGCCGGCACCTTGAGCTCGTCGCCGTACGCGGCGCGCATGTAGAGGTACACCCGGGCGATGTCACCGCGGACGCGCTCGGGGGGCTCCGCCACGCGCTTGGCCCCGTCGACCTCGATGTCGCAGGCGCCGTACATCCGCTCCTCGCCCTTGATCTCGCCGAACGGGAAATCCGATCGATCCTTCGCGACCTCGGCGATCGCCGGCACGATGTTGAACAGATCGGCCTCCATCGCCGCGAACACCGGGTCCTGCTTGCGACAGCACTCGATGCCGCCGAAGCTGGTGCCGTCGTCGCGCCGGCAGGACTCGGTCGTCCAGCAGGTGCGGTGGGCCCCGAACGCGTCGGGCGGGACGACCCGCGTCCACACGATGTCGTGGGCGAGGGAGTCGTCGGCCCGGGTCTTGTAGCCGCACGACTGGCGGATCGTCCGCATCTGCGGCGTGTACGAGCAGCCGCAGAAGAACGACTGCCGGTGGGCGGCGTGGAGCTCGGCGGCCTTGGCCTCCGCGTCGCCGAGCGCGAGCGTCTTGGGCAGCGCGCGTGCGGGCGCGACCTCGGGCGGCGCCTTCGCGGGCGGCTCGACCTTGCGCTTGGCCTCGGCCGGGGCCTTCCCCGCGGGCGCCTTCTCGTCGGGCACGGCGGCGACCGGGCCTCCACACGCCATCGAGGGGGACACGAGGCTCACCACCAGGGCCCCAACGCGGGCATCGAACGTCCGAACCACGGGCCGAAGCCTACTCGCATCCCGGGGGCGGGCGCAAAGACGCTGCCATGGCTGCGGGTGGATGGGGCGGACTCCGGCGCGACTAGGCGGGCCCCGGCGCGAGCACCACCGCCGAGAACGCCACGGCCAGGACACGCCCGACGTTGCGATAGCCGTGGTTCTGATCGCCGCGGAAGACCACGACGTCCCCCGCGCCGAGGCGGTACTTCGTCCCGGCGACGGCCAGCTCGAGCGTGCCGCTCTCGCAGGTGAGGTACTCGCGGGTGCCCGGGGTGTGGGGAACGCCGGAGAAGCCCGCGCCCGGCGGCAGCTCGAAGCGCTCGAGGTCCAGGCCCGGCAGGGGATCGGGGAGCAGCTTGCGGACGAGCACCTCGCCGCGTCGCCGCGCCGGCAGATCCGCCGCCGCGAAGTGCCGCGCGGTCGCCCGCGGCGGCGCGACCAGCTCGTCGAGGGTCACGCCGAGCACGGTGGCGACCCGCAGCAGCACCGTCAGCGTCGGGTTGCTCGCGCCCGACTCGAGGTTGGTCCACGTCGCCCGCGGCACGTCGGCGAGCTTGGCGAGCTGCGCCTGCGTCAGGCCCCGCGCCTCGCGGAGCAGCCGCACGTTGGTGCCGAGGGTCGCCGCCGCGTCGCGCACGGCCCTACCCCCGCGCTCGGGCGGGCTCGCCCGCGACGATCGCCGCGATCGCCCGCCGCGTGTACACCCGCAGCATGTCGCGGCGATACGGCGCCTCGTAGGGCACGTTCTCGAGCGGCTTGCACTGGGCGTGGACCCGATCCGCGACCGCGGCCGCGACCCCGGGATCGTCGAGCGTGCGCCCCCGCAGATCCTCGAGCCGCGTCACCTCGCGGGGCCGCGAGCCGAGGACGCCCACGACGACGCGCAGATCGGTGAGCGCCGCACCGACGTGGTCCTCGTCGAGGTCGAACCGCAGGGCGATCGACAGCAGCGGGAAGTCGATGCTCTGCCGCACGGACCACTTGGTGTACGCGGCGCGGCGCGGGGCCGTCGGCAGCGGGATCTGGATCTCGCAGGTGATCTCGTCGTCGGCGCGCACGGTGTGGCGTGTGCCGTCGGCGACGAAGTAGTCGGCGACCGACACGGTGCGCGTCGCGCTCGGGCTGCGCAGCACCAGCGACGCGTCGAGCGAGATGAGCACGGGCACGCAGTCGCTGGACATCGCCGCGACGCAGTTGCGACCGCCGGGCACGACGTGGCACACGGTGCCCTCGCTCTTGAGACAGCCGCCGATGGCCGAGCGCCAGAAGTCGGTCTGGTTGACGTAGCGGCAGCGCGTGTCGAGGTTCACGTTGCCGCCCAGGGTCGCCATGTTGCGGATGAGCGGGCTGGCGACGTGGCCGGCGGCGTGGGCGAGGCTGGGGAAGCTCGCCAGCACCTCGGACGACGTGGCCGTCTCGGTGAGCGTGACGCCAGCGCCGATGCGGAGCACGCCCGCGGCGTCGTCGCGACGGATGCCGCGCAGCGCGGTCACCTGGGCGAGCGACACCAGGAGCGGAGGATCGGCGAGGCGATGCTTGAGGTTCGGCAGCAGGTCGGTGCCGCCGGCGACCAGCCGCGCGCCGGGCGTGCCGAGCAGCGCGAGCGCGTCGTCGAGCTCGGTCGGGGTCGCGACGTCGAATGCGGGGAGGCGGAGCATCAGCGGGGGCCCTCCTCGGGCTTGTGCTTGGGCAGGGTGCCGGCGGCCTCGGCCGCGGCGCGGGCCGCCAGCGCGCGGAGCACCCGCGGCGGCGAGAACGGCAGCTCGTCCATGCGCACGCCGACCGCGTCGTAGATCGCGTTGGCGATCGCGGGGATCGACGGGTGCAGCGGCCCCTCGCCGCCCTCCTTCGCGCCGTAGGGCCCGCGATCGTCGGGCGCCTCGACGATGAGGCTGTGCAGCGCAGGCGTGTCGAGGAACGTCGGGATCCGGTAGTCGAGCAGGCTCGGCCCGGTGTGCACGCCCCAGTGCTTGGGATCGACGATGTGCTGCTCCATCAGCGCCTCGCCGAAGCCCATGTACGCCGAGCCCTCCATCTGGCCCTCGACGATCCGGCGGCTGAGCGCGCGGCCGCAGTCGTGCGCGACCCAGATGTGCTTCACCAGGACGACGCCGGTCTCGGGGTCGACCTCGACCTCGGCGACGTGCGCGGTGAAGCTGTACGCCGGCGACGCGCCGATGGTGCCGCCGCGGTACTCGCCGTGGCGATCCTTGGGCGTGTTGTACGACCCGATCTCGCCGAGCAGGCCGTGATCTTCTTCGGCCCACCAGAACGCCTGGGTCAGCGGGACCCGCTGCTCCGGGTTCTCGCGATCGAGCGCCTGGCGATCGATGAGGACCACGCGCGACGCGGGGATCTCCCAGCGCTTGGCGACCGACTCGCAGACCTTCTTGCGCAATTTCTTGGCCGCCTCGAGACAGGCGTTGCCGACCATCAGCGTGATGCGCGAGCTGTAGGCGCCCAGATCCACCGGCGTGAGGTCGGTGTCCGCCGCGAGCACGCGGATGTCGACCAGCGGCATGCCGAGCTCCTCGGACACGATGACCGCGAGCATCGTGCTGCTGCCCTGCCCGATGTCGTTGGCGCCCGAGAACACGCGCGCGCGGCCGCTGCGATCGACGCAGATCTGCACCGCCGCCTGGGGCATCGCGTTGGGATAGATCGGATAGTTGGTGCCGCTGATGTACGTGCTGCCGGCGACACCGAGGCCGCGGCCGAACGGCAGCGCGGCCCGGCGCTCGCGCCACTCGCTGGCGGCCTCGACCCGGCTCAGGCACTCGAGGAAGCCGTTGCTGCCGATCTTGAACGCGTTGAGCGTCTCGCTGTCGGCGCCCAGGTCGTTGCGCCGACGCAGCTCGATGGGATCGATGCCGAGCGCCACCGCGGCCTTGTCGAGCTGGACCTCGGTGGCGAATCGCGGCTGCACGCTGCCGTGGCCGCGCTTGGGCCCGCACGCCGGCTTGTTGGTGTACGCGCGCCGCGAGTGGAACCGGTACGCGCCCATCACGTACGGCGAGCACGCGAGCTGGCCGGAGTAGAACGTCGTGACCAGGCCGAAGCTCGAGTAGGCGCCGCCGTCGATGGTCGTCTTGGCGTCCATCGCCAGGATCTTGCCGTCCTTGGTGAAGCCGGTCCGGTAGCGCATGCGCATCGGGTGGCGGCCGCGGTGGGCGTAGAAGACCTCCTCGCGCGTGTAGAGGATCTTCACCGGGCGGCCCGTGATCATCGCCAGCTTCGCGACGCAGAACTCGAGGTCGAACGGCTCGCTCTTGCCGCCGAATGCCCCGCCGAGCGGCGGCTGGATCACGCGCAGCTGGTGGGCCGGGATGCCGAGCACCTTCGACAGCTCGCGGTGCAGGTAGTGCGAGACCTGGGTCGCGGACCACACGGTGACGAGCCCATTGGGCTCGGCCTGGGCCAGCGCGCAGTGGGGCTCGATCGCCGCGTGCGTCGTGCCCTCGAAGAAGTACTCGCCCTCGATGACCAGATCGGCCTTCGCGATCTGCCCGTCGATGTCGCCGAACTCGAGCAGCACCTCCTTCGAGAGGTTGCCGTGCTTGGCGTAGGGGTTGATCGGGTTGGAGTCGGACTCGGCGAGGGCCTGCTCGGGATCGTAGATCGGCGTGAGCACCTCGTACTGCACGTCGATGGCGGCGAGCGCCGCGATGGCGGTGTCCTCGTCGATCGCGGCCACGGCCGCGACGCCGTCACCGACGTAGAGCACCTTGTCGACCGCCAGCGCGGTCTCGTCGGGCGTCCACGGGATGATGCCGTAGGGCGTCGGGAAGTCCTTGCCGGTGACGACGGCGAAGACGCCCGGCATCGCGAGCGCCCGGCTCGCGTCGATGGAGATGATCCGCGCATGGGCGTGGGGGCTGCGCTTGATCTTGCCGTGGAGCATGCCCGGTAGGGTCAGATCGTCGGTGTAGCGCAGCACGCCGCGCATGCGCTCCATCGCGTCGACCTTCCGGTGGACGCGGCCGATCTGCCACGTCGTGCTCGCGAGCTGCGGAACCGGCTTCACGTCGTCGGGCATGACTGGCCGGCAGGTTAGTACGGGCGCGGGCGGACACACCACGGGGGGCCGGTGCGTCGACGCACGACGCCCGCGAACGGGCGCATCGCGGGCGCTCGGGGACATGTCTGCACGGGGCAACGATCTTCGCCGGAGCCCGGATTCGCGGTGGCCGCCGCGATGCGTCCAGCTACGTTGGACTCCGATGTACCGCCTCCGACGCGCCGCCGCGCTCCCCCTGCTCCTCGCGGGCTGCTACTCGCCGAACACCCCGATCGTCGTCGACGGCGCGGAGTCGCCGACGACCGGTGGCGTGGGGACCACCGGCGCAGACAGCACGGGCGCGAGCGATCCGTCGACCACGGCCCCCGCGTCCTCGGAGGGCGGGCCGGGCGACTCATCGGGCGCGTCCTCGATCTCGGGCACCGAGGCCAGCTCGAGCGACGGCGGCCCGACCGACACCGGGGCCGCCGAGTCCTCGAGCACGACGGGCGAGCCGGCCGACTGCGTCGGCGTCGCGGGGCGCACGGTGTGGATCAACTTCGACGGCGGGACGCTCGAGCAGGGTGTGGTCGACAACGGGCCGGGCTGGGTCACGGAGAATGAACTCGCCGCGGGGGATTGGCCGCCCTACGACGACGCGGCGGAGGGTGACGCGGACGAGATCATGGCGTTGCTGCACGAGCAGTGGAATCCGTTCGACATCTGTCTGACCCGCGAGCAACCGGAGGTAGCCGACTTCGAGCTGGTACTTGTGTCGTCGACCACGTTCCTGAACAACCCCGACTACCCGGGGCCTGGTTCTGCGCCGGACTGCGGCGACATACACGTGAACAACGTCATCGTCCGCACCATGCCGCCAGAGGCGAACCTCCCGACTGCGACCAAGGTGATCTCGATCAGCAGCGCACTCGGTCGTTCGTTCGGTCTCGAGGCCGTCAATGCACCAGAGGACCTGATGAACTACGCGGCCGGCGGCACCTTGAACGGAGCCTCGTTCACCGACGCCTGCACACCCATCTACTACCCGCCGCAGGACTGCGCTGAATCGCCGGGATGCGATACCGACGAGCAGAACTCGTACGCAGTCCTGATGCAGGTCCTCGGCCCGGCGTGACGCCTATCCGGGGAGGCACTCGCTGCCGAGGTTCATCACCTTGCCCTGGATCTCCTGGCAGGAGTACCCCTCGACGCACTGGCAGTCCTCCTCGCACACGATGCGGCAGTTCCCGCCCTGCACGATGCCTCCCGCGTCGATGCAGGTGTACGCGTCGGGACAGTCGACGTCGTTGTCACACGCCTGCCCGACCGCGCTCACGTCCTCGGTGACGAGCTGGCACGCGGCGCCCGTGCTCGAGTCGCCGCTGCTGCTCTCGTCGGCACCCGTGCTGCTCGAGCCCGTCGACCCATCCGCGCCCGTGCTGCTGCTCTCCGCGGTCGTCGTCGCGGTCGGATCCTCC